>OIWK01002096.1_pt1 | contig 16694 bp, 14 predicted proteins | sample 1587401 | NCBI WGS metagenome assembly OIWK01 (sample SAMEA3888911, study PRJEB22519) | human gut metagenome | biome: human gut; feature: human-associated habitat; material: faeces | place: Denmark | collected 2009
GTCTCCGCTACAATATTAAAGTACGGCACATCCTCGCCTCCTTACTTTGGTAATTTGTAACTGTTCAGAGCCTAGCAGATTTCCGATGAAAGTGAAAGCCGTGCTCGCACGAGCGAACACTCTTATCCGGAAATCTATTTGGCGAATACGCCACACCTCCAAAATGCGTAGCATTTTGGAGGCTGGCTCTGAACAGTTATGATAATTCTTTAAAATACAGTAACTTATCCCTGTAATATTCATACTGCTTCTGACGAGCCGTAAGCTCGGCTGTAAGCTCGGCTGTAAGTAACGTGAAATAGTCCAAAATATGGACTATTTCACGTTGTACCTCCAGAGGAGGTACAGGGAAGTTAAACTTTGCAAATTTTTTCATATCAACAGATGCAAAACTCGATTGATTCAAATTTTGCAAACAATACTTGTCAAGTTTGTAGCAATAATAAAACAAAAATTTAGGCATAAACCTATCTTCATATTCAGGTTTAACCATTAGATAGGTAAATCTCTGATTTGCAAGTGATGGAACTGTTATAAGTGCATGTTCTCCAACAGTTGCCGAAGTTGCTACTATAATTGAATTTTCAGGAAATAATTGCCCTTTTACCGCGCATTCATTCACATGCTGAAGTGCATCCGATAATATGTTACCATTGGCTCTTATATCTTCCATCTTAAACCAAGGGACTGTTCCATTTTCCCAAAACTCACTTTTAGATTTAGAAGGTGTGTATCCATTCCTTGTAGTAAACAATTCTTGAAGTTCATGCATTTCAACTCCGTCTGGACACAATTTCTCAATTAATTCATCTAATCTGCTCATCGCATCATCTCCGTTATTTGTTCATATGAATAATCCTCAACTTGCTTTCGCAGTATATATTCATCACTTGTCGTGTACTTATCATCATATTTTATCTTTGCAATTGGAGAATAATAATAGCCATAGCCTTCCAATACAGGAGTAAAATCACTTGTAAATGCACAAATCACCTTTGCTGTGTTCTTTCCTTTATAATCACCTAAACGTAATGCTACCTCACGAAGTGAAAGTTTTTTAAATCCTTGTTCAAAAAATAAAAAGCATATACCTCCCGCTTTGGCTTCTGAAGAATATGCCAAACAATCTGGCTTTTCACGTCCTATTTTATCAATAAACTCTTTTTCTCTACGGGTCAGTTCTTCATGGTTGCCAACTTTTTTCAAAATCTTATCAAAACCAAAATGAACACCATCAATTATCCGAATATTTTCAGCTGGATAAATTGTAGGAATAAAGCTGCTCCCATCATCATATGCCCAAAATGTCAAAATATTATTACCTGATCCCCACTTTTTTATTTCTGCCCTTGCCGTTTGTGGACTGTCTGCCCAATATGACAGCTTTTGACCAGGAAAAAGATTTGAGTACCTATTATCTTTTCTACTTAATCTCAGATTCCCGCTATGAAGTTCACTTACTGTTTTTCCATAATAACTTTTGTTAAATTCAAGGCATCTAAAAAAATTAAAATCATGTGATTCTATTATCGGCAATTCCTGATGTTTCCATATATCTATTCCCCAGTATTGATTCGGAAAAAATTCTCCCATAAATCACACCTCGATTTCTGCGATAATCTTATCAATCTCATCACGGAGTACCTGCTCACGGGCAACAATTTCCTTAATTTCTGCATTCAACTTCACGATATCAATTTTCTCTCTGGTATCTTCGGCTTCAACATAGGTGGACACAGACAAATTATAATCATTGCCAGATACTTCTTCATAGCTTGCCAGATGTGCAAAATGCTCCACTTCTTCACGCTTAGCAAACACATCCACAATACGGTCGATATTCTCTGGTGTCAGCTTATTGTTGTTGGTAACCTTCACACACTCGCCTGTGGCATCAATAAACAGTGTCTTGTTGTCTGCCTTGTTCTTTTTCATTACCATGATACAGGTTGCAATCGAAGTACCAAAGAACAGATTACTCGGCAACTGAATAACGCAATCCACATAGTTGTTATCTACCAGATATTTACGGATTTTCTGCTCTGCACCACCACGGTACATGATTCCCGGAAAACATACAATGGCGGCAGTTCCGTTAGACGCAAGCCATGACAGGCTGTGCATGATAAATGCCATATCTGCTTTACTCTTAGGTGCCAAAACTCCTGCCGGAGCAAAACGAGGGTCATTAATGAGCAATGGATTTTCGTCTCCCGCCCACTTGATAGAATATGGTGGATTAGACACGATCAGCTCAAACGGCTCATCATCCCAATGTTGCGGACTAAGCAATGTATCTTCACATGCAATGTTAAATTTATCAAATCCCACATCATGCAGGAACATATTAATACGGCACAGGTTGTAGGTTGTGATATTAATTTCTTGTCCGTAAAAACCGTTACGTATAGCGTCCTTGCCAAGAATTTTCTCAGCCTTTAAAAGCAATGAACCCGAACCACAAGCCGGATCATATACTTTATTAATTTCCGTTTTGTCTACAGTTCCAAGGCGTGTGAGCAGTTCGGACACATCTGCCGGAGTAAAGAACTCTCCACCAGATTTTCCGGCATTCGATGCATACATAGTCATAAGGTACTCATACGCATCGCCAAAGGCGTCAATAGAATGATCTTTCACATCTCCCAGATTCATTTCTCCTACGCCATTCAGTAGTTTTACAAGTTTTTCATTACGCTTTGCAACTGTAGAACCCAGTTTATTGCTGTTTACATCATAGTCATCGAACAGTCCGGCAAAGTCGCTCTCTGCCTCACTGCCTTTCGCTGATTCCTCAATGTGGCGAAACACACGCTCCAGTGTTTCATTTAAGTTTTCATCATTCGCAGCATTAGCACGGACATTACAGAAAAGTTCACTCGGAAGGATAAAAAATCCTTTTTCCTCTACCAGTCCTTCTCTTGCTTCTTCTGCATCCTCATCCGGCATTTTTGCAAAGTCAAAATCAGTGTTACCCGCATCGATCTCACCGCTGTTTATGTAATTACACAGGTTTTCGGAAATATAACGATAGAACATCGTGCCAAGAACATAATTTTTGAAGTCCCAACCATCGACTGCTCCACGCAGTTCATCTGCAATCGCCCATATTGCACGGTGTAACTCATCACGTTCCTGTTCCTTTTTGGTATCAACCATTCTCTTTTCCTCCGTTATCCTCTGGTACAAATTCCAGAATATCGTCAACGCCACAGTTCATAACACGGCATATACTCTCTATACTCTCGAGGGAAATATACCCATTACGTTTCAGCCGTGTGATAATATTTGCAGAGAAACCAGCCTCCTTCTGCAACTGTGCATTTGTCATATTTTTTTCTATCAATAAATGGAATAATTTTTTATAACTGACCGCCATGTCATTCCTCCATTCGCCTGCCAACAGATATATAGAAAGTGTATCACGAAAACGTGAATAATTCAACTTATGAAATAATACCGCCTGGCTAAAATTCCATACAATGATAATATTTTCCGTAAAAAAAGCGGCTGATCAACACCTTAATCAACCGCTTTAACTAATCCTTATAGTCCGCACAAAATACTTCTTTTTATAATTCCCAACCCGATATACTAACCATTCAACGCTCACAGCAATTCGTCAATTTTTGCAAAATCGATATTCAAATCATCATAAATCCCTGCCGGAACAAGATCGGAAAATGTATATTCGTTCATATCATTTTTTTCAAAATTATATACAATAATCCTGTTTTTCGTTTTATCCACGATCCAATATTCACGGACACCGGCCGTGCGATATTTAAAAAGCTTTATCATGTAGTCAATCCGCTGGCTTCCCGGTGATACCACTTCAATAATCCAATCCGGTGCTCCCGCACATCCTTTATCATTTAATTTAGATGGATCGCAGATCACGCTTACATCCGGCTCTACGTAAGTATGATCATCCTCGTTTAAAAAAACTGCAAATGGAGCGACATAAGGCCTGCATACTCCGCCTTTCTGCTTAATATAGTCCCGAATAACTGCAAATATTTCACCTACAATTTCCTGATGAGCCCGGCTTGGAGGTGCCATCATATACATGGTACCATCTATCAATTCTGCACGGGTTCCTTCCGGAAGATCATATATATCTTGTACTGTATACGTTTTGTATTTAGGTAATGGCATAGCTCCTCCTTTCTCGGCTGAAATATACTTTCCTCTATAATAAATAGTTTATCGTATCTCCGTTCTTTTATCAATCAATTCATTGATATGTTTTTCAATTTTTAAGACCTCAATATGATCAAAGAAAAGCGGCTGACCTCCCGATCAACCGCTTTAAATAACTCTTTTACCTATTATCTTCCCGCTTCTTCATCCCAGCTGCCGTCTTCTTTCACGTACCAGCCGTCCGGTGTCCGGCGTTTTGAATACATGATGCCGGCACTGCCGTCTTGATTCGAATTCAGATAATACCATTTTCCATTGATGAACTGCCATCCTGTAAGCATACCCTGGTTTTCGTCCATATAGAACCATCCCTGGTACAGGGTGTCATAGATCCAGCCGGTACTCAGATATCCCTCAGCGCCAAATGCCCACCATCTGCCGTTGACTTTTTCCCAATGAAATGCACCGGTATTGCCCATAGGCCAGGTGCCGTCACTGTAGCGGAGCCACCAGCCTCTGGCATCCTTTATCCAATGGCTGTAACCGTCATTCACTGCCTGATTCGATGCACCGGTGATAACCCCCTGCTCCTCGCTGCGGTAGCCTTTCTGGCTATCTTTGGTTACTGTGCCGGAACTTCCGCTGCTGCTTTTTCCACTGCTGCCTTTTCCTCCGCCGCCTGAATGACTGCCTGAGCTTGAAGGCGCTTGCTGAACCGTCACATTGACTGTTTTTACAGCATCATTGAAATTGTCCATCGAAGCTTTCACATATACCTGATAAGTTCCCGCATCTGTAAAGCCTGGGATCTCACTCTGGTAATCCACTCCATTCTTAGAATAAGTAAATACCACTGCATCCGGACTCACATTTGAAAGACCGGTTTCCACAGATGCATGGATCTGCGGCTTCTGTTCGGTACCATTGTAGGTAAGCGGATCTGCCGACACAGTCATGGATGCAAAATCACGTGCTACGATACTGCCTTTGATAGATGTGCTATTTTCTGTCAGCTCATAATTCTTTGCATTGTCACCTGCTAACGTAATATTTGCCGCCTCAATATTGTGCTCTCCAACATCCGCACTCTGATATGCCAAATTCACCTGGTCAACACGAACATCCTGAGAATCAGGAGTACCGGAATCACTGTAAAGCTGAACGGATAAATTCTGCTCCTCCCTAATATCTGTCGTTCCATCATAGACTTTATCGAAAGAGTTTCCTGTTATCCGCGCATTTAATTTACACTTGTCGATTGTAAGTATAGCTTGTTTCGATTCATTCGTATAATTTTCCTGTCCCAACAGATAAACGGTGTATGTTCCAGCATCTTTTCGCTCTGTAACTTCCCTATTATCAGTTCCTGTCCAATATGTCCAATATCGGATTATATAATCCGCCTTATTCACTTCATCTCCGGAAGCTCCCTGCCAGTTCTCAACCACCTTGATCTCCGGGTTCCGGGATTGACCATTATAAATGACGTTCTCTGGTTCAAGTGTTACTTTTGTATCTGTAAACTTCCGTTTGGTAATACTCGTTCGGTTATCAGAGCAAAATACCTTCGACTCGTAATTATCTACTGTCACTCTTACAAATACAAACTGACCAGACTCTGCTACATTCACAATCTTCGGACACTTCGACTTCCACTTATCTTCTTGTAAATCACCCGTACTATTTGTACTCTTCAGCTGATATTCATATTTTGCACCACTAGGAATACTACTTGCGCTAATGGCAGCTGCCGGATATCCTTGGGCTCCCCTATATTCATCTCTGGCAGCCGTTACGCTCAAGTTCCATGAATCAGGAAACTTTGCTTTATTAACAGTCAATGTTATACAAACCGGATTTTCTCCGGCTTTATATAATCCACTTTCCTGTGTATTCACCTCGATTTTAAATACACCAGCCTTGGTCACCGTCAACTGACCTGTTTTCTTGTCAATCGTTCCTTCTCCCTTATCACTTCCTGTATACTTAACAAGTTCATATTGCAGGTCTCCGGCGTTAACCGGTTTCTGAATAGCCGCAAGGTTTTGAACATTGATCGACATATTGTTGCAATAATCTGCACTTATTTTCGTTTTATGACCTGTAATTTTATCTGGAGTCTGCTTTACATCATCGGGCAGACTTCCGTTTCCGCTGATTGTGCCGGTATTGATAAATCTTCCGTTTTCTTCTTTTACAAATGGACCGTTTGAAACAAATTCTCCTTCATTGGTAAGTGTGCCACTATTAATTATCGTACTTCCAGAGGTTACCTTTCCGCCTCTTGCAACAGTGAAGGAACTATTTCCAGTAATGTTTAATCGATCAGTATTCAGTTCGTTGGCTTTGATCGTTACAGATCCACGCCCCTGCAAAAATCCTATTCCACCACTATTAGATTTTGTTGAAATTGTTCCACCTGAAAGTTCAAAAGTACCCTCATTCTCAATTCCGGGTTTTCCACTTCCAGTTGCCGTTAATGATCCACCCTTCATCCGGAAATTTCCACTGACAAACACGCCATTCTTGCCTGTTCCCGCAGCAGTAACAGCGCCTCCGGTAATATTTAAAATTCCCCTTGTTCCCACAACAATGCCTCCTGAGAATGAAGCGCTATTTTTTCCCCCATCGGCAGTTGCTTCTATCGTTCCACTTTCTATCGTCAAGTTACCTTCGACTGCTATTCCGCTGGATCCATCACTACTTGTTCCTGTCGTTGGATAATTCTTAGCTGTCAAAGAAGCGGGTGCTGTTCCTTCCTTAATCGTCGCTCTTACATTTTCCTTAATTTTGAGGCCAACTCCTCCAACACCTTTTCCTTTTCCCTCTAATACATTGCTTCCATTTAATACTATCTCCCATGTTCCCCGGCTTAACTCAAGGTTCTGTATGGTAGTAGCATCCGTCATTATTAATCGAAAGCTATTTTCTCCTGAATTAGTAACCTCTATACCGCGATCGTTCAATAAATTCATTACGTCGTCGTTAAGACTAGAAAACCCACTCTCATCATAGGCAAGACCTTTACAAGTTTTCCCTTCGTCAAAATTTACATTTAACACAACATTATTATAATCATACACCGGCATCGCCGCCTGGTCTCCCGTCACAGACACTTCCACCACCAGCGCCTCTGCATCTTCCGCCAGTTCATATACCTCCGGCAGCTCTGCTGCAAACTCATAGGTGCCTTCCAGCGGCCAGCAGCCTTCTTCATCCTGCACATACTCGTTACAGCTCCAGCCAGTGATCGGAAGTTTTTCCTCTTTACCAGCTTCGCTTTCTTCTCCGACCTGGGCAATAATAGCCTCTGGCAAGTACTCCGTGACTTCTTCGAAGGATGGCTGGGCTTCCTCGGTAACTCCGCTAAGCTCTAATTTGCCATCCAGCAGATTCTCCTCCGGATCATACCAGGACCAGGAGAAGATCTGGGACTTCACAGCCGGTATCACTGTTCCGCCTGGAACTGTCGTATCTTCCATATCCGATGGTGTACTGACGGAAGGTGCATTCTCCGCTTTGTCAGCAGAATCCTTCTGATCGTTGGTTTCTTCATCATCCGGCCCGGTTTCAGAATCGTCCTCGTTCGTACCGGAAGACGCGGCTGTATTCCGTATGCATCCGCTTTCTACAGTGCAGACGTGGGTACATTCCGTCGGCTCTTCTCCTATCTGGGACGAGGTCGCTTCCTCATCCGGCTCGCCGTAGCACTCCTCGGTATGCACATGAACACATTTTTTCCTCTCCGTCTTCTGCGGCATATCCGCCCATGCTGTATTTCCAAATAATGTCGATACTGCCAATGTCATTGTCAGACACACCGCTGCTGCCCTTCGTATACCTTTCATTCTCCCATCTCCTCTCTGTTTACCTTTCATCTATTTTGACGCCCATGAAGATTAATTCTCATGATGTTATTATTAAACAATTTCCAAAAAATGTCAATAAACCGTACACAATATATGTTTAATACCGTCATTTATATGATTTCCCGATTTTCATTGTGAATTTCGTTACCTGCTATCTCCATCCCGCCCCAGATACTCCCACACAAACCGCGATACTTCCGCCTTTTTATGGTACCTCTCCCGCACCGCATATACATGCAGCCGGGTCTTTGCACGCGTCATTGCCACATAGAACAGACGTCGTTCTTCCTCCATATCCTCATCCAGCATCGCGCGGCTGTGCGGTGTGATGCCCTCATTGGCATCGAGAATATAGACAATGGGAAATTCCAGCCCCTTGGCACTGTGCATCGTCGCGAGCGTGATCGCGTCCGTCTCCGTCCGCCGCTGCGCTGCCTGCCGGAGCAGTTCCTCCTTGTATGCCTCGATGTGTGCAAACCACTCGTCAAAGGTCTTGAAACCCGCCGCACTTTCTTTTAACTCATCGGCAGTCTCTAAAAGTTCCTCCGGCCGCATCCGCCGGAATGCCGCATACTCGATCAGATATTCGTCGTATCCCATGCCCTGGCGGATATAATTGACGGCTGCCAGAGGTGACATCCGGGCGATGGCCCGCAGATCGCCTTCCAGACTCTCGATCCGCTCGGCAATCCAGTCTTTCTCCGCATAGAATGCCTTCATCTTCTCGAACGAAACCGTCTCATCCGGCATCGCATCCCGGCTGATATACCGCTTCGGACGGTTGATGACCTGCAAAATATCTTCCCGCGCCCGGCTTCCCATGGCGATCCGGATATAGGTCAGGATATTTCGCGAAATCCAGTGTTCATAGAGGTTCGGCACCGTATCCCTTGTCCGGAAGGGAAGGTTGTATTCCATCAGCTTTTCCATCAGAAAACGAGGACCAGCATTGGTCCGGTATAAAACTGCGATATCCCCCGGCCGCACTCCCGACTGCAGATACAGCTGTATCTCCCTGGCAATGGCCAGATTTTCTTCCCCCGGATCCTGCCAGAGCTTCGTGATCACGTTCTTCCCATGACGTCCCGTTGTATGGATGGCCTTTGAAAAACGTTTCTGGTTTTCCCCGATCAAGCGCAGAGCCGGTGCCACGATCTCCTCGGTGCTTCGGTAATTCACATCCAGAAGAATCCGTCCGGCACCCGGATAATCCCGCTCAAACCCCAGCATAATCTCCGGTTTGGCCCCACGAAACCGGTAAATCGACTGATCATCATCGCCCACGATAAAAAGATTATCTTCCGGCTTGGCTAACATCCGCACGATCTCATATTGAAGCCGGTTGATGTCCTGAAACTCATCAATCAGGATGTACCGATACCTCCTCTGCCAGGCAGACAGGATATCTTTTCTTTCCGTAAAAAGTTCCAGACACAGCACCATCATGTCATCGAAATCGATGAGTCCGGCGCGGCGCATTTTCTCTTCATAGCCCGCATAGAGCTGACGGAAAACCGCATCCGGACAGTTTTTGGAATAGTAATGTTCCAGTGCAATCCTCTCTCCCTTGACAGAGCTTATCTCACTTAAAATAGAGGCTGCAAACTCATTTTCATCCTCCGGCTCCAGACCTCCGGCCTGAGCCAGCTCCCTGACAAACTGCATCTGCTGCTCTTCCCGGACAATATTGTCAGCGGTATATCGGTATGCCAGCTTTAAGATCCTAAAAAAGATCGAATGAAAAGTACCGAAGGTGACTCTGGATCCGCCGCCGGTCAATGCTTCATACCGCTCCCGCATCTCCTCGGCTGCTGCCCGGGTAAAGGTAATCACAAGAATATCCCCCGGATCGATTCCGTACTCCTTCGTCAGATACTGGACCCGATGGGTGATCACCGTTGTTTTCCCTGATCCCGGTCCCGCCAGAACCATCATGGGACCATCTTTATGCATGATTGCCTGTGTCTGTGCTTTACTGAATGCCATTTCCTGTTTCCTTACTCCACAATTCAAGAATATCTCGACATATTTGCTTCGAAATTCGTATTTTGACGTGCAAGACATCCTTCTGCCGCGCATCTGAAGCAAATCTGTCAAGTACAAATGTAAGAAAAGTGCGCCTTGGAATGTATTTCTCACAAAGCGCACCTTTTCACTGCTTTTCATGCATCTGCGATACATGAAAAAGCAGTTGTTTATTTACTACCTACTGATTTAATCTGAGATTCAAGTCGAACGTCCGTGAGACTTGGCGCGTGATTCTGGTCAGCAAAGCTGACATATTCCATACAGAATCACTGCGCATCCTTGCGGAGCGTTTTTGTTAATTATAAAAGCCGCGATGAAATTTTGTGCATTAGAAGTCCCCCCACTATCATGGATACGACATACAGCAGATTTCCCCAGAAAATACCAACTGCGCATGCAATTTCGTGGAAAACCGGCTGCGAGGACGGATGGAATGGGGATATGTAGAACATGTCAGCGTCAGCGGTGGGACCTGCGGCGATGTTGATCACACAGGCAATTACACAGCATAGAAAAAAGAACGGAAGAATATCCATATAATCCCGCCGTTCATGTCCGGCGATGCCTGACATACAGGATAAAAGTCCAAGGAAGAGCAGAGTAAAATGCCAGAGGAAGCCATGGAGCGTCATTGTCCAGTACGGATGCATGAGTCCTGGCGGCACAGCCAGGGCCATGATTCCGCCCAGCAGCCCGAAATCCTGAAGGAAGGTGGCGGCGCGGCGAAGTGTTTTTTCGGAGTGAAGGAGCGGTGCAGCAAGACAGATGTACATGGGAATGCTGCAGAGCTGGAATGGAAAATACCACCAGTCGAAATGCCCGTGAAATTCGATGACATATAAAAATGCCTGCTTATAGAGTTCCATGAGTGCGAGAAGTACTCCACAGGAAAAGAGAATATGGCGGAAATACGGTTCAGGCGATGCCATGGACCGTATTTTTTTTCCGAAAAACCGCGCAAAAGAGACCGCAAATCCTGCCCCAAAGACGGTCAGCAGAATGTGAAAGGCAGAATAAGGCACTGGGGGTGTCATCGGCCATGCGGTCATGCGCAGGATGGATTGGAGAAAAATGTACATATAAGGACCTTCTTTCAAAAGGATCGTATCCTGAAAATATTTGTAAGTTGCCCGTTTTTCTTTGAAAAATGGCTGCTTACACATGTTTGGGCGGGGATCAGGGTTAAAAATCCTCCTGTAAGCAGGCTTGTGCCGGGTTCCAGACCTTTTGCCCCTGACATCACAAATATTAATGCGAAATGAGAGATCTGTCAAACCTCACGGACGTTCGATTTGATTTTGGATTCTTTGATAGTCTGTCTGGAAATGTCATATTTTATATGGTAAGATAAAAGAAAACTGCGGGGAGTGCGTATGGACAGGCAGCGGAGAAAGACGGTTTCATGACCAGATATCATGGCTGATGTTTCTATTCAGCATATTTGTGATCTGGGTCCACTCTTATAATGTGGATCTGTTTTCCGGCGGGGCGCAGGATGGGATATGGAGTCTTGCGGACCGGATCGAAAATTTCGTGTCGGTGGGACTGGGACAGATTGCCGTTCCGGGCTTTTTCCTGCTGTCCTCCTACCTGTTTTTCCGGAATTTTTCTTGGAACAAGCTAGTCGGAAAATGGAAGAGCCGGGTATTCAGCGTCCTGATCCCTTATGTAGTCTGGAATCTCATCTACTATCTGGGTTATATGGCAGCATCCCGGTTTCTCGCCATACGATCCGTGGTCGGACGTGACATCATTCCATTTTCCGTGCAGGAGATCTGGCGGGCGGTCTCACAGTATGCGTATGCGCCAATCTTCTGGTATCTTTATCAGCTGATTTTCCTGATCATCGTGTCACCGATGATCTATGCACTTGTTAAGAATCGGGCGGTCGGTCTTTTCTGGATCGTGGGACTTGTGTTTGCGGTGCATCTCCACCTGGATATGCGCCATCCGAATACGGACGCCCTGCTTTACTATTCGGTTGCCGCATACTTTGCGGTTCATCGCCGAGGGCTGGTGGAGAGAAGCATGGAGGAAGAGGCAGCCGGATGGAATGCAGATCATGGAACGAAAAAAAAGAAAGCTGCCCCAGAGGACAAAGATGGAAATGCAGCCAGTGTCATCCCGAACCATGTGGGAAGGCGCTGTTTTGCAGAAGGTCTGGCGGGAGTCATGATCTCTGTATTCTGTTACAGGAGGATGATGGCACCCGAAGCGGCCGTCCTCTGGACCTGCTTTTACCGTATGGCCATGCCGATGACCTGTTGGGCCTTTGCCTGTGGAGTGCGCCTTCCGAAGATCCGTCCATGGATGCGCCAGAGTATGTTCCTCTATGCGATCCACTTCATCGTCGTACGATTCGTAAACAAAGGAACAGCCGTTGTGACGAGAAGTCTTGCAGGCACGACAACAGCCGCCGGAATCTCCCTGGTCGTCTATTTCCTGCTTCCGGCAATCGCAGTTATTGTCTCTTACATTCTCGCAAAATTCCTCGTCCGCTTCCTGCCGGGGGTGTGGAGAGTATTGTCCGGAGGGAGAAAACTGGAAGGATAGGGGCAATAAGAACTGCAGAAAATCCGTTACTGTCTGCGTACCGCATGAACAGCAGCATGTAAAATTCAAACGTTCTTTTTTGTAAAAAATGCTAATAGTATTTCGATAAGAAATCCACTATACTATCAGTGAAAGAGTTAATCTTTCCTTCGCAGATGAGACGAGTGACGGTTCTGACTCGTCGGTAAAATAAAAAGTGACCGAGCGAAGAATCTTTGAGGGAGGAGAAATCCTCCCTTTTCTATACCAGTCTATTTTTCTTAGGGGATTCTTACCATGAATACATCAATTGAATTTTATATAAAGAAATTAAGCAAAAAATTTTATCAGAGGTATCCATCTAAAATGTATGAGGAAATTCTAAGTAAAGAGGATAGACCATATTCATGTCTTCTTGTTAAACAACATGGATACTTGATATGTGTACCGTTTCGGACTGAAATACGTCATAAATATGCGTATCATTTCCAGGCATCAGAAAGATCGGGAAAGCATCATTCAGGGCTGGATTTTACAAAGGTAGTAATTGTCACCAATCAAGAATTTATAAATGAAGGTATCGTTGTTGTTGATCAGGACGAATACAAAGAAATTATATATAATATTGGAAAGATAGTAGAATCTGTGATAAAATTTGTTGATGATTATGTCGAACATATAAAAGGAATAAAAAAGCTTCATGAAAGAGAATTTGAGCGTCGATATCATTTTTCACCATTAAAGTACTTTGAGAAAGAATTGGGACTCAGTCAGAAAAAAGAATTGGAGGAAGAGGGTATGCTGAGAGATAACGTAAAAAAATACTATCTGGAACAGGATTATAATTGTGCGGAGGCAATCTTACGATGTATTGACGAGGAATACGGGATCGGTCTTACGGAAGATGATTTCAAGCTGGTCAGTGCGTTTGGCGGCGGAATGGGATGCGGCTCCTCCTGCGGTGCATTATGCGGTGCGATGGCAGCGCTGGGACGGCTGACGGTAAAGACCCGTGCCCATGCAACCGATGGTTTTAAGGATACATGTGCGGACCTTGTAGATGAATTCCGAAAGAAGCTTGGAAACACAGACTGCTCAGAGCTGGTAAAGATCTATAAGAAAGACGATGTACGCTGTCTGGAAACCGTCTGTCTTGCAGCAGATGTGTTTGAAGAGTTCTATAAAAAGAACATTGCCAGATAGGATCATGGCACCTGCAGGTCGGCTGCTTTTGAGCAAAACCGGTTCATTCCCGGGGCAATTTATTTGTGAATATGTGGACAAAGGCACTAAGAATAAAAAAGCCTGTGGATAACCTGCAAAAATCATGAAAAACCGCGGAAAATATACTTGCATTAGCAGTATGCATATGCTATAATAATTAAGCTGTTCTGGCGGAACAGGACATATGGCTGAAAACGCCGTATTATATTATTAACGTAACGTGACTGTCAGTCATGTACCAAAAATTATAAAGAGGTGAAAATCATGAAACAGGGAATCCACCCAAATTACTATCAGGCCAAGGTCGTTTGTAACTGCGGTAATGAATTTGTAACTGGTTCTACCAAGAAAGACATTCACGTAGAAATCTGTTCCAAATGCCATTCATTCTATACTGGTCAGCAGAAGGCTGCTTCCGCTCGCGGACGTATCGAGATGTTCAACCGTAAGTATGGTATGAAAACAGACAAATAAGGTTTGATTAGTGAAAGGTTGAGCTTTTGGATAACTCTGAAAACTCAGCCTTTTTTGTCATACAGGGAATCAAGGAGAAAAAATCAACGCAAGCTTGCTTGCAGGGGATTTTTTCTCTTTGATTCCCGCACAAACATGAACAAGCAGCCATTTTTCGTAAGAAAAATGAGCGGATTGTGAATGTTTGTGGAGAATCGCGGGAGCACGAAGTGCGGAGCGATTCTGGTATGAGACTATGAGACATATATGGAGGTAAAATCTTGAAATATTCCGGTATCGGGGGACAGGCAGTATTAGAGGGTATCATGATGAAGAACAAGGACAATTACGCCACGGCTGTCAGAAAGCCGGACGGCGAGATCGTTGTCAAGAAAGATACCTATGTGAGTATGACAGAAAAAGTAAAGTTTTTCTCCCTGCCGTTTGTGAGAGGAATCTTTAGTTTCGCGGACTCCATGATCCTGGGAATGCGTTCCCTGACATGGTCGGCAAGCTTCTTTGAGGACGATGAGGAGGACGAGGAGCAGGGAAAGTTCGAGAAATTTTTGATCGATACATTTGGTGAAAAAGTAGATAATGTCGTTATGTCGGCGGTGATGGTATTCTCCATCTTTATGGCGATTGCGATCTTTATGGTACTCCCGCTTCTGATCGCGGGAATCTTCCGGAAATTTATCCACTCTGAGACTGTGATGGCGATTCTTGAAGGCTGTATCCGAATTGCGATTTTCATCACCTACATTAAGGTGATCTCACGGATGGAGGATATCAAGCGGACGTTCATGTACCACGGATCGGAACATAAATGCATCAACTGCTTAGAGCATGGTCTTGTGCTCAACGTGGAGAATGTAAGAAAAAGCTCCAAAGAGCATAAGCGCTGCGGAACGAGCTTTCTTCTGATTGTTATGGTGATCAGCATCCTGTTCTTCATGGTGGTCCGTGTAGATACGATCTGGCTTCGGATCGTCAGCCGGATCGTCCTGATCCCGGTGATCGCGGGTGTCTCCTATGAGGTGCTCCGCCTTGCAGGAACCAGCAATTCGAAGATCATGGACATCGTCAGCCGTCCGGGCATGTGGATGCAGGGACTTACGACAAAGGAGCCGGATGACTCGATGATCGAAGTAGCGATCGTCGCGGTAGAGGCCGTGTTTGACTGGAAAAAGTATCTGGAAGAGAATTTTCCGGAGCAGTATCCGGCAGGATATTTTGAGAGAGAAGATCGGACAGGGAAGAACGTGCAGGAGATAACGGCATGAGCGAAATGAAGAGTGCTGTCTGGGCTGGAATGGACCGGTCCGGAGATGATCTATGCGTGGAAAATAGCGTGCGTGAATTTAAGATCTGGGCAGATGTCCTAAACTACGGAAAAAAGATCCTAAAGAATGCGGGGATCGTGGAGGCGGATCTCGATGCCTGGTACCTGTTTGGGCAGATCTTTGGGATTTCCAGAGCGCAGTATTTTCTTTGCGCAAGGGAGAACATTGCCGGAAGCACGGCACAGAAAATGGCTGCTCAAGAGCAGACTGGTAATTCTTTGGAGAGCAAAAACGCGCTGGACTGTGTAGAACTGTGGCTGAAAGAGAAACTGTCAGCGTATGAGAACACATTGGAAAAACGCGCGTCCCGCATCCCGCTCCAGCAGATCTTGGGACAGCAGGAGTTCATGGGACTCACATTTTTCGTGAATGAACATGTGCTGATCCCGAGACAGGACACAGAGACACTTGTGGAGCTTGTGTTAAATGAGCAGAAAGATAAGAATATTTCGATTCTTGACATGTGCACTGGATCCGGATGTATTGCCGTGAGCTTAAAGAAGCTTGGCGGATATGCCTGCGTGGAAGGCGCGGATATCTCGGAAGAGGCGTTAAAAGTTGCGAAAAGAAATTCAGAAGAGATTCTTGAAAACAGCGATGTAAACAACGATGCAGTCAGCAGCAGGACAGAACAAATACAGAATTGCACGAATCTGACAAACAATCAGAATAAACAGGACAATTCTGAAGAACGTATGGTTTCCGAAGTCCGCAGGGGGTCGCAGACAGGTGTAACATTCCGCCACAGCGACATGTTCAGCAGCTTCCGGGAGACAGAACAATTCAACGTGATCGTTTCCAACCCACCCTACGTCCCCAGCGCAGTTATCGAAGAGCTGGAACCGGAGGTGCGGGACCATGAACCGCGGGGAGCTCTTGACGGGACTGCGGACGGACTTTATTTTTACAGAATTCTGGCAGAAGAATGTGCCAAACATCTGACGCCGGGAGGACATGTGTATTTTGAAATCGGATATGACCAAGGAATGGCGGTGAAGGAACTGCTGGATAACCATGGTTTTAAGGATACAAGAGTGATTCAGGATCTGACAGGAAAGGACCGCGTCGTGTGCGGAACCTGGCAGACCACAGGCGTATGAGG
>OIWK01002100.1_pt1 | contig 16643 bp, 19 predicted proteins | sample 1587401 | NCBI WGS metagenome assembly OIWK01 (sample SAMEA3888911, study PRJEB22519) | human gut metagenome | biome: human gut; feature: human-associated habitat; material: faeces | place: Denmark | collected 2009
TGACTAAAAGGAATATCCGAAAAGGTATATAAACTTTCAATGTGTGATCCGATCACAATCCCTTGTGATTTCAGAATTTGTCGACAAATACTTCCGGCAGCTACAATGCATGCGGTAAGTCTTCCAGAAAAGTGTCCGCCACCACGATAGTCTTGATATCCGTTGTATTTTTCAAAGGCAGTAAAATCAGCATGTCCAGGACGCAATCTTCCATGAAAAGCAGAATAGTCTTTTGACTTTGTGTTTTGGTTTTCAATTAGAATGGTAAGAGCTGTACCTGTTGTATAGCCATTATACATTCCAGAAAGAATATGCACTTCATCCGCTTCGTGTCTTTGTGTTGAAATTTTACCTGTTGCCTTACGCTTATCCATGTCAGATTTGATTTGTTCCATATCCACCTTAAAGCCAGCAGGAAGACCATCTAACGTAATACCAATGGCAGGACCATGGCTTTCACCAAATAATGTCCAAGATATATTTGTGCCGAAATTATTTTTCATAAGGTCCTCTTTCTAATACGTCTTGTATGTCTTCAAAAGAAAGTTCTTTGATGATATAAGAACCAGATTGCTTCACTAGAATTGTAGAGACTGTGTTATGACTGCTTTTCTTATCATGTGTTACATATTTTAATAATGTGGCAGTATCATAGTCTGGTACTTGAGGCAAATCTAGTTTTTTATAGATGTTTAATACGCGTTGTTTTAATGCTTCATCTTCAATAAAGAATAACATACCCATCGCCACGCATTCTCCATGAAGATATGTATTTAATCCATATGCCGATTCAATGGCGTGTCCAATGGTATGTCCAAAGTTTAAAATTTTTCTAAGATTACTTTCTCTTTCATCTTGTTGAACAACGTCACGCTTTAATTCAATGGAACGCGTAATAATCGCATCGATATCTAATGTGTCTTGTTCAAATAAAGAGACTAAGTGATCATCTAGAATCAGTCCCATTTTAAGTGCTTCACAAAGACCGTTGTGTTGTTGGCGAAGGGAAAGAGTCGATAATACGTTTGGATCGATAATAACGGTTTTTGGTTGCCAAAATGCACCTACAATATTTTTATAGGAACCCATATCAATGGCAACTTTACCACCTACACTTGAATCAACCTGGCTTAATACGGTTGTTGGAATGTTGTAGAAATCAATGCCGCGCATGTAGCTTGCAGCGACAAAGCCTGCAAGATCTCCAACAACGCCTCCACCTACTGCGATAATGGCATCTTTTCGAGACATGTTGTGTTGAATCATTTCTTCTAAAAGATGTTTATATTGATCAAAACATTTGGATGGTTCTCCTTGTAGTATGGTGCATACAAAAGAATCCGGGCATTGTTCCTTTACAATGTTGACCCATTTTTCAGGCACACCTGTATCTGTGATGATTGCAATCTTTCTAGATACAGGAATATATTCATGTACTTTTTGAATTGCGTTTCTTTCAATATATATTGGATATGAATGATTTTCTAAATCGACATTTAACTTCATAATAAAAAACTCCTTTCATATATCATACCATGAACATAAGCTTTTTTCAGAAATTTTCTGAAAGAAGTAGTTCAATGAATATATGGAGTACTCGTTAAGACTCAATATTATTTGAAATTGAAAATAAAGGATACGTATCGTGTCACAAATATTGGAAAAAATGTAGAAGATTTAATGATTACGTGTCTTTTGTATGATGTGAGCTATTGTATACAGTTCAAAACACAGGATGAGTGGTAAAATCATGGAAGGGTATCTAGTAAAATGGTTCGTGAATTTCTGAAATCGATTGATTATCCGAAAGAGAGAATTCAGGATATGTGTTTTGCGATTGCGATTCATGTGGATTTAAAAGCTGATTTTGATGGGGAATATAATGCGTTTACACTGAGTGTACAAGAAGCGGATAATATTGATCGTGTAGGTGCGTATCGATTATATGAAACATTAGAAGCTGTACAGTTTAGTAAACAACCAATAGAAGTACAGATTCAGTATGTGGATTTGATGCTACAAACATTGAATGAATATACTTCTTATACATGTGCTACAAAGACGGTACAAGCATTATGGCTAGACCGTATTCAATTTCAAATCGATTATTTTGAGCGTTTAAAAGATCAATTCAAAATATCCACAGCCTTATAAGCTGTGGATAAATGTTTCTACACGATACATGATTTGTTTCAGATTCTTAATATCTGTTTGAATATTTCCTGTTTCTAAGGAATGATTTCCATCAACAATACTATGAAATTCAATAAGATGATAAATACAATAACGCTCAATCTTATCGAAGGTAGCCCATTGGTCTTTGGTTCCAGAATACACTAAATCTTTTTGTTGGAGATATTCCAAAGTAAAATCTAATGGTGTGAAATAGATATTGGCAGTTAACTTATATTCATGGGCAAGCTTAGCTGCGCAATAGGTTCCAATACTTTTAGATATGAATAGAATGGAATCAAATGTGCCTAAATCCATTTTTTCAATTTGATTTTTGGCTTGTCTATACGCTTCATTTTTAGATTTATTTAAATCAAAGTCTAGGTTTTTAAAATGAATTTCTTTGATTTCATAATCCATATTCTTTAATATCTTCTTTGAATAATATAGTAATGGTTTATCAGTGTGATATCCAATTCCAGGAAATAATATAGCGAGTTTCATGCCTTTAGTATAAGATTAGTTATCTAAATTATCAATGGCATATTGTGCTTCTTCAGCTGTGAATTTTTCTCCATATTCCGAAGTTAATTGATCATAGATGGCATCTTTTGACATGTTCATAGTTTCTTGATAGTTCTTTGCGGACTTTAAAGCTGCTTCTAAATAGTCTCCCTTAATATTGTCAATCGCATATTGTGCTTGCTCGGCAGTAAATTTTTCTCCGCTTTCAGAAGTTAATTGATCATAGATTCGAGCTTTTGACATATGCATCGTCTTTTTGTAGTTTTCTCCGCATTTTAATGCATTTTCATTATAATCCGCATTTAGATTATCAATCGCATATTGTGCAGCTTCTGCATCAAACTTTTCTCCATATTCCGAAGTCAATTGATCATAGATTCTTTGTTTGGACATGTGCATCATTTTACTGTAATTTTCAGCTTTATGCAGTGCATTACGATACTCTTTTGGAACACTTGTATCTTCCTTTGTTTCTACGACCTTTTCTTTTGTTTCTTTTTTTACTTCATCATTTGAAGTTGAGCATGCGACAGCCGATAGGACAATGGCAGCCCCTAAAAATACTTTTAAACCCTTTTTCATATATACTCCTTATTCCTTTTTTTAAGTATAGGAAATAAAGAAAGGATTTTGGTATGCCATGAGCATACATTTAAATTAGGGAATCAATCCACATAAAAAACCATACGTCTAAACATACGAATATAAAGAAAATAATGGAATAAAGGATTGGCCACGGTACTTTAGACATGTGTTTATGGAATAGATTTTTATTATAGTAAAGGAATAAACCAAAATATATAAACAAAAAACAACTTAGTTTATTGATAAAGCTATTATTGATGGTTTCACCTGGCTCCATATCTACCACAATCATAAGCGTAAATACGATCCAAGCTAAACTGATCATCTTAGATTTGAATGTGTCATTATTAAGGGGAGGAATAACAACTAGTTTTTGTTGAATGGCTAAATCCATCTCTTTCACAGAATTATAGCGGTTCTTATAATCTAATTGTGTTGCCTTTAAAATGATTTGTTTTAAATCAAAGGGAATATTGTCTTGATGTTCTAATGAACCATTTAATAAGTAGTTCATTAATTTGCCCAAGGCATAAATGTCAGCTTGTGGATTGGATTGTTGAAAACCAAATTGTTCAGGTGCTGCATAGCCAACACTGCCTAAAATAAGGGTATCTTTACTTTTCTTGGAATCTAGAAAACGAGCAATGCCAAAATCAAGGAGTGTAACCTTATTATCATGGTAAATAATATTTTCTGGTTTGATATCACGATGGATAATGGGTGGGTTTAACTTATGTAATGAATCTAAACACTCGCATAATTGATGCATGATGTCTTTAACTTGTTCTTTTGAAAAGGATTGTTGATCCAACGTTTTACCTTCTATATATTCCTCAATTAGTATTAGATGGTTGTCATTTTCTTGTATCACAAAAATTTTAGGTAAGTAAGGATTCTTTATCTTTTGAATCGTTTGATAAATAGTCTTATCGTAGTAGTTTAGTTCTTTTTGGATATATTTTGCATGTGATGTTTCATGTTCTACTAATGAAATTGTTTTATCTTGATCTTGTTTAATTATTTGTAAAGTCTTCATAAATTGCTCTTTCTTGTGTATATTATAAGTATTATGGCAGAGACAAATCAATTATTAAAAACAATTCAAGAAACAAAGAGTGATGGTTTAAATACTTTAATGGAAAGTCTAGATGATTTAACTTTTTCACAATATTTAAATCACATATTAGAAATTAAACATGTAACTAAGGCACAAGTATTATCGAAGACAACGATTCAAAGGAATTATGGGTATCAAATCTTTGATGGATCAAAGGTTCCTAATAAAGATAAGGTGATTCAATTAAGTTTAGGATTAGGCTTGGATTTGCGTATGACAAATAACTTATTGTCATTATCGAATAATGGTATGTTGTATCCAAAGGTAAAAAGAGATGCATTATTGATTTATTGTATCGAAAATCATAAGAGTGTATATGAAACCAATGAGTGTTTGATGGAGTATAGGTTAGAGTTGTTGGACTAAAAAAAGAAATGATTTCTCATTTCTTATAATTAAGTAGTGGATCTAATTGTTTGACAAGAATACCCTTTTCTTCAAATTCTTCTATTTGTTCAGCAGGCACTCGAGTATCTGTGATTAGATATGCGAATGAGTCTGGCTTTGCGACTACAAATTGATGCACATAATTAATTTTTGTCGCATCTGCTAAAATAAAGGCAGCCCCACTGCACCTAGAAATCATAGCTTCATTGATGATTACTTCCGGAAGTATTGCCGTACTCATGCCGACTTCGCTGTCAAATCCGTTGCATCCTAAGAATGCCTTGTTGGCTTTGACTCTTTGAAGATTGTTTAAGGCAAAATCACCGGTCATTGTTTCTTTAGGGAAACGAAGCTCGCCGCCAGTCATTACAATTTGTACATTTGGGTCATGATCACAGAAAATAGCTTTTCCGTTATTTGTGATGATTGTGACTCTTTTTCCTATGATATATTTTATGATTAATAGTGCAGTTGAGCTTGTATTGATGAAAATTGTATCTCCATCATCTACAAATGTTGCAGCAAACTTGGCAATCGCATGTTTATAAGCTTCATTTGGATCTATGTCATGTTCAACAAAATTTTGAACAAGTTTAGCACCACCATAGAAACGTTCAACAGCTCCCATGTCTTCCCAATATTGTAAATCTCTACGAATTGTTAATGGTGTTACATTCAATTCTGAAGCCAGTTCTTCCACGTTTACAGTACCTTTGACCTGTATTTTTTGCATGATTTTTTTTCGTCGCTTATCTACGACTTCTTTTGTCATTTTCATAAAACCTCTCCCTTTTTACATGTGTTACTTAACCCTTTTAATGTTATTATTTTATTTTTATAATTTTCACAAAGATGCTTTTCTTTTATTTTATTACATAATAATCCGAATTGATAATAGTATTGTGCTTTTTCTCTAGGATTCATATTTTCTGTGTTAACGGATTTAAATACATTCAAACTTTGTTTATAATCCTTTCTTGATACTAAGTATACGGCATCCATAAATTCCCAGTTAAATAATGGTGAAACCTTTGCACCTTTTACTTTTGTGTTACGCATTCTTTCTAATTTATTATATTCTTGCTTTGCACAATCTAAATCATTCAACATAAATGAACAATAGAACTTTGTGTAATGATAAATCAATAACTGATCAATTGAACTGTGGAAAAACTTTGAGTTTTCTTCAATATGTTCCAAGCACTTCTTATATTCCATTTGATCTATATAATATAAAGTATCGAATATTTTTTTATCATTTTTATAGGCGTGAAATACGTCTTTTTTTAATAGTTCATTAAATTGTTTATTTGCTTTTTCAGGATTTAAATCATAGGCAATTGTTTTGATTGCCTTTCTATATAAATGCTTTAAATATTCAGAATAAAGTGCAATGCCCAAGATAATGATTAATAGAATGATAAATAGTATTTTAGTAGATATAAATTCAGCTTGAATGATCTTATAAATACTGTAGCCTGCAAATAAAATATAGAATGTATAAGATATAATTTGTTGAGCATTTTGTGAAAAAGACATCTTTTCTAATGTTTTCATGTTGTACCTTCTTTCTTTAAGTTTATTTTATCTAAAAAGAACATATAAGTCAATCATATAACGGGATTAAAAGAACGTAAAAATGGATATAAAGAATTAAACAATCATAAAAAAGTTAAAACAAACATATAATGTGATTGTTTTTAATCTTTTAATGTTTTATGATTTGAACGTCAAAAAACCATGGTAAAAAAACAGAAAGAGGAAAACAAAATGTCAAAAGTAGATGAAATTACAAGAGATTCTTGGATCATGTCAACTTTCCCAGAATGGGGTACTTGGTTGAATGAAGAAATTGAAAATGAAGAAGTAAAACCTGGCACTGTAGCAATGTGGTGGCTAGGATGTACTGGTATTTGGTTTAAAACACCTGGTGGTGCAAACATTACAATTGACTTATGGGCAGGTAATGGTAAACGTACTCATGGTGATGGAAAAATGAAAGTTGGCCATCAAATGGCTAATATGTGCGGATGTAGAAATATGCAGCCAAATTTAAGAGCCGTACCATTTGTAATCGATCCATTCGCAATTAAGCAAGTAGATGCAGTATTAGCAACACACTATCATCAAGATCACATGTCAGCTGAATATGCTAGTCACGTACTAAAATCAGGAATGACTACAGTGGATGAAAATGGAAATGAAATTCCAGTACCATTCATTGGTCCTAAAAAATCTGTTGAATTGTGGCAAAAATGGGGCGTACCTGCAGATCGTTGCATTACAGTAAAACCTGGAGATACATTTAAAATTAAAGATATTGAAATTGTTGTGCTAGATTCATTTGATCGTACTTGTATCACAACAACGGATTCACAGGGGCCGGATCGTGAAGATCTTCGTGGCAAATGTCCAACAGATATGGATGATAAGGCTGTGAATTACTTAGTAAAAACACCAGGAGGAAATATTTATCATTCAGGAGATTCTCATTATTCAATTTATTATGCAAAACATGGTAAAGATTACGATATTGATGTTGCGTTTGGATCATATGGAGAAAACCCAGTTGGAATGCAAGATAAAATGACAAGTGTAGATATCTTACGTATGGCTGAGGCTTTAAGAACAGATGTAGTTATTCCTATTCACTATGATGTTTGGACTAACTTTAAAGCAGACCCAAAAGAAATTGAATTGTTATATAATTATAAGAAAGATGTGTTAGATTACAAATTCCATCCATTTATTTGGGATGTAGGTGGTAAATATGTATATCCAACAGATAAAGCAAAACGTCAATATCACTATCGTAGAGGGTTTGAGGATTGCTTCGAAGAGGAACCTAACGTTCCATATCGATCAGTTTTATAAGAAGAGGTAATGAATATGTTGAAAGAAATTGTTGAAAAAGGACACTATTGTTTTGTTGAGAAAGTTGATTCGTGGCAAGACGCCATTCGACAAAGTTATGCACCTTTGTTAAAGGATAATACAGTTGAAAATGAATATGTAGAAGCTGTTATTGAATGTGTCAATAAATATGGACCTTATATTGTGATTGTTCCAGGTATTGCGATGCCACACTCAACAGAAGGAGCAGTAGGATGTAATGGAACAGCTATTTCATTTATGAAGGTGGAAGAAGAAGTTGATTTTGATCCAGAAGATCCAGATAAAAAGGCAAAATTGTTCTTCTCTTTAGCAGCAATTGACCATGATCAGCATATTCAAAATATACAATCATTAATGGATACTTTGATGAATGAGGATATCGTTGAAGCATTGATGAATGCAAAAACAAAAGGTGATTTAGAAGAAATCGTTAATCAATATGAATAATATATGAGGAGAGTAAAATGAATATAATAATGACAGTATGGGACTTTTTTGCGACAAATATTTTGACGCAACCCGCATATTTTATCGGTTTGATCGTATTTATCGGTTACTTATTATTGAAAAAACCAATTTACGATGCATTTGCAGGATTTATTAAAGCTACAGTAGGATACATGATTTTAAGTGTTGGTTCTTCTGGCTTAGTTGGAAACTTTAGACCAATCTTAGTTGGATTAAAAGATCGTTTCAATTTACACGCAATGGTTATTGATCCATATTTTGGACAAAACGCTGTTACAGAAGGTTTACAGGAACAATTTGGTAGAACGTTCTCTCAAGTTATGATCTTATTGTTGATCGCATTTATTATGAACTTAATTTTAGTTCGATTAAAAAAATGGACAAAAATGCGTGCTGTATTTACAACAGGTCATGTACAGATGCAACAAGCATCAACAGCATTCTGGTTGATTCTATTCTGCTTCCCTAAATTAGGAAGTACACCGATTCTAATTGTTATGGGATTGATTTTAGGATTGTATTGGGCTGTTGGTTCAAACTTAACAGTAGAAATTACGCAGGAATTAACTGAAGGTGGAGGTTTTGCGATTGCTCACCAACAAATGTTTGGTATCGCATTATTTGGTAATATTGCTAAAAAGATGAAGGGTGAAAATTCAAAACGTTTGGATGATTTAAAATTCCCAGGATTCTTATCTATCTTTAATGAAAATATGGTCGCAACATCTATCTTGATGTTCTTATTCTTTGGTGCTATTTTAATGGTATTAGGAAAGGATTATTTAGTTGAAGCTGGATTTATCGCAGAAACACAAAACTTCTTCTTCTATACTATGACAACAGCGTTTAACTTTGCGGTATATCTAGCTATCTTACAATTAGGTGTTCGTACATTCGTTACAGAACTTACAAATTCATTCCAAGGTATTTCTAATTCATTTTTACCTGGAGCTGTTCCTGGTATTGATTGTGCCGCTGTATTTGGATTTGGTAGTTCAAATGCTGTAACAGTAGGATTCTTAATGGGTGCTTTAGGACAATTCTTAGCGATTGGTGCTTTATTGTTGATGCATTCACCAACATTGGTAATTGCAGGTTTCGTTCCTGTATTCTTCGATAATGCAGTTATCGCTGTATATGCTGATAATCGTGGTGGTATCAAAGCTGCAATGCTTCTTCCATTTATTTCTGGTTTAATTCAAGTATTCGGATCTGCTTTAATCGCTGGCTGGGTAGGATTAAGTCAATACGGAGGATATTTAGGAATGTTTGACTGGGCAACAGTATGGCCAATCTTTACAGTAATCATGAAATATGCTGGATACGTAGGTGTAGGAATCGTAGTATTGATTTTGGTGGCAATTCCACAATTACAATATCGTAAACACCCAGATACATATTTCTTAATTACAGAAGATTATGATGCATATTTAGAAAAAGTACAAGCTGTAAGTGCTGAATAAAAGGAGATATTACAATGGCAAAATTAAAATTATTAGTATGTTGTGGCAATGGTGCTGGAACAAGTATGATGATTAAATTAAATGTTGAAAAAGTGGCTAAAAAGATGGGACTTGATGTACAAGAAATTCATCACTGTGCAGTGAGTGAAGGAAAGTCTGCTGCTGGAAATTATGATATCGTATTGTGTTCAAAAAACTTCGTTCCTATGTTTGAAGACTCAAAGAAACGTGGAACTAAAGTTGTTGGACTTAAGAATGTAATGTCTGCAAAAGAAATCGAAGAAGGCTTAAAAGCAGCACTTAGTGAATAATAAAAAAATGAAAGCTGCGTTTATGCAGCTTTTCTTATACCCAAAAATAGACAAAAAGAGGAGATAATCATGAAAATTGTTAAGAAAAAACTAGATGATATGCACCGTTGCTATTGTGCAAGTAATATTTATTTTGATGGTCAAAACCATATTTTATTGGCAAGTGAAGATCCAGATGTCGCATGTAATATGTATTATGGAAAAGATTATGAAACAAAAGAAAATGTATGGACACATCCAGGTGGATGTATGTCAATCGTTCCAATTCCAGGAAAAGAAAAAGAGTTCCTTTGCGTTCAAGAATTCTATTTAAAGGTTACTCCATCTTTGGCAAAAATCGTATGGGGAAAATACGATAATGGAACATGGCAATTCAAAGATGTTGTGTCTGTGCCTTATGTACATCGTTTTGGAATCTTTAATCAGAATGGCATCAACTATTTGATTTTAGCTACAGTAGCTACTTCTAAAAAAGAAAAGAATGACTGGAGTGTTCCAGGAAGAATTTATGTAGCTGAATTACCGGAAGATCCAAGTACAGGAGTTGAATTAGAAGTATTATGTGATGGATTATATCGTAACCATGGTTTCTGGCAAACAAAAGAAGATGGTAAAGATGTTGGATACTTTGGAAGTGATCAAGGAATCTTACGTGTAAGTGCACCAGAAAAACGTGGTGGACAATGGAAGGTGGAACCAATTTTATCTGGACATATCGGTGAGATTGCCACAATCGATATCGATGGAGATGGCCAGGATGAAATCATGACGATTGAAGAATTCCATGGAAATACTATTCAAATCTATAAGAAAGATGGAAGTGAATATAAGAAAGTATGGCAATACGATAATGAAATTGATTTTGCGCATGCCTTAGTCGGTGCTAAACTTGTAGGACAAAATGCATTTGTATGTGGTGTCAGAAGAAAAGACTGTGAATTATTTGTCGTTACATATGAAGATGGAGAATACAAAGTCACAATGGTCGATAAAGGCGTAGGACCAGCCAACCTATGTGTTGTACATGAGGATAATAGAGACATCATTGTTGGTGCAAACCATACTGCAGCCCAAGCAGCAATCTACTTTGTAACGGAGGACTAAGATATGTTAGAAGAATTGAAACAACGTGTATTAGATGCAAATTTATTATTGCCAAAATATGGCTTAATCACATTCACATGGGGAAATGTATCTGAAATCAATCGTGAAAAAGGAATTGTAGCCATTAAACCAAGTGGTGTTGAATATGATGTAATGACTCGCGATGATATTGTCCTTGTGAATCTAGATGGAAATATTGTGGAAGGAAATCTACGTCCAAGCTCAGATTTAGATACGCATTTGGAATTCTATCGTAATTTTCCAAATATCGGAGGTGTTGTTCATACACATTCCACTTGGGCAACGAGCTTTGCACAGGCAGGAAAAGATATCATTCCATTAGGAACAACACAGGCTGACTATTTCCATGGAGCAGTTCCTTGTACTCGTTTGATGACGGAAGAAGAAATTCATGGAGATTATGAATTGGAAACAGGAAAAGTTATCGTAGAAGAATTTAAGACACGCAATATAGATCCAGACAGAGTTCCTGGTGTATTGGTACATTCACATGGACCTTTCACATGGGGAACAGATGGATTCAATGCGGTTCATAACGCAGTTGTTTTAGAGGAATGTGCAAAGATGAATGCGATCGCATCTTTATTAAGCAACAATGAAATTGATTCCATGCAGCAGGTTCTATTAGATAAACACTTTAATCGTAAACATGGACCGGGAGCTTATTATGGACAAGCTAAATAGAGAATATAGACTAGGTCTATATGAAAAGAGTATGCCAAGTACACTTACTTGGGTAGAAAAATTAACGATTGCCAAGAAGAGTGGTTTTGACTATTTGGAAATCAGTATTGATGAAAGTGATGCAAAGCTTGCAAGATTGGATCAGCCAACAGATGAAATCAAGGAAGCCATTCAAAAAACGGGTGTTCCTATTTCTTCAATGTGTTTAAGTGGACATCGTAAATATCCACTTGGATCACATGATAAAGAGATTCAAAAGAAGTCATTGGAAATCATGAAGAAAGCGATTGATTTTGCGGCAGATCTAGGAATTCGCATTATTCAGTTAGCTGGATATGACGTCTATTATGAAGATGGAGATTTATATACGAATCATGATTTTGAAACAAATCTAAAGAAATGTGTGGAAATGGCTGCCGAAAAAGGAATCGTATTAGGGTTTGAAACAATGGAAACACCATTTATGGATACAGTAGAAAAGGCAATGCGCTATGTAAATCTAGTAAGTAGCCCATATCTAGGTGTATATCCAGATATTGGAAATTTAAAGAATGCATCCTTATTGTATGGTGTAGATGTAGACGAAGATTTGATGTGTGGAAAAGGACATATCTTTGCAAGTCATTTAAAAGAAACTGTACCAGGAAAATATCGTGAGATTCCATTTGGGACAGGGCATACGGAATTTGTGAAAAATATCAAAACATTGAAACGACTTGGAGTGCGTATGTTTGTCGGAGAATTTTGGTATGTGAATAATGAAGATTGGGAAGATGTTGTAAAAGATGCTGGGGTATTTTTAAGAGATAAGTTAGATAAGGGATTTGAGTAAGATGGAAATAAAAGAATTAGAACTTCATGCAAACAATATTCGTAAAAATATATTAACCGAAGTACATAGTGCTAACTCAGGACATCCAGGAGGATCTTTGAGTGGTGCAGATATTTTAACAGAAATCTATTTTGAACAGATGGATATCAATAAAAACAATGTTGATTCAATTGATCGTGATCGTTTTGTGTTAAGTAAAGGGCATGCGAGTCCATTATTGTATGGAACATTAAAAGAAAAGGGTTTGTTAGATGATGATTTAACTACATTTAGAAAGATCAATTCAAATTTACAAGGACATCCCAACATGAATGAAGTTACAGGTGTAGACATGTCTACAGGATCTTTAGGACAAGGTATTTCTTGTGCCGTAGGTATGGCTATTGTCAATAAGCAAGTCGATAAGAATACACATCGAATTTATTGCTTATTAGGTGATGGGGAATGTGAAGAAGGACAAGTATGGGAAGCTTGCATGGCAGCAGCTCACTATAAATTGGATAACTTATGTGCCGTTTTAGACTACAATCATTTACAGATTGATGGAAATATTGATGATGTGATTTCACCAGAGCCATTCGCAAGTAAATTTGAATCTTTTGGATGGAACGTATTGGATGTGAATGGACATGATTTTGATGAATTAAGAAATGCATTCAATCAAGCTAAGAATGAAAAGGGAAAACCAACAATGATCATTGCCCATACAATCAAAGGTAAGGGTGTATCCTTTATGGAAAATAACTATGTATGGCATGGTACGGCTCCAAATGATGAACAATATGAAACGGCAATGAAAGAGTTAGGAGGTCTTGAATAATGGCAAAAGAAGCAACACGTAATGCCTATGGAAAGGCTTTGGCAGAATTAGTTGTAGAAAGAGATGATGTATTAGTATTAGATGCGGATCTTACAAAATCGACAAAGACAATCGATGCCAAAAAGGCAAGACCGGAACATCATTTCAACATGGGAATTGCCGAAGGAAATATGATGGCAGTCGCTGCAGGCATGGCTGCATCAAATAAAGTGGTTTACGCATCAAGTTTTGCGATGTTTGCGGCAGGCCGAGCTTTTGAGCAGATTCGTAATAGTATTTGTTATCCTAACTTGAATGTAAAAGTATGTGCAACGCATGCTGGAATTACAGTTGGAGAAGATGGTGCAAGTCATCAATGTATTGAAGATATTGCACTTATGAGAAGTATTCCAAATATGAAAGTATTTGTACCATGTGATCAATATCAGGCAAAGGCTATTGTAAAGGCAGTAGCTGATATTGCAGGACCTTGTTATGTAAGACTGGGTCGTGGTGCAGTGGAAGATGTATATGATGAAAATTATAAGTTTGAATTGGGTAAAGGAAAAGTTTTAAGAGAAGGTCATAAAATCGCATTGGTTGCGACAGGAATGATGGTGCAAGAGGCATTGAAAGCCACTAAAATTTTAGCTAAAGAAGATATTTCTGTTACAGTTGTAGATATGCCTTGTATCAAGCCAATCGATGAAGAGTTGATTGAAGAAATCGCAAAATCTTATGAATTGATCATTACTTGCGAAGAACATAATGTATATGGAGGATTAGGAAGTGCAGTGAGTGAAGTAACTTCTAAGAAGAGTCCAGTGCGTATGGAAATGATGGGCATGCAGGATACTTTTGGAGAGAGTGGAACCCCAAATGAACTACTAGCTAAATATGGTTTGAATGCGGATCATATTGTTGAAAAGGTAAAGGAATGCCTTTAAAAAATATTAAATTGATTGTTGCTGATTTAGATGGCACGCTTTTGCATGATGATAAAAGTTTAGATCAAAATATTAAAAGTGTTCTGATTGAAAAGAATGTTCCACTTACTTTTGTATCGGGTCGAAATGTGCATATTATTCAGGATTATATAAAAGAATTAAATATTACTTTACCTTATATTACGAATAATGGAGCAAACATGTTTTTGGGTGATACATGTATTTATGAATGTCCAATTGATTCTAGTGAATTAAAGACTTGTTTAAATATATTAGTCGCAAACAAAGTTGCGTTCCTGGCTTATACGAATCAGACAATCTATTCAGTTGGATCTCAAGATGGGTTAGATGAATTTAAGAAACGATTGATTGGTAAATGCAAAATAGTTGAAAATGCGAACATAGAAGATATTGTTAGTGAATCAATATTTAAGGTTGTGATGATCCATCCAAATATGGAGAAGATAAAAAATCAATTGAATTCTGTTTGCGATAAAACGGTTTGTATGCAGTCGGAAGGCATTATATACACTTTAACAAATTCAGATACTACAAAAGGGAAAACCTTAAAAAAGCTATTGGAATATCTTGATATAGACTCAAACAGCGTATTGGCTTTTGGTGATAACTATAATGACATTTCTATGTTTGAAGTTGTCGAAGGGGTTGCGGTAGAGAATGCGCAGGATCGTTTAAAAGAAGTCGCAAAGTATTTAACAAAATCAAATGAAGATGATGGAGTTTCTTATTTCATTCAAAAGAATTTGTGATAGATAAATTTCTATCACTTTTTTATTGACTTTGGAAAAACAAACTCCTATAATGCCTATAAAGTTACTAGGAATAGTAAGCGGAGGCACTGATTATGAAACGATGTTGTAGCTCTTTAAATGAATAATATTGAATTTGTTTAATAGGAGGAAAAGAAAATGACAGTATATAAAGCAATTTCAGATTTAATTGGAAATACGCCATTAGTAGAATTAACACATATTGAAGAAAAAGAAAGTTTAGAAGCTAGCGTTGTTGCAAAAGTAGAATTCTTTAATCCAGCTGGAAGTGTAAAGGATCGTATCGCAAAGAAAATGATTGAAGATGCTGAGAAAAAAGGGTTGATTAAGCCAGGAGCTACATTGATTGAGCCAACAAGTGGAAATACGGGTATTGGTATTGCGTCTGTTGCAGCAGCTAAGGGATATAAGGCTATTATGACAATGCCTGAAACAATGAGTGTAGAGCGTCGTAATTTATTGAAGGCTTATGGTGCAAAAGTTGTTTTAACAGATGGAAAGGCTGGTATGAAAGGGGCTATCGCAAAAGCACAGGAATTGGCTGCAGCTACACCTAACAGCTTTATTCCAAGTCAATTTGAAAACCCATCTAATCCTCAGGCTCATTATGAATCAACTGGTCCAGAAATTTGGAAGGATACAGAAGGAAAAGTTGATATTTTTGTTGCCGGTGTTGGAACAGGTGGTACTGTAAGTGGTACAGGTAAATATTTGAAGGATCAAAATCCAAATGTAAAAGTGGTTGCGGTTGAACCTGCAACAAGTCCAGTATTATCCCAAGGTCATGCAGGTCCTCATGGTATTCAAGGTATTGGTGCTGGTTTTGTTCCGAAAACATTGGATACAAGTGTATATGATGAAGTCTTTACAGTCACAAATGAACAGGCTTATGAAACAGGTCGTTTAATTGCACATAATGAAGGTATGCTAGTGGGTATTTCAAGTGGTGCTGCTACATATGCGGCTATTCAGATCGCAAAACGTCCCGAAAATAAGGGTAAGACAATCGTCGTATTATTACCAGATACAGGTGAGCGTTATTTATCCACTCCAATGTTTGCAGAACAATAAAAAACGAAGTAAAAAGTTACTTCGTAAATGTCTTGGCATAGCCATGATCTTCTCTAGAACCCGTACCAATGGGTTCTTTTATTTTTCCAATTTCTTCAATTTCAAATGGTGTTAATTGATATACATAGTTTAGCCAGTTTCGATATAGAAGATTGGCATGGCTTCTCCATTTTAAAATAGGTTCTTTTTCTGGATCATCATCGGGAAAATAATTGAACTTGCCCCTTAACACTGGGTTTAAAATCTCTGTCCACTTCTCAAAGGAGTATGTACAACTCTTTTTGGTAACAGATTTAATATCACTCTTAAACTTCTTTAACGATTTTACGGATGGTCCAAATGTGTAATAGACATGTTTATTTTTAGACATTTTTAAATGGTTGAACGTAAAACCTAGGAAATCAAAGTCTTTCTCATGAAAATCAATATCATCACTTTTATCTTCTGCCAATTCAAGGCCTAGACGTTGTA
>OIWK01002102.1_pt1 | contig 16630 bp, 14 predicted proteins | sample 1587401 | NCBI WGS metagenome assembly OIWK01 (sample SAMEA3888911, study PRJEB22519) | human gut metagenome | biome: human gut; feature: human-associated habitat; material: faeces | place: Denmark | collected 2009
AGTACTATGTGCCGCTGATCTTGCAGCTGCTGCTGGTGGAGCTGATCATCGACGTGCTGAAGCTTTCCGGCATCGACGATTTCACAGACTACGCTGTGATCGACGGCGGCCCGATGATGGGGCCAGTGATGAAAGATCTTGGCGGCTACATCTCAAAGAAAAACAAGGGCTTTATTATTTTACCAAAGCGCCATCCACTCATCACCAAAAAATCGACGACGCTGGAACAGGCCAGACGCGTGAACAAGGCCACCTGCGAGCAGTGCCGCATGTGCACCGATCTCTGCCCACGTTATCTGCTGGGCCACAACATGCAGCCACACAAAATGATGCGGGCGCAGAATTATTTCACCGGTGATCTCGCAGGAACAGAGCTCGCGCAGCTCTGCTGCCAGTGTAATCTCTGCGAGCTGTTCAGCTGTCCAGCCGGGCTCCATCCAAAAATGGCCAACCTCTTTTTCAAAGGGCTGCAGCAGCAGGAGGGCATCCGCTACCAGCGCGAGAAAGATGTTTTCGAGCCACGCAGCATGCGCCCCTATCGCCAGGTGCCATCCAAGCGCCTGATCGCGCGTCTCGGGCTGCATGATTTTGACCAGCCAGCGCCAATGAGCGAGGAAACAGTGACGCCGAATGTGATCCGCATTTCCACCCGTCAGCATGTCGGGGCGCCGGCTGTGCCAACGGTCAGCGTTGGTACGCATGTGGAAGCTGGACAGAAGATCGGCGAGATCGCGCAGGATAAGCTCGGCGCTGCGATCCATGCGAGCATCGGCGGCAGCGTGAGCGAAGTGACACCCTATTATATAGAAGTAAGGAGATAGAACAATGCGGGCAATAGGTATGGTTGAATTTAACAGTATCGCCAAAGGCATCTACGCGGCCGACCAGATGGCCAAGATCTCTGAGGTGGAGTTCGCAGCAGCCACCTCCACCTGCCCAGGAAAATACATCGCCATCGTTCACGGCGATGTGGCGGCGGTGGAAGATTCTGTGCGCATCGGCGAGCGCATGGCCGGCGAGTTCTTCATCGACTCGATCATCATCCCGAACGTCGATCCTGGCGTTTTCCCGGCGATCACCGGCGCAACAATGCCGGAGCGCGTGCAGGCCGTGGGCATCATGGAATCCTTCTCGCTGGCGACGATGATCGTCTGCGCAGATGCGATCCTCAAAGCTGCTGAGCTCGAACCGATCGAACTGCGTCTCGGCAATGGCCTCGGCGGAAAAAGCTACTTCACCTACACCGGCGATGTGGCAGCTGTTCAGGCTGGCACCGATGCCGGGCTGGAGATCGCGAAGGAAAAAGGACTCCTCGTTGATGCCGAAGTCATTCCGTCGCCATCGGAGCTTTTGATCCCAACTTTATTATAAATGATAGAAAATAACGCAGGCGAAAGGATGTGATCCAATGAAAAAACTGATCTGTGCCAAGGATGTGGAACACGCTGTGGCAGCAGGCGAGCACGTCATCTACGTGGACGCGAGCACCATCATCACGCCGTCAGCGCGCGATGTTGCCGCAAATGCCGGGATTTCTTTCAGCGAAGGCTGCGCGCCGACAGCGACAACCGCAGCAGATCCTGCGGCGAGCACTGCCTGTGAAAAAGCCGCGCCACAGACAGCGGGAACGCTTGACAGCAACCTGATCTACAAAGCGCTGCAGATCCTCACGGAAAAAGGTATGCTTGGTCAGCTGATGAATGCCGTCGGCGTGGACGCGCCGTATGTATCAGAAAGCGACAGCGCCGGCATGGTCAAGCTCGTACGGAGCAATACGGCGAAATTCCAGCCGCTGGATACCGGACATCCCGGTGACCAGGTGTATTACAACGAACTCATCGGCGCTGGCGACGGCGTGCCGCTGAACGCTGGCTTTATGACGATCGATCGCTGCACGTTTTCCTGGAACGTGGACTGTCAGGAGATCTACTACGTCATCGATGGAACCCTGACGGTTGAAAAAGACGGACGTGTTTTCACAGCCGGTGTCGGCGACTGTCTGCTCTTCAAACGCGGTGCGCGTTTGACTTTCGGCACGCCGGGCAAGGTGAAGGTTTTCTATGTTACACATTGAGTACTGACCAAGGAGGTTAATCATGGAAGCTATCGGTATGATCGAAACCTATGGATTGGTCCCTGCCATTGAAGCAGCGGACGCTATGTTAAAAGCCGCCGAAGTGCGACTCTTGGAAAGAGATTTTGTCAAAGGCGGGATCGTCACCATCATCGTTACCGGTGATGTCGCAGCGGTCAAGGCCTCTGTCGATGCTGGCGCAGCAGCTGCAGCGCGTTTGGGCGAAAATTGCTTGCGCACCCAGCACGTGATCCCTCGTCCGCATCCGGAAGTGGGCGAATGCATCGTCAATCCCATCCCGCTCGCAGAGCTCCGCGAACAGGGAGAGTGTCCCAGGCGAGGCTTGAGTGAAAAAGCGCTGAGCGCTGAACCGCTAGCTGTCGTCAAGAATGTCGCAGAATCCTCGTCAGAAGATCAGGACGCGATCACCATCGCTGAACTCACAAAAGAAAATCTCGATCGACTGATCGAGAACCACGGCGTCGCAGCTGTGATGAACGCGCTCGCGTCGGAAAAAGTCGTGGCGCTGAGAAATCTCGCTCGTGAATACGACGATCTGGCGATCGCCGGACGCGCAATCTCCAAGGCGAACAAGGAAACCTTGCTCGCAGAACTCACAAAACATTACGAAGCAGAAGAATGATCACAATAGATAAAGGAGGTCGCCCCTTAAATGGAAAATATTGATTACGATTTACGGTCGGTACAGGAAGCCAGAGATCTGGCCCGCAAGGGACAGATCGCTACAGAAAAACTGGCAACCTACACAGAAGATCAGATCGATCGCATCATCCGCAATATGGTGCGCGTCGCTGAAGAAAATGCTGTGACCCTCGCACAGATGGCAGTCGAAGAAACTGGATTCGGCAAGGTTGCCGACAAAACGTATAAAAACCACATGGCATCCACCCTGCTGTACGATGCCATCAAAGATATGAAGACCATCGGCGTGATCCACGAGGATCCAGCCCTCGGCACCATGGATGTGGCAGATCCTGTTGGTCTGCTCATGGGTATTGTGCCATCCACCAATCCAACTTCGACAGCGATTTTCAAATCGATCATCGCCGTCAAAGCGCGCAACGCCATCGTCTTTTCTCCGCATCCATCTGCAGTGAAATGCACCGCGCGTGCTGCTGAGCTCATGGCGCAGGCCGCTGTCGAAGCTGGCGCGCCGGAAAATACCATCGGCTGCATCACCAAGACCTCGATGCCAGCGACCAATGAGCTCATGCACTGCAAGGAAGTGAAGATGATCATCGCCACCGGTGGTCCGGGCATGGTAAAAGCTGCGTACAGCGCCGGCAAACCAGCGCTCGGCGTCGGCGCCGGGAATTCTCCAGCGTACATCGAGCGCACCGCCAATATCAAACAGGCTGTGACAAACATCATCGCATCGAAAACGTTTGACTACGGCACGATCTGCGCGTCGGAGCAGTCCATCATCTGCGAAGAATGCAACAAGGATGCTGTCATCGCCGAGCTGAAAGCGCAGGGCGCGTACTTTATGAGCCCAGAGGAAACAGACAAGGTCTGCAAGCTCCTCTTCAAAAATGGCGGCCACGCCATGAACGCCAAATTTGTCGGTCGCTCTCCGCTCGTCATCGCCAGCGCAGCTGGGATTTCTGTGCCGGAAAACACCACCGTGCTGATCGGGCCACAGGGCGGCGTCGGTGATGGCTATCCGCTTTCCTACGAAAAACTCACCACCGTTCTTGCGTTCTACGTCGTCAAGGACTGGCACGAAGCTTGCGATCTTTCGATCGCGCTCCTGCAGAACGGCATCGGTCACACGATGAGCCTGCACACAGAGGATCGCAACATCATCCTCGAATTTACGCGCAAGCCAGCCAGCCGCATTCTCGTGAATACCGGCGGCAGTATGGGCGGCACTGGCGGCAGCACAGGTCTTGTGCCATCCTTCACCCTTGGCTGCGGCACCTGGGGCGGCAGCTCGACGTCGGAAAATGTCAGCCCGCTGAATCTCATTAATATCAAGAAGGTCGCCTTCGGTCTCAAAAACTGTGCAACCATGGTTGCGGACGATCCAACCTTCAACCATCCAGAGCTGGGCAGCATTCCTGGCGCTTTCGGCAACACCGCTGCGAATACGCAGCGCATCAGCGCGAGCGCACCGACTGCCTGCGCAGGGAGCACCTATCTTTCCCCTGAGCAGTACCAGAACGGCGGCTGCACGACAGGCTGCAAAAATGGCGCGAACATTGGCGACGAGATCGACGCCAAGCAGCTGAACGAGATTGTCGAAATGCTCGCAAAAGTGCTGCGAGGTGAGTGAGATGGCCAGCAAGGAATATGAAGTGCTCATGCAGGCGCTGCTCAAAGCCGTGCAGGAGGCTTCCAAAGAAAATGCGGCCAGCAACGCCACTGGCGTGCCGGTGGGGATTTCCAACCGTCACATCCATCTTTCACAGGCGGATCTGGATCAGCTTTTCGGCGCAGGCTATCAGCTGACACCGATGAAAGAGCTTTCTCAGCCGGGACAATTCGCCTGCAAAGAAACAGTCACCATCTGCGGACCAAAGGGCGCGATCGAAAAAGTGCGCGTGCTCGGTCCGGTGAGAAAAGAAACGCAGATCGAGATCGTCGCCGGCGACTGCTTTAAGCTCGGCGTGAAAGCGCCAGCCAAACTTTCCGGCGATCTCGCTGGAACGCCAGGTATCACCGTCGTTGGTCCCAAAGGATCTGTGCAGACGGCGCAGGGGCTCATCGTCGCTCAGCGTCATATCCACATGGCGCCAGCAGACGCGCAGGCTTATGGTGTGCAGGATGGGCAGATCGTCAAGATCCGCGTGGGCGGATTACGCGGCGGCATTTATGACAACGTTGCCATTCGTGTGACCACAAGTTCAAAACTGGAATGTCATCTCGACACCGAAGAAGCCAATGCGATGGGTGTCGCAGGGACTGTAGAGATTGTTCACTAATTAAAATTAAGAATAAAAAGCAAAATTTAGGAGGAAATCAACATGACTAAGAATGAAGCACTCGGTATGATCGAAACCAAAGGTTTGGTAGGCGCCATTGAAGCAGCAGATGCCATGGTAAAGGCTGCAAACGTTACCCTCATCGGTAAGGAATTTGTCGGCGGCGGGCTCGTCACCGTTATGGTCCGCGGCGATGTCGGCGCTGTCAAGGCTGCGACCGACGCTGGTGCTGCTGCTGCGCAGCGCGTTGGCGAACTGCTCAGCGTACACGTTATCCCACGTCCACACGCTGAAGTCGAAGACATTCTGCCACAGAAATAAACGACACGCATAGAAAATGCCCCACGCTGACGAATCGTCGGCGTGGGGCATTGCTGTTTATGAGAGATTGATAAAGCGCTGCAAAATGGCTGCGAGCTGTGCGCGCATTGCGCCTTCGCGCGGAGCCAGGGTGGTGTCGGTGAGACCGGTGATGAGCCCCTGCTCGACGCCCCAGCGCATGGCGTCTTCTGCCCATGGGGAAATGGTGGCAGCATCTGTGTAACGGTCGAGATCAGCGCTGGCTATTGGCGCATTGCTGTAGCGATGGAGCATGGTGATGAGCTCTTCGCGGCTGACGCTGTCGTTTGGCCGCAGACCGTCGGAAATATTGTTTTCGATGGCCCAGGCCTGCACGCCGCTGTACCATTCATCGCCGGCTGGCAGATCCTGCGCGTTTGCCTGGCGGGCGAGGGTGGCCCAGATCATGGCGCGGGTGACAGACGTCTGCGGTCCAAAGAGCGTGTCGGAGACGCCGATCATGAGTCCGTTTTCGTAGACGTAGCGCACCGGCTCGAAGAACCAGTCGCTGGAGAACACGTCGTCAAACGGCACGGCGTCCTCGCCGATTTTGGCGAAGCGCACGTCAAGGCTGACGGCGCCGTCTGGCATGTTGAAGGTGTAGCGGCCGTTTCCTTCGGCGCGGATCTCGATGCGGCGTCCGGTGTCAGTGGTGACGCTGAGCGCGTCGAGGGTGTAGCCGGCGTCTGGAGAAACGGTGAGGGTGACGATGGTGTCTTTGGCGGCGGCAGTCGGAGAAATGAGAATGCTGCCGTGCTCGGGCTTCTCCGAGATCTGGACAGGATAGAGCGGGCTGTCGCTTGGTCCAGGTGTGCTGCCGGTGCCGCGGGTGATCTGAAGGGTGATGGTGCTGTCGCTTTTGCCGTCTGCGCTGACGCGCAGCTGGAAGTTTTTCGTTTCACCTGGCGCAAGCGATACGGCGCTGCTCCAATCGCCGGAGCTGAGCGTTTCACCATCGAGGCTGATGCGGTCGCCGCTCTGCGCCATGAGCTGCACGCTTTCTGCTTCCAGCGGCAGCGTGACGCTCTGCGCGTTTTCGCTGACATCGAGATGCTGCGTCGTATCGCCATAGCGCACGGCGAGATCGCTGAGCAGAGCCGTGGCGCGAGTGAAGGTGCGGCTGGTGGTGTTGCCGCGTTTGCCATCTGCTTCGGCGTAAGCGCGAATGGTGACGCTGTCACCTGCGGCGTCGAGCGCGTCTAGGCTGATCGGGCCGGTGTAGCGCTGGAAACTGTCGCCGTCGCTCCAGTAAATGTCTGCTTCGCCTGTGGTAGAAAGCGAGAGGCTGGTGCCGTCGGCGACAGGACCTTCCATTTTGGAGAAGCGTACCTGTGGCACTGCAGCGCCGGAATCTGGCAGCGGATTGGTGAAGCCTTTGATGCAGACGTTGGTGATGTAGTAGTGGTTGTCCGTCGGTCCGGCGACATCCTGCCAGCCGTTCTGCGTGTAGATGTAGCTTTCGCCGCCGTCACCCATGTAGACAGGCACATAATTGTCCGATGGCATTGGGCACCATTCGATCGGCACTGGCAGCGTGTAGCCAGGATTTTCAAAGGTGACGACGATGCTGAATTGCTCGCCGGCTTTGAGCGCAACAGGCTCGTCAAGCTCGATGGTGTGGTAGCCGGCGTAGGTTTCGCGGCCGCTCTGTTCAGCGAGGGCGCAGGTGCCGGAAGTTGGTTCTCCGTCTTCTACGCCTGTGTAAACGGAGATGTGATAGCGGGCGCCGGCGTCGGTTGTGTAGAAGGAGACAGCTTCCAGCTGCTCGTCGCTTTCGGCGGTAAAAATATTCGCCGCTGTGCCGCTGGTTGGGTTGTTCGGATTTGTGGCGATCGAGTAGGACCAGCCGACGGTGTCGTACTGATAGTTGTGGGCGTAATTGTTGGCTTCTTCGAGCAGATAGGCATTGCCGCAGGCGATGGTCTGGTCTTCGTAGGAAAGCCAGAAATAGCCGTCGTCGCCCCAGCTGTTGCCCCAGCTGTTGCGCACCAGCCAGGCGCCATCGTGCTCTGGCTGATTGCCGGCGACAAAGTTTTCTTTTGGATAGTTGTCGTCCCAGCCAACGATGAGCACCGCATGGTCCGAAGCTCGGGGGACGTTGTTGTACACAGCGTGGGTGGATGGATTGTAGGTGCTGAGCCCGTGGGAATAGTAATTTGTGCTGACTGGACCGACGGTCATGATCAGCTGTTTGGTGATGGAATCCGGGACGTGGTTGTCTGTGCCAGGACCAGAATAGCTGCCAGTCGGCATGTAGTAGGCGTCCTGCAAATGATAATCGGCAGCGTAGCGCAGACTTTCGTCGAGATGCGGCCGTTCGTTCGTCAAAAGCGGCGCCTTGTCGTTCGTCACTGGCCCTTTCCAGGCAGCCAGCGTGCCGACGGCGCGGGCATCGTTGCCGCCAGTGAGATAAGGATCAGACAGCGGCGCATATTCTTCCTCTTCGTTGCCGTGGTAACAGAACCAGGCTGTGTGCATCGGCGAAAGAGTCAGCTGCGGAAATTGATCGCGGATGCTGCCCGCCGCTGAAGAATTTGCAGCGATCGCCCAGCAGACGCCGAGATCGCCCTGGTTCACCACAGAATCCACCAGCCCGTATTCGCGCAGATCGTAGCTTGACGGCAAGCTGCCACGGCTCGTGCGCGTCTGCGCCTGATCCGCCAGCGCTGCGTAGCTTTCGCTGAGATAGGAAAAATCCTGTGCCGACGGCGCCGGCCCCTGGCGACCATTTTCGATCCATTCCGTGTAGGCTGGATTGATGCGGCTTTCGTCGATCACCGCCGGCGAGGCTTCGCTTGCAAGCGCCGGTGCCGCTGTGAGCAAAAATGCAGCCGCCAGAAGACTGCTGAGTAAACGTTTATGGTTCAAGGAGAATCCCTCCTGTTGCATTAAAGTAAGTGCGCGCAGTTTCGGCGGCGCGCCTGTTATCTACTATAATAACGGACCAGCGCCTTCTTCGCAATTAAATAATGACCGCCGAGGACAACTTCTGCTCGCGCGCGGCAACAAATCGTTGCAGAGGCGGGGCGCCGTGCAACAATTTGGAACTATGGAATCTATTATAGATGGTATAAAATAAAAAGAAATATATATCATATGGAGAGAGGATGATCACCTGTGGAAGAAAATCAGGAAATACGTTCTGTGGCGCTCGATCTGGACACGCTGAAAACGCGCGCAGCGCGCTGTGTGTGCAAATACTGCGGCAGCCCGTTGAAGGTTGAACGTATCATGTATCATAATTGTGAGGCGGCGCGCAGTGAGCTCTTTTGCCCAAAATGCGGTCGCATTGAATTTGGTGTTGAACGCGAGGTGTATCTGGCGGCAAAATACTATGTCGACACCTTTCATTTTAATATGTATCAGGGGCTGGAAGACAATGAGCAGCGTCGCCGCATGAACATCGCCAAGATCAGCGAGATCATGGACTGGCAGAACGACAAGCTTGGCATCAGCGATGAAAACGGTTTTTGCGTGCCCCTCGATATCAAGCCAGACGCGCTGGGCCGCACCAGCATTTTCCGCGACAGCGACCTGGTAGAAGGGGAGTGAGCGCCGTGGAAAACACGCCTATCATCGATGTGCATGGGCTGTCGTGTAAATCCGGCAACAATTATCTGCTGCACGATGTAAACTGGAAGGTTTATCCTGGCGAGCACTGGGTCGTTTTCGGTCTCAACGGCAGCGGCAAGACCACGCTCCTCGGCGCAGTCGCCGGATTCCAGCCGTATACCCATGGAACCTTGCGCGTATTCGGCGAAGAATACAGCGACGAGAATATTTTCCGTCTGCGCCGACGCATCGGCTTCGTTTCGAGTTCGTTTTTTGACAAGGTCGTCGCCGAAGAAGCCGTGATCAATATCGTGCTCTCAGGATTGTTTGGCAGCCTTGGCGTGCGTGGTGTTGTGAGCGACCGCGAGCGTGTCGAAGCACAAATGCTGCTTGCCGCCTTTGGCCTCGCTGAAAAGTGCGACTACCCGTTCAAGATGTTATCCAAGGGCGAACGCCAGAATGTGCTCATCGCTCGTGCGCTGCTTGTGCGGCCGGAAATTCTCATCCTCGATGAACCAGGCACCGGCCTCGATGTTCTTGCGCGCGAAAAGACCCTCTACATGGTGCAGCAGCTTGCGCGCGAAACAGGCACAGCCATCATTTACGTGACCCATTATCCAGAAGAATTGCGGCCGGAATTTGATCATTGTCTGATGCTGCGCCGCGGCCGTGTGTTTAAAAAAGGCGCCACGCAGGAGCTGTTTTCAGAAGATGTGCTCAACACCTTCTTTGAGGAAGATGTCAAACTGCACTACGACACAGATGGCAATTATGTGCTGCGTGCCAGCCAACCATCCGCACTTTACGACTTCCTGCAGAAGTACAAGGCCAACAAACAAAAGGAGGTGGGCTAAATGGGTACACGCGACGATATGTGCGGCATTGACGTTGCCCGCATGGCTGAACTTGGCGGCTTCGCCGAAGAGATCACCATCATTGGCTGCGCCTATAAAAAAGACGGCGAAGTGCTCTATCGCGTTACTGACGATCCCGATGAAGCCTACCGCTTCTATCAGGATGCCGCCTGCGAAGGCCTTTTGCCAACACTGCCTCAGATTTACGTGCGCCGGGAAATCATCCCTGCCGGCCAGCGCGAGCGCATGACCGACGAAGCCAAACGCAGCTGCGCGTGGGAAATGCAGCGCGCCTTCGATGCCCGTTTCTGGCAGCTTTTCGACGCCCTCGCAGAGACAGCTGCCACAGACAGCGCCCATGACGTGCTTGCGGATGCACGTGCATCGCTTGAGGGACGCTATGCCCGGGAGGCCTTGGATCTATTTTCGGTTTTCCTCGACGAGGCGCTGGCTCGTCACCGTCTGACGCCTGCATCCTACGCCCGTTTTTCCAGCTGGGCCGAGGAAAACTACGAGAAGATGGCCGACGACTGGATCGTCAAAGAGCAATACGAGCGCACCTTCTATGGCTTTGCCTCTTATCGGGACGCAGCCACGCTGAATTTGCGTGTCGACACCGCCCCGTTCAATCTGCTTGAAAAACAGCAGGATTTGCGCCAGCAAGGCGTGCATGTAACACCGATATTCAAAAAAACCATTCAGTATCGCGAAAGCGCCGCCTTGCCAAAGGTGCGCCGACAGTTTCAGGACTGGCTGAAGGAAACGGTGCAGCAGCTGGCTGTGCCGTTTGAAGAAGCCATCAACGAAGGCGCATGTTCACAGACGCCTTTTGCTGAGGACGACCTGACCGACCTTTCCGCCCCCGCCCAGACCACACTGCGGTATTACCAGATTTTTTGGGGGCTGGCATAAACGAAAAAAAGAAAGACCTTCGCAACGGAAGCATTCTCCGCTTGCGAAGGTCTTTTTTATGGCACAGACGCCTGCTCCTTGACCAGATCGGTAAAGGCTTTGGCCACAGGATCGTGAGAGGGATGGATGTTGGTGGCGAGCATGATATCGACCGATAGATCTTCTTCGAAAGGGATATATACGATGTCGTTGTCGTTGAAGAGGAGGCTGAAATCGGACATGCGTCGGCTGCCAAGGCCGACATAACGCCCCGATGCGATAAGCTGGCCGTAAAGCTGGCGGCTTTGTGTGAGCAAAGCCGGCACCATATTGCCTAGACGCTGCAAGAGTTTTGTGAACGGATGCGTTTCGCTGATTTCTGTTTGCAGCATGGCGATGGGATGCTCCAGAAGCTCGTGCACAGACAGGGTTTTGCGTTTGGCCAGCGGGGACTGTGCACTGACCATGCAAATATACTCATCTTTTGTAAAGGGCGTCAGATGAATTTGATTGATATAGGGTGTATAGATTTCTCGCAGCTGTTCATCGTGCATGACGACCACCAATGCCAAACCGCCGTGGTGCAAAGCGGCGTACTTCATGCAGTCGAGGGTGTTTGCTTCACGAATTTGATACCGCACCTTCGGATACAGGAAGCTGAAACTGTCCAGCAGTGTAGGCATGGCGATTGCATTGGCAATCGGGGCGCCATAAAGGAGCAGCTCTCCTTCAAGGGCTTTCTGGCGATTGATATGAGAGATATCCAGCCGCACCTGCTGAAAGGCGCGCATCGTTTCGCGCGCCACCGGCAGCAGCACTTCGCCTTCAGGCGTCAGCGTCATGCCTTTTTGGCTGCGCACAAAAAGGGCCGTTCCCATTTCTTCTTCCAACTGGCGAATCACCTTGCTCACGCTTTGGTGGCTGGTGTAAAATTCCAGGCTTGTCTTTGTGATCGAATGATTCTCGGCCAGGGCCACGAAATATTTCAGATGTTCTGCGCGCATCATGCTCTCTCCAATCTTTGAACGTTACTCTCATTATAGCATGCAGATTGCAGAAGGGAAAAGAGTTGCAACCGTTTCTTACACGTTTTGAAATTTGTGTAATAAACTGAACCTATGCGATCTATAAATCACCGCCTATAATAAAGCCATCGATAGGGAACAACATTCATCGACCAAACCAATCTTTTAAAGGAGTGTTTTTATCATGGCATTAACAGACAAAGTCCTCATGCTTGGTGTTGACGGATTGGACCCATCCCTGACAAGAAAGTTCGTCGACCAGGGCAAACTGCCTAACATTAAAAAGTTCATTGAACGCGGTGCTCAGAAAAAAGACCTTAAACTTCTCTGCACCCCACCAACCATCACCCCACCACTGTGGACAACCCTGGCAACCGGCGCACTGCCAATCACTCATCAGATCACTTGCTTCTGGCGCCAGGATCCAGTACATCTGGACACTGCAGGCTACAACCTCGACAGCCGTCTCTGCAAGGCAGAAGCGCTGTGGAACGTTACCGCTGAAGCAGGCATGAAGACCCTCGTTTGGCATTGGCCTGGTTCCAGCTGGCCTCCAACCTCCGACAGCCCAAATCTGCACGTTGTCGACGGCACCCAGCCAGCAGCACCAAACTCCGGCGTTGCAAAGATCGAAATGGAAAAGATGACCTATGCATCCACCCGTTTCACCGAAGTGCTCTATAAGCCAGGCGCAACCAACAACACCGGTGCCGGCTGCGTCATCGAAGATGTGCCGGAAGCAGACGACGTCTTTGATGCAAATACCGTCCTTGGCGGCGATGCCATGAGCATGCGCAACATCATCCTCAAGCAAAGCGATGGTGAAGATGGTGTTGAAGACGTTCCAATTGACCTCTGCAACTCACCAGTTAAAGAAGCAAAAGGCTGGGCAGATGCTCCAGAAGGCGCAAAGGAATTTTATGTTGTGACCTCCAACGGTGTGGTTCGTCGTCCATGCCTCATTCTTAAAAACGAAGAAGGAAAATATGACCGCGTGGCTTACTACCACAGCAAGAAAGATACGGAACCAATCGTCGTGCTCAAGGAAGGCGAATACACCTCTGATGTTGTCGATGAATTTGTATTTAAAGATGAGAAAGTACTGGGCAATCGCAACATGCTCTTGACCTCTCTGTCTGAAGACGGTAACGAGGTGCATCTCTGGATGAGTAAAGCGTTCGATATCGCTCACGACAATCTTTTCCACCCAAGAAGCCTCTACAAGCAGGTCGTTGAAAACTGCGGTCATGTGCCACCAAACCCAACCTTCGGCGGCAAACAGCTCGATGTTATCAATCAGATCATGCTTCCAACCTGGGATGTGCTCTGCCAGTGGCAGGCCGATGCCCTGAACTACCTCATTGACACCAACGGCTACCAGGTCGTTTTCAGTCATATCCATAATGTTGATGGGATGGGCCACATGTTCTGGTATTATGGCAAGAACCGTCCAATCATGGGCAAGATGGAAGAAGAAGGCTATCAAGCTGCGATTGAAGAAGCATATAAGCAAACCGACCGCTACCTTGGCCGCTTCCTCCACTATCTGGACGAAGGCTGGACCATCACCATCTTCTCCGACCACGGCCTTCTCACCCCAGAAGAAGAAGAAAAGCCACTCATCGGCGATGCATTCGGCTGCAACGTCGGTGTTATGAGCGAACTGGGCTTTACCGTCCTCAAGAAAGATGAAAACGGCAACCCAATCAAAGAAATCGACTGGGAAAAGACACGCGCTGTTGCCACCCGCGGCGGCCAGATCTACATCAACCTCAAAGGCAAATACCCAACCGGTATCGTTGATCCAGCCGATAAGTATGAACTCGAACGCGAAATCATCGACGCCCTCTACAGCTATCGCTTAAACGGCAAGCGCGTCATCGCAGTCGCCATGCGCAACAAAGATGCCGTTAACCTCGGCACCGGCGGCCCAGAATGCGGCGACATCCTCTACTGGCTGGAAGAAGGTGTGAATCGTCTCCACAGCGACGCACTGCCAGAAGTACAGGGTTATGAAGACACCTGCGTCACCCCAATCTTCATCGCAGCCGGCAAGGGCTTCAAAGAAGGCTATGAATGCGACCGCATCATCCGTCAGGCAGATATGGCACCAACCCTCGCTTACATGCTCGGCGTAAGAATGCCTAAGCAGTGCGAAGGTGCTGTTGCTTACCAGATCCTTGAAGACTCCGGGATCTGAGTCAATTTGATCAGATAGTCACCTCCAAAATCATCAAAACATTTCACGCTAAGTGCATAGACTGAAAAGCGCGGGACTGCTCCTGTGAGAGTCCCGCGCTTTTTTGGAGAATTACACATAAGAAAAATTGATGGAGACGATTTGATTCGGATTTATAGAAAACAAAGAGAACGGATACTTCGGTTTACGAAGAGGAGGATCCATTATGACAAAAAAGAAATATATTCATCTTGGGATTATGTTGTTGATCACGCTTCTGATCAGCATTTGCCCGACGATTGGTTCGCTGACGCCGCTCGGTATGCGCACCCTTGCAATTTTTATCGCTGTACTCTATGGCTGGATGACGGTTGACCTTATCTGGCCAAGCATTTATGGATTTGTCATGTTGGCGCTGCTGGGTATTATGGACACGACTACGGCGTTAATGACGGGCCTTGGCAACTCCCAGATCGTTCAGGTTATTACAGTTATGGTTGTCGCCGGTGCTTTTGATGCGTCAGGCGTAACGAAGCTCATCACAAACTGGATGCTGACGCGTAAGCTGTTTCGTAAACAGCCATGGCTGTTGATCTGTGGCCTTGTGCTCACTTCTTATGTGCTGGGTCTGTGTGGTGTTGCGATCGCAGCAGTACTGATCCTCTGGAGTGTTGTTCTGCAGATCGCTGACGAAGGGCATTTTGATCGCGGCGATAAGCTCATCACTTTTATCATCTTGATGATCGCAGCGGCAAACTTTTCGGGTGTATTTTCCCTGCCGTTCCATGCAAGCACAATGATTTTTGAAGGGTACTTCATTGATACAACAGATCTGACTTTCTCGACGGCACAGTTTATTTTGGTTGGTGTCGTGACGACTGGCTTGGTTTTGGCTGTTATGCTGTTATGCGGAAAGTTTGTATTCAGAATGGATGCGTCGAAGTTTAGAATGCCAGAAGAGACAATTGAGAAAATGGAACACGAAACCATAGAAACGCGTGCCAAGATCGGCTTTGTTACGCTGATCGTGTACATGCTCTGCCTTGTTGTCCCATCCGTATTTCCTAACATGCCTGGCGCATCATTCGCACAAGCGCTCGGTATTGGTGGATGGAGTTTGTTGGCGCTTTTGGTGTTGGCAGTTGTTTCTGTTCAGGGCAAAACCATCATCGATCTGCCAAAGACCTGGACCCAGTACATCGACTGGTCGCTGCTCCTGTTACTCTCTGTTACATTCCCACTTGCAGATGCAATGCGTTCCGAAGAAACAGGGATTATGTCATCGCTGATGGCGGCTGTTATGCCGGTCGTTTCTGAAATGAGTCTCTTCAGCTTTATGGTGCTCAGCATGATCTTGCTTGGTATCATTACCCAATTTGCCCATAATATTGTTCTCGCAGCGATGTTCACACCATTCCTGATCCCGATCTGCATTCAATTAGGCGGAAATCCATATGTGCTTTTCTTCCTCATGTTCTTTAGTCTGAACGCTTCTTATTGCACACCAGCAGCCAGCTTCCAATCTGCAATGGTGCATGGCTTTGAAGCGACGAATAAGAAATATGCGTACATTTTTGGGATCGTCTTCTCAGTCCTGACCTGGATCGTTTTGACAGTAGTGACAATTCCGTTGGCCGGTGTGATGTTCCCATATTGATAAACTAAAACCGCCGTCGTTGCGATCCTCTGTGGTTGCAACGACGGCGGTTTTGTTGTTATCTTGCAAAATATTCCAGCCCAAAATGAACGATCTCGAGGATGCCTGGGATGTTGACACCGGCGAGGAGGGCGGTGATGAGCAGGCTGAAGAGGACGAGGAGCCAGGTGGCTTGGAGGTAGCGGGTGAGTTTCAGGAGCAGCTGGAAAAGGAGAAGGACGTATGCCCAGCCGAAGTAGAGGGCGTAGAGGATGAGCCCGTTTTCTTTTGTTCCCCAGCCGAGTCCGACGAGGAGGGCGAGGGAGAAAAGGAGCCAGCAGCCAGCGATGCGGGCGGCGCGGCTGTGGCGGTTGAGCAGAAGGCTCACGAGCGCGAGGGCAAGGATGATGAGCCCGACGAGATTGAGCTGCTCCACGGGGGCGAGCATCCAGGAAATGTGGGTGGCTGGTTCTGTGCCGGTGAGTCCGGCGCTGGCGGCTGGCGTGAGAAAAATGTCGTGGATGAAGGTTGTGTATTGTTCGATGCGGCCGCTGAGCGGAACGGCTTTGCCGGTAAATTTATTGAGTGATTCGATCTTGTCGATGAGGGTTGCAAAAACATCGTAGCGACCGAAAACGAAAAGCAACGCGATGAAGCCAAAGCCACATTTGAGCATGTCGAGAAACCATTTGCGAAAATCGCGGAATGGTGAATGGGCAGAATGGAGCGGTGTCCAGAAAAGACTGGTGAGCAAGGTGCTGCCAGCGCCGTAAAGGGCGATATAATGCGGTTTATACCCCTCCGTTATATTGCGGCTGATGGCTTCGCGGTTTGCGGCGAGGAGGGCGAGTGTGAGGGCGAGCCAGAAATAAGCGACGATGTACTGTTCCATCATCAGCACGCCGAGCATCTGAGCGTAGGTAAAGCTGGTGATGAGCATGAGCGCGGCGCGTTCGAGTGGCTTGAGATCGAGCAGGCGCGTCAGGAGCAGATTGGCGAGAACGAGCATGACGATCTGCACGGCGTCGACGAGGATGGCCTGCGAAGTCGGAGAAAGCTGGAGGATCTGCCCGAGAAAATATGGTGCGCCGAGAAATGGTGCGGCGAAGAGGGCGAAAAGTGGTTGGCGCAGGTC
>OIWK01002123.1_pt1 | contig 16525 bp, 13 predicted proteins | sample 1587401 | NCBI WGS metagenome assembly OIWK01 (sample SAMEA3888911, study PRJEB22519) | human gut metagenome | biome: human gut; feature: human-associated habitat; material: faeces | place: Denmark | collected 2009
GACGAGCATACAGATGCCCTGATCGCCCGCGCCCGCGTCCTCTTCGATCTCGCGGGAAACACCCATGTTGATATCCGGGCTCTGCTCGTGCAGATCGACAGTGATCGTGCAGGTGTCCGCGTCAAAGCCGTGACCCGGCTCGGTGTAGCCGATTTTGCGGATGGTATCGCGGGCAATCTGCTCGTAATTCACCTTTGCGGTGGTGGTGATTTCGCCGAAGATGTGCACCGCGTCGGTGATGGCGGTGACCTCGCAGGCGACGTGGCTCATCGGGTCCTGCGCAAGCAGCGCGTCGAGAATCGCGTCGGCGATCTGGTCGCAGACCTTATCGGGATGCCCCTTGGTGACGCTCTCGGAGGTAAACAGCGTATGCATCGTCAGTCCTTCTTTCCGCAGCCCGCGCCGCAGGTCGAGCAATCGTGGCTGCAGGCCCAGAGGCGCTCAGCCGTCGGCTGCCAGTTCTTGGCGTAGTCGTCGCACTTGGCGCACAGATCGTCTACGCTCTCCAGAGCGGTCACATCGCTGGGATGGGCGCTGGACTTGTGGACGATCTCCCGCAGCTTTTCGGGGTTCTCCAGCATGGGACAGGGGCGCAGCATGTTGTCGTTGAAGGGCTGGCCGTCGTGATAGGCGCGGAAGAGGGGGGAGCACAGGGCTTCCAGCAGGGTCTTCTTGCGGATGTTGGAGTCAGAGTAGTGGATGAAGACACAGGGGTCACAGTCGCCGTTGGCGTTGATGTGCAGGTAGCGGCGACCACCGGCGATACATCCGCCGACGTACTCACCGTCGTTCTGGAAGTCCAGCATGAAGATGGGCTTCTTGCCGCGCAGCTCACGGATCTGGTGGTACATATACTCTCTCTGCTCGGGGGAGGGCAGCAGCTCAGGCACAGCGTCCTTGCCGACGGGCATGTAGTGGAAGTACCAGACGAAGTAAGCGCCCCACTCGACCAGCTGGTCGAGGTAAGCCTCGGTGCTCACGTCCTTGATGTTGGCGCTGGTGTAGCAGGTGGAGATGCCGAAGGGCAGGCGGTGGCTCTTGAGCAGGTTCATGGAGTGGACGACCTTCTGATAGGTGCCGTTGCCGCGGCGGGAGTCGGTGGCCTCCTCGAAGCCCTCGACGCTGATGACGGGCACGAAGTTCTTCACGCGCAGCATGTCCTGGCAGAACTGCTCGTCGATGAGGGTGGAGTTGGTGAAGCACATGAAGATGGCGTCGTTGTGCTTCTCGCAGAGCTTAATGAGGTCGTGCTTGCGGACCAGGGGCTCGCCGCCGGTGTAGATATAGAAATAGGTGCCCATTTCCTTGCCCTGCTGGATGATGCTGTCGATCTCATCGAAGGACAGGTTCAGCTTGTTGCCGTACTCAGCAGCCCAGCAGCCCTTGCAGTGCAGGTTGCAGGCGGAGGTGGGGTCGAGCAGGATGGCCCAGGGCACGTTGCAGTTGTACTTGTTGCGGTACTCGTCCTGCTTCTTCCAGCCGGTGATGCTGGCGTTGAGGAAGAAGTTGGACAGCAGGGTCTCGGTGAAGCCCAGGTCCATCTCGGTCATCATACGGACGACCAGACCGTGGGCGGTGGAGTCCTCGTTGTTGATGGCGTCGCGGATCGCCTGGCGCTGGCGGGGGAAAGACTGGGGGCCGCTGCCGGCGAACTTATCGACCATGTCCATGACGTGGGTCAGGTTCTTGATTGGGTCCTTCTCGATGTAATTGAAGGCCTGGTTCAGTGCAAATTTCTTGATGCTGTTGCCTAACATAATAAAAGTTCCTCCCTTAGGTGCGATATCAAGAAGGCAAAGCTCCGAATGGAACATGCCATAGTCTACAGACGAAAAAAACCGTCACCGCACATCATAACGCAACACCTTTCTTTTTGCAAGGGGTAACCCGCACAAAAGCAGGCAAAATACCTGAAAAACCAGGCTATTTTATGGTGTCTAGTGGTCCAGTTTTATCCAACGCTCATTATAGTGGTTTGTTTCTTATTTTGCAAGCATTTTTTTCAAAAGTTTTTATAAAAGGGTTATAAAATGAACTAAAGCCCCACATTCTGCCAAATCTTGAAAAGGAGAAGCACCTGTGATACGATACGGCGGAGAGGAGGAACGACGATGTTTCCAGGATTTTCAGAAAAAACACAGGATTTTCTCTGGGGCGTTCGGCTCAACAACGAGCGTCCCTGGTTCGAGGCCCACAAGCAGGACTACCTCGATCACGTCCAGACCCCCCTGCGGGCGCTGGGGGAAGAGGTCTATGAAAAATTCACCGCCGCCCACGAAGAACTGCCCCTGATGCTGCGCATCAGCCGCATCTATCGGGATGCGCGGCGGCTGTATGGCCGGGGACCGTATAAATCCAACCTCTGGTTCACCCTGCGCATGGCGGGGGAGGACTGGACGCACATGCCGGTGTTCTGGTTTGAGATCTATCCCAAAGGCTATGCCTACGGCCTGGGGGCTTATGACGCCAAGCCGGCGCAGATGGCGAAATTCCGCCAGGCGGTAGACACGGACCCCAAGCCCATGCTGAAGCTGGCCCGCGCCTTTGCCAGGCAGGACCGCTTCGCGCTTCAGGCGGAGGAATACAAGCGCCCCAAGGGCAGCCCCCAGCCGCCCCTGGACCAGTGGTACAACCGGAAGAATTTGGACATCACCTGCGCCCGCCCGGTGGAGCCGCTGCTTTACAGCCCGGAGCTGGTGGATGTGCTGGTGGAGGGCTACGAGAGCCTCATGCCCTATTACCGCTATTTTTCCAAAATCTTTCGCTAGGGGGATTGAGGCGGTGTTTTGACGTGTGCTCCTAGAGTGCCCCGCCGGTGGCGTCCTATGCAGGATACCTTATAATATATAATACAAACGTCCGCTGCTCATGCACAGGCAGCGGACGTTTTGGTTGGGAAGGGGATCAGGCCGAGGTGGTCTGGGGCGGGGTGCCGGCCTTGTCGTAGTCGGCCCCTAGAATGGTGTGGCAGCCATTCAGAGCATATTCCAGCTTGCTGTACACCGCGTCGGTGGCTACGGAGGTGTCGCCGCTGTCGTGGGCGGCTATGAGGGCGTTGACGTCCAGGATCAGATACTGATCCTGGACCCCGGTCCCGCGGTTGAGGACCAGCATGGGGACATAGCTCACGTCGGTGACGGTGGTCTCCTGGGTCTGGCCGTTCTTGGTCAGCTCCAGGCGGAGAATGGCAGTGGTGTCGGTGTAATTCACGTTCACCGTCGCGGGGCTTTGGTTGGAGACGAAGTTGCCCAGAGAGTAGGCCACGAAGCCCGTCCGGGTGGAGCCGTCGTCCAGGGTGACGGTCCGGGTGCCCATGGGCTGGGGGACGTGGGAGTGGCTGCCCAGGATCACATCGGCCCCGTGGGAGATGAGAAAATCGGCCACCTGCTCCTGGTAGGCGTTCTGGGTGGTCTGGTACTCGATGCCCCAGTGGATCATCACGGCGATGAGGTCGGTGTTCAGGCTCTCGGCGTAGGCCAGCTCGGAGGAGAGCTTCTCCTGGTCCAGGGTGACGCAGTCGCCGGTGTAGTCTACATTGAAGCGGTTCAGGGAGAAGTCTTTGTCGGCGGCGACGGGGATGCCGTTGGTGCCGTAGGTGTAGCCCAGGAAGGCCACGGAGATGCCGCCCACGTCGGCCACGACCACGCCGTGGTTTTCGTCAAACTCCGCTTGGGTGCGGTAGGTGCCGACGTGCTTGAGTTCGGCCTGGTCCAGCACGTCCAGGGTCCGGGACAGGCCGTTGTAGCCCTTGTCCATGCAGTGGTTGTTGGCGGTGGTCACGAGATCAAAGCCGATGCTTTTCAGGTTGTAGGCCAGAGCGTCCGGGGCACAGAACTGGGGGTAGCCGGAGTAAGGCGGACCGTTCAGCGTGGTCTCCAGGTTGCCGACGGTATAGTCTGCGCTCTCCGTCCAGGCTTTCGCATACTGGAAGCAGGGGAGGTAGCTGTAGGTGTCGGTGGCGGCGTCATAGGCGTCGTTGGTCTGGGGCAGGTGGCTCATGATGTCGCCGCAGACGGCCAGGGGTCGCGGTGATGTCCTGCTGGGCCTGGGACTGGGTGTCCCCGTCGGCGGTCTGGCTCTGGCCGGGGCTACCGCCGCCGGCGTTTTCATGGCGCAGGCCCAGGAAAATCAGGCCGACGCACAGGAGGACCATGACCAGGGCGGCCACGATCAAGGTTCGGTTCTTCATGGTGGGAAAGGCTCCTCTCAGTTGTTCAGGGGGGTCAAAGGGCGTACAGGGCGGCGGCAGCCGCGCCGACGGCGGGGGTGTTCTCTCCTTGCCAGAGGGTCAGGTGCAGGCCGCGCTGCGCCAGTTCGGTCTGTACTCTGGTTTGGAAGGCCTGCATCAGGGGGGGACAGGAAAATGCTTCGCCGTGGAGGGCAACGCAAACGGGGGCTTCCGGGTCTTGCCCGGCTCCGATGAATTGCAGCACGGTTGCCAGGGCGGCGCAGGCCAGGCGGGCGGCCCGGTCCAAGACGGCATCCGCCACGGCCAGGGCCACGGTGCGGTCCTCGCCCTCCCGGAAGTAGTGGGCCAGGGTGCCGCCGTTTTGCGGATCGGCCAAAAATTCAGTCATGGTCGCCAGGTCTAAGCGGCGCATGGACAGAATGTCCCGGCTGCCGCCAAAGGTGAGCAGCTTGCGCTCGGAAGCCTTGATCATGGTCAGGCGGTAGACATCGCCCAGGTGCTCCGTGGAGAGCATTTTCAGCAGCAGGTCCTGCCCCGGCGCGTAGCTGTCCCGGTCCTGGATCAGGTCCACCAGGCCGAAGGGGACGCACTGGGCGTGGCCGAAACCGCAGGCAAAGGGGGTCAAGGCCGGGGGCGTGCCCGCCTGGCGGACCACGATGCTGCCGGGGGCGGTGAAGCCCAGGTCAAAGACGCTGCCCCAGGTCAGGCTCACATAGCGTTTCTGGCCGGGATGCAAGGCCCCGGCGGCCAGCTGGACGGCGGCGGGCAGGCTCACCAGCGTCATGGGCGGGGGCGTTATGTTCCGGCTCTTCCATTCTTCCCTCAGGGCGGCCAGGACGGGCGTTTGGGCAAAGTCGCTCACCCTCATGGTGCCGGGGAAGGAACGGATGGCGCCGTCTCCCTGCCAGTCGTAGTCGATGGGGAAGGGGAGACAGAGGGCCAGGGCCTTGGCCCGGTCCAGCAGGGGCTGGGCCAGCTCGGCCACGGCGAAGAGAAGGTCGGCCAAGGGCGCGGGGTACTCCCGGCCGGGGACGGGAAAGCGGTCCGCATCGGTGACCTCTGCCCGGCCACCGGAAAAGGTGACTAAGCTTACGCGCACCTCCCGGTCGTCGATCTCGGCCACGGCGACGGGGGTGCCCTCGTGGAGCGTGCCGAAGGGCTTCAAAAACGTGGGCAGGACCGGGATGGACGAGACGCCGCCGTAGAGGGCCACGCGCATCTGGGCCAGGAACATCTGGGAAAGGGTCGTCTGATCTAAGCGATCCGGCGTCATGCTGTTGGCTTGGAGAAGGGCGTCAAGTCGTTGCTGGGTCAGTTCATTCATGGAAAAAGCCTCCTCAGGCCAGGTGCGGCGCGGGCCGCACTGGGAGATATCTATGGCTTATTATAGCAGATTTTTGGAAAAGATAAAGCCTGATGGCGAAAAATGGGCACAAAAAAGAGACCGGCCGAAGCCGGTCTCCTGAACGTGATCCTTGGAAAGGATTACTTGTACATAGCCTTGTGATACAGAGCCTCCACGTCCTTGACGGTGGTGATTCTGGGGTTGACGGTGACGTTGCCGCTCTTCATTGCGTCGATGGCCATCTGGGGGATCTTGTCCTCCTGGACGCCCACGTCAGCCAGGCAAGCGGGGATGCCCAGGTCAGCGTTCAGCTGATGCAGAGCGTCGCACAGCATGCCGGGAACGAAGTCCTCGCCAGCATCCTTGCCGGTGATGTACTGATAGATGTTGGCATAGCGCTCGTCAGCAGCCAGAGCGTTGAACTCGAAGATGGTGGGCATCAGGACAGCGTTGGCCACGCCGTGAGCGACATGATAGAAGGCGGACACGGGGTGAGACATAGCGTGGATGTCGCCCAGACGGTTGTTGGCGAAAGCGATACCAGCGAAGGTGGAACCCAGCATCATGGCGCAGGCAGCGTCAACGTCGTTGCGGCGAGCGACGAACTTGCGGATGTTGCCGCCGATCAGCTCCATTGCCTTCTCGGCCATAGCCATGGAGAAGGGGTTAGCGTCGGTGTTGATGTAGGACTCCATAGCGTGGATCAGAGCGTCGACGCCGCAGGCAGCAGCCACGGAAGCGGGAGCGGTCATGATCAGCTCGGGATCCAGCACAGCGTAGGTGGGGGAGATCTCAGGGCCGAGGACGGACAGCTTGTAGTTACGAGCTTCGTCGGTGATAACGGCAGCGACGGTGACCTCAGAACCGGTACCAGCGGTGGTGGGGACAGCGATCAGGGTGTCGATGGGGCCGGGAACCTTGCCGACGCCTTCGTAGTCGCCGATGGTGCCGCCGAACTTAGCGACAACGCCGACAGCCTTAGCCACGTCCATGGGGGAGCCGCCGCCCAGAGCGATCAGAGCGGTGCAGCCAGCTTCCTTATACTTGGCAGCGCACTCGTCCACGATGGTGGTGGTGGGGTTGGGCAGAACGTCCAGGTACTCAGCGTACTTCAGGTCAGCGTCCTTGATGATCTTGCGGACCTTCTCAACAACACCGATAGCCTCCAGGCCACGGTCGGAAATCAGCATGACGTTGTCAGAGCCAGCAGCCTTCAGGAAGTCGGGCAGCTTCTTCAGAGCGCCCACACCGAACTGACAGTTCTGAGGGATGATGAAACCAAAATCTTTAATCATAGGGAGTCGCATCCTTTCCAAAAACTCAAAGATGTTTTGTTATGCGGATTTACCACATCCGGTGGCCTTTCCGCCTACGGCTTTAGTATAGCATTGATAAACGAAACTGGCAAGTTGTTCCCAGGAGAAAATATCCAACAAGAATTTCCTTCTGTTTTTGGGCATATTGTATACCTTGTCAAAATGAAATTTGCCGCAGCTTGGCAAAAACGTGTGCGTCCCGTCGAAATGCAACAAAGCGGGGGGGCAGACAGACAAGAATCACAAAAATACCCTCTTTTTGAGCAAGAGAACTTGCAAAACGAACAGGCTCCCACTTTCGGAGAGCCTGCCCAAGAAAGTATTTTCTTTGGAAAATGAATGGAAAAATTGCAGAAACGATCCAAGGGAAAAAAGAGAAAAAAGGTGCCCCGCTCTGGCCGTGGGGACCCAATTAAAACCTGCACGAGATGGCAGGTGGGTCGCCTCCGTGATGCTTCACGCTCCCTTCTTCCAACCCGAAGGCCGGGAGGTCTGCGATCCACACCACGAGACCAGCGTCCCGTTTGAAAAATGTGGGTTTAAAAGTGTCCATTTCCACGCACCGAGCAGGGCGAACCTTGTTCCATGCTGTTGCGGTCTTATTAAGATGTTATGCAGGGGCCTTGGTTATTCTTCCTCATCCTCGGAAAAAAGTTCCTTCATGAACTCGTTGTAGACAGCGTCGATCTCCTCGTCGCTGTCTAGGGTGGAGAGGATCTCCTCGCCGTTTTCCAGGACGGTCTTGAGGATCACGAGGCCCAGCTCCTCTTCGTTTTGGGCTTCCTCGCCTTCGTGCTCGGCGGGGAAGAAGGCCAGGTAGGTCTGGCCGTTATATTCGATGGTGTCGAGATGTTCCAGCTCGAACTCGTTGCCGTCGTCATCGGTGACGGTGATGAAATTTGCGCCGTATTCTTCGCTCATGCCATGTTCTCCTTTGTTTATCTGCCTGTTATTGTACCCTCAATACCGTAAAATTGCAAGAGTAAAGCGCGGAAAATTTCGGGAAACTTTCCGACGGCAAAAATCTTTCCGTCACGGATAGACAAATGGAAATCCTGTGGTATAATACATAAAATAGGCGAGGTTCCAACATTCCGCATCGAAGCCTGCCGCGGTTGCGGCGGCTGTCCCTATTCCAATTCGGAGGTGTCACATTGGACAAACATCGCGACACACGCTCCTACGACCGCCGGGATCAAGACCCCAGAGGCCGCCGGGGCGGCGCTACAAGACGAAAACGAAAAAAGCACGGCCGAGCCTTTAAGGTCGTGATGACGATCGTCCTCATCTTTGTCATCACCCTGGCTATGCTGCTGTGTATGTCGGCGGCCTACATTAAAAACGTCATCATTCCCGACGCCAGCCTGGACATGAGCGACTTCAACCCCAACCTGACCAGTAAAGTGCTGGCCCAAAACCCGGAGACGGGGAGCTATGAAACGGTCCAGACCCTATACGGCGAGGAAAACCGCGTGTGGGTCTCCACGGATGAGATCCCCCAGTATCTGAAGGACGCCGCCGTGGCCATTGAGGACAAGCGCTTTTACAAGCACAACGGCGTGGACTGGGTCCGCACGGCCAAGGCCATCAGCCTGATGTTCACCGGCCGGAGCATCCAGGGCGGCTCCACCCTGACCCAGCAGCTGATCAAGAACATGACCAGCGACGATGAGGTCACCGTGAAACGAAAGGTCATGGAGATCTTCCGTGCCCTGGAGTTTGAGAAGAAGTACACCAAGGACGATATTTTAGAGGCCTACCTCAACTATATCTACCTGGGCCAGGGGTGCAACGGCGTGTACACCGCCGCCTACACCTACTTCGGCAAGCACGTTTCTGAGCTGGACCTGGCCGAATGTGCCTGCCTCATCGGCATCACCAACAATCCCTCGAAGTATGACCCCCTGGGCCACCTGTCTATTACAGACCCGGACACCGGCGAGGTCAAGACCTCGAAGGACTTCAACAAAGAGCGTCAGATGAAAATTCTTGACGTGATGCTGGAGCAGGGGTACATCACCCAGGAGGAACACGACCAGGCAGCCGCCGAAGAACTGGTCTTCAGCAACCCCTATGAGGACAAGGACGGCGACGGTGAGGCCGACAGCACCAAGAAAAAGAACACCGTCTACTCCTGGTATGTGGACCAGGTCATCAACGACGTCATCCAGGACCTGTGCGACAAGTACAACTGGTCCGAGCAGTACGCCAAGACCAAGGTCTTCTCCGGCGGCCTGGAGATCTACACCTGCATGAACCCGAACGTCCAGGCGGCGGTGGACGAGGTCTACCAGAACTCCGAGTATAAGGATGTGGTCTCCAGCAGCGGCCAGAGATTGCAGTCCGCCATCACCGTTGTGGACAACGTGAGCGGGGAAGTGGTGGCCATGGCCGGCGGCCTGGGCGAAAAGACCGTCAGCCGCAGCCTGAACCGGGCCACCAGCAGTAAGCGGCCCCCAGGCTCTTCCATCAAGCCCCTCTCCGTCTATGCCCCTGCCATCGAGCTGGGCAAGGTCAAGCCCACCACCACGGTGGAGGACAGCCCCGTGGACAAGATCAACGGCAGAGACTGGCCCGTGAACGCCGCCGGCGGCTACCGCGGCAACGTTACGGTCTCCTATGCCGTGGAGCAGTCCCTCAACACCGTGGCCGTGAAGGTCCTGGATATGGTCACGCCGGAGACGAGCTTTGACTTTATGCAGGATAAGTTCCACATCAAGCTCATCCGCAGCCTGACCCGCGGCGACCAGAAGTACAGCGACATCGGCCGCGCCCAGCTGGCTCTGGGCGGTCTGACGGAAGGCGTGACCACCCTGGATATGGCGGCGGCCTACGCCGTCTTCCCCAACCAGGGGACATATAAGACCCCCAAGACCTACACCATGGTCACGGACAGCAACGGCCAGCCCATGCTGCGCAATGAGACGGAGGATGAACCGAACGTCCTGTCCCAGCGCACCACCTATTATATGACCGAGATGCTCCAGCGCGTGGTCTCCAATGGTACCGGTAAGAAGGCCAACTTCTCCGGCCAAGAGATCGCCGGTAAGACCGGCACCACCACCTCCCGCAAGGACCTGTGGTTCGTGGGCTACACGCCCTACTACACCGCAGCGATCTGGACGGGCTATGACCGGCAGGAGAGACTGGCCAGCGGCCTGAAGAATCCCTCGCCGGTTCTGTGGAACCAGGTCATGTCCAAGGTCCACCAGGGCCTGAAGTATAAGAAGTTCGACCTGCCGGACAACCTGAAGTCCGTCACCTACTGCCTCTCCAGCGGGATGCTGCCCGGACCTTACTGCTCCGGCCACCTGGCTACCGGCACCTTCCTGCCGGAGGACGCCCCCACCGGCACCTGCACCTATCATAAGGCGCCGAGCACCCGTCCCTCCGGCAGTGATGGGAACGGCGGCGGCACCGGCGGGACCACCAACAACGGTGGCACCACCAACAACAACGGCGGCACCACCGACAACGGTACCACCACCCCCGACACCGGCACCGGCGACAACGGCGGCACCACCACGCCCCCCGCCGAAACGCCCCCTGCCGAGAACACCGGCGGTGAGACCACCACCCCCCGCAGACGGCGGGAGGGGAGGTCCATCCCCAAAGCAAGCTGAACCCCTTCGCCGCAGCGGCCCCCGGAGCTTCTTCCGGGGGTCGCTTTTTGCTGATATGACCGAAACAACGGCAAAAGAAAAGGAAAAACTGTCGTTCAGACAAACACTTTGGGTTGCCATACGCGGACAGATGTGTTAGAATAGCAGTCGCACTGATCCAAAGGACGATCTATGATCCTATGAAACGGAGGCAACCATGTCAAAAGCGCCCAACTATTACATCGTAGACGCGGAGGCCCTGCCTGAGATCTTTCACAAGGTAGTCCAGGCCCGGCGGATGCTGGACACCGGCGAGGCAGAGACCGTCAACCAGGCGGTCCAGCTGGTGGGCATCAGCCGCAGCGCGTTTTATAAATATAAGGATGCAGTCCGGCCTTTTCAGGATATGCTCCATGGTCGGATCGTGACCTTTCAGATGATGCTGAAGGACGAACCGGGGATCTTGTCCCACATGCTGAATTTCTTTGCCAGCTCCGGGGCCAATATCCTCACCATCAACCAGGGCCTGCCCATCAACGGCTGCGCCGTGGTCACGGTGAACGCCGAGACCTCCGGCTTGCAGGGGTCCTTGCAGGACCTGCTGACCAAGCTCAACAGCGTGGACGGCGTGCTGCGCAGCGAGGTGCTGGCGGGGTGATGTCCTTCCCCAAAACAAAACGGATACAATTTAAGGAAAAAGGAAATCGGAATCTCAGAAAGGGATGGAAGAATCATTATGGTCAAAGTAGCGATCCTGGGCTTCGGCGTGGTCGGCTCCGGTGTGGCGGAGGTCCTCTCCGGCAACGGCGCCGGCATCCAGAAAAAAGCCGACGAGCTCATTGAAGTCAAGTATATCCTGGACGTGCGGGACTTCCCCGACAGCCCCTTTGCGCAGCATTTTGTGAAGGACTTCTCCGTCATCGAGCATGACCCGGAGGTCAACGTGGTCGTGGAGACCATCGGCGGCGTGGGCGCTGCGCTGGACTTCACCGAGCGGGCCTTGAAGCAGGGCAAGAGCGTGGTCACCTCCAACAAAGAATTGGTGGCCACCCACGGCCGCCGTCTGCTGGACCTGGCCGCCCAGAACAACGCCGTCTATCTCTTTGAGGCCAGCGTGGGCGGGGGCATCCCCATCCTGCGGCCCCTGAGCGAGTGCATGTCCGCCAATGAGATCCTGGAGATCTGCGGCATTTTGAACGGCACCGCCAACTATATCTTCACCCGCATGGTCAAGGACCATGTTCCCTTTGCCGAGGCCCTCGCGGGTGCCCAGGCCAACGGCTACGCCGAGCAGGACCCCTCCGCCGACGTGGAGGGCAAGGACACCTGCCGGAAGCTGTGCATCCTCTCCTCCATCGCCTACGGCTGGCACCTGCTGCCGGACCAGGTCCCCACCACCGGCATCACCAAGATCACCCTGGCCGACGAGGCCTACGCCGCCGCCGCCGGCAAGAGCCTGAAGCTGCTGGGCCGCTCCATCGCCCGCGAGGACGGGACGATCTGCGCCTATGTGGAGCCCCATTTCGTGGGGAATCAGGACCCCCTGGCCGGGGTCGAGGACGTGTTCAACGCCATTAAGGTCAAGGGCAACGCCGTGGGCGACGTGATGTTCTATGGCCGGGGCGCGGGCAAGCTGCCCACCGCCAGCGCCGTGGTGGCCGACGTCATCGCCGCCGCCCGCCAGATGGACCGGGCGGGTTACCGCCCCTGGCAGCCCAACCGCCCCGACGCCGTCTTCTCTCCCGACGAGCTGTCCAGCCAGTGGTACGTCCGTCTGGCCAGCGGCGAGCTGGCCGGGGAGAAGCTCACCGTCCCCAACGCGGAGGCCGGGGAGAGCGGCTGGATCACCGCCGCCATGACCCGCCCGGAGCTGGACAAGCTCCTGGCCGGCAGGGACGTGCTGGCCGTGATCCGCGTGCTGGATTGAGCAAATAGATACCCTCTTTTGCCGCCCTGGACATAGGATGGGGCAGCGCTTTCTCAATAAATAAGCAATCTCGTTCCCTCCGGCGGCCGGAATCGCCGGCCCGCCGGATGACAGGAGGTAATGTGAGATGGGACTGATTGTACAGAAATTCGGCGGGACCTCCGTGGCCAACGCCGACCGCATCCGCAACGTGGCGCAGATCATCGCGGACACCTACCGCCAGGGCAACCAGGTGGTGGCGGTCCTCTCCGCCCAGGGCGACACCACCGACGACCTCATTGAAAAGGCCAAGGAGATCAACCCCAACGCATCCAAGCGGGAGATGGATATGCTGCTGTCCACCGGCGAGCAGATCTCCTGCGCCCTGTGCGCCATGGCCATTGAGACCATGGGTCTGCCCGTGGTCTCCCTGACCGGCTGGCAGGCCGGCTTCCAGACCAACAGCAGCTACAGCAGCGCCCGCATCAAGAAGATCAACGCCGAGCGCGTCCAGTCCGAGCTGGACCGCAGCCATTCCATCGTCATCGTGACGGGCTTCCAGGGCATCAACAAGTACGGCGACATCACCACCCTGGGCCGCGGCGGTTCCGACACCTCTGCCGTGGCGCTGGCTGCGGCGCTGAAGGCCGACCTGTGCCAGATCTACACCGACGTGGACGGCATCTACACTGCCGATCCCCGCTACGTCAAGGGGGCCAGAAAGCTGGAGGAGATCACCTTCGACGAGATGCTGGAGCTGGCCAGCCTGGGCGCTCAGGTCCTCCACAACCGTTCCGTGGAGCTGGCCAAGAAATATCAGGTGAATTTAGAAGTGCTGTCCAGTTTCGAGAGAAAACCGGGCACGAAAGTCAAGGAGGTTGCAAAGCAAATGGAAAAGACCCAGATCAGCGGCGTGGCAAAAGACAAGAACGTAGCCCGTTTGGCCCTGGTGGGCGTGGAGGACCGCCCCGGTATCGCCTATAAAGTCTTCTCTCTGCTGGGCCAGCAGAACATCAACGTGGACATCATCCTCCAGTCCATCGGTCGGGACGAGAGCCAGGACATCAGCTTCACCGTCCGCCGCAGCGACGTGGACCAGGCCCTGGCCCTGCTGGAGGCCCACAAGAGCAGCCTGGCCTTTGACCACATCGACGTGGATAAGAGCGTCGTGAAGGTCTCGATCGTCGGCGCCGGCATGGTCGACAACGCTGGCGTGGCCGCCAAGATGTTCGGCGCCCTGTACGATGCGGACATCAACATCCACATGATCTCCACCAGTGAGATCAAGGTTTCCGTCCTGCTGGACGAGGCCGATGCCAACATGGCGGTCCAGGCCATCCACGATAAGTTCTTCGGGGAATAAGCACCCAAAGCGGCGCACGGTGGGGAAAACGGACGCAGAAGGGCGTTTTGCGGCAAATCTTTTGCGCTATTTAGGCGAAACGCCTAAAATCGCGGAAAAACAGGAAAAATTTTTTTCCTGATATGATACATTCCCTGCTTGTAATTTCAAAAAAGCTTTGCTATAATACACACCGTAATGTACTGGAAGGGTGAGCTAAACTGCGCTCCTTTCCGAGAAACGTCTGCCACCGGAGACTCCCTCCGGGTCGGCGTTTATGACAGAGCAGTCAGGCTCTTTTGCTTCGGCTGAGGCCACGGGCGCTTGCCGCCCCCGGTTTCTCGCTGAGAAAGGAATGGGGCGGCGCTGTCAGAATAAAACAAATCATTAATATAGGGGGAAATCAGAAATGAACATACTTGTTTGCATTAAACAAGTGCCGGACACGACCATCATCAAAATTGATCCCGTGACCAACACCTTGATGCGCGAGGGCGTTCCCGCCATCGTCAGCCCCTTCGATGCTTATGCACTCGAAGCTGCTGCCCGTATTAAGGACAAGGACAAGAACACCAAGATCGTCGTTCTGTCCATGGGTCCCGAGCAGGCTCTGGTCGCTCTGAAGGAGTGCCTGTCTGTTGGCGGCGACAAGGCTTACCTGGTCTCCGACCGTGCATGCGGCGGTTCCGATACCCTGGCTACCGGTTACATCCTGTCCCAGGCTAAGGAGAAGATCGAGGAGCTGGAAGGCCTGAAGTTCGACATGATCATGTTCGGTAAGCAGGCTATCGACGGCGATACCGCTCAGGTCGGCCCCCAGGTCGCTGAGGATCTGGACATTCCCCAGGTCACCTATGCTTGGGAAGTTTGGCCCACCGAGGACGGCAAGTCTGTTCGCGTGAAGAAGGAGCTGGAGGACGGCTTCGAGATCCTGGAGATGGCTTGCCCCTGCGCAGTGACCGTCACCAAGCCCGACTATGAGCCCCGCTTCCCCACCATCAAGTCCAAGATGGCTGCAAACAAGGCTAAGATCCCCGTTCTGAACGCTGCTGACTGCGGCCTGGACGTTGAGAGATCCGGCCTGAAGGGTTCTCCCACCAAGGTTAAGAAGAGCTTCACTCCTCCCCGTAAGGAAGGCGGCCTGAAGATCAAGGAGGAGACTCCTGAAGAGTCCGCTAAGAAGCTGTACGACCTGCTCAAGGACAAGGGCATCATTTAATAGAGGGGAGGACGAAATACAATGTTACAGACTAGCTACGAAGCAAAGACTAAGGACCTGTGGGTCTTTATTGAAACCAAAGACGGCAAGGCCAGAAACGTTGGCCTGGAGCTGCTGAACCCCGGCCGTCGTCTGGCTGGCATCCAGGGCGGTCAGACCGTCGCTCTGGTCATCGGCTACAACTGCGACGAGGCTGTTAAGGAAGCCATCGCTCACGGCGCCGACAAGGTCATGGTCCTGGACAACGAGGTCTATGATCACTACAGCACCGACGCTTACACCGCTGCTATCGTGGAGTGCGTCAAGAACAACTGCCCCACCACCATCCTGATGGGCGCTTCCCCCATGGGCCGTGACCTGGGCCCCCGTGTCGCTGGTCGTCTGAAGACCGGTCTGACCGCAGACTGCACCTCCCTGGACATCGACGAAGCTTCCGGCAAGGTTGCTTGGACCCGTCCTGCTTTCGGTGGTAACCTGATGGCTACCATCCTGTGCCCCTTCACCTTCCCCCAGATCGGTACCTGCCGTCCTGGCGTGAACAAGAAGCTGGAGGCTGATTACTCCCGCACTGCCGAGGTCGAGAAGATCGACTATGTCTTCCCCGCTGACCAGATCCGCATCAAGGTGATCGAGACCATCGCTGAGGAAGGCGAGAAGGTCGACCTGGAAGGCGCTGACATCATCGTCTCCGGCGGCCGTGGCCTGGGCGGCCCCGAGGGCTTCGACACCACCATCAAGCCCCTGGCTGACGCTCTGGGCGCTGTCGTTGGTGCTTCCCGTGCCGCTGTTGACGCTGGCTGGATCCCCCACTCCCATCAGGTTGGCCAGACCGGTAAGACCGTCGGCCCCAAGCTGTATGTCGCCTGCGGTATCTCCGGCGCTATCCAGCACCTGGCTGGCATGGGTTCCTCCGACTTCATCGTTGCCATCAACAAGGACGCTGAGGCTCCCATCTTCGATGTGGCTGACCTGGGTGTCATCGGCAACCTGTATGACGTCTGCCCCGCTCTGACCAAGCTGGTTCTGGCAGACAAGGACTAATTCGTTAGCAAAATAAATTTATCATATATGCTCGGACGGTGTTCCCCCGCAAGGGGGACCACCGCTCCCAGCGGAAAAGAAAGGAAAACACTATGGATTTCAAACTGAATGAAATGGAGCAGGAAATTGTCGACATGCTCCACGACTTCTGCCTGAAGGAAGTCAAGCCCATCGCTGCTGAGCTGGACGAGAAGGAAGAGTTCACCCAGAACGCCCGCGAGAAGCTGGCTGAGATGGGTATGCTCGGCACCTACATCCCCGAAGAGTACGGCGGCGCTGGCCTGTCCTACCTGACCTACATCGCATGCTGCGAGGAGCTGGCTAAGTACTGCGCTTCCACCTCCATCATGTTCTCCGTCCACGGTTCTCTGTGCTCCTGGCCCATCCTGGAGTTCGGCACCGAGGAGCAGAAGCAGAAGTATCTGCGTATGCTGACCGAGGGTCACAAGGTAGGCGCTTTCGCGCTGACCGAGCCGGACGCTGGCTCTGACGCCGCCAAGGGCACCTGTGTTGCCGAGCTGCAGGGCGACCATTACGTACTGAACGGCTCCAAGATCTTCATCAC
>OIWK01002127.1_pt1 | contig 16511 bp, 10 predicted proteins | sample 1587401 | NCBI WGS metagenome assembly OIWK01 (sample SAMEA3888911, study PRJEB22519) | human gut metagenome | biome: human gut; feature: human-associated habitat; material: faeces | place: Denmark | collected 2009
TAAGAAAAGTGTAAACCTATATAGGATTAAAAGCCATTTTGACAACCTATTTAGGCCTAAGAGTACAAGAGTGTAAACAACTTTAGTTTTAATATTTAAAACTGTCAACCAATTTCAGTACACGTCACCCACTATTCGTGTTATTAACGTTCAGCTGCCAGCATAAGCGACAAAGCGTCACTCAGCACCAAATAGATAGTGTCGTCGAAGCCAACCGCGACCTCCTCTACGCTGCCCCTTATAAGGCCGACACGACCTTTATGCAGTGGCAGAAACGTGTCAGCGACAGCACCCAATGGTATCGCTTCGAACTCTATCGTGCTACCGCCCACCAACGTGCGGGTGACACTCTTTGGGCCAACAAGACTTATAATAAGGTGAAAACGTGGAGCGTGACACACCACGAACCCCATCTTGAAGGCTTAGTATATAATCACCTCGGCACCTCCGCTCTGCTTGCAGGTTACAACCGCCAAGCCTGCCAGTACTACGAACGAGCCTACACCTTGTTAAACCAACCACCTAAAACAAACGACCTCATAGCCGCCACTATCAACGTGGCCGATATGTACCAACAGTCAGGCCGTCTGCCATTAGCAGCAGAACGTTATCGTTACGCCCTCTTCATAGCCGATTCATTGCACGATAGTACCAATCGGGCCGCTATCTGCTGCGGACTCGGACTTATCTATATGGAGTTGGAAAACTTTAAAGAGGCACACCACTTCTTCAACCTTGCTAAGAAGGACATTAAACAAGAAGCTCTACAGACTCAACACTTTTACCACTTCTCGTTAGGTAACTGCTATTATTTCGAACACAAGTATGACGAATCCCTCAATAACTTTCAGCAAGCTTACAAGATAGCCCAGCAACTGGACAACTCGCTCTTCATTCATATCTGCGAGATTAACATGGGAGAAATTTATCTCATGCAAAATAAACTGTCTGAAGCACAGCAGCAACTGCAAAATGCCAAGCTATTCTTACAACAAGAGGGCAATCAGCTCACGCCTGAGAACGTGTTCTACATTAAGAGCCTATTGGCCGATCTCGACATTGCCCAACACAAAGGGAGTCAAGTCAATGACTTCTTAACGCAGCTCAAGGAGCCTCACCCAATACGTTCGCCGCGTTACCTCATGCTCCACTACCGCCGCCTTATGCGCTACGCAGCGCAATATGGTCAGTGGCAACGCGCCTACCAATATCAGACGCTCAGCGATCAATATGCTGACTCGCTACGCAGCCGCCAGACGCGCAACAACGTAGCCGAATTGGCCAGCCGCTACCAACGCGACACGACGCTACTGCGCCAACAAATCTCTATATCGGAATACGCTGCCCAAACGGCACGTCAGCAAAACATCATTCTGATTGTTATAATTGTAGCCGTAGCACAGGCTCTTGCAGCCACGCTCATCATTGTATGCTACCGACGTTACACGCAAAATCGCATGAAGCAACAAATGGAGCGCATGACGGAACTTCGCATGGACATCGTGCGCAACCGCGTGTCGCCTCACTACATCTTCAACGTATTAGGTACCGTACTTCCGAAGCTCCAGCGCTACCCCGAATTGGTCGAACCCGTCGAACTGCTCATCGACGTATTGCGTGGCAACCTCCTCACCTCAGGCAAGGTGGCTGTGAAGTTATGTGACGAACTCGCCTTGGTGCAACGTTTCGTTTCACTTCATCATTATAGTAAGGGCGAATGGCCCACCGTCACGTGGACCATCGACCCCGCGTTAGAAAAGAGCGAATGGCTCATTCCCTCTATGTCGTTACAGATACCCGTAGAGAATGCCCTCAAGCACGCTTTCCCCACGCTTAGTGCTGAGAGTGCCATTCACGTCAGCATCACACTCCTCCCTACCAACGAGCTCTCGCTTCAAGTGACCGACAATGGGCAGGGCTACAACCCCGGCCGCATCAAGCGCACCAATCGCGACACAGGCACAGGCCTACGCTTACTCACACGCACGCTTGAAATTCTCAACCAGTACAACCGCCGCAGTGCCAGTCTCACGATTACCAACGTAGCCCCACCCCACCACGGCACCCGCATCGAACTACGCATTCCCCAAGGCTACAACTTCACTATGCAGCACGAGAAGCAAAAATAAATAAGCTCTGTAACGAATCGCAGTTTGTCTGCCCAATTGGGGGGCGGGTTTGTAACCCGCGGCAGCAGCATGCCTTGCACTATCTTTGCTTATAGTCGCTTAGCGACTATAAGTAGATGTTCAAAGCATGCTGCCGCGGGTTGAAAACCCGCCCCCCAATTAGGCAGCCTTCCCAATGACCTCAAAACGCTAAAAGAGGGTGTTTGTATCAACAAACACCCTCTTTTTTAGCACTTATTTAAAATATTAGTCATCCATGTGGCTCCACATGCCACCTTGTGTGGGCTTCTCAAGTCCATTTGACCAAATGCTTGATGTAGTGCCCCCTTTGGGGTCGTCGCTCGAACCTACACCAAACTCTTTGCTTGCACAAAGTGGAGTGAGTGGTTGTATGTAATTATACACCGTTGACTTCGGTGCTACGTATTGCTTGTTCATAGTTATTTCTTTTGTGAGTTACTTAACAATCATCTTCTTACCATTCTGAATGTAAACACCATGCTTCATGGTATTATTTACACGACGTCCCATAAGGTCGTAAATGGGAGCATTTACATTGTCATTTACATCAACAACATGGTCAATGCCCTCAATAACAGATCCATTAAATACTAAACGTACAGCTTGCTGTCCGCCTTCGTTTAGATAATAAGCACGGTTGGCAGCAATAGAGGTGAGCGAAGTGGCAGGTGTCCAAAATCCAACTGTGTTTTCTGCCCCATCTTTAGGACCAAACACAAGATAGTTGGCACGCGTTTCGTCAGTCAAAGTAATAGGTCGGCTGGTACCACGCAGCAAACTTTTGTTCGTATTTTCGCCCAATGTGAGTGTTGCCGTGCTGGCCTTTGTGTCGCTAACGAGCACTACACCTTGGTTGGCAGCAAAACCTCCATCTGAAGTGGTTTGCATGACAAGTGTATTATTAACAGCCGCATTGTTTGCTACATAAGCCTCCGCATTACTAACGGCTGAAATGCTGTAAGGCAAGTATAATGAAGCATACGAAGCATCGCCCAATTCGTGCAGTGCCACTTCAATGTCTGTTGCCTTAAATATCCACCAGCCAGCATTACCACCATCTGTCCAATAATTTATCTGACCAGTCGGTGTTTCAGCATTAAGCTTATTATTATTTTGATCAATCACATTCCAATTGCCATTGGTCTCGTTGTTCAACGTGAAGGTGAATTTGTAGCCATTACTCTCGTCTGTAAGAGTAGGATTAGGCTTGTTCTCACCTGCTTTTGTAATGTTGGTGATATAAGTACCCGTATTGGCATTCATCAGTCTATAACTTTCTTCTCCCTCAACGGGCACAAGCTTCCAAATGTTGCTAAGGTTGGTCTTTTGAGTTGAAGCCACTAAGGCGTTTACTTCAGTGTGAGCATCGTTCAAGCCCATAAAGCGATTGTTACCGCTTTTAGCACATTGCAAACGCACATATTGGTTGTCAATAACTGCTTTTATCTTATTATAATAGGTTAAATAGTTTTCATACGTAGGATTGTTTTGCAATGCTGCCTTTTCAGTGGCAACATCAACATCAACACCCAAAAAGTTCTTATTTACCAACGCGCTAATGTGAGAGTTAGGCAACGGAGCATAGGTATTGAAATCGGCATCGCTCACTTCGATGAACGTCCAACGGCTTGCACCTGCAGAAGCCGTCCAAAGAATAAGCGGGTCTTGATTACCATGAAGCCAAGTCTGTTGACTTTCTTCGTATGTTCCCGTGCCGATAGCTACTGTATTATTGTAAACGTTGGCTGTAACAACTTTTAAATCGGTGCCAGTCGTGTTAGCCTTAACGCCATTAATATATAATCCTGACCAGGCATTCTTCAACTTGTAGGTGCCTTCAGTAGCGCCAGCCTCAAGTGTCCATACTGCATCTTTCGTAATGTCACCTGTTTGTACATTAAGTGCACTACCAGGTATAATGTTCGGAACGATGTACTTGCTATTATGGCTATTCTTAATTAAGTAGCGCTTGCCAATGGTGGGGGTGTGCTTGTCAATAGCTGCTTTGAAAGTTGCTATTGCGTTGTTGACTGACGTCCAAACTGATGCTAAATTATCCCACGTATAATCCGTTGGGATTTTGCTTGAGAAGGCCCTGAGTTCTTCTGCTGTTGGTTGATAAATGCCCCCCGTCTTACCCGTATAGGTGGTAACTAAAGCTTGTGCCGGTTTAACATAACTACTTTTGTCATAAAAATAGAACGATGAACCAACTTCTTCTTTTGCTTTAGGATTAATCCAAAAGGCCAAATAAGAACCACGCTGATTTAGATAATAGTTTGTAAGCCCTTTAACCGAAACTGAAAAGGCCCCAACATTACTGGTCACGTTCTTGTGTATATTAAAAGTGGTAAGCCAATTGTCAGCACCTCCGGTAGTTGCATTTTCGGTTGAAGCGTCTACCATTTTTGCACGTGCATCGCCACCTGTATCACCGTTCACATAATTAATCGCTAAGACTTTAGTAGGACCTACGCTCTTGTTATAGAACTTGTAGCCCTTGGTCTCGTCGCCTACTACACACCAAAGTCCTTTATCAATGGTGTTGTTAATGATGTTAAAGCCATTACCACCATAAAGGTAAGAGTTGGCGTCGACGTTTTCAACCGAAAGGTAAGTGCCACGCAAATAAATTGTAAACCAATGCGTGTCTGCGGCAAAGGAGCTATTGCTCGGAGCTGCTGACGTTTGATAGTCAACAGCTGTTTGAGCTTTTGTTGTAATAACGCTCAATGTAAAGAGCATACACAACAAAAACAATTGTTTAATTTTACCCATTTTTGATTTTTGTTTAGTGTTTATTATTTTAGTATTTTGAGACTTGTTATAAAAAAACACTACAAAAGTATTTACTAAATATTAAATATACAAACGGGGGGGTAAAATATGTTAATTCGTAATATTTTGCACTTAAAAAGCATCAAGCATTGTTTATAAGCTGCAATTTGTCGGCTTAATTGGGGGACTAATTGGGGGGCGGGTTTTTAACCCGCGGCAGCAGCATGCTGTAAATTATCTGTTTATAGTCGCTAAGCGACTATAAGTAGCATGTCCAAAGCATGCTGCTGCCGCGGGTTAAAAACCCGCCCCCCAATTAACCCGCCCCCCAATTAGGCAGACAAATTGCAGCTTATCTCTCTATTATGTAAAAAGAGAAAAAACGTTTGCAGCAAACATCAATATGGACGCTACAATTTTATAACGCTGCGACACCACGGAAATGTTACAAAAAGTAGGCATAAAGCGAGATTTTATATGTAAATTTGCCACATTCCGTATTTTGACTTTAAAAGATATGACAATACGTAAGTTTACACTTGTTATTTTAAGCATGTTGCTCTGCATCTCCGTTCAGGCACAAAATGGAGCATACGAACGCTACATACAGCAATATTCGGGCATGGCGATTGACCAAATGAAGCGTTATGGCATTCCGGCCAGCATCACCTTAGCACAAGGACTGCTCGAAAGTGCAGCTGGCCAAAGTCGACTGGCAAAGGAGGCGAACAACCACTTTGGCATTAAGGTGAGCGGCTATTGGACAGGGCCTTACATCGTGAAGTCGGACGATCGTCCCGACGACAAATTTCGCGTATATGGTTCACCTGCTGAGAGTTACGAGGACCACTCAAAATTTCTGCGTAGCGGCAAACGCTATGCCTCGCTCTTCGACCTTAAGAAGACGGACTATAAGGGGTGGGCGCATGGGCTCAAACGGGCGGGATATGCCACCAGTCCAACGTATGCACAAGCGCTCATCAATATGATTGATAAGTACAACCTCCATACCTTTGACAAAGCGCGCCACCACGAAAGTCGCGAGGAGCGACATGAGCGCAAAGAGAAGGAGAAATTACAGCAACGCACGAATGGCCACCCCATTCGCCGCTGCAACGGACAGTACTATGTCATTGCCCTTGAAGGTGACACTTACGACTCTTTGGCCAAGACTTTTAAGGTAAAGGAGAGCAAACTGCGTAAATATAACGACGTAGACGCTACCTTCCAACTCAAGAGTGGCGATATTGTCTACTTAGGCAAGAAGCAGAAGAAGGCGGACGCAGGACTCACGCAACGTACACACACGCTGCGCGTAGGAGAAAGCCTTTACAGCATCTCACAGCGCTACGGCATACGCCTCAGTTCGCTCTGTAAAATGAACCCTATCAAGCGGAATTACCACTTCAAGATTGGCGACGAAATTCGGATAAAGTAATTTTTTAGTTTAATGAGTTTAATGGGTTTAATGAGTTTAATGAGTTTAATAAGTTTAGTAAGTTTAACCTACTAAGATACCAGAACTCATTAAACTCATTAAACTCATTAAACTTACTAAACTCATTAAACTCACTAAACTCATTAAACTTACTAAACTCACTAAACTCCCTAAACTCCCCATACATGACAGCATTCTCATTCGAAATACTCCCCCCCTTGCGTGGCAAGGGCATGCAAAAGATATATGAGACGATTGATACGCTCATGCCCTTCAACCCCGTATGCATCAACATTACGACCCACCGCTCTGAGACGATTTATAGCGAAACGAGTGCTGGCACGTATCAGAAGTTCAGCGTATGCAACCGCCCTGGTACGGTGGCCATTGCTGCGGCCGTAAAGGAGCGCTATGGGGTACGCACTGTGCCACATATTATATGTAGCGGATTTACAGCTGCCGAGATTGAGCGCGAACTCATCGACCTCTCTTACCTCGGCATTAACGACTTACTCGTGCTGCGTGGCGACCGCGCTAAAGAGGGAAACCGCTTTATCCCCACCCCTGGCGGCCACGCTCATGCCATTGAACTTTGCCAACAGGTGAACGACTTCAACCAAGGTAAACTGTTAGGTGGCATCACCATGCCCGCCCCCACCACTCCGTTTAAGTATGGCGTAGCAGGCTATCCAGAGAAGCACGACGAGGCCATGAACCTCGACACCGACATCGAACACCTCAAGGCTAAGGTGGCGATGGGAGCCGACCACATTGTCACGCAGATGTTCTTCGACAATGCTAAATACTTTGCCTTTGTTGACCGCCTACGCAAAGAGGGCATCACCGTGCCGGTCATACCAGGCTTGAAGCCACTCACGACGTTGAACCACTGCACAATGTTGCCTCGCACGTTCCACATTGACTTTCCGCAGGAGTTAGCACGTGAGTTTACGAAATGTAAGTCGAACGACGACGTCAAGGCGCTCGGCATCGAATGGGGACGCCACCAAGTGAGTGAACTCCAAGCTGCTGGTGTGCCCATTATCCACTTCTACACGATGAATGCCGCGTATAGTACGGAGAGAATATTGAAGTAGCGGGGCCACGGCCTCACCCCCCGCTAAACATAGGTTAGGCTGAAAGCCTAGCATTTATATAGCCAGGAGAGGGGTAACTAGGGGTACAGTTTCATGTTCTGAATTTCGCGTATAGGGGTTAGGCTGAAAGCCTAGCATTTATATAGCCTAGGGTTTTAACCCTAGGTTCCCAGATGTTTTTACGAGCTGTGCTGAAAGTACAGCACGTGCGTAAACATTGTATATTAATGTGCTGTACTTTCAGCACAGCATTAAAGGCGCATATATAACCTCGGGGTACCCTAAGTTGTTTAAATATTAGGCTTTCTGCCTTGCTTTTGCGCATTCTTTTTGACTACATCAAACTATATTCCATATAATTATTCAAAACATGGCACAATCGCTTGTAAAAGTCTACATTCATCTTGTCTTTCACATAAAAACGAATAGCGTAATGATACAAGAAAAAGATAGAGAAGAACTCTATGCTTATATGATGGGGATCATACGACACTGTAATAGCATACCTATTCGCATAGGTGGAACCAATGATCACGTTCATATTTTGTGCACTCTGCCACGGGATATATTAATAGCTGATTTTGTAAAAAAGATAAAACATAGTTCTTCTTCCTTTTTAAAGGAAAAAGATAATTTTTATTTTCCCTTCTATTGGCAAGCAGGTTATGGCGCATTCTCCGTAAGTTCCTCTATCGTAGACAAAACTATCGCATACATTGACAACCAAATGATGCATCACCATACAATGACCTTCCGAGAGGAATATACTATGTTTCTAAAAGAATATGACATTGACTATAATGAAGACTATGTTTTTCGTGACTAACAATGTGCATATGATTTATTTTAATAAAAGTGTAGAACAATTTATCTTCAATGTGATACAAAAAGTACTACACATTAATATACCACAATGTTCACGCACGTGCTGTACTTTCAGCACAGCTCGTAAAAACATCTGGGAACCTAGGGTTAAAACCCTAGGCTATATAAATGCTAGACTTTCAGCCTAACGCGTATGCACAAAATGAAACATAGAATTGAACACCCGACAAAATAGCACTAAGTAAAGAATCCATGTCTGACATCATATCACAAGCAATCGCATTATATACCTCAGCACCAAACGCAGCAAACAAAGGTAACTTTATTCCCCCTCTCCTCAAGGAGAGGGGGTTAGGGGGTGAGGCTGTAGAGGCGGCCTCGCTTTTAATCCTCGACGGCGCCATGGGCACGATGATTCAGCGTTTCCACCTCACAGAGGACGACTTTCGGGGCGAAATGTTTAAGGACTGGCCCGTGCGGTTGCAAGGGAATAATGAACTCATCTCGCTCACACGCCCCGATGTGTTGCGACAGATTCACCGCGAATACTTAGAGGCGGGGGCTGACATTATTACGGCCAACACATTTAGCGCACAGCGCATCTCACAGGCGGACTATCAAACGGAGGACTACGTAGTAGAAATGAACCGCGCTGCCTTACAGATAGCACGCGAAGAGGCGGAACGCATGACGCGACTCACGCCCAATAAGCCACGCTACGTGGTGGCGACCATCGGACCGACCAACCGCACGCTGTCAATGTCGCCCGACGTTGAAAACCCTGCCTATCGCGCCCTCACCTTCGACCAACTGTGCGAGGCTTACGAAGAGCAGATGATGGTATTGAGCGAAGGGGGTGTTGACCTATTTATGCTTGAAACTATCTTCGACACACTCAATGCCAAAGCCGGACTTATGGCAGCACGAAGGGTGAAAGAACGCACAGGGCGACGCATTCCTATCATGCTGAGCGTGACCATTGCTGATGCTTCTGGGCGCACGCTGTCGGGACAGACGCTTGATGCGTTCTTAGCTTCTGTGCAACACGATGAGGACATCTTCAGCGTGGGGCTGAACTGTTCGTTTGGAGCAGAGGATATGCGTCCTTACTTACGCGTACTCTCTGAGAAAGCACCTTATTATATCAGTGCTCATCCCAATGCCGGACTGCCCGATGAAGAGGGTAATTATACCGAAACGCCTGAGATGATGGCAGCGGCTATTAAAGGCTTCATTGACGACGGAGTAAACATTGTAGGCGGTTGCTGTGGTTCCACACCCGACCACATTCGTGCCATTGCCGAAATGGCTAAGGGACGCCAAGCACGCATTCGTCCTACTGAAGGAAAGATTGATTGGTTGGCAGGTCTGGAAGGCTTTACACCGCTCAAGGGTACGTTTATGAACGTAGGCGAACGCTGCAATGTGGCGGGCAGTCGTAAGTTTCTGCGTCTTATCAATGAGAAGCAGTACGACGAGGCATTGGGCATTGCTCGTAAGCAGGTGCGCGATGGGGCAAGCCTTATCGATGTCAACATGGACGACGGCCTACTCGATGCGAAGGAAGAGATGACGCACTTTTTAAACCTCATGGCCAGCGACCCTGAGGTGGCACGCATTCCGTGGATGATCGACTCATCACGATTTGAAGTGATTGAAGCAGCGCTGAAGTGTGTGCAGGGCAAGTGTGTAGTCAACTCTATCTCGCTCAAAGAGGGCGAAGAGAAGTTTTTGAGTCACGCGCGCACCATTCGCCAATACGGAGCAGCTATGGTGGTAATGGCCTTCGACGAACAAGGCCAAGCTACAACTTATGAACGTAAAATCGAAATTTGCGCACGGGCCTATCGCTTGCTCACGGAGGAGGCGGGAGTTGACCCTCACGATATCATATTCGACCCCAACGTGCTGACTGTGGCCACAGGCATGAAGGAGCACGACGCTTATGGTCTTGACTTTATACGCGCTACGGAGTGGATAACGCAAAACTTGCCCTATGCCCACGTGAGTGGTGGCGTGAGCAACCTATCGTTTGCCTTCCGTGGCAACAACTACTTGCGAGAGGCCATGCACGCGGTGTTCCTCTATCACGGTATGCAACGCGGCATGGACATGGGCATTGTCAACCCAGCCTCGAAGGTGATGTATGGCGACATTCCAGCCGACTTGCTTACGCTCATTGACGACGTTATCCTCTATCGTCGCGACGATGCGGCAGAACGGCTCATCGACAAGGCAGCCGAACTCCTACAAGCGAAGGACCAACTCCAAGCAGTGGAAAAGCCGAAGGTGGACCGTTCGACCATTCCTCTCGTCGACCGCTTGAAGGAAGCACTGCGTATGGGCGACGACGAGTTTTTGCAGTCTGACTTAGAGGAAGCCTTGCAGCAATACTCAGCTCCGGGTGACATTATCGAAGGGCCCCTGATGCAGGGCATGCAACAGGTGGGCGACCTCTTCGGCGAGGGCAAGATGTTCTTGCCCCAAGTGGTGAAGTCGGCACGCACGATGAAGAAGGCGGTGGCACTGCTTCAGCCTTATCTCGAAAGGGCAAAAGATGCCAACGCAAAGAGCAACGGTCGCTATCTCGTGGCTACGGTGAAGGGCGACGTGCATGACATCGGTAAGAATATCGTAACGGTGGTATTGGGCTGCAACAACTTTGAGGTGATTGACCTCGGCGTTATGGTGCCTGCCGAACAGATTGTGCAAACGGCCATTGAACGCAATGTAGACTTTATCGCCTTGAGTGGCTTGATTACGCCTTCACTCGACGAGATGTGTAACACGGCACGCGCACTGACGGAAGCTGGCATCACCGTACCGCTCTTGGTGGGTGGCGCTACTACCTCACCGCTACATACGGCTCTGAAGATTGCTCCCTTATACAAAGGGCCCGTATTCCACGTAAAAGATGCTTCTATCAATGCAGTGCTTTCGATGCAACTCATGGGCCCTGATCGTGAACGTGTCATTACGGAGAATACCCAACAACAAGCTGAGCTCGTCAAGAAGCACGAGGCGCAAAAGCGCGCAAAGGAGTTGCTGAGTCAAGCGACCGAGTCTCCACAGGATAAGGCTACCATTAAGGGGTGTCCTTGTGGCTGTGACGACCCAAAGCATATCTTGCGTCGCCTCGTCATCGATTGGAGCAAGGAGACACTCCCCCGCCCCTCCTTTATTGGCTATCGTGCGGAACCGCACATTCGCATCAGTGAGGTGCGCAAGTTGATTAATTGGACGTACTTCTTCAACCTTTGGCGTGTACGCAAAGGCACGCCTGAGGCGGAAAAGATTAAGCAAGAGGCGGAACTTCTACTCAATGAACTCGAAAAGCGCCACTACATGCAGGCTGAAGTAGGCTTCTATCCAGCTTACGGCACTGAGAATAGCATTGTACTCCCTGGAGCCGTTGGGGGCAAGGACCTTGTGTTGCCCACGCCTCGCCAGCGCCACCCGGCCAAGGCGGGAGCACCGTGTTTGGCCTTGTGCGACTACGTAGCACCGCGTCCTTACGAGGACTATGTGGGTGTGTTTGCCATTACGGTGTCGCCCTCATTGATAGAGGAGTTGGAGCGAGTGAAGCAGACTAACGATGATTATCAGGCTCTTCTCTTGCAAAGCGTTTGCGACCGACTGGCTGAAGCCACGAGCGAGTGGTTACACCGCGAGGTGCGCACGCGCCTATGGGGATACAGTCCTGATGAACACTTGGCGTTAGAAGAACTCTCGCGTGCTGCCTATCAAGGCATTCGTCCAGCAGTGGGCTATCCTTCCTTGCCTGACCAGCAACTCATCTTCCCCGTCAGCCGACTACTTGACTTCAAGGCTTTAGGCATCAAGTTGACTGAGAATGGCGCCATGTATCCGCAAAGCAGCACCTGTGGCCTTTACCTCAGTTCGCCCCACGCTACTTACTTCATGGTGAGCAAGCAGGAGTAAACGCACCCTCACTTGGGGGCGACGCAAACTCACCTGGGGGGAACGCACCCTCATCTGGGGGCGACGCGTCCCCGCGTCGGCATTGCCAACTTGGGGCTCGAGGCCCCAAGTTGGCAATACTTAAATTAGTGATATTCATGTATTTGCAAGTCAAGGCATCGAGCCTTGACCTGCAAATGCCGACGCGGGGACGCGTCGCCCCCAGGTGAGGACGCGTTCCCCTCAGGTGAGCTTGTGTTTATTCCTGTCTGTTCGACAAATTGCAGTTCTATTTTGTTATAAATACTTTGCTTATTTCTAAATTAATGTAACTTTGCGCTTATTTAAGTTTTTACGACGCATTCGCACGAAACCATGAAAAATATATACCTGTTACTATTGCTTTTTGTTACGTTGCCATTATCGGCACAGTCACGTTACGACTTGCAGCTACCCGAGTTGCTCGTTCAACTCGACCAAATGATAGACCAAAAAACAAACTATCAACAGATACGTGAAGAAAAAGCCCAAGTACTGAAGAAGGCTGCTGCAAGCACACAAGGCATGCGCCGCGTGAGCCTGCTACAACAAATATACGATACCTACTCCCACTTCCAGACCGACTCCGCACAAGTGGCACTCAATGAGATAGCCCATATGCCTGAGATGCAGCACGATGCGGCCTTGTCGGGTTGGTGGCATATCGCACAAAGTGAACTCCTCGCCATATCGGGCTTCTACACCGAAGCACTGAAGGAGATGAAAGCCGTAAAGCCCGATATGTTAGCCGCAGGGGGTGAAGACCTTCGCCTACAATACTTGCGCATACAACGCACCATATATGGGTGGATGGCAAATTACTCTAATGCGGGAGTGTCACACCAACGCTTGCTGAAGCTAACACAAAACTATCGTGACTCCATACTCATGATTGAGAAACCTGGGATCTCGCGTACGATCGTTGAAGCAGACAAACTATTGATCAACGGACAGGCACAAAAGGCCATCGACTTACTTCGCCCCTACGTGGGGAAGCGCGCAGGCGATTCTGCTCCTTACGTCTACTCCGTTATGGCACAAGCCTATCACGAAATGAAAAATAGCGATGAAGCCATGCGCTTTCTCGCACTCGCGGCCTTGAGCGACCTCGAACGTGGCGTGACGGAATATCAAGCCCTCCCCTTGTTAGCACAAGAGCTATATCAACATAACGACGTGCAACGTGCCTACAACTACCTCACCTGTTCGATGGAGGACGCCAACTTTTGTAAAGCACGCTTACGCGCAGTGGAAGTGTCAAACATCTTCCCGATTATTAATAAGGTCTACAAGGAGCGCGAACACGCTGAGCGTCACCGCGAACGCCTCTTCGTCTATGCACTCACCATTCTGGCCTTGGCCCTGCTTTCAAGCATGATTTACCTCTACCGTCAGCTCAAGAAAGTGCGTAGTATGCGCCGCCAGCAGATGGAGATGAACAAACAACTCAAAGTAGGCTATGAACAGTTGTCAACCGTCAACGAGCAACTTAAGCGCACCTACGACGAACTGCAACTCTCGGACAAGATGAAAGAAGAATACTTGACGCGCTACCTCAACCGCTGCCGCGACTACCTCGACCGCATAGACAACGACCGCCGCTCAGCCTATCGTATGCTGAAGGACCACCAAACGGACGAACTCATGAAGCATCTCAAGAGTGATGCACGCACCAAGGCGGGACAAGAACACTTCTTTGAGGACTTTGACGCTGCCTTCTTAGCTATCTTCCCCGACTTTATTCGTTCGTTTAATGCCCTCCTACGCCCTGGCGAGGAGATACAGCCCAAAGCCGAAAATCGTTTAACAACGGAATTGCGTATCTTTGCCCTCATTCGCTTAGGCGTAACTGACACTGCTCACATTGCCCACTTTATGAATAACTCTACGGCCACTATCTATAACTATCGATCAAAGGTACGTAACCGTTCGAAGGGCAACCCTGATGAGTTTGAATCCAAAGTAAGTAAAATTTAGACAGACTGCAAATTACCATTGCTACACGCCTCATTTCGGTTTATATAAATCGACGTCCTTTTTTACACGTTTCATTTGATTTTCAATGCTTTTGCAATTTCATTCGTTTATATTTTTATTCTAACGTTTGCAAAAGCATACATTTGCCCTTACTTTTGCAAAACAAAATGTTCGACCAAACAAATCCCTAAATCAACACATGAAACGTATATATAATATTTTCTTTGCACTTTTATTATTGCCCTTGAGCCTTTTAGCCGCCAAGAGACAAGCCCCCGTTGTGCAACCCCAGTTCTGGTGGGCAGGCATGCACAACCCCTCGCTCCAAGTACTCATTCACGCACAAGGGGTAGGACAGAGTGACGTAACGCTCTCTACGACAAATGTTAGCATCGATAGCATTGTGCGCCCCCAAAACGCAAACTATCTCTTACTCTATCTCAACACGACTCAGGCCAAAGCTGAACGATTTGACATTGTGTTGAAACATGGACGCACCACGCAACGTATTCCCTACGAACTGCGTCAACGCGAGGAACGCAAGGTTAACTCTTTCACACAAGCAGACGTCATCTACCTGCTTATTCCCGACCGCTTTGCTAATGGCAACACGAAGAACGACGTAGTAAAAGGGCTTTTAGAACACACTTCGTCACAGGCCTCCTCCGCACGCCACGGAGGTGACTTAGCAGGTATGCGCCAACACCTTGACTATCTGCAACAACTCGGTGTAACAGCCGTTTGGCCTACTCCTCTGTTAATAAACGATATGCCCGAACAGTCGTATCATGGCTATGCCATTACGGACTATTACCGCATTGACCCACGCTACGGCACGAACGAAGACTATCGCGCCTTTGTAACTGACGCACATGCCCATGGACTCAAAGTGGTGCAAGACATGGTGTTCAACCACTGTGGCAGTCATAACTTTCTCTTTACTGACCTGCCAGACTCTACGTGGTTTAACAATCAAAGCGAATACGTACAGACATCGTACAAAATTGCAGCTGTAACAGATAAGTATGCTTCCAATGAGGACGCTACCAATGCCACCGATGGGTGGTTTACGCAAGCCATGCCTGACCTCAACCAACGCAACCCCCACGTGCTGCGCTATCTGATTCAAAATTCCCTATTTTGGATCGAATACGCAGGCATTGACGGCATACGTCAAGACACTTACCCTTATGCCGACCGCCGTGCCATGACGCAATGGTGTAAGGAAGTAGAGGCTGAATATCCAGGTTTCAACATCGTAGGCGAAACGTGGATAAACAACAATGTAGGCGTTAGCAGTTGGCAACGCCATTCTCCCGTAGGGCCCAAGGGCGAGGATGACTCGCAATTGCCTACGGTAATGGACTTTCCCCTGATGTATCGCATTGCAAAGGCCGTCGACGAGACTACTAATGATTGGGACCGCGGGTTGGCCGTCATCTACGACTACCTATCGCAAGATGCCGTATATGCCGACCCGACCCACTTGCTCACCTTCCTCGACAACCACGACACACAACGCTTCGCCGCCACACGCGAGCAGGCTTATCGCCCAGCTCGCTACTGTCAAGCACTCACGATGTTGCTTACGCTGCGTGGCATTCCACAAGTGTACTATGGCGATGAATTAGCCATGTGGGCCGACAAGTCGAAAGGCGATGGGGAGTTACGCCAAAACTTCCCTGGTGGCTTTGCGGGCGATAGTATCAATGCCTTTACGGGAGAAAATCTCACACCATTGATGCAACGCACACTCACTTTGGCACGTCGTTTGCTGAATTGGCGTAAGACAAGTTTGGCCATTCAGCGCGGCACGTTCCGCCACTTTACAATAAAAAATGGTGTGTACGTCTACACGCGTTCATTTCAAGGCCACACGGTCACAGTGATGCTCAACGGCACAGATGCTCCCGCCACAGTTGACTTAGCGCGCTATACTGAAGCACTTCCCAAGTCACAGGCAAAGGATATCATCAGTGGTCGCACCATTAAGTTCACAGAAGGTTGTTTACAACTTGACGTGCGCGGCACGTTGGTGCTCGACTTTGAATAACACATTAGCACGCACATAATTTGTATTAGTTATATTTATAAAGGGTAAAAAGTAGGATAACAACGAAAGCGGCCTATGTCATAACTGAATGACACGGGCCGCTATTTTTGTATTGATGTTTCTTCGATAAATTACAGTTTATCTGCCTAATTGGAGGGCTAATTGGGGGGCGGGTTTTTAACCCGCGGCAGCAGCAGGTTTTGAGCATCTACTTATAGTCGCTTAGCGCGAGA
>OIWK01002130.1_pt1 | contig 16504 bp, 20 predicted proteins | sample 1587401 | NCBI WGS metagenome assembly OIWK01 (sample SAMEA3888911, study PRJEB22519) | human gut metagenome | biome: human gut; feature: human-associated habitat; material: faeces | place: Denmark | collected 2009
GCCGATAGTTTTTGTGTTTCGTGATATCATATTTGTCCGAGAAAAATGGTCTGGCACCACGGATCTGCAGGATACATTTTCCTCCATCCATGACTGCAATCTCATCTTCCGTCATCAGCTGTTTGCCTGTTTTCTGGTAGTTCAATCCAAAGGACTTCTGATTACTCCTCGTCTCCGAAGTGTTATACAGGTCAATGGTTTCCTTCCCCAGAAGCTCACTCATTTCCTTTAAGGTGGTTTTCTCTTTGCCACCAAGAAAAAGTGTAGTATCACAGTTGCCCAGAATGGTATCTGCACTATCCTTATACATTGCCTTTAGCTGACTCTGGGACTGCAAAATAATAGAAGCAGAGATTTCCCTGCTTCGGATAGTTGCGATCAGCTTGTCAAACTGAGGAATCTGCCCGATGTTGGCAAACTCATCAGCGATGGCACGCACATGCACCGGCAGTCTTCCACCATATACATCATCTGCCTTATCACAAATCAGATTGAAAAGCTGTGACTGTAACATGGCAATCACAAAGTTGAATGTGGTATCCGTATCGGACATGATCAGAAACAAGGCTGTTTTCCTGTCACCGATCTTATCCAGTTCCATTTCATCGTAAGACATGATCTCACGAAGTTCTGCGATATCAAATGGGGCAAGTCTGGCTCCACAGGATATCAAAATACTTTTCGCTGTCTTTCCAGTAACAAAATGTCAATAGTTTTTTAATCACTTTTTTCAAAAAAGCAAAAAAATAGAACGTATAGTTTATTTCCATACGCTCTATCTCACATTTCATATTAAATTTTTAAATTCCACAACTGTAGTTTAGCTATCAAATAAATTATATTTTCGTTGAACATACCTTTCAATAAAAAACGCTTGCATCGAGTCTTCATCTGCTTTCTTATGATGAACAACAAGTATCATATTACTCATTTCATATTCTTCTTTATTACTTTTCATGAATAGGCGTCCAAATCTACGTTCATTTTCTTTCTCATCGTGTAATGAAATATCTGGATTATTATAATTAGTTTTTCCGCCAATAAGACCATATGTTTTATTTGTCTTTTTTTCAATAAAGAATTTAATATAAGTAAAAAATTTAGTTTCCCTGTCTTTATCTTGATCTTGACGAATTTGACTCCATTTTTTATAAATTGACATATTGTATTGTTTGACTTGGTCTCCAAAAATTTTTTTGAGATCTTCTTGTATAGAATCGAATGTATAAAATTCAAACTGAAGGGTTAGTCCAGCAACTTCAACATCAAAAACTTTACTTTCCATCATTTCCTGATTATTTACTGTTAGATAAATGCCCGATTTGTTACTCACATGGTATCATATTTTTTCTTCAATTACATCCACCTAATTTTAATACACTGCCATTCGGCTTGCTTCTGTAACCAGCATCCGGTTAATTTTCTCCTGCATTGTTTCCTTTGCATCTTCATTGAAATGATAACGGACAACATAGACTGTCTGCCCGATTTTCTTTGTAAATGTGTTCCCCTCTGTTTTTGTATTCATCATTTTTTCCATAATCATTTTTTCCTTTCCTTTTGAATCACCGGCAGAGAGTCATTCCATTGGTCTCTGTCAGGACATTATTCTTTCAATCAGGCCCCAAATGGGCACTTCCAGTTTCGCAGGCTACCTATATATAGCCTTTTCATTTTTGCTTGCAAAAAGCCTTGTGATCACAGCACTTTTTTAACGTAAAAAGCGTTTTAATATGATGCAGTCAACGACAAGAAGCATACCTAACAAATGTCATTGTCTATCACTTCTGTTTTCTCTGCCGATATTGCTCTGGTTAATGCCTAATATTCTTCCCTGCCAGGCAAGACGATAAGTACGGCGTATGCTTTTATCGTGTTGTTATACTGAGAAGCCCGACAAGGAGTAGGCACTTAAAGGTTATTTTCAGGCACTTTATAGGCATTAAATAGGCACTTAGAAATACCTGTTTTTCCAGTGTTTATCATGCTTTAGGCACTTAGGCACTTTATTTTTAAATTAATAAGAAAAAAACATATACTTATAAAACCCATATATTTAAGCAGGATATATTTCAGGCTTTTCTAGTGCCTAATGCCTTTTCCAGCCGGATCAATAATTGACGTCTTTCGTCCTCACCTTGACATGGACACCACGAAATCCCCGGCAAAAACGACCGTTTCCTACTGAGATATTCTTATCATAAGTCATTCCATAATCAGCTGACCGCTCCTTAAATCTCCTTGCAAAGGATCTTTCGCTTACGGGTACATCCAAGTTATCATTGCACCATCTGCAATAAGCAACATATAAATCTTTAGATGTGGCATGAGTGCCTTTTTCCAGTCCGATGTATCCGGTTGATTCCAGAAACGATAGGATATTATCATCATCCTCCCGCATTTCATTCATCAATAACTGGGATTTATTACTGATCGTAAACTGATAATCGTTACGGATCAGTCTCTCCAATCCCTCAATGCACCATAGAACTATGCCTTCCACTTCTTCCATCATCTTGTCTGCCAAATAGGGATCATTGATTCTATCCGGCGGTACATCTTTTGTTTCCAGAATAATCTGACGTCTGTAAAAACCTTGACTCCTGTCAAAAAGCGACTTTAATGTGCCGTTTCCAAATGCCAGTATTCTGCAAACAAGAAGTCCCTGATAGCTTTGTTTGTTTTTTTTCTCTAAATCCATTTCGTCCTCAGCTGTGACAATTGCTTTAATCACATTCGTTGATGGTAATGCTTCTGTTTTCATATCATCATCCAGATACAACAGCTTGCCTTCCTGATCGGCTCTGGCAAATTTGTCAGTTTCCAGTTTCTGAAGGCTTCCCGAATTCATGTTATGACCAAATATTCTTTTTAAGATTCTGCCAATACGGCTTTTTCCTTCACCGCCTTTTCCGATAATCAACAGCATCTTCTGACCTCTATTGCTGGGAATGAGACAATATCCCATAAACTCCTGCAGGCAGACAATATCATCCGCTTCGAGCAGTCCGTCCAGGAATGCCAGCCATTTTTCAGGTTTAGGTGCATCCTTGTTATAATTGACCGTCAATCGGTTTTGCGTCCATTCTTTCTGGTTGATAAACTTCTGATTTACAAAATAGGTTCCATTCTTAAAATGAACCCTATCCTCTTTTATGGAAAGCGGATCTGAACGGGTATACATCTTAAATCCACTTAAAATAGCCGTTACTTTAGCTGAAATTCCGCTTGTCCAATAGTGCTCAATAATGTTCAGAATCTTTTTCTCCATCTCATCGTTTGGGATTGAACGATCTATATCATACAATATTCCATTGATACACTTGATTTCATGTTGCTGCAGAATTGTCTGATACAGAAGGATTTCATTGATCTGCTTGCCATCGAACCAAATCGGCAGTTCCATTTTCGGCAAATTCTTTTCCACCTGTGTCTCTTCGGTTACTTCTTCAACTTTCTGTAACGCTTCCAGACGTGCAACCACATCGCCCGGAAGATTCTTCCTTAATTCGTTGCTCAATGTTCTTTACCTCCTCCTGACAGTCCAGAATCAATCTTGCACGATCTTCCAGCGAACCACTGAGAAGCACATCCATCTTGTATTCAATAAGCGTATATTTTTCCATCGCTTCAACAAATAACGGATGCCAATCATCATCTTCAATTCTGGGAGCATACTCAACTTTCCATTTCTTTAAAAGATGGAAGTAGTCACTGTATACTCGAAAAAAACGAATCTGTTGCTCGTGAAAGAATTGATCCAGTGTCTGTTTCTTTTGTTTTGGTTTTTGATAATCTTTCGTCTTGTTATAACTCTGGTATTTTTCATAAGGTACAGAAAAATCCTCTGCCAGTTTTTCAGCTGACTCTTTTACAGAAAGATTGAAATATTTAGCGACAAAATCAATCACATCTCCATCTGCCTGACAGGCAAAACAATGATATCTTTTATCAAGCTTCATGCTTGGATTCTTGTCCGGATGGAACGGGCAGACAGCCATTCCGTTTCGTCCAACTTTGATTCCATAATATTCTGCAGCACTTCTTGCAGTAACAGCTTCCTTAACAGCTTCAAATAATTTCATACCTGCTCCTTTCCGAGAAAACAAAAAGCACTCGCATTGATTCAATAACGAATACAATGGAATGCTCTTATCTGTCATCTCTATTCCATGATTTTTTCAAATCATTCTTTTTATTTGCTTCTCTTTCTGCCAGCTCTTTTTTCTTTTCTGCTAGACGGCTCATGATCGACGGTCTGGCTTTTTCTTTGATTTCATTTACAACCTTAACTTTTGTTTTTGGCTGCAGTAACGAATCTTTTACTGTTTGAACTGCCGTCATAGCTTTCATGATTTTTTTTATTACGCCATCCAAACGATTTTTTGCATAATTCTTTTCTTTCTCCGAAGCTTTGCGTTGTGGCTGGTCGATCCAATTCTTTGTGCCTTCAATAAGTTGAATATCATCTTGCCGGGTTTTAATCATCACTTCGTTTGTAACTTCTTCCACAGCTTTCTCATAAGCAACATCTGAAACATCCTGCAATAAAGATTCAATATCATCAATCTCAAGAGTAAGCTTCTCTAACTGGTTTTTCTGTTCTTCTATTAGATCTCCCTGTTTGAAAATACGGTCTGAATTATTTGCAAATTCTGTATCCTGCTGTTTTATTTTTTCTTCCTGTGACTGAATAATTTCTTCATTTGCACGCACATACCTTGACTGTTTTGCAAGCTCCAGACGATTTTCGTTTACCTTATCAATCTGCATAAGAATTGTTTCCTGTTGATCCGCAATTTCTTCTTTCTGCTTCATACGGATATAATCTTGTTTTTCCAAATACTTTCTTCCACCATACGATGGTTCTTCATCAAGTTCCAGTCCGTGACGTTTACAGATATCTAAAAACATTGTCCGGCAGGCAGAATCAAAAGCAACCTTGCGGTTATTTGTCTTTGATCTCTTCTTTTCTGGATCTGGAAGTTCAAAGCCAAGTTCTTCCAGTGCTGTTTCCTGTTTCGGCTCAATTTCTCCATATCGGTTTGTAGCATCAAAAACATGACGCTCATGAATATGAGGTGTTGCTTCGTCCATGTGCAGCGACCAATCAATGATATGTACGTTAGAGCCAAAACGCTCATCGAACTCTTTCTTAAATTCGTCAAATACTAAAATCAGGGTTTCCACAGAAGCATGTTCATCTATTGTTCCAAGCTGATAGATACTTTCTTCCGGACAGGTCTTTTTGTTTTTCCAAACATCTTCCACTTCTTTGCATCTGTCTGGGTGTCTGGCTTTCACATGTCTCTCATTTTGCTTCATAACATAATTTCCATAATGCTCTTCATAGAATGCCAGCTCAATTTGTTCAAAAGAAAAATTATTCTCTTTTCCCTTATCTTCCATTGTGGTATATCCCTGATAGCAGTCCCAGTAAATATTTTGCCGGACTCTTTCATTGTCGATATGCTCACTGTGTTCCGGATTAAATCTGCGATCATTATGAAGCGGATTGTAAACTCCATTTTTTCCAGATCTGCCGTTATGCCTTGTTCCTTTCATTTCACTTTTCTCCTTTCTTTCAAGTTGTTTCCCCGAAGGGATTGCAGCGAAGCTGCTTAAAGGCTCTGTCACCGTTACAGATAGTACCCAGTACCATATGGCGAAACGCCATATCACTGGGCAATGGCTGCCGCCCTTAACCTGCTAAGGGCTTTGCCCCTTAACCCCAGCAAGGTATTGCCACCCTTTGCATTCCAGGCACAAAGGACTTCCAGCCCTCTGTACTCCCGGCAGACAAAACGAAACTCCTGCCACTGTCCCTTCGGCATGTTTTCCGTTCTGCCTGTTTTTCAAAAATCCTCTATTTCGGATTTTGTGAAAATAAAAAAGCCGACGCAATTTCAACTTATACAAAAGTCCAAATACATCGGCTCAATCCTTTGACCTGATCGGTCATTATTCATTTTTTCCGACTGACTCATACAGTCTATTTTTAATAATGAGCAAAACAAAAGGCATTAACTTTTTTACGGTTAATGCCCTTTGGGTTGATCATTATTGAAATAAACTTTTTTTCACAGTTTCACTTACAACATCTATCAAAAGTTGTCTCATCGAATTTTTTAATATATCCCCTGCACACTTTATGCCCTTCTTATATTTTGCAATAGCTATTGGTGTCGCCGGAGTTTCGATGATAAGATCTGGAATAGCAGTTTTTATTAACTCTTTCATCGACTCATCCAATTCATCTTCTAACGAAACTAACATTACTGCATTATCTAAAATAATTTTTGTCCAAGGATATGGCGCTCCGCAATTATAGCAATAGTCCGGTCTGTTGTAACTCCCTGACAAATCAACAATCCCATCTACTTCGTATTTTCCATGAATCGGAGAATTACACTCAGGACATTTCGAATATGTTTCTTTTCCACATTTGGAACAAAATTTTTGATAATTTGCTTGATATTTACTAACAACATGACCATTTAAACAAATCGTAGCATTATTATAGTGTCCCATTTTTATTCCTCCACTTCAACAAAATCTTCTTCCATTTTCAAATCAAAAATAGTTTCTTCTATAACTTGTACACACTCATCAGTATTCTTCAAAATGTCTTTTCCCCAAAATCTTATAACAGTCCAACCTTCAAACAATAACTGTTTTTCAATTTCTATATCCCGTTCTTTGTTTCTTGATATTTTCTTTATCCAATAGTCACTGTTTTTTGCTTTTTGCAATCTCGGTTTGAGTACTTCCCAATCTTTTCCATGAAAAAATTCGCTGTCACAGAATATTACAATTTTATACTTAGTTAAAACGATATCTGGCTTTCCCGGTAGCTTTTGATAATTTTTTCTATATCTGTAGCCTTTACTCCATAATGCTTTTCTCAACGCAAGTTCTATTTTTGTATCCTTGCTTTTTATGTTCTGCATATTTTTCTTTCTTTGTTCAGCTGTCAGATTATCTGCCATTCTATCAACCCTCTGTATTTTTACTTAATTGCTTCTAAAATACTTTCAGCAATTCGATTTATGACTGGCACGCAAACTGAATTACCTGCCTGCTTGTATAGACGAGCGTCACTTTGTTTTTTCGGAAGTTTATAATCTTTTGGAAATCCCTGCGTATTAAAGCATTCTCTCGGTGTCATTTTTCGTAATCCATATTTGGTTTTCACAATACATACATTATGACCACCTTCCCCTTGATTAGCAGTGAGCGTAGGGACTACTCCACTTTTATTCTGTCGTACATATTTTCTTCTCCACTGATAAATAGCTGGGTGATTTATGTCTTCATCCTTTGTCGCTTCAACCAACAATTTATAAATATCCCCTTTATATTTTCCTTCTGTATAATAATATTTGTCATCTACTTTTCCGTCAAAGTCAATAATATCTTTAACAGTTGTTGTTAATGGAATTGACAGCGGCCAATGAAATTTATTAAGATCTTCTTCATCTTTAAAGGCAACAATATAAATACGTTCCCTGTTCTGAGCCATATTTCCATAATTCATCGCATTCAACACTTGATAGGTATAATGATATCCCAATAAATCCAGCTGTTCACATATTACCCTAAACGTGTTTCCATTATCATGTCCAACTAAGTTTTTAACATTTTCAAATAATGCAACTCTTGGTTTGTTTGCTTCGACCATACGCATAAGCTCAAAGAAAAGTTCTCCTCTTCCCTTCTTATCCTCAAATCCTTGTCTATATCCTGCAATGGAAAATGCCTGACAAGGAAAACCACCAATAATAACATCTGTTTTGGGAACGTCTTCAACAGGAACTAAGTGAATATCTCTTTGATCGACTTTAACAGTCGGATAATTCATTTCAAATGTTTCACTGGCATATGAATCAAACTCATTTGCATATACGGTCTTAAATTCTCCTGTTTCTTCAAATCCTAAATCTATTCCACCTACACCTGCAAAAAATGAAGCTACACTAAACATTATCTTTCTCCTTGCTCTTTCGTAATGTGTACATATTATCATATATTGCGGCGCGCCGCAATATTCTATTTTGAAAAGGCAGAGATAAAACACTCTGCCTTTCATATTATTTACCGATTAATCTTTGGTAGTATTCTGATAGTCTGTCATAAGCCTTACATCTTCGAATATCAAAAATAATGTCTGGCTCTAAATTGTTTGCATCCACAAATAATGTTTTAAGACTTACATGTGGTCGTCTTCCCTGATTTTTTTGTTCTTGTATTGTCTGAGTTTTATTTGCTGGATATTTTCCAAATTCTTCCGAATTTATATTCAAGTCATAAATGTATAGCAAATTATCATCTAGCTTAAATCTCAGAAACACCAAATCATCAAATACACATTTTGGTCCAAATGAAGACAAATCTCCTTCAAATCGGGAAGTTGCTTTAAATTCAATTTTTCTTCCTGTATTTGGATCAGTAGCGTCGCCTACTTCATCACCGCGATTCCACAAATATCCCATACAATAACAACCCATTGGTTCGCTTATTGCATCAGGCATGTTTATACCTCTATGACTGTTATTAGAAATATATGTGTTCAAATCTTTCCATTTAAAATAGGCATTGCAAGTTTCATCAATTCTGGCATCATCTATTGTGATATAGCCAAATTCATTATATATTGCCATATTACCTGTGTTAGAGTGTTCTATCTCTGCACATAAGAATTATAGCATATATAAATCATTTTTTCCTTAATTACTTGATTACGATAATGACTGCCACTGTCTTTACTCCCGCTATTGAATCATTCCGTTCACACTTATTACACCGTCAATGCATCCAGCATGACTTGAATTACTTCTTTCAACATCAATCCATCTCTTAATCCCATACGGTAATAGAATTCATTCAGATCACTGCATTTATTTGATGTTTCAGTCATGTAATCAAATAAAATTGTTCTCTGTTTGTCTGAAAGTTTCTGAAATATCTTTTGCAATTTCATTTCCAATTTTTCATTAAATGGATCATATTGCTGTCCGTCTTTTTCTTGATAGACCTGCTCCATTCTTTCTCCGATAAGATCATTCATAAATTCTTCCATTTTTCCTGTTAATTCCATCTTTTTAATCTCCCATCAATATGATTTTGATTGTTTCCAGCCACACAACAAACCAACTTGCAATGATAGGTAGCACATACAGTAAGAACCCCACCGCAAGCATCCTAATCATCTCTGTGCCTGTTTCCTGCCCGAATCCATATCCCAATATAGCTGTGATACAGATAATCCCAGACAGGATATGAAATACAGTTGCGGACAGCCATGTAATGAACATGACCACCAGCTGTACGATTGTCAGGCTTATACGCACTGGCAATAACAGAATCCTTATAATGAGTTTTACAACTACCATGACTGTCCACCCCTTTCACTGTTTCAGATAACTGCGATAGCTGTCTATCACAGAATCTGTAACACCGTTTTTGTACACTTTTCGGATATCAACAATTTTTTCATCTTTCAGTGCTTTCAGCCAATCCAACAAATCTTTTCTGCTGTTTACAAAGTTACAGTATCTTCCGTCTGCATATTCAATCCGGTATCTCATAAGCCCCTCCTACACATACACCAATTCATTTAAAATGATTTCATCTACCCGGCTTCTCACATTGTTTGCCCGGCGAACCCATTCCATTTGATCTCTGCTTTTCAATTCCTCTGTAATACCTTCCTGTTCCATGATCTGATTCATGAGAAAATCTCTGTATTCTACGCACTGCTCATTTAAGTCTGCAAGGTAAGTCCAGAGTTCCCCAGTCAATGTCAGATAGGAATATAAGCCACCTTTGTAGTCTTTCAGATAGTTTCTGTGAAGGCTTCCATAAAAGCCAATATCACGCTTTTCTTCCGACACAGCGATCAGTGGCAGATAGATTTCCCCGACAAGGATATAATCCAGACCATTGCTGTCATCGTGAACGATTCTTTCTAATTTACTCATGCTGATGCAACTCCTTTTTTCGGTTCTGCAGGTGGAAGCAGTGATACCGGAACGAACACACCCTTTGCAATATCTTCCTGACGGATTTCCTCTTTTTTTGCATCCATTTCAGCTTTCTTTTTTGCTTTTGTCCGTTCATAGTATTCTTGCTGCTTGCCACTTGCTTTTCTTTTCAGGTAATTCTGATGAAGCCTGTCTTTTCTGGCTTCCCGCTTCTTCATTTCTTCAATTTCCTCTGACGTCATTTCCACCTCACCGAAATGTGGCGGTAAATATTTTCCAATGAAATTAAAATAGATTTCCACTTCCTGAGTTGTCTCAATGCTTCCTTTTCGGTCACGCTCATGAACCACAATCTTTTCAACAAATTCGTTCAGCATGTAAGTGGTCAATTCATCAAAGTTTTGGTATTTATCAACCAGAGCAATAAACTTCTCCGCTGATCTGCGACCTTCTTCATAACCTGATAATTCAGCTTCCATATCTGCAATTTCTGCCGACAAATCTTTCTGTTCTTTAGAATATTGTCCGTCAAGAATCGCATAACGTTCATCTGGCAGCTTGCCAAGAATATTGTCCTCATAGATTCTGCAGATCAGTTTTTCCAGTTCCTGCACACGCTTTTTTGCTTCTGCTAATCTGCTTTTCAATCTTATGATCTCACTGGACTGCTGTGAAGTCTGTGCTTTTTTTACTGTCTCCAAAAATTCTTCACGATTCAACTGTGAATACTCCGCAACAGCCTTTAAAAGTTCCTTAATCAGCTCCATAATCACATCGGCATTAATTCTGTGCTGTGTCTGGCAGAGTGTTCCAACCGGAACTTTAGAATATGCAGAACAGGTATATTGTGGAACTCGCTTGCCATTATTTACCCGATGAACATACATTTTGGAACCACAGTCTGCACAATACATCAGACCTGTCAGTGGGTGGGCTTCTCCCCATCCATCTGGATACCTTCTCACATTGCTTCGGATTCTCTGCACATTGTCAAAAGTTTCCTGATCTATGATTGCTTCCTGCGTGTTCTCAAACACCGTCCAGTTATCCTCAGATACATAATGGCTTTTCTTATCCTTGAAATGCTTTCTGGTCTTGAAGTTCACTGTATGACCAAGATACTCTCTTTTCTTTAGAATACCGGCAACAGTAGAAGAGCCCCAGCCATAAGGATCTTTGATTTCTTCTACTCTGCCTTTCCATAATCCGGCATCTTTCTTTGCCATATGAACCGCTGGTATCTCAACCTTATCCTCTTTCAGTGCCCTGGCAATCTGATATGGTCCGTATCCATCCATTGTCATGTGAAAGATTCTCCGTACAACTACAGCTGCTTCTTCATCAACGATCCATACATTCGGATCATCCTTGTCTTTCAGATACCCATACGGTGTTGTACTTGCCACATGCTTGCCGGATTTCCCTTTCGCCTTGAAAGTGGATTTTATCTTTTTACTGGTATCCCTTGCATACCATTCATTCATGATATTTCGGAATGGAGTAAAATCATCGTCCTCCCGGAAGCTGTCTACATTCTCGTTGACTGCAATCAGGCGGACATTTTTCTGTCGCAGCAACTCCATATATTGTCCGACTTTCAGATAATCTCTTCCCATTCGGCTCATATCTTTAATCAGGATCGTTCCGACTTTCCCTGACTCAACTTCTTTCATCATGGCAAGAAAGCCTGGACGATCAAATCTTGTACCGGAGATACCATCATCAGTAAAATGAACAAGATTGGTAAATCCATGTTCTTTTGCATATTGTTCCAGCAGTTTCTTCTGATTCGAAATACTGTTGGATTCTCCGTTTAATTCATCATCACGACTAAGACGTTCATACAACGCTGTCATGAATCCTTGTTTCTCTGTCATAGTCAGATGTCCTCCTTCCTTTGTTTATTAAATTCCTGTTCTCATCCCATATCCGTTCCTGTACCGGGTGCTGATGTTTCCGGGACGTATTAACCAGAAAAGACACGCTGAATGCCTATTCAGTTCTGGTATCACTACGGGCAGGCTGTTTCGTTTTCAAGGTTCGTGTAAGAAGTAAAAAAAAGATTCTTACACTAAACGAAATGCTCAGAGGGCTTTTTACAGCCCCCTTACTGCATCTTTTTTGATTTCGTGTCATCTTTTTAAAGTTCCTTACACAATCTCTGTACTGGCGAAACAAAATACGGACATGTTTTGAAATTGTTTTTTACAAAATACAATTTTGGTCTTTAAGGTAAAAAAATAAGCCTCAAGAGACTTTTTAATCATTTTGGAGCTCCAACTCTTTAAAATTGATTGATTAAGAAGTCTCTTCAAACTTACTACACCTGCTGCCTGTTTATATATTTTATATTGTTTAAGTGCTAAAGAATTACTATCTATCATTTCTAGACGTTTAAATAACTCATCCAACGGACTCTCATAATCATCTTCATCTTCTTTTACTTCAGCATAATTCAGCATCTCCATTACCATCGTAAAGTTTTGCTCATCCTCCGGCGCATAATGATATAAATATAACATCAATGCTTCAAGTAATGCTGTTTCACTTTTCTCCCAAAACGGATCGTTTGTAGAAGATCCTTTTGGAGTTGTATTACGAATTAGATTTGTGATTAATTTCAATACATCCTTGTCACTTTGAATATAATGAAATGGATTATATCCCAATGATTTAGACATATCAATTAAATCAATAACTTTGATTTCATATCCCTCATCTTCAAGCATATAACCTACGCTCTTGATAATTTCTCCTTTCTGTCAAGTGGTTTTGAGATGTTTTTGAAAAATCTCCAAAGTGCATAGCTGTGCATAAAGTCAATCAGGCAACCTCCGCTTCCTGCAAAGCCATTGCTTCTCTTGCAATCAGAGCCTTTACAAGCTCCTCCTGCGTGTGCTTTGCGTTCTCTGCGGGCATTGCGTTGACAACGAAAATCGTGCCGCCGATTCTCTCCACAAAGCCAGTTTTCATATCCTCCACGGTCATCACCTCCCTCCGTAAAAATAGGGGCGTCCGTTTCCGAATGCCCCGTTACCAGCCGAAAAAGGATTATTCCTTTTCATAGATTGTTTTCAGTGCAGCATAGAGGTTTCTGCCCTCATCCTCCGTGAGCGTGATGCCCTTGCCGCATCGTTCGTGGTTCGGATGCCACTCTCGGATGTCCAGCTTGGCGGCATTGCCGTTCCACGAAATGAAGTTGGCTTCCTTTGTGTAGCCTTTGCCATTCTCTCCGAGGACGGCGAGGGGCTTGGTAATCGTGCTTGTAATGTCTTTCATTTTCGTACCTCCGTAATTCAAGTGTTGAAGAAATTAAAAAGTCGGGATAGTAATGGAAGGGATTATCGTTCCCAGTCATTCCTGCCCCGACGGTGTTTGGAATGTTCTTTTCGGGCGGCTGCTCTATCCTCCCGTTCCTTGCGTTCCTGTGCTTCCTTGATACTGAAAAGCTCCTTGACCTTCTCTACAAAGACCTCCACCAGCTTGGGGAAGTGCTCCAGTGCCTGCAAAAACGGCTGGCATTTTTCTTTGAGCCGGTCATACCGTTCCTGCAATCGCTCCACGGCAGAGGACGCATTGAAATACTGCCTTTGATAGTAGGAAACGCTGCTTCTCAAATCTTGGATTTCGCTGCGACTTGTGATACCTTCCTTGGCAAGTGCCGTGAGCTGCTGATAATCGTCCTTGGAAACGGCAATCTTGCCGGTGATGGTTTTCTGTCCCATTCCCTCAATCTCTGCCATTGTCTTGCGGACTTCGTGAGCAGGTTCATAGCGCACCTGCTCGGCTTCAATGCGCTCCTGAATATCGGCAAGCCGTTCCTTATCCTTTTGAATTTGATAATCCAGGCTGCTCAAATTCTCCGCTGTGCTGCCTAATACGCCACGCTCAAAGCCGGTGAAGCCAGCCTCGGTCATATGCGCAAAGAGCTTGTCTTGCAGAACGGAATAGGACTTGCGGAACATCGGCTTTCCGTATTTGCTGATAACCTGCTGCCCATTTTCGTCCAGCAGAGGAACGGTGTTCTTCCACTTCTTTGAGTGGGAAACTTGGTTGATGACCTCCTTGACCGTTCCTCTCAGGGCTTCGTCCTTGCAGCGTTTCGACCACAGGGTTTCTTTTCGGACGGTAGGGATCGCCACAATGTGCAGGTGGTAGTGGTAGACCGGCTTGCCCAGTTCTTCGGACACCGCTTTGTTGATTTCATCGGCGTGCATAACCGCCGACACGATGTTCTCCTCGCCGTAAATCTCACAGCCGAAGCGGTAGGCTTCCTTGTAGAACCGCTTGGCGTATTCGTAGCCGCCGTGTTCCTCAAAGTACCTTGTGTTCACATCAATGACAAGCTCATTGAAGATGGTTGCACCGGCTTTCTGTCCTCTTGTGGAGATTTTTCCCTCATCAATGAGCCGCTGGAAATACTCGTTGTAGGTCAGACCGCCCGTGTCCTTGAAGTGAACATTGCGGGCAATTTGCTCGGTGTCTACATTGAGATTTGCGTAGCTTTCGTTTTTGCGTTCGTTGTGTCGCTCGGTTTTCTGCGCTCCCTCTGCGGAGATTTTCTCCACTCGGATAACGCTCCAATTTCCTTCCGCCATTCTCATCACCTCCGGTCAGCGGAAAGGGAGGGGGTGCGGGTTACGCAACTTTTTCAAAGTGCGTAACCCACTATGACACTTTCAGCTTCGCTGCAAAGATGTCGTGGGCAAGGGCTTTCCTCCCTTGACCTCCCTCAAAACCTCAATCAAATAGGCAGGTCGTCCTCGTCCGTGACTTCCTGCCCATTCTCAATCGGTTTTTCAACCTCCGGCAAAGTCCAGTACCAAAGAAAGCCGTCCTTCACGGAGCGAACTCCGGCTTTCTTTTTGGACTTCTTGTAGGTTGATTTCTTGAAGCCTGCGGCTTCAAGTTTTGCTTCGCAATCGGAAGCCAGCCGTCTGCCGCCCGCCAGCAGGGAACGGATAAAGTCCGTTGCCGCTTCCTCACGGGCATTCGGTCTGCCCATCCTCGGAGCCGAGGCAGAGAAAGCGTCCTCCGCACTCAGCTCCAGCTCATCAAGAAAGTTCACGCCCTTGTCGGCTACCTCAAAGAGAATAGCCGAGCCCATCGGTGCAAGATTGCTCTTGACCTGCACCAGATAACGCTCGGCGGGGTTCTGCTTATTTGCCGTGCGTGTGACAGCAAGAATGCTTCTCGCCGCACCGGCAATGTCGATAGAGCCGTTGGTACGGTAAAGGGGGCTTGTGTCCTTTGCCTTGTTCATATGGGCGATGATAACAATGGCGCAGCCGGTGTCCTTGGCAACGGCAATCAGGTGGTTAAACTCGGCTCTCGTTTCGTTGGCGTTGTTCATCGAGCAGGTGTCACCGATATACGAACTCATCGGGTCGAGAATCAGCAGCTTGGCGTTGTACTTCTCCACGGCTTCACGGATACGGTCATCCCCGAAGGTCAGGCTCTTTTCGTCCTCCTTGATGAAGATGAGCCTGTCTCCATCACCACCTGCCGAATTAAATCTCGGCACAACGGTATCGTCTGCATCGTCCTCGGTGGTCTGGTAGATAACTGTCATCGGCTCGCCGCTCTCGTCCTCATCGGCAAAGGGCAGCGGCGCTCCCTTGGAAAGCAAAGCGGCAAGAGAAAGCATCAGCTTACTCTTGCCATCACCGGGGTCGCCTTGCAGCAGTGTGACCTTGCCGAAGGGGATATAGGGATACCACAGCCAGCGTACCTCCTTGGGTGTAATCTCGCTTGCCTTGATGATTTCCAGCTTTGCGGGAATGTTGTTCGGATAGTCTGTCATTGTCTTGTTCTCCTTTTTGATAGATTGTCTTGTGTGTTGCGTATCAAAGGGCGGTGTCCGCCCATAGCGCCTTGATTTTCACCCAGCGCTCATGCCGGGCTTTGGCGGCCTTGACCTTGCGGGTCAGCCGGTTGTTGTTTTTGAGGGTTTCCACCACGGCGGGGTGGCGGCTCTTTGGGTTGCTCACCTTGCGCCAGCCGTCTGTAAACTCTCTGGAGGCCAGTTTCCAGGCGTCCTCACTTTCCTGGATGGCTTGCTCCAGGTGGGCGGTCAGCCGGTCAATGGCCTGCCGGTTGTCGAAGTCCCAGCGGTGCATCAGCTTGAACAGCTTGCGGGTGTTGGGGATGGTCATGTCACAGAGCCGGTCCAGGTAGATGTCCGCCCGGAAAGTGTCCGCCTGGATATGGACCAGGGTGTCCGGGTCGGTGAACATGGGGCAGCTCTCACAGCGGTCCCGATCTGGCAGGGCGGAAATGTAGCTCCTGGGCTCCGCCACCTTGTACTGCACGGACCGGGTGCAGCACGGGGACACGGGGAAAACCGGGTCGTGGTCTTTGCAGTCCAGCGGGACAAATGGGCGGAGGCCGGGCCGGGCGTGGGCACAGGCGTTGTATTTAAGCATCTGCACCCACTCCGGCGAAGTCCGCAGCGGCGGGGCTGTATGCCTCCCGCTTGTCGGAGGCAGGGGCAAGGGTGGGCTTGCCCAGGGGCTTGGTCA
>OIWK01002150.1_pt1 | contig 16386 bp, 9 predicted proteins | sample 1587401 | NCBI WGS metagenome assembly OIWK01 (sample SAMEA3888911, study PRJEB22519) | human gut metagenome | biome: human gut; feature: human-associated habitat; material: faeces | place: Denmark | collected 2009
ATGTTTCTCAGAATCTTGGTGCAAAGAAGATCGAACGTATCAAAAAGGGATACCATGCTGCATTGGTGTTAGATATATGTTTCGCAATCCTTGCTTTCATGATCATCGAATCCTTGCATACCCAGATTTCTTCACTGTTCCTAGGGAAAGATGGAACTGCTTTAGCATATCAGGTGTCTGGAAATTATATGAGATGGCTCGGTTATTTCTTCACCTTCATGGGAATCAAGATGGCAACCGATGGAGTCCTTCGCGGTCTTGGAATCATGCGGCCATTTCTTGTTGCTAATATGGTAAATCTTGCGATCCGCTTGTCAGTTGCTTTGACTTTTGCACCACGTTTTGGTATTGCATTTGTCTGGCTCGCTGTACCAGCTGGCTGGTTTGCCAACTTTCTGATCTCCTATGGGGCACTCAGAAAATCATGGCCAAGTGATAATTGTAATTGCGTAATCAATACGAATGAGTTATTATAATAACAGATAGGTTTTTAAACCAGCAGCGAAAGCTTCTGAAGCCATACGAAGAAGGTTCAACGGACCTTTCTGCCGACAGACGGCAGGAAAACGGGATATTCATCATTTATCAGAATTCTGAAAATCGCGATTATATCATAAGATACAAAAACGACGCAGACAGTAAAATCGCATACTTTTAAAATGAATGGGCAGTCCCTCAGGCAGGGACTGTCTATTTTTCTGTTGAATTAAAGTAGCTGCAATAAAAATTGTAACTATTGATCCAGATTATTATACGAGAATATCGTACAAGGAGAGAATTTATGTTAGGAATCATCATTGACAGCATCAGTACTTTTATGTACAGTAAATTGCTAGTAATACTGTTGATCGGAGCGGGAATCTATTTTACGATCCGTACAAAACTGCCACAGATGAGATTATTTAAAGATGCCTGCAAAGCCGTTGTAGAAAAGCCAGAAGATGAAAATGGAGTATCATCGTTTCAGGCATTAATGGTATCTACCGCATCACGAGTTGGAACAGGAAATATCATTGGAGTATCGTCAGCTATCTGCATTGGAGGATTTGGCTCTGTATTCTGGATGTGGATCATTGCGATCATCGGAAGTGCATCCGCACTGATCGAAAGTACGCTGGCACAGATTTATAAGAGAAAAGGAAAAGATGGAGAATGTTACGGAGGACCGGCATATTACATTGAAGCAGCACTTCACTGCAGACCATTAGCGATCATATTCTGTATTTCCATGATCGCAACGTATGCATTTGGATTTAATATGCTCGCATCTTATAATTTACAATCTACATTTTCAGGATTCTCATTTTATGATGTAAAATGGACGCCATGGATCATCGGAGGAATTCTTGCAGTGATCACAGGATGGTGTCTCTTAGGCGGGGGATCAAGAATTGTAAAAGTAACATCTACATTAGTGCCAGCTATGGGGGTTGCATATATTCTGATCTCTGTGATCGTTATGATCATCAACCGTGCATATCTGCCAGTTGTATTTTCAAAGATCATCAGCGAAGCATTTGATTTCAAAGCAATTTTTGGTGCATTTGCAGGATCAGCTATGATGCAGGGAATCAGAAGAGGTCTGTACTCCAATGAAGCAGGTATTGGATCAGCACCAAATGCTTCTGCATCCGCACAAGTAAGTCATCCAATCAAACAGGGCTTAGTACAGATGTTATCCGTATTCATTGATACCCTGCTTTTATGCACAGCAACAGCCATGATGTGTTTGTCATCAGGAATCGCCCCTGCGCAAGAATTACAGGGGGCACCATGGGTACAGGCAGCACTGCATGAATCCTTAGGAAACTTCGGACCACTCTTTATCACAGTAGCGATGGTATTGTTTGCATTTACAACACTTCTTGGGAATTGTTTTTATTGTGATAACTTGTTAAATTATATCCACAAAGGACAGCCATCAAAGACATTCATGAAAGGATTTCGTATAGTATCTGCACTGGTTGTGTTCATTGGTGCAGGAATGGAAGTTTCTATGCTTTGGAATATTTCAGATGTTTTGATGGGAGTTATGGCACTGATCAATATTCCAGTGATCTTGATTTTGTCAAATACAGCACTGAAAGCATTGGAGGATTATGAAAAGCAGAAGAAAAATGGAGAGGATCCAGTGTTTAAGACTCGGAATATTGGAATGGAATACGAGACGGATTATTGGAGCTAGATTTATATTTTTTACTTTTGATACTGACATTATCATGGTATAATTAAAGAAAGATTCTAAGCAAAACAGACGAAAGTCTGTGACGCAAAGCTAAAGGGCCTGTAAAATGGCAGCCGGTTGTAGAAAATGATAGGCACTGTCTGTTTGGCAGTGCTGTTTTATTTCATAAGGATGAGATATAAAAATGAGGTTATAAGATGAAAAAAAGAAAAATTTTTACTGTTGTATTGATATTTTCTATGTTAATGGCAACTTTGGCAGGATGTGATAAGGCAGATAAAGTGTCTGACACAACAAAAAAACCTGTTATAAAAATTGGAAGTGACAATTATCCGCCTTATAATTTCCTGAATGAGGATGGTATCCCGACAGGTATAGATGTTGAACTGGCGACGGAAGCATTTAGAAGAATGGGGTATAGGACGGAGATCGTTCAGATCAATTGGGAAAAGAAAAAAGAGCTGGTAGAAAGTGGAAAAATTGATTGTATCATGGGATGTTTTTCCATGGAAGGACGACTTAACGATTATCGTTGGGCCGGACCATACATAGCAAGCCGCCAGGTGGTTGCTGTAAATGAGAACAGTGACATTCATAAACTGAGTGATCTGAAAGGAAAGAACCTTGCAGTCCAGTCTACAAGCAAACCAGAAGGTATCTTTCTGAAGCGGACGGATAAGAGAATTCCCAAACTTGGCAATCTGATCAGTCTTGGACACATGGAATTGATCTATACATTTCTGGGGAAAGGGTATGTGGATGCTGTGGCTGCGCATGAGGAATCCATCGTCCAGTATATGAAAGATTATGATACAAGCTTCCGCATTCTGAAGGAACCATTGATGGTCGTCGGGATAGGAGCTGCTTTTGCAAAGAATGATGACAGAGGGATCTGCGAACAGATGAATCAGAGGCTGGAAGAAATGCACAAGGATGGTACCTCCCTGAAGATCATAAAAAAATATATGGATGATCCAGAGAAATATTTGGAGGTGGATGATCTTGGATATTAATGGAAGAGAAAAAGCAAAACGATTCTGGATAGTTGTTGGTTTGCTTGGCATCTGTATGTTTGTCACTGCAATTTTTTGTTTTTTTCATACGGAAAAAAACGAAGCTGAGAAAAGAATGGTGGAGATTGTAAACTATGTCAAAGTACAGTGCTCAACCTATACTCATTATAATGAATCTTCAGAATCAAAAAGTCTCCTTCGTGCGATCGAAAGTGCCAGACAGATGAGTACAAATATTGATATGGAAGTAAAGAATAGAAAGCAGTTAGACCGAAAGTTTCTGAAAGAGAATCTGCAGTCACTCTGGGTGGATGGTATTCTTGTATTGGATGAAGAAGGAAAGAAAGTCTGTGAATACAGTATGGATGAAGGTTTGATGGATGAGATGATTGATTATCTGCAAAAAGACATCATCATGGATTACACAGGATATAAAGAAAGATCTTATTCAGAACGGATTGCCAGAGGAGATGGATCACGTATCGATATCGCAGCCTGCGCTAGAAAAGATGCCCCAGGGATCGTTGCAGTTTACTATTACACATCTCCGAGATTTATCAGAAATTATACTTTGACGATCCAGAGTCTTTTAAAGGGGTACAATACTGAGAAAGACGGGACGATCATCGTTGCAGACAAAGGGAAGATTATTGCCAGTAACGATGAGAAATTATTGGCACAGGATGTCGCAGACAATGAGATTATTCAGAAAATGAAGAAGCATACAGATAGTCGGCATATCTTTCATCTGAAGAATAAAGGAACTGGATGCTATGGTATCATGCTGAAACAAAGGGATTATTATATCTACATGTATTTACCAGATAAAGAGGTATTCAGTAATCTGCCACTCAGTGTAACAGGTGTTGTATTCCTTTATCTTATCATTCTTAGTTTTTTATGGTTCTGGATATATACAACCAATCTGGCACATCAGAAACAGGAACAGGAAAAAGATGAAAAATATAAAGCAGAACTTCTGAAATCGGCAAAAAAAGCAGAGGCAGCGAACGAGGCGAAAACTGAGTTTCTTCAGAGGATGAGCCATGATATCCGGACACCGATCAATGGAATCTGTGGTATGATCGATGTGGCAGAGCATTATGCAGATGATATGGAGAAACAGACAGAATGCAGGGCAAAGATCAAAGAAACATCTCATCTGTTACTGGAATTGGTCAATGAAGTTTTGGATATGAGTAAGCTGGAATCGGACGAAGTAGTTCTGGAAGAAATTTCATTTAATCTGAGCAATATTTCCAAGGAAGTATTTGTTGTGATCGAACAAATAGCTGCAGAACAAAATATCCGGGTCGTATGGGAGAAAAAAGAAGTCACACACTGGAATCTGATCGGAAGTCCCGGGTATGTAAAACGGATCATGATGAATATTTTGTCAAATGCGGTAAAATATAATAAAGAAAACGGATATATCTACATCAGCTGTCAGGAATTTACATCGGAGCAGGATGGAAGAGTGACGATTGAATTTATCTGCCGGGATACAGGAATTGGTATGACAAAGGATTTCCAGAAACGCCTTTTTGAACCGTTTGCACAGGAGCATACTGGAAGTCGTACAAAATTTTCTGGAACAGGGCTTGGAATGCCGATCACAAAAAAACTGATCGAAAAAATGGGAGGAACGATCACGTTTGAAAGTGAGAAAGAAAAAGGCACAACTTTTGTGATCAAGATTCCATTTAAAATAGATCAGGATGCTGATCGACGTGAAGAACAGGAAACTATATCAGAAAAATCTATAAAAGATCTGAAGATCCTTCTGGTGGAAGATAATGAGCTGAATATGGAAATTGCAGAATTTGTGATTCAGAATGAAGGTGCATCTGTGACGAAAGCATGGAATGGTCAGGAAGCTGTTGAGATATTCCAAAAAAGCAGATCAGATGAATTTGATGTAATCTTAATGGATATTATGATGCCAGTCATGAACGGTTATGAAGCAGCAAAGATGATCCGCACACTGGACAGAGATGATGCAAAAACGGTTCCGATCATAGCAATGACGGCAAATGCGTTCACCGAGGACAGATTAAAGTCAAAAGAATCGGGAATGAATGAACATATTGCGAAACCTATAGATGCAAAATTATTAGTAAAAGTGATCAGTGAATTCGTGGAAAACAAAGAGGAGGATTCGTAATGAAAAAGAGAAAATGGAATAGAGTTATTTCTGTACTTTTGGTGATGGTGACCATCATATCACTTATGTCAGGATGTGGAAAGAAGAGCGCAAAAAATGAAGAGAAAGATACGATCACAGTATATTTATGGAGCACAAAGCTATATGAAAAATATGCACCATATATTCAGAAACAGCTTCCAGACATTAATATTGAATTTGTAGTAGGCAATAATGATCTGGATTTCTATCGGTTCCTTAAGGAAAATGGCGGATTGCCAGATATCATAACCTGCTGTCGTTTTTCACTGCATGATGCAAACCCACTGAAAGACAGCCTGATGGATCTTTCCACAACCAATGCAGCAGGTGCTGTTTATAATACATACCTCAACAATTTTATGAACAAGGATGGCAGTGTAAACTGGCTTCCAGTGTGTGCAGATGCGCATGGGTTTGTAGTTAACAAAGATCTTTTTAAAAAGTATCATATTCCTCTGCCAACAGATTACAAAAGTTTTGTTTCTGCCTGCCAGGCATTCAATAAGGTGGGGATCCGTGGATTTACGGCAGATTATTTTTATGATTATACTTGCATGGAAACACTGCAGGGACTATCTGCATCAGAGCTGTCTACAGCGGCTGGACGTAAATGGCGTACTGTTTATAGTAACCCTGATAATACAAAGAGAGAGGGTTTGGACAGTAAAGTCTGGCCGGAGGCTTTTGAACGTATGGAGCAATTCATTCAGGATACAGGGTTGAGCAAAGATGATCTGAATATGGATTATGATAAAGTGATGGAGATGTATAAAAGTGGTAAGCTTGCTATGTACTTTGGCAGTTCTTCTGGTGTAAAAATATTTCAGAATCAGGGCATTGATACAACATTTCTTCCATTCTTTCAACAAAATGGCGAAAAATGGATGATGACGACACCATATTTTCAGGTGGCACTGAACCGTAACCTGACAAAGGATGAAACACGCCGGCAGAAAGCAATGAAAGTGTTGAATGTAATGCTGTCAGAGGATGCACAGAATCGGATCGTTTATGATGGTCAGGATATATTAAGCTATAGTCAGGATGTAGATACACATCTCACAGAATATCTCAAAGATGTCAGACCTGTGATCGAAGAAAATCATATGTATATTCGAATCGCATCCAATGACTTTTTCAACGTATCCCAAGATGTAGTCTCTAAGATGATTTCAGGAAAATACGATGCCAAACAGGCTTACCGGTCATTTAATGCAAAGCTCCTGAAAGAGAAATCTGCTTCTGAGAAGATTGTGTTAGATTCAAAGAAAGCTTATTCCAACCGTTTTCATACCAATGGTGGGAATGAAGCATACTCTGTTATGGCACATACTTTGCGTGACATCTATGGTACGGATGTCTTGATCGCAACAGGAAACAGCTTTACAGGAAGTGTACGGAAGGCAGGATATACGGAAAAAATGGCTGGTAATATGATCATGCCAAATGGTCTTTCAGCTTACAAGCGGAAGATGAGCGGAGCGGAGCTGAAAAAGACGGTCAGAAATTTTGTAGAAGGCTATCAGGGAGGATTCAATCCATTTAACAGAGGTTCTCTGCCTGTGGTCAGTGGTATTTCTGTAGAGATCAAGGAAACGGATGATGGTTATACATTAAGTAAAGTTACAAAGAATGGAAAATCAGTTCAGGATAAGGATACCTTTACTGTAACCTGTCTTACGACACCACAACATATGGAATCGTATCCAGCGGGTAAAAACATTGTATTTGATGGAGAGGTGAAAGATACCTGGACAAAATGTGTTTTGAAGGGTGATGCCGTTCTCGCAAAGCCTGAAGACTATATGACTCTGAGGTGAGAAGAATGGATGTTAAGAATCATAATATAAACAAAGAGAAAAGCGTCAAGAGAAAACGATTAAGGATCATTGCCTTTCTTGCATTCTTTCTTGGAATTATTTTGGCTGTTTCTCAATATTTTAAGTTTGTATCGAAAACAGTTTATGAGGAAAGTGTTTCTCATCTGACAGAAGTTTTCCATCAGTCAGATAATATGTTAGGTGAACTGACACATAAGAATCTGATGTATCTTCATATGTGGAGTGAGTATCTGCAGGATGCTCCAAGTGAAAGTAAAATTCGTGATTATATAGATAAAGCGCAGAAAGATGCGGGATTTTTATATTTTTATTTTCTATCAGCTGACGGTAACTATAAGATGACAACAGGTGAAACAGGCTATCTTGGATTACAGGAAAATATTGAAGATGAGATTCAAAAAGGCAATGATATCATAACCAATGCAGCAGTTCCCGGAAAATCCCAGATGCTTGTTTTTGCCAGCCCGAAGGCTCATGGAAGTTATCAGGGATTTAAATATGATGCAATTGCTATTGCCTATGAAAACGCTGATATAGTAAATGTACTCGATATCTCTGCGTTTAATGGAAAAGCAAAGAGTTATGTTCTTCATCCAGATGGTCGTGTTGTGATCGATCATTCTTTAGAGTCATGGGGAAACGTGTATAACTTTTTTGGCATTTTGAGAGAACATACAGATATCTCCGAAAAAGAGATCCTTGAAATTTCGAAGAAATTTAAAGAGGGACATACAGGTGCGATGTTACTAAATCTGGATGAAAAGGATTATTATCTTGTTTATGAAAAATCAGGCATTCAGGACTGGGTATTTCTGGGACTTGTCCAGGCAGATATCGTCAATGCCAGTATGAACACTTTGCAACTTAGTACGATGCTTCTTGTGGGTGCAGTCGTGCTTTGTATTACAGCAGTCCTTATTGGATTTATTTTACGAAAAAACAGTGTAAGACTGAAGAAAAAAGACACAGAGATCTTGTACAGGGATGAGATGCTTCAAAAGTTGTCAATGAATGTAGATGATGTATTCTTAATGTTGGATGCAAAAACGTATCGGGCAGATTATGTCAGTCCGAATGTAGAAAAACTGTTGGGGATTACCGTAGAACAGATTCGGAAAGATATTTCTGTTTTAGGAGAACTGCATTCTGAGGATACGAAAGATCCGAAGAAGGATCATCTAAAGGAGATTCAGGTTCATGAACAGCAGGAATGGGATTTTGAGTATGTTCATCAGAAAACAGGAGAACGACGCTGGTTTCATAGTGTTGCAATGGGTAGTGAGGTGAACGGAGATAAGAAATATATACTGGTTATGTCGGATCGTACTGCTGACAAGAAAATGAATCAGGCACTTTCTGATGCAGTCCATGCTGCGGAGAATGCCAACCAGGCAAAGAGTACTTTTCTTTCTAACATGTCTCATGATATCCGGACGCCAATGAACGCTATCATTGGGTTTACGACACTGGCTGTGAGCAACATTAATAACAAGAAAATGGTCAGAGATTATCTTGGCAAGATTCTTTCATCCAGCAATCATCTGCTTTCACTGATCAATGATATACTGGATATGAGTCGTATTGAGAGTGGAAAGATCCATCTGGAAGAAACAGAGGTTAGTTTGTCGGATGTACTTCATGACCTGAAGACGATCATCAGTGGGCAGATTCACGCGAAGCAGCTGGAACTTTATATGGATGCCATGGATGTTATGAATGAGGATGTGTATTGCGATAAGACACGGCTAAATCAGATATTGCTGAATCTTTTATCCAATGCAATCAAGTTTACTCCTGCAGGCGGAATGGTTTCTGTTCGGTTGAAACAATATCCGGGAACACAGCGAGAGCGTCAGTTATATGAGATCCGGGTAAAGGATAACGGAATCGGTATGAGTGAGGAATTTGTACAGAAACTTTTTTCTCCTTTTGAGCGGGAGAGAAGTTCTACAGTCAGCAGGACTCAAGGTACAGGACTGGGCATGGCTATTACCAAGAATATCGTGGATATGATGGGTGGAAACATTGAGATTCAGACAGAACAGGGCAAAGGTACGGAATTTATTGTACGACTACCATTGAGGGTCCAGTCTAAGCATCATCGTGTAGAGAAGATCGCAGAGCTCGAAGGTCTTAAGGCATTGGTGATAGACGATGATTTTAACACCTGTGACAGCGTGACAAAGATGCTTGCAAAGGTTGGAATGCGTTCGGAATGGACACTTTCTGGTAAGGAGGCGGTTCTCCGTGCAAGGCAGTCTATAGAGCTGGGAGATGCATTCCATGCCTATATCATCGATTGGCGGCTGCCAGATATGAATGGTATAGAAGTTACCCGACAGATTCGCAGTCTTGGTGATGATACACCGATCATTATCCTGACTGCTTACGACTGGTCAGAGATCGAAGCGGAAGCAAGAGCAGCAGGAGTCAATGCATTTTGTGCGAAACCAATATTTATGTCAGATATCAGAGATACTTTGATGACAGCGATCGGTCAGAAGCAGGCGAGCACGGATGATAATATTCTTCCGACAGCAAGTTCAGATTTCAGAGGCAGAAGTATCCTGCTTGTGGAAGACAATGAATTAAATAGTGAGATTGCACTGGCGATTCTTAATGAATATGGATTCCAGGTTGATACAGCAGAAAATGGAGCAGAGGCAGTTGAGAAGATCAGGAATTCAGCACCAGGCGATTATGAGCTTGTACTTATGGATATTCAGATGCCTGTAATGAATGGATATGAGGCTGCAAAGCAGATCCGTGCACTGGATGATCCAGCACTGGCAGAAATTACGATCCTTGCTATGACTGCCAATGCTTTTGATGAAGATAGAAAGAAAGCACTGGAATGTGGTATGGATGGATTTTTATCCAAACCAATTGTTATTGAGGAATTGATCCATACGTTACAGACCAATTTGAAATAAATGAAAGGAAGCGATATCTATTTTATTCACAAAAATTTCGAAATCTCTTAAGAAAATCTTTGACAAAATGTAACAATGGAGAATCGAAACGTGATATAATAAAAAACAAGTGTCTATAGAACTCACATGACACAACATAAGACAAGTTTACGAAACATAAGAAGATGAGGAGGGCATAAAGATGCCTGGTATTATTTTAGAAGGAGGAACATTTCGCCCAATCTTTAGTGCAGGAGTGATGGATGCACTGTTGGATGAAGATATCATGTTTCCTTATATGATCGGAGTATCTGCGGGAATCTGTGATGGTTTTTCCTATATATCCAAACAAAAGGAAAGAAATTTAAAGATCCTGATGAACCACAGGAATGATAAAAGATACATGGGAGCGAGGAATCTATTGAAAGATAGAAGTCTTTTTGGACTGGATTTCGTATATGACACGATCCCAAACAAACTGTATCCATTTGACTGGAAGACATTCAATGAATACAAAGGAACGATCAAGGTCGGTGTGACAAATGCATGGACAGGGAAGGCAGAATATAAAGATGGAATGAAACTGGATAAGAAGTGTACGATGCTTCGAGCAACTTGTGCGATCCCGTTTGTATTTCCAACGATCAAAGTAGATGGAAAGCCTTATTATGATGGTGGAATTGCAGATCCGATTCCGATCAGACGATCAATAGAAGATGGGAATGAGAAGAATCTGATCGTACTGACAAGGCCAGAAGGGTATAGAAAAGAATTAAGCAAGAGCAACAAAGCTGCGGCAAAACTTCTCAAGAGAAAATATCCACATTTACCGGAACTGCTGTTAAATCGTCATATAAGATATAATAAAACAGTTAGATATTGTGAGCAGTTAGAGAGGGAAGGAAAGGCAGTGATCCTAAGACCAGAGTATACAATCGATAGTTTAGAGAAAGACATTGATGTATTAAAACAAACGTATGATATGGGATACCGTGTCACAAAAGAGAATATAAACCGAATTAAAGAATTATTTTAGACGACTCTTTATGCCTGTTCCACTGGACGGAAGAAGCTCGATAAGATATACTTTATAAGATTAAGACAAAGGAGGAATCGGGCGATGGCAAGAATTGAAGAATCAAAACGAACTTATATAGAAGAACTTGCGACCAATCCAAGAGTCAACCTGATGGTTTTATCGGAACGAATCAATATTGCGTTTCATGAGGATGAAAGTGAGGTATCTCTGTCAGAGAAGATAGCAGAGAAATTTTATGATATGCCACAATTGATCACTAAGTTATTACAGCAGGAAGCAATCGAATTTTTGTTGCAATGCTGGGATATGGAAGGTGAGAGCCTGATCGCTGAGATGTATGCAAGAGAGATTGAACAGTTACATTTTCTTGGATTTCTCTCATATGAAGACGATACGATCTTATTGAATATGGAAGCAAAGGATAATTTTTTCTTCTCTCTGAAAAGCCGCAGAGTTCAGGAAGAGTTAGAAGAGGGTACCAGACTTGAGAATATTCTCTTTGGAATGTTGTTTTTATATGGTATTTTAGATATTTATGAGTGTTGCCAGATGATCCAGGAAGAGATGTTCCCAGAGCTGACTTATGATGAGTTGGAAGAATTTATATTACTCCGTATTGTATTCTGGCAATCAGGAATCTTATTAAGAAATCAGATGAATTCAAGACTGTTACTGGCAAGCCGTGAGGTAGAAAATCGTAACGAAGTATTTATTCAGTGGAGCCTTAGGGAAGATCTATCATGGAAACGTTACAGTGAAGATGAATATAAGAATCTGGCACTAGGCAATGGAATTGGAGGCTGGGATGGAATCCCAGAATTATATGATTTTGTGATGAAGAATATCGAGAATGATCAGTATAAGGTTATGATGATCGTAAAATCACTGGTTGTTAAGATTCAAAATGGATTGACTTATGAAGAGATTACATCTGCGTATGTGAATCTTCTGGACGAAGAAGATAAAGAACATCAAAGGATCCTTTGTGAATTGATCCGTACGCTTTATAAAACTGTACCATTATATAGTCTCAAGGGACATACGAGAACAGAATTGGAAGAAGAAAGCCAAGAAGCAAGATTTCATGTGATTCAGGGTGGTAAAGAGTAAGGAGGAAGCGAATGAGACAGTCAACTGTATTAGTAGTAGATGACGAGAAAGAGATTGCTGACTTTATTGAATTATATTTAAAGAATGAAAATTATAATGTACATAAATTTTACAATGGAAAGGATGCCTTGGCGTGTGTAGAACATGAGAATATTGATCTGGCGATCCTTGATGTGATGCTGCCAGATATTGATGGATTTGAGATTTTAAAACAGATCCGTTTAACACACAATTTCCCTGTGATCATGCTGACAGCGAAAGTATCTTCCATGGATAAGATCAATGGATTGACATTGGGAGCTGATGATTATATTGAGAAACCATTTGAGCCGTTGGAATTGATGGCAAGAGTGAAGGCACAGCTTCGAAGATTTACAAGATACAACGATGGAAGCGGTATGAATCAGGAAGATACACAGGAGATCGCAGGTCTTATCTTAAATCGTGCAACACACCAGTGTACTTATGGAGAAGAAGAAATTACATTGACACCGCTAGAATTTTCAATTTTATGGATTCTGACACAGAACCGCGGGAAGGTTATAAGCTCAGAGAATCTTTTTGAGCAGGTATGGAAAGAAAAGTATTTTAAGAACAACAATAATACAGTTATGGTACATATCAGACATCTCCGTGAGAAGCTGGGAGAGGTCATGGGACACAAAGAATTGATCAAGACAGTCTGGGGAGTTGGATACAAAGTTGAGGAGTAAATACAGAAGTTTAAAGATAAGGATCATACTACAGACATTGGGAATCAGTTTGATCGTTGCATGTATCGGATATTTTGTACTTGATATATTTGTAGATGGTGTATTTCAGGATCCATTTGCCAAAACGGTCGTTTATATATTTGAACGGATCGGGATGGATGAGCTGGAAGCGATCCGTGTATATCGTCTGATCTTTGTACAAAATAAAACAATGATCATTGGTGCTGGATTTTTTGTGCTGCTTTTGTTAAGCTTTTATCTGGGTATGTCAAAATTCACGACATACCTAAGACAGGTTGAAGGCGGGATCCAGATGATCTTAAATGAATCCAAAGACCGCATATTGCTCCCACCAGAGTTGAATCCTTTGGAGAATAAATTAAATGAGATCAAAGGAACGTTGAAAGAACAGAGGCGGATTGCAGAAGAAAGTGAGCAGAGAAAGAATGATATCATCGTCTATCTTGCTCATGATCTGAAGACACCGTTGACGTCGATCATTGCATATTTATCATTGTTAAATGAATCGCCGGATATGTCGGAAGAACAAAGAGCTAAGTATATAGGAATTTCTCTTGAGAAAGCGAAACGTCTTGGAGAACTGATCAATGAGTTCTTTGAAATTACAAGGTATAATCTTCAGAATATTACCTTGGACAAAAAGGAATTTTATCTTTATGTTCTGCTTGAACAGGTGATGGATTCTTTTGCTGCGGTATTTAAGCAGAAAGGATTAGAGTGGAAGATAGAGGTAGATGATAAAATATTAATTTATGGTGATCCGGACAGGCTTGCCAGGGTTTTTGAGAATCTGTTAAGGAATGCAGTATCGTATTGTTATCCGAATTCTCTCATCGAGGTTTATGGAATGATCGATGGAGATAACGCAGAGATTTTAGTCAGGAATCAGGGAAAGACCATACCAGAACATCAATTAAATAACCTGTTTGAGAAATTTTACAGATTAGATGAAGCAAGATCTTCTGAAACTGGCGGGGCAGGTCTTGGACTTGCGATCGCGAAGGAGATCATAGAGCTTCATGATGGAACTATCAAAGCAAAAAGCCAGAATGAGTATACGACATTCATAATACGGCTGCCAAGAAAGAAGGAGGAACAATGAAAAAAGTATATGTCATTGGACATCGCAATCCAGATACAGATTCCATCTGTTCTGCGATCGCATACGCAAACTTAAAGAATCAAGTGGAAGGAAATGGATACGAAGCATATCGTGCCGGTAATATCAACGGCGAAACAAGATATGTATTGGATACATTTGGAATTAAAGATCCAAAATATGTTAGTGATGTAAGACCAAGATTAAAAGACGTAAATTTAAATCTAGTTAAAGGTGCAAAAGCGACAGATTCCCTGAAATCTGCACGTGAAATGATGCAGACAGAGAAGATCGTGTCTCTTCCAGTATTAGATGGAAAGAAAATGATCGGTCTGGTATCCATCAGTGATGTGTTGAAAGCAGACATGGATGTTTATGACAATGAAATCCTTGCCAAAGCAAAAACACCATATAAAAATGTTGTAGAAACATTAGATGGAACACTTCAGGCAGGAGATATCGAAGGATATATCACAGAAGGTAAGTTAACAGTATCTGCCGCAAGTGTTGATACAATGGAAGAATTTGTAACAGCTAAAGATACAGTGATCGTTGCAAACCGTGAAGATGCACAGATTGGTGCGATCCAGACAGGAGTACAGTGTGTTGTAGTATGCATGGGTACAGAAGTTACTGATAAAGTATTAGAACTTGCAAAGGAAAAGAACTGCAGAATCATCACAACACCATATGATACATTTACAGCAAGCCGTTTGATCTGCCAGGCAATGCCAGTATCTTATATCATGGCAACAGATACGATCGTATCTTTCAATGAAACAGATTTTGTAGATGATGTCAAAGAAGAGATGACAAAGAAACGTTTCCGTTACTTCCCTGTATTGAATGCAGATAACGAATTTGTAGGATTTATTTCCAGACGTCGTATCTTAGAATTCAACAAGAAACAGGTAATCTTAGTTGACCATAATGAGGTATCACAGGCAGTCGAAGGATTAGAAGAATGTGAGATCATGGAGATCATCGACCACCACAGAATCGGAAGTGTGGAAACTGTATCACCAGTTTACTTCAGAAATCAGCCAGTTGGATGTACAGGAACGATCGTTGCTCAGATGTACCGTGAACAGGGAATCGAGATTACAAAAGAGATGGCAGGATTAATGTGTTCAGCAATTCTTTCTGATACATTAATGTTCCGTTCTCCAACATGTACAGCACTTGACCGTCTTGTTGCAGAAAAACTTGCATCTATCGCACATATCGACATTGAGCAGTATGCAAGAGATATGTTTGATGCCGGAAGTAATTTAAGAGAAAAATCTGCAAAAGAAATCTTCTATCAGGATTTCAAGAAGTTCAATGATTCTAACATTAACTTTGGTGTAGGTCAGATCAGTTCCATGAATAAGGAAGAACTTTCTGCATGTAAAGGAAAACTTCTCCCTTACATGGAAGAGGTTCGTACTTCCTACGGTCTTGATATGGTATTCTTTATGATGACAGATATCATTAATGAATCTACAGAATTATTAATGGTAGGAGAGATGTGCAAAGAAGTTATTGAGAACGCATTTGAGACAACTGTAGAAGACAGCTCCGCAGAACTTCCAGGAGTGGTATCCAGAAAGAAACAGTTAATTCCTGCAATTCTTGGACAGTTATCATAAATAGAAGAAGCCTTTTTCAAATACATTTCAGGGAAAAAACAGTAAAACTTTGAAGAGAATGAAGTATGCGTTTTGAGAATTTTCTTGTAGTTGTTTTCATGAGAAGATTTTGGGAATTCATAGACGATAAGAAGAGAATTTTTTATTTCAAATGAAAGAATGTTGTTATCTTAATACGAATATCAATAATTTCTTGAAAATTGAACAAAAAATTTCCCTACAAAGGCATGAAATTTTTAGAGAAGTATTGTATTATAATTAAAGTAATCCCCTAAGTTAAAGGTTAGTATTATACGGAGAATGTCCACAATGAGTTTTGCCCCTCATTGTGGGCATTTTCTTTTGTGTAAAAGATTTTCCTGGGAACATTGGAAAGAAATAAAAAGAAATCAGAAAAAGCTGTATACAGGGAGAAAACAGTAGACAGGAAAGAAAAGATAAGTAGGAAAATTACGACAGCATTTCATTCAAAAGAAATAAATATGAAAAACGTAATTTATTATAGCGTAAATAATAAAAAAATTTTTATGAAATAAGAAAGAATGACAAAAAAGTATTAGAGAGCATCCAAAAAGAAGGAGGACTGTATTATGTTGTCCTATCAGAAAGGTGTCGTAAAAACTTCGGTGCGGCATCT
>OIWK01002151.1_pt1 | contig 16381 bp, 16 predicted proteins | sample 1587401 | NCBI WGS metagenome assembly OIWK01 (sample SAMEA3888911, study PRJEB22519) | human gut metagenome | biome: human gut; feature: human-associated habitat; material: faeces | place: Denmark | collected 2009
AAATGCTGTTCACCGCTACAGTTGACGGCAAAATATCAATAGATAACAAGGACAACAACAATCAAAAAGACGAAGAATTATGAAAATAATAAATCCCGTAAACAATTTCTCAGGCAACCGTTTCCTGCATGTGCTTAAATGTGGATTTCTTTCACCGGAATTTCGCCTGTGTGTCATGTCAATGGCAGTGATGTATATGATATTCTTTTTCGTGAAACTATTCGGTTCCGCACCGGTATACGAAATGCTGGACGAATTGTCGGACTTTACATTCTTAACAATGGTTTTCGGAATAACATTCGGAGCATCATTTTTTGCAGCAAGCCTTTCCGATAAAGGAAACCGCATAAGCCACATAATGCTTCCCGCCACAAATATGGAAAAATTCCTTGCCCGTCTCATAATAGTGGTATGCGGCACGATTGTGGCTTCGTATATTATTTATCTTGTGCTCTACCTTTTACTCGGTATCATACTTTGGATTTCGGGAGACATTCCTGCCGATGCGAAATTTAATCCTTTTGCATATTTCGACTTCCGCTTCTACGGCGTTACAAGGATTAACGAGTTTCTCCTACCCTTATTTGTATTTGTATGTGTCCTTTTCGGTTTCTCGTTATACCTTCTCGGAGGAATATTGTGGAAAAAGAAAAGCTGGATAATCACTTCCATAATACTGATGCCCTATTTTATTCTCGAAGTTACTGGAGGTTATCTTACAGTTTTCAAAAACATAAACGTCAACATCTGGTGCAACGGGGACGAAACGGCAGGTCTGATTTTTCATATAGTAATAATTGCGGCAATGACGGTATTCTGTTTCTGGCTTTCATATTTTCTTTTCAAACGCATGCAGGTTGTACGCCCCGTACTGAAGAGTTACCTAAGCGGACTGCGGAAAAGATTATGAATTTTATCAGTTTCAGTAACCGTCAGGTAGGATTAAAAAACATCTAAGACAAATCTATGAACTTCAACGACAGCAAATCAATATATCAACAAATAGCCACGCGCATTTGCGATGAGATAATGCTCGGCGTTTATGAGGAAGGCAACCGGATACCTTCGGTGCGCGACTACGCATCACAAATGGAAGTAAACGCAAATACCGCAGTGCGCTCATACGGATACCTTGAACAACTTGGGATAATAGAAAGCAAACGCGGATTGGGGTATTTCGTAACTCCCGACAGCAGGGAAATAATTACCGAAGCAAGGAAAAAAGAATTTTTCGAATCCTTTGTGCCCGATTTCTTCAAACACATGGACATGCTCGGAATAGACTTCGGAGATATAGAAAAGCTATACGCCGAATATAAAAACAACAAGGAACAGGAAAAATGATACACCTGAAAGATATAAACAAAACCTACGACAACGGAACAAAGCTTCATGTACTGAAAGGAGTTTCGCTCGACATAAACGAAGGCGAATTCGTTTCAATAATGGGCGCGTCAGGTTCGGGAAAGTCCACACTGCTGAACATTATGGGCATCCTCGACAACTATGACAGCGGAGATTACACCATAGACGGCGTGGAAATAAAAAATCTGGGCGAAAATCGTGCAGCAGATATAAGAAACAGAATGATAGGTTTCATATTCCAATCGTTTAATCTCATCTCTTTCAAAAATGCGATGGAAAATGTGGCTCTGCCCCTGATGTATCAGGGCGTAAGTCGCAAACGTCGCAATGCATTGGCTTTGGAATATCTAGACCGTCTGGGACTAAAAGACCACGCTCACCATTTGCCGAACGAACTTTCGGGAGGTCAGAAACAAAGGGTGGCTATTGCCCGTGCAATGATTACCAAGCCGCGCATAATACTCGCCGATGAACCGACGGGAGCTTTGGACAGTCGCACATCACTTGAGGTTATGCAACTATTGAAAAAGCTCAACGATGAAGGCATGACCATCGTAGTGGTAACACATGAGAGTGGCGTGGCAAACGTAACAAACAAAATAATCCACCTGAAAGACGGCGTTATAGAAAACATAGAAGAAAATGTACACCATGACGCATCTATCTTCGGAGCAAACGGATTAATGAAGTAATAATCATGATAGACACTCTACAAGAACTGATGGCAACCCTGCGACGCTCGAAACTCCGCACAACACTTACCGGCATTTCTGTCTCAACAGGCATGTTTCTGCTGATATTGTTGTTTGGAGCCGGAAACGGAATAATACATGCTTTCGAAAATGTCTCGGGTTCACTCTCGCTCGACGTAATGGAAATTTACGGAGGCACTACCTCCATGCCATATCACGGCTTGAAAGAAGGACGACAAATATCGCTCGACAAACGAGACTTGAACATTGCCGGACATAACTTCAAAAACAACGTGCGCATAGCAACGGGACAAATGTCGCAAGGCAACGTTACAATACGATACGGGAAACAAAGCGTATCACGAGACATAACCGGCGTTTCGCCTCAGTATCGCGAGATGAATTCGCAGGCAGAAAACGTGGCAGAAGGCAGATTTATTAACGAAATAGACATACGCGAGCGCAGAAAGGTTATTGTGATCTCGCAAAAAGACGCAAACGAACTTTTCGGTTCCTGGCGTAATGCCGTAGGGAAGCTTGTTGACGCACAGAATGTGGCATATCGCGTAGTCGGAGTATATCCTGATAAAGGAATGAGCAGGAATCAGGACGTTTTCATGCCACTTAATACATTGCAGGCGGTATATGGAAAAGCAGACAAATATAATGTGCTTTCTCTGAAGACTAAAGGAATACGCAAAGATGCAGATGTTGAGGATTTCGCGGCACAATACCGCAGATTTGCAGGACCTGTTCACCAATATTCGCCTGACGATAAAAACGCAGTATGGATGTGGAACACAACAACAGGCGCAGAAGAAAACGCAGATGCCATGAACATTCTTCACATAGCCCTTTGGGTCATCGGACTTCTCACTTTAATAAGCGGCGTAGTGGGCATAAGTAATATAATGCTCATAACAGTAAAAGAACGTACCCATGAATTCGGGATACGCAAAGCACTTGGCGCGCGTCCGGTGTCTATTCTAAAAGGCGTGATAATAGAAAGCGTGGTTGTTACAACGGTCTTCGGATACATAGGAATGGTTCTCGGAGTAATTGCAACGGAATACATGAGTATAATTGGCGGAGATTCGAAAATTTCACTCGAAGGCATGACGATTACAGTCTTTTCTAATCCTACGGTTGATTTTTCCATTTGCATCAAAGCCCTGTTGGTTATGGTTGCAGCAGGAGTTATTGCGGGACTTATCCCTGCAAGAAAAGCCGTAAAGGTAAAACCGATAGAAGCATTAAGAGCAGAATAATATGAAAACAAGAAATATTATCAATCCATTGCGTCAAATTTTCGACAGCGACCGTTTAGCGGAAGTGGCAAGCACACTTGCGGGAAACAAATCCCGCACCATGCTGACAGCATTCGGCATATTCTGGGGCGTATTCATGTTGATTTTGTTGCTTGGAGGCGGAAAAGGTTTGCAAGACCTCATGATGTCCAAATTCGGTGGCTTCGCAGAAAACACAGGTGCCATAGCTTCCAAAAATACTACGAAAGCTTACAAAGGATATAGTAAAGGACGCGAATGGTCTCTGAACATGCGCGACGTGGAAAACCTTCGCAAAAACATTAAAGGCATTGACGTTATTGTTCCAATGATTGTGGAATGGGGCAAAACGGCAAAGTGTTCCAAGCGCACCTATTCTGTTCAGGCACTAAAAGGAATACATCCCGACCAACTCAAAATAGAAACTTCCGAACTCAAATACGGACGATACATAAATGCCAACGATGTTCGTCAGGAGCGCAAAGTGTGCGTCATTGGTAAGAGAGTTTTCGAAGAATTGTTCCCTGATGGAAAAAATCCATGCGGCAAATTCATTACCATAGACGGTGTTTACTACGAGGTAATAGGTATGGATGTTCGCACAAGCAATATAAGCATAAGCGGACAGTCGCAAGAAAGCATTCTTATCCCTTATACCGTTATGCGCAACATACTTAACTATGGCGAGAAGGTAGATATTGTAACTTTTACCGCTCAAAAGAACACTACCGTGGCTTCACTCGGCAATAGTGTGAGACGTGTTCTGTATCGTGCCCATAACATACACCCCGATGACAAAGAAGCTTTGGAATATTTCAACGCCGAAACGGTTTTCCAAATGTTTAATAATCTCTTTCGAGGCATAAACATTTTGGTATGGCTCATAGGAATCGGCACTGTTGTAAGCGGAGTTATCGGCGTAACCAATATAATGCTTGTTTCAATTCGCGAAAGAACCGTGGAATTGGGAATACGCAGGGCAATAGGCGCAAAGCCGCGCGACATATTGGTTCAAATTCTTACCGAAAGCGAAATAATGACTCTCATGGCAGGAATGTCGGGACTCATTGCCGCAGTTGCAATTCTCGGAGTCTTCGAGCCGCTCATACGGCGTGGCTCGCAAACATTAGCTAATTTCCAAATCCCATTTTCCATAGCCTTCTGCGTAGCTTTGGCATTGCTTGTCCTCGGACTCGTTGCAGGAATTTTCCCTGCCGCAAGGGCTCTTGCCATAAAACCTGTCGATGCAATGCGCGACGAATAAAGAAACATTTTCAAACATAGAAATAAACATACAAATTATGAAACGAATAATAAGAATTGCGGTGGCTGTTGTGATTGTCGCCGTGTTTGCAGGAACTTTTGTTTACCTTTATCAGAAATCAAAAAAGACTCCTACACTTTACGAAACGGAGAACGCCGAATACGCAAACATTTCGCGCACCACGGTACTCAACGGAAACATTGAGCCAAGAGACAAAGTTGAAATCAAACCGCAGATAAACGGTATCATTGCCGAGATTTACAAACACGCTGGCGACGTTGTTCACACAGGAGACATTATTGCCAAAGTCAAGGTTATTCCCGGTATGGAGGAACTCAATTCTGCCGATGACAGAGTGCGTGTGGCGCGCATAAATCTCGAACAAGCCAAACGCGATTACGACCGTGCAAAGAAACTTTACGATGACAAGTTGATTAGCACCGAAGAATTCGAAAAAGCGCAACAGGATTTGAAGAAAGCAAAAGAAGAAAGCCGTACTTCAGCCGACGCATTGCAAATAGTAAAAGAGGGTGTTTCTGCATCAAACAGCACTTACAGCACAACTCTCATACGTTCCACTATCAACGGAATTATTCTCGACATCCCGGTAAAGGTCGGAAATTCGGTCATAATGAGTAACACGATGAACGATGGTACTACAATCGCCACCGTTGCCGACATGAACGACCTCATATTCAAAGGAACGATAGACGAAACCGAAGTAGGACTTGTAAACACGGGAATGCCTATGACTATAACCGTAGGCGCACTGCAAGACCACAAATTTTCTGCACAACTTGAGTACATTTCGCCCGAAGTAGAATCGTCAACCGACGGCAGCAGTGCCAATCAGTTTGAAATAAAAGCGGCTGTCAAGGTTTCGCCCGATGTAAAAATTCGTTCCGGCTACAGCGCAAACGCAGAGATAGAGCTTCAAAAATCCACCCATGTCGTTTCCGTGCCGGAGGGATGCGTAGAATTCAGCGGCGACACGACTTTCGTTTACGTTCTTACCAAGAAAGAACCGCAGACATTTGAACGACGCAAGGTTGTAACCGGTTTGAGCGACGGAATAAAGATTGAAATCAAGAGCGGACTTAAAGCCGGCGAGAAAGTAAGGGGAAACGTCATAAACCAGGAGAACAACGCTAACGACTAAGGAGGAAACGTCATGAAAAAGACCATTGCCATTTGCATTGCAGCAGCTTTTTCGCTCTGCGCTCCGGCACAACGTGTTATGACTCTCGCACAGTGCATTGACTATGCCGTATCGCACAATGTAAAAGTCAAACGCTACGCCAACAATGTGGAACAACAGAAAGTACAACTGTCCACGGCACGAAACTCACGTCTGCCGGATCTCACGGCAGGTGCCTCGCAAAGTTTCAACTTCGGGCGCGGACTAAACTCGGGAAACGCTTACGTCAACCGCAACACGCAGAGCACAGGTTTCAATCTGCAGACAAGCGTTCCCCTACTCACCGGCGGAAGAATTCCGAACGAGATAGCCATGAGCAGACTGAATCTTCAGGCTGCAACTGCCGACCTCGAACATGCGCGTCAGAGCATTGCGCTTCAGGTAGCGGCTGCATATCTGCAGGCAGTCTATGCCGCCGAAGTTGTAAAGGTTCAGGAAGCCCAGGTGGCGTTTTCCAAAATTCAGGAAGACCGTATTTCCAAACTCTTCAATGCCGGGAAATCGCCCGAAAGCGATGTGGTTGAAGCCCATTCCCAAGTGGCGCAGGACGAAATGGGAAGAACGCAGGCAAAGTGCGACTACAAACTCGCCATGCTCGACCTTTCGCAATTGCTCGAGCTTTCTTCGCCCGACAGCATAGAGATTGTGGCACCGCAAGGCGAGACTTCGCCAACACTTCCACCGCTTCCCGACCGTATTTTTGCCCGCGCCGAAGGTGTTAAACCCGAAATTCAAGCCGAGAAACTGCGTCTGCAGCTGCCGAAAAGAACATACGCATTGCCAAAGCCGCTCTCTACCCCACTCTGTCGCTCGGCGCTGGACTTTCATCGGAGTATTACAAAACTTCGGGCTATCAGGCACCGTCATTTTCCAAACAGTTAAGCGACAATTTCAACAAGTCCATAGGTCTTTCGCTCAATATTCCTATTTTCAACCGTCTTGCCACCCGCAATTCCATAAGACAGGCAAAACTGCAGCAATCCGAGCAGGCACTGCAGCTTGACGAGACAAAAAAGACTCTGTATAAGGAAATACAGCAGGCATACTACAACGCTGTCAACGCACAGGCGAAATACGAATCGGCATTAGCCGCACGCAAAGCCGCAGAATCGAATTTCAACATGATGACAGGAAAATTCGAAAACGGACGTGCCAACGCCACAGAACTCGAAGAGGCAAAAACAAAACGCGCAAACGCCATCACCTCCACCCTGCAAGCCAAATACGAATATATCCTGCGAATGAAAATCATAGAATTTTACGAAGGAAATAAGTTGGGATGATCATAACATCCGTGCGATTAATGTTTGCAACTGATAACCGTGCAACGCCCTTCGCGTTGCGCGGTTATTTTATGAATATATTCACAAGCAGAAACCGACATTCCCGTGGTGTTTCCCCACTCCGGAAAAACCACATGGCTTGTATGAAAAAATACAAGGCATATATTTTAAAATATGTGCCTTATATTTCAAAACAAATGGCTTGTATTTTTCGTCATTTCTAATCTCCTGAAAAACAACTGCCTGCATCGGCGCAAAAATCAGGCTCTTTTTCTCCCGCCGCAGACATATCGTTATTCGCAAAACAGACATGGAAAGAATGTTTTAGCGCATACTTTCGGTTTTATTCGCAGTTTATGCGTAACTTTGTAAGAATTATAAAACAAACATATCTATATGAACCGCAAACAACTGATTGAAAACATATTCAAACGCAAATCGTTTCTTTGCGTAGGGCTTGACAGCGATGTCAAGAAGCTCCCCGAATGCCTTGCATCCGACCACGATGCAATGTTCACCTTCAATAAAAACATAATAGACGCAACCGCGCCCTATTGTGTGGCTTACAAACCCAACGCAGCCTTTTACGAAGCTGCCGGGATAGTGGGAGAAAGCACACTGCAACGCACCGTGGAGTATTTGAAAGAATACTATCCCGACCATTTCGTACTGCTCGATGCAAAACGCGGGGATATAGGCAACACTGCACGCATGTATGCCACGGCAGCATTCGATTCGCTCGGCGCAGATGCCGTTACCGTGGCTCCGTATATGGGAAGCGACAGCGTAACTCCCTTTCTCGAGCACAAAGACAAGTTTGTTGTGCTCCTTGCTCTCACAAGCAACGCAGGAAGTCTTGACTTCCAAATGACAGAAGACACCAACGGAGAACGATTGTTTGAAAAAGTGCTACGCACAAGTCAGGCGTGGGGAAATGCAGACAACATGATGTATGTTGTGGGCGCAACCCGTGGCACACTCATCGGAGACGTCAGAAAAATTGTGCCCGACAATTTCCTGCTTGTACCGGGTGTCGGAGCACAGGGCGGTTCGCTTGAAGAAGTTTGCAAATACGGCATGACCAAGGACTGCGGTCTGCTCGTCAATTCCTCACGCGGAATAATTTTTGCAGATTCCGGCGAGAACTACGCCAAAGTGGCGGGCGAAAAAGCCAAAGCTCTTGCCGACCAAATGGCTAAAGCCCTGGACAACTTCAAGAAATAACCCTCTCCCAACGGCTTTTGATGAAATACATCATTGACCCGGTACACGGTTTTACGCCTATAGACGACGGTTTAATAACCACGCTCGTAAAACATCCCCTCTTTCAACGCCTCACACGCATACGTCAGTTGGGCGTTGAGGGAATTGTTTATCCCGGAGCGCAACATACGCGCTTTCAACACTCGCTTGGTGCATACCACCTCACCCGTCAGGCAGTTTCCGCCCTTGAAGTGAAAGGCGTGAACCTTGAAAAGCAGGAACGCGAAGGACTTCTTGCCGCCATTCTGCTGCACGATGTGGGACACGGACCGTTTTCGCACGTATTGGAAAACGTCATAATTCCCGACGTGAGCCACGAGCAAATTTCGCAAATGGTCATGGAACGCATGAACAGGGAACTTGGAGGCGCACTAACCGTTGCCATAGAGATTTTTACGGACAAATATCCCAAACACTTCCTTCACGAACTCATTTCGAGCCAGCTCGACATTGACAGACTTGACTATTTGTGCCGCGATTCCTTTTTCACCGGTGTGAGAGAGGGAAACGTGGGCGCGGCAAGGATAATTCAAATGCTCAATGTCAAAGATGATCATATTGCTGTGGACGAAAAGGGAATTTATTCCATAGAGAATTATCTCATGACGCGACGTATGATGTATTGGCAGGTATATTTTCACAAAACAGCCGTGGCAGCCGAAGCAATGCTTACGGGAGCATTGCGGCGGGCAAGGCAGATGATTCACACGGGAACGGACCTGTTTGCTTCGCCGGCACTCGACTTTTTCCTTAGAAACGACATTACGGCGCAGCAGTTCGCAGACAATCCCGAATGCCTCGAGAACTATATGGAACTTGACGACACAGATATTATTTCCGCCCTGAAAGTTTGGATGAAGAACGGGGATAAGATTCTTTCCGTCCTTAGCAATAATTTCATAAACCGACGTGTGTTCAAAACCGACATATACGATGGCGACGTTCCCTCAGGCTGTGTGGACGGAATACGCAAACAAATAGCCGCAAAACTGGCTCTGAGCAACGAAGAAACCGACTTTTTCGTGTGTCAGAAGGTCATAGAAAAAGACATGTACAACATGCAGGCGGACCAAATAAGAATTCTTCTGCGCAACGGCGGTGTAAGTACCATGCCGGAGGTTTCGGAAATAATAAGAACCGATACCGCCGCAACACCTTACCGCAAAACATATATTGTACACGAGAGACTCTGAAAAAACAACTATACTAACAATAAAATTCTATTTATAATGATGAGAAAAACCATTTGCCTGATAGCCGTATTACTTTCGGCAGTTATGCTATACGCACAAAAGCAGGCAAAAGCCCTTGTAGAGGAGCTGAACAACCCGAAATCCAAAAAAGTTCTCGTGGTTTCGCATCGCGGCGACTGGCGTAACGCGCCCGAAAACTCTTTGCAGGCGTTCAAGAACTGTATTGCGATGAACGTTGACATGATTGAGCTTGACTTAAAGAAGACCAAGGACGGTCAGCTCGTAATTATGCACGACAACACCATAAATCGCACAACCAGCGGGCAGGGAAAACCATCGGACTACACTCTCGGGGAGTTGAAAAAGCTACATCTTAGAAACGGTATCCAAATTGAAACCGCACACAGGATTCCTACGCTCGAAGAGGTGCTGAACGAAACCAAAGGCAAGATATTGATAAACATAGACCAAGGCTACGATTTTTTTCAGGACGTATATGCGCTTCTCGTGAAAACGGGAACCGTAGATCAGGTAGTCATAAAGTCGGGCTTTCCCTATGAGAAAGTAAAAGCCGAAAACGGTGATGTGCTAAACAAGGTCATATATATGCCTATCGTAAGCCTTGACAAACCGGGAGCCGAGGAGTTTATCGACGGATACAAAGCCATGAAACCGGTAGCAATAGAATGTTGTTTCTCCAAGGTTACTCCCGAAGTGTTGCGTCTGCTTAAAAAAGTAAAGGACAACGGCTCGAAAATCTGGATAAACTCAATGTGGCCTTCACTCAATGCAGGACATGACGATGACCGTGCCGTGGAATTGGGACAAAGAGACGAAACATGGGGCTGGATATTGCAACAGGGAGCATCGCTTATACAAACAGACCGTCCGCAAGAGCTTATAAAATATCTCAAAAAGCACAAAAGACACTAAGTACCTGTTTGGAAGAAGAATACACGGAGTCTGTTTTGCCAAGGTTCAGCCTTACGGCAAGACAGACTTCTTTATTTCTTACACCCCAACCCGTTTCTTTGAAGAGGCATCTGTACCGGCTCGAAAAACATGTAGTTTTATGAAGACATTTCGGCACATCCGAAAAAACACATGGCTTATCGTAAAAAACATAAGGCATATATTTTAAAATACAAGCCATATATTTCAAAATATATGGCTTGTATTTTTTACTTTTCCAAATGTCTCATGCACAACAACTTGCAATGGCACTTTTTTTACTCTTGCAAATGCACGTTTTTTTTTCACTCTTCCGCAACATATCCACACTCTTCCGCCACAGAATTGGTAAGAGCAACAAACTCTTTGACCGACAGCTGCTCAGGACGGCGTGTAAGCTGCGGATTTGCAAGAAATTCCGCATGGTCGGCGGTCTTGCCGTTTTTTATATCTATCTCGCGCAAAAGTTGCTTTAATGTAACGCGCAACATCTTGCGACGGTGAATGAACGTGCCCTTCACCACTCTCTTGAAAAGCTTTTCATTGCAGCCGAGATCGGACACGTCGTTGCGCTTCATGCTTATAACAGCCGAGCGAACCTTGGGGGGTGGATTGAAAACGCCCGGTTCTACGGTGAAAAGGTATTCCACATCATACCAAGCCTGAAGCAGCACGCTCAATATGCCGTAGTCTTTCTTTCCCGGTGGAGAAGCGAGACGCAAAGCCACTTCGCGCTGAATCATTCCTGTACACAACGGAACATAATCCTTATATTCGAGCATGTGAAAGAATATCTGCGAACTGATGTTATAGGGATAATTTCCCGTAAGCACGAAACTGCGTCCGTTGAAAAGGGTGTTGAGCGGGATTTTCAGGAAATCGCCTTCGATTAGATTGCTTCCGAGTTCGGGAATATTCTCCTGAAGATACGCCACACTCTCTTTGTCCACCTCCACAACCTTCAGCTCCCTTTTGCGTGCCAGAAGCGGAGATGTGAGAACCCCCATTCCCGGTCCCACTTCAAGAATCGGCAAATCGGGTAAAGCATCCACGGTGGCGGCAATGCGCTCCACCGTGGGAATGTCTGTGAGAAAATGTTGTCCTAACGATTTTTTCGGGCGTACTTTAGGCATCTGTAAAGGGATTTGTTTATCTTTGCGTTTACAAAATTACGAATAAATGCGTAATAAACGGATTTGAAAAAAACTATAACGACATCGCTACGCATTATACTGCCATTCCTCCTCGGAGCGGGCATTCTTTATTGGATGTATCGCGGAAGTTCGTGGAGCGACATCAGAGACATGATTTTTCATCGCATGAAATGGGGATGGATGTTTCTGTCGTTGTTTTTCGGCATTGTGCCGCAAATATTGCGAGGCTTGAGATGGCGGCTCGCACTTGAGCCTACAGGCGAAAAGCCAAGGCGGAGAACATGCACGTTTGCCATTTTCATTTCCTACGCGGCAAGTCTCGTGGTTCCGAGAATTGGAGAAATAACCCGTTGCGGCACTCTGAAACACCACGACGGCACTTCATTCGCAAAAGGAATAGGAACAGTGGTTACCGAACGCATTGTCGATGCGCTTTTCATGCTTGGCATTACGGCTTTCGCCCTTTTTGCGCAAAGAAAAACATTCACCACATTCTTTACACGCACCGGCACTAATTTCGGAAACCTTTTGGAACGTTTCACAACCACAGGCTACGTGGTTACAGCCATATGTATTGTTGCGCTGATACTGATGATTGTTTTTTTCATGAGGAGACTGAAAGTTTTCGCCAAGCTTCACAGCGTTCTGCACGACTTATGGGAGGGAATTGTTTCGCTTGGCAAAATGAAATCACTCGGACTGTACATGTTCTATAGCTTTGCAATATGGTTGTGCTACTATCTGCATTTTTCGCTCACCCTATATTGCTTCGATTTCACTGCGAATCTCACCCAATTGGACGCACTCGTGATATTTTGCGCAGGATCATACGCAGTACTGATTCCTACGCCAAACGGCGCAGGTCCGTGGCACTTTGCTGTAAAAACCATGCTGATATTATATGGAGTGGGAGCGGCAAACGCTATTCTCTTTGCGCTCGTCGTACACGCCATGCAAACCGCATTAATAATAGTGCTCGGCGTGGGAGGACTGATTTCATTGCAATTTTTACCCAAACGTACAGCAGCATACAGGATAACAGAGAATATTCACTAATTAAAAACAAAAATATTATGGAAGATATAAGAAATCTGCAGCCAAAAGATTTGTGGGGACACTTTTATTCTCTCACACAGATACCGCGTCCATCGGGACATCTCGAGAAAATACAGCAATTTCTCCTTGATTTTTCGAAAGAAAACGGTATAGAGGCTTTCAAAGACTCTGCCGGAAACATCGTGATGCGCGTGCCCGCAACACCGGGTATGGAAAACCGCAAGGGCGTAATACTTCAGGGACACATGGACATGGTTCCGCAAAAAACTCCGGACAGTAAACACAATTTTGAAACAGACCCGATAGAAACATACATTGAAGACAATTGGGTAAAAGCCAAGGGAACGACGCTCGGAAGCGATGACGGAATCGGCGTAGCGACTGTCATGGCTGTTATGACAAACAAAAACCTGAAACACGGACCTATAGAAGGACTTATAACCCGCGACGAAGAAACCGGAATGTTTGGCGCAAACGAATTGCCCGAAGGAGAACTTAACGGAGACATTCTTCTGAATCTTGACTCGGAGACGTGGGGAAAATTTGTTGTCGGCAGTGCAGGAGGAATTGACGTAACAGCCGAGTTGCAGTATCAGGAAGAGCCCACAATGCAAGGCGTAAAAGCTGTAAAGGTTACACTTAAAGGATTACGCGGCGGACACAGCGGCTTAGAGATTAACGAAGGTCGCGGAAACGCTAACAAACTTATGGTGCGCTTTGTGCGCGAAGCCATAACGGAATGCGGCGCACGTCTTTCCGCATGGGACGGCGGGAACATGAGAAATGCCATTCCTTTCAAGGCTACTGTGAATCTCGTTATACCGCAAGACAAAGCCGAAAACCTCAATGCGCTCGTGGAGAAATGGAAAAAGGAATTCACTGACGAGTATGCAGGAATAGAAAGCGGCATTGAGATGTTTGCAGAAGAGGCAGAAGTGCCAGCAACTATCACTCCGCGCGAAATACAAGACAATCTCGTCGATGCAATCTACGCCTGCCACGACGGAGTTGTAAGAATGATTCCGCATTTCCCCGATGTTGTTGAAACTTCTTCGAACCTTGCAATTATAAAGATAGGAAACGGCAAAGCGGAATTCAATATCCTTGCCCGCAGCAGTAAAGAAAGCATGAAGGAATACATAGCCCGCAGTCTTGAAAGCTGTTTCGGAATGGCAGGAATGAAAGTTACGTTCAGCGGAAGCTATGGTGGTTGGGATCCGAACAATGACAGCGAGATTCTTGCCCTTTTGAAAAAGGAATATAAGGATATGTTCGGCAAGGAAGCCCTTGTGCAGGTTGACCACGCAGGTTTGGAATGCTCGGTAATCCTTGGCAAATATCCCGGACTTGACGTTGTTTCGTTAGGTCCCACATTGCGTTCGCCCCACACTACGAGCGAACGTTGCTATGTTCCGTCTGTTGAGGAATTCTACAACTTTATAATAAAAGTTCTCGAAAACATTCCCGAAAAATAAGGCTTAGATATTCCTTACATAATATAGCCCCCGGCACGGTGTACCACACCGTTTGCCGGGGCTTTGTTTTTTTCGCCCATGTAATGACTCACGCCGGTTGTTTTACTAGAATACAAGTGCGAAAAATCCGTATGCTTCCGCATTAACGGTAATTCAACCCGAACTTACGGTACTTTTTCTTTGCCGCGTCCCAAGTAATTTTGCATTCGTGAATCGTTAACTCATACATAACCCAAATGCAGAGAGTCATGAAACGAATAATAACAACGATAGCCGTAATCGCGATTTCGCTGATTGCTTTCGCACAAAACAATAATACAAACATGAACATAACAAAAGAATGGGACAAGACTTTCCCCAAGAGTGAAAAGGTGAGTCATGAGAAAGTTTCTTTCAAAAACCGGTTCGGCATTACACTCGTTGCCGATATGTACAAACCTGTTGCCTCGGAAGGCAAACTGCGAGCCATTGCCGTTAGCGGACCTTTCGGAGCCGTAAAAGAACAAGCCAGCGGACTTTATGCCCAAACCCTTGCCGAGCAAGGATTTCTGACAATAGCTTTCGATCCCTCGTTTACAGGCGAAAGCGGCGGCGAACCGCGTTACTCTTCTTCGATGGACATTAACACGGAAGATTTCTGCGCTGCCGTAGACTACCTTTCGTGCCGGGAGGATGTGGATGCCGAACACATCGGAATACTCGGCATTTGCGGCTGGGGCGGCATTGCCATAAACGCTGCGGCTCTCGACCCGCGCATAAAAGCCACGGCAAGTGTAACACTCTACAATCTCACGCGCGTAACCCGGAAAGGTTATTTCGACTCCATGGACGAGGAGGCACGCCATGCTCTCAAAATGCAATTGGCGGCAAAACGCACCGAAGAATTCCGCAGCGGCAAGATTCTTCCGCAGGGTGGTCTGCCCGAGAAAGCACCCGACAATGCACCCGACTTTGTAAAACAATACGTGGCTTATTACAAGAATCCGAAACGAGGCTATCATCCGCGTTCGCTCAATTCAAATACGGGTTGGAACATAACCACGCAGCTCATGCGTCTGAATGTTTCGCTTTGGGACTTCGCCTCGGAAGTGCGCACTCCCGTGATAATTGTACACGGAGAGAAAGCCCACAGCCGATACTTCGGCGAAGAAGCCTATAAAAAGTTAACTTCCGGCAAATACGCCTCGAACAAAGAACTGTTTATCGTTCCCGGCGCAACACATTGCGACCTTTACGACGGAGGAGACAAAAACTATATACCCTGGGGCAAACTGACAGAATTTTTCAAGACAAATCTATAAGGCAACGGTTCGGGGCAAACAGGCGGTGCCGGCATTCAGAACGGCGGAAGCATGCATTTTCCGGGAAACCGCTGAAATTCAAAACTTTAAGCGCATTTCATAGTTACTTTATAAGTTATTGTGTTTCAAAGACTTTACAAGTCCGAAAATACGAGCCATGTATTTTAAAATATATGGCTCGTAATTTAAAATAAGTGCCTTGTATTTTTCAACACATGCCTTATGTTTTTTCGCATGTCATGAAACTTTCGAAACAAAACCTGTTTTCGTCCCGGGAATTCTATATTTTCAACACCGCAAAAGCCTGATAAAATTTCGCTCATTTCGATAAAATGGTAAATTTGCAAAAAACATCATATAATGGAGACAGTAACTTTCAATTCGGTCCAAGACTTTAACGACTACTACGGATTTGAGACGCAACATCCGCTTGTGAGTGTGGTGCGCAACACGAAACCGGCTAACTTCACCGCAAGAACGGTTCACTACGGAATATACGCGCTGTTTTTGAAAGAGAACAAAGGATGCGAACTATCCTACGGGCGCACAAAATACGACTTTAACGAGATGACCGTAACGAGTTTTGCACCGGGACAAACGATTAACGTGAAGCCCATGCCGGGTATTACAACCCCGATATGGACCGCACTCGTGTTTCATCCCGACTTTCTTGCCCGCACACCCCTCGGAAGAAACATCCTGCGCTATGAATTCTTTTCATACAGCTCAAGCGAAGCTTTACATCTCTCGGTTGAGGAAATAAGTATCTTCCGCAGTGTGCTCGACATGATTAGCCGTGAACTTCATCACGCAATCGACAAACGCACACGCGAACTTATTGTGTCGAACATAGAACTGCTGCTCAATTATTGCCTTCGTTTTTACGACCGTCAGTTTGTT
>OIWK01002155.1_pt1 | contig 16359 bp, 13 predicted proteins | sample 1587401 | NCBI WGS metagenome assembly OIWK01 (sample SAMEA3888911, study PRJEB22519) | human gut metagenome | biome: human gut; feature: human-associated habitat; material: faeces | place: Denmark | collected 2009
AAAAATGGATCATCCCCCCTGGCGTTTGACGGGGCTTTACGAGAAAGCCCCCCGATCGCGTGAGGATTTCCTTCTATAATATAAGAAGGGATTGGCTCCCGAAGGAACCAATCCCACATTGATCATTATCCAACGCTGTCCATGCCTTTCAAGCCGCCGCGCAGCCCACGAATGACAACAATCCAGAGCGCACAGGCGATGAGCGCGAAAACAACGAGCAAAATCCCGAGTCCGTGCACATAATTGCTAGACAGGATTGGCGCAAGGACCATGCCAAGGCTGCCAAGCACGGTGTTGACGAAATTGATCAGCGACGACGCGGAGCCGGTGTCTTTTTCCTGCTGGTTTAAGAGCACGGCGGTGCTCATTGGGCGCAGGAGGCTCTCGATGATGGTAAATGGCAGGAAGCAGAGCAAAAACGCCAACGGCAGCAAACTGCCAAACACCAGGAGCAGCACACCGCAGGCTGCTGCAACGACGATGCAGAGATTCATCATAAAACGCGGTGTGAGTCGGCGCGAAAGCCGCACATAAAGGATCGGCCCGAGAATCGCGCAGGCAGAATTGACGGCGAAATAATAGCTGTAGCTCGTCTCCGACAGCCCGAAGAAATCGATGTACACATAAGAGCACACGGCGACATAGCCCATATACGGTGCAGCGAGCATGGCGGCGCTGCAGAGAAACACAGTGAAACCTGGATTGCGGCCAACGTCGATGAGCAAGCCCAGACTGCCGGCAAGAGTGCCTGTGTAGCGATCCTCTGCGGCGAGGGTTTCTTTGAGAAAAAAGAGCGAGATCGTGCAGCCGGCGCCGAGCACCGCCAGCACGGCAAAGGTTGCGCGCCAGCCAGCATGCGTAACGATGAACGCGCCGACGATCGGCGCCAGCATCGGGGCGATCACGGCCATCGCCTGCACAACAGCGAGGATGGTGTTGCGCGTGCGGCGGTCGAAGCAATCCTTGATCATCGCTGTGGAGATCGCGACCATGCAGCCAGCGCCGAGGGCCTGCAGCACGCGCGCGATGATGAGCAGCCAAATGCTCGTGGCGAGCGCGCAGGCTGCGCTGAAGATCGTGTAAACGAGCGTGCCCGCGACGAGCAATCCGCGGCGACCGTATTTGTCCGAAAGCGGGCCAAAGATCAGCGTGCCGATGGCCATAAAGAAAAAGAATCCGACAAGCGTGAGATTGACGGTGGATTCTGTCGTGTTAAAAGCAGCAGTCATGTGCGGCACCGTCGGCAGATACATATCCAGCGACAGCGGCACGATCATGTTCATAAACGCGATGAGAACAATGATGAAGCGTTTGTTCATTGAACGATCCTCTCCTTCCACGCCGACAAACAAAAAAGGCCGGACAAGATCGCGGACCCGCGTCCGCAGCCTTATCCGGTCCTTGTTAACCTCCGGCGAATAATTATTTTGTCTTCTCGTCTGCATCTCATGCAGACCACTATTATGCTAGCAAAGGAAAATAATCTTGTCAAGATTACTCACGCTCTGCATCGCGCTGCCTCTTGTTCAAGAGCGTCGACAACAATCCTTTCAACGCGCGTAAGCGGGTCACTATTATGGAGCCAGCCAATCACATACGGCAACGCAAAATCGCTAACACGCAAAAATGTAAGACCAGCAAACTGCTTCACGTCACTGATCGCATTAAAAGCAGGCATAATTGTCACTGCATTAGAATCATGAAGCAGGTCTCTATACATGTCACGATCATCTGGTTGGATCAGCTGATAATTTGGATTGTAGCGCTGCAGAATTTTATGATGAGCTTTCGTGAAATCAGTTTTATAGTAGTTCAAAAATGGATATTGCAAAAGCTCAGCCATACCGATCTGTGTTTTCTTGGTCAGCGGATGGTCTTCGTGAACGACAAAGATCATTTCTCCTTCATTGAGCTTCGAAAAAGTTAATTCATTACGTACGATCGCATCTTCAAAATAATCTTTATCCACATCGGAATAATGGATCAGTCCAAGGTTGAGATTTCCCTGAATGACCGCCTGCAAAATATCGCGACTTCTCGCGTCAGTATTTTTCACATTGATCTCTGGGTAGGTCGACTGTAACCAAAGTCGTGTCGGCAAAAACAAAGATGCTTTCACATGTAATGACACGCCGATAGTAACTTCACCTGCGATCGAAACATCTTGCTTCAAGTGATGAAGTTTATTGACTATCTCTTCAAGCTCTTTCATCAACCGAATAGCATCCTCCCCCTCTTCCGTAAAGGTCACCCCGTTATGATGCCGCATAAGTAATGAACAGCCAAGCTCTTCTTCCAGATTTTTTATTGCTGTGCTAACAGACGGCGCAGAGACAAAAAGATTTTCAGCAGCCTGTCGAATCGATCCTGTTTCATAAATCGCAAGCATATACTGCACCTGATTCAGGTTCATGATACTTCCCCTCTTTTCAAATTCCTATCATTACTAAGTTCAGCATAACACAACACCCGTATTTATGATACCTGTTTCACGCAAAAAAGCCCGTCAAAACGACGAGCTCTTTGTGTAAAACGCTACAATAATAAAAGGAAAGGATGTAGCTGTAGCTATGTTTAGATTAGAACAAACCGAAGACAATCTTGGCGAAGTTGTAACCGATAAAGGTATAAAGCACCCAAGCAACAAGCAGCATTGGCAACGCACAGGTTTCAATCTGTTTAAAAGTAATCTTGTCCTTTTGGCCGTGCAGCATCGCAGCGTATGGGGACCCGGCCGGAGTGGCTCCAGTAACGAAAACAACCATACAGATACTCATACACACAGCGATCATCGGAACATTAGGATACATATCCTGGAAAGCCAACGCCACCGGAATTAAAATGCTAGCCATGCCGGCATTATTAGCAAAGTTTGCAGTAATTAAAGCTACAATCAGAAGAATACCGACAAAGACAAAATCTGGTTTGTTACCAAGGATAGGGGTCATCGTCTGAACGATAAATTCTTTCAGGCCAGTTTGAGGCTGAGCAACCGAGTTGCAAACATACACAGCTGCAGCAACGATAAAAATAATATCCCAGGATACAGAAGTCTTTGCTATCGCACGCCAGTTTAACATTGGGCTGCCTTCGAAGCGCAAAATCATCAACACAATGATGCAAAATGCAAGCGCGCCGATGGTACCATAAGAGCTAAGCGCCTGAGTAAGCGCCCATTCTTTTGGCATAAAGCTTGGAGCAAGCGCCATGATGATGAAAAGCAAGCAAGCGATGAGCGTCGCTTTTTGCTGAATATTCATTGGAGGTAACGGCGTTTTAGTAAACTGTTCCGGAGTAACATCACGCATCTTGGTAATATCTGGACGCAAAATAAACTTCACGAAAAGCAAGAAGAATAGCATCATCAAAATAGAAAAGCTCAAGTTATAAACAATGTAGCCTGCATAACTTACAGGAATTGAAGAAGCGCTCGTAAAAACACCAGTAATAACAAGTGCAGCACCCTTGAAAGGGAACATCGGCTGACCAAGTGCGGCAGCAAAATAGATGCCAAACGTGGCGATCCAGTAAATCTTGTCTTTTGAAGTGTATCCAAAGGTGCTCAACGCTTCAAATGTTAGCGGCCAAAGGATCAGCAAAGATGCAACAGGAATTGTAAAACCAGCGATAAAGTACGCACAGAAAAACAGGATAAATAAGAATACATAAGGACGTCCAGTAATGATCTTTCTGGAGAGGAAGAAACGCGCCAGATATTTTGTGCAACCAGCGTATTCTACTGCACCAAAAAGCACCATGCTCAAAATAACAGTGATAACGATGTCGCCGCCAATAGCGTTGAGAAAAACAGTCTTCACTGCGTTGTAGCCCGTCACTTCTTCTCCTAGAAAACCAGAATAAAGTGCGAATAGCATCAAGCCAAGAATACTCGGCCAGATATTATCAATGGTCGACCAAAGATAAACCATGCCAAGTAGAATACCTGCAACCCACATGCCTGTCTCAGTGATTGGTTCAAATGGTCCCAACTGAGGAAATCCAATCATGATCAGCAAACCGATGACCACATGAATCCAGTACGTCGGTTTTGTTTTAGAAACCTTCTTTGTTTCCGAACTCATAATACACACCTCTTTTTTATCGTACAAACGAACGCACATACGCTACGTTCATCATTATTTCATCTTCATTATTATTGACTATTAGAGGAAAAATATTTGTGCAGCAGCGCATGAGCGTGCTGCACAGATATTGCCAAACGATACCGCTTAAGCTCTCTTAATACGATCACGATAAGCCAATACAGGTTTTCCATCTTCCAGATGAATCGTCTGGAATTTGTTATTCAGCAACGGATTAGTGAACGTATAGTCAGCGCGATGCGAAAGACCTCGACTCTCCTTGCGATTTTCACAGCAAAGGAAAGCTGCCATGCCAAGATCAATAAGATCCATAACTTCTAACGCGCGCATTAACTCGTGGGAATTTGACGCTTTCAGCTCTGCCGTTGCATATTTTTTGAGATCGCCAAGATATTTATAGCCAGCACGCATCAACGACTCAGAACGCACGCCCTTGACACTCAGGTATTTATCCATAATCTGATTGAGTGTTGAATTAACTTCAAACCATCCAGCGCCGACTTCTCTGCCCATAACGCTGGCGATCCAATCCGTTTTTTCTTTAATGATAGGCAGAGTATCAATATCAACAAAATCTGCGTCCTTGCTATACGCTGCAGCACTTTCACCAGCGATCATGCCGAGCACTGCTGCACCTGTAACAAATCCATTAATGCTGCCAACCATATCCCCTGCAGCATAAAGGCCAGGCAAACTTGTAGCACCATTCACATCAATATCTGCACCACGACCAACAAAATTGGCTTCATAGGTGCTAAATTCAACCATCTGATATTTTAGATCCATGCCTTTCTGATCCAAATATTCATTGATGGATGAAATCCCTTCAGAAACAAACGCTTCGCGCTGATAAGCAAGATCCTCATCAGAAAGGCAAGCACAGTTCATATAAACAGGACCCGTACCATCTTTCATTTTATCAGTGAAAACACTTGGCCAGATGTCAGATGTGACATCTCCCTGTTCACGAGTTGGCTTAATATCAAATGGCCCAATTGGCTGACCGTCAATATCAGTGAGCAACCCCATCCAAGTTCCTTTGCCACCACGCTGGAACATAGCAGGGCCAGCATGGACAACCGGCATATCAAGATTAACTAAATTGGCACCCGCGCGATAAACGATCGCTGCACCAGCACCGTTAGATGGACAAAGCGCTGCATCGCAAAGGAAGGCAGGATTAAGGTTTGGATACATTCGTGCTGCTCCGCCAGTGGTCATGACAACACTTTTAGCTTGGAAGCAAATAATCTCAGGTTGATCATACTGAGTTGATACGCCAATCGCTCCTACTGCCTTGCCATCTTTCACAAGCAGATCAGCAATCGTGACGTGGTTAACAATCTCTGCACCCACTTCACGTGCACGCTTGGTCAAACAATCTTTCTGGTTATGACCATCATATTTCAAATGATAATTTGGTCGGCCAGGCATTGTATGTCCTTCAAAATTCCATTTCCCAGTTGGACGCATATTTATTCCGTAAGATTCCCATTTCTTTACCACTTCGAACGATCGCTCTAACATTTTAGAAAAAATATTAACATCTTGGTTCGGGCCAACTAAAGTTGCCAGGCATTCCTGAATCGCAGACTGAAAATCTTCTCCATGCGCCTCTGGAATATAGCACATAAAATGATCATTACCCGTTGCTCCGCAACCAGAATGACGCGTATTTGCTTTTTCTGCAATCACAACATGTGCACCATTTTCCGCTGCTGCGATAGCTGCCTGCATACCACCAACGCCACCGCCAATAACGAGCACATCTGTCTGGATCGGTTCCTTATTAATCTTGATCTCCATTATTGTTCCCCTCCTTCTGCTGCTGGGACATCCATGACAAACATCATATGAGACAGTGGATAGCGCATCGTGATCGCGTCTTGTGGACAATCAAGAACGCATGCGCGACAATGCCAGCATTCATCTGGATAACGTACAAGGATTTCATGAGGTTCTGTTTCAGTTTTTTTGAAAACATCCATGCAACAACTTTCCACGCAGGTGCCACATTTGATACATTTATTTCTATCGATCACAGGAGGCATAACGCCACACCTCTTTCATTTTTCATATTTTTATCTTGCAAGATCTTTTACATGTCTTATTATAAAGCATTGCTTATGGAATGTATAATATCTGCTTTTTAACGATAGTGTAAGCTATAGCCTTACGCCCTAAAAATCTTGGAATTTAGTAAATCAAATCATCACTCCAAAACAAGACCCTATAATAAAAACGAACATAAAAATAGCGTGCCTCTCTTTCGAAAGACACGCTTGATATACAATTTACGCCAACACGCCCTGCGCCACCTGCGACATCAGCGAGAGCGCAGAGAAAAGCAGCACGACGTTGACCAGCTGCTGGAAAAACGTGGTGTTCATCCGCTTCACGAGCCAGGTGCTGACGCGCAGCGCGATGGCGACGGCGACGAGCCCGATGACGACGTACGGCAGGCTGGCGATCGTGTAGGAACCGCTCGCCACATGGCCGAGGGTCGACAGTCCCATGGAAAATGTGCCGCAACCAAACTGCATGACGCGGAACATATCTTTATCGCGGTAACGGTTGCGCGTGTAGATAACGGTCAACGGACCGCCGCAGCCAAACGCGCCGGAGATAAACCCGGAGCAGACAAGCAGCAGCTTGTGCCATGGGCGCTCCTGAAAGGTGTCGCGTTTTTTGCCGCGCGAGGTTTCCACCAATCCCTTCACAGCGGTGGCCGCGATGAACACGCTGAGGATCGCTTTCAGCGCCAGCTCTGGCAGATAGTTCAGCATGATCAACCCAAACGGCATCCCGATGACGAGATAGAGCACGATATGCGCCAGTTCTTTCCAATGAATGCGGTCGCGCACGCGAAACGCCTGCACGCCAGACTGCAGCGCCGCGATCAGCACCAGCATCGACACAACGAGATTGAGCGGCAGGAACATGCTCAGAAGCGGCAGCGCGATCACATTCGCCGCAAAGCCAATGATCCCCGCCATTGTCATCGCGATCACCATCACCACGCCGTATAAAATCAGTTCGATCATCGTTTCTCCGCTCCTTCCGCACATTTATTCTACCATTGTACCACGCCGCCTGCGCCACGAACATACGCCAGGCTATAGCGAATTTTAATGACCCGTTGCCGCGTTTTCGCAGGGGATGAAAACAATGTGCGACAAATCGCGAAAATTTCTCAATTTGTCGCACATATCGTCCGGCGATCTGCGACAAAAAGCACACATCGCTTCAGGTCAAGGTGATGTCTTTTTTGCCGAGCAGGAAATCCACGATATTTATGTGGCTGATCCCATCTCGCGAAAAATCAAAGCGGTCAAGCGAAAGCACATACTTCGGCGATGCATCAGTGATCGGTGCAAAAGCGCCAAATTCGCGCGCGATCGTTTCTCGAGCGTTCAAATAATACGCCACCTGAACAAAGCATTTTCGTCGGCCATCGATCACAACAAAGTCAATCTCGCCCTTATAGGTTTTGCCGACAAACACTTCGTAACCACGGCTCACAAGCTCGTTATAGACAACATTTTCCAAAAAGAAAGTGTCTTCAAAATTCACAAGGTTGGTATTGATCATGCGAAAACCTGTATCAACGGCATACTGCTTTTCCACATAGCTCATCGCCTGTTTGCCCACAATATTAAAGCGTTTCACGCGCGTGATAAGACAGGCTTTCTCCATACGATCCAGATAGCGATAGATCGCAGAGCGGTCGATGCTTTCATTGTTCTGCACTTTGAAATACTCGCAAATATTTCGTGCCGAAAACTCCTTGCCCGCATTCGCCATAACATAACCAGCGATCTTTAGGAGATTTTCGCGATTTGTTCGCTTGGGATCGGTGACAATATCCTTGTCAATAATGCCGCGATAGGCCTGCTCCAGATAGGTTTTAATCTCGCGCTCGCCCTCAAAAGCAAAACGCTGTGGCATACCGCCCCATTGGATGTAATCAACAATGAATGCGTCAGGCGTCACTGACTTGCCTGTCTGCGCGAGATAGTCACACGCTTCGCTGAAAGAAAACGGCATAATGCGAAATTCGATGCAGCGACCGACAAGAAGCGTTGCCATCTTGCCAGACAGCAGCTTGGAATTACTCCCTGTGACAAAGATTGAGCAATTTTGTGTTGCGCGCAACGAAGCCAGTACTTTTTCAAACTGGCGCACGTGCTGAATCTCATCCAGGAAAATATAATATTTCTCACTGTCTGCGATATGTGCCAATACAAATTCGTTGAGCTTTTCCGCCTTGCGAATGTGTTCAAACTGAATGTCTTCGAAATTCACGCGGACAATATGATCGCTCGCAACTCCACTCTTCACGATCTCTTCCTCAATCTGGGAAAGCAACACAGATTTCCCACAGCGACGAACCCCAGTCAACACCTTGATCAGATCAAGCTCATAAAACGGACGGATTTTTTCCAGATAACGTTCGCGTTTAATATACATGATCGCACCTCCATTTCTATCATTATATGCGACAAATCACGAAAAAGTCAAGATTTGTCGCACGTTCTTTTTAATAATATGCGACAAATCGCGAAAAAATCTCAATTTGTCGCACATGCCTCCCCACGCCCGCAAAAGAAAAACACGTCTGTCGATTGACAGACGTGTTTTCGTTCAAGCATTATTCTGTACGCAGGGCGATGACTGGATCTTTCTTCGCTGCTTTGCGCGCTGGGATCATGCCGCCGATCATGGTGATGAAGACACTGATGACGACGAGGACGCCGCCAGCGACTGGTGGCAGGAAGACAGTGACGCTGGTGTTTTCGATCAGGTGGTGCAGGATGGCGTTGATCGGATAGGTCAGCGCAACAGAGATGCCGACGCCGAGCGCGCCGCTGCACAGCCCGATGATGAGCGTTTCTGCGTTGAAGACCTGCGAAATATTGCGCTTGGATGCGCCGATGGCGCGCAGGATGCCGATCTCCTTGGTGCGCTCGAGCACAGAAATGTGCGTGATGATGCCGATCATGATGCAGCTGACGACGAGCGACACGGCCACAAATGCGATCAGCACATAGGTGACGACGTTGACCATGCTCGTGAGAGAGCTGGTGAGCAGCGCAACGTAGTCGGTGTAGGTGATCTGCTCGTCGTCGGCGCGATCGGCGTTATACGCTTCGATGCAATCGGTGACGCCTTCCTTATCTTCGAAGGTGTCGGTATAGATGCTGATGGAATATGGCGCATCGAGGCTGACCTTGCCAAATTCGGTGAGGTTGTCTTCGTAGGTGACATCGCCGAGATACTGATCGTAGAAATCGACGAGCACAGCCTGATCAGGTTCGCTCGCAAGCCAGGCATCGAGCGCGGCAGCCATTGTGCTCTCATCGCCGCTCATGCTGCCCATCGCTGCCATGGCGCTCGCATCTGCTTCGCCGCCAGATTGCTGCGAGGCTGCGACCATGAACATGGCGTAGAGCGAGGCTTTTTCGCTGACGCCGAGATTCTGCATATACGCCGTGGCATCAGCTGCTTTCGCAGCATCGTCGGACGCTGTGAATTCCACGCCTGTGAGCACGTTCGTCTCGGGGCTGGCTTCCTGCGCTTTGACAACGGCGCTCTGATCGGTGAGATCGATGAGATAATCCGTCAGCGCGCGGGTGTAGGCGAGGTTGGTCTGGATGGACGCATTCTCGCTGCCGTCCTGCGGACGGATGATCCCGCTCACGGTGAGTGGAATGCCACCGTCGTAAAGCTCCTGCTGATAGGACGGATCGTCGTGCACATCGGTGAAGGTGCCGTCGCCGTTATCCACATAATAATTGCACGCCGGCACAAGCTGGAACGTCTTGCCCATGAGATCGTCGTAGCTCCAGGATGGTTCCGGCGCTTCTTCGCCAGCTTCGAGGGCATCCTGGATCTCCTTATACTCCTCATCCGAGAGCACGCCAAGCTGATAGAGCACCGTGCTCGGAACGCTGTTCTTGTCGTCGAGCACGAGCACGATCTCATTGTACGCTTCCGGCCAACGCCCGGCGACAACATCGTAGCTATCCGTCACGACCGGGCTGATCAGCGCATCGTCCGCGCCCGGGATGATCTCGTCAAAATTCTCCGCGCCAACGGTGCTGCCGGCGAGCATCGGATTCATATTGACAGCGATGTCGTAATCCTCCATGCTCTCCTGGCTTTCTTCCATCTCGTCCATGGAGGTGTTCGTGTCGCGGTTGGTGTTGATGATGCTGCCGTCGGTATCCGTGGTCAGCACATCGAAATCCACATTATACGTGTAAACAACGCCATTGCTGCCAAGGTATTGGTGAATGTCGCTGTCCGGATCGTCGAGATAATTTTTGAACGCCGTGAGGTCGTTTTCCGTGATCGACGCGTTCATGTTCGCATCCATCTCCAGCAGCCCGTTGTCCGCGTGGACCTTGCCATCGTCCTCTGTGACCTCCGCCGCGTCGCTGGCCATCAGCCCCGCTGAGCTCATCAGGCTCGACATATCCACCGTCTCCGCATTGATGATGATAGGGTACGCGTTCATCGCATCCTGCTGCAGATCCGTGATATACGTGTTGACCCCGTTCGACAGCGACAGGATCAGCGCGATCCCGATGATTCCGATCGATCCGGCAAACGCCGTCAGGATCGTGCGCGCTTTTTTCGTCCAGAGATTCTTAAAGCTCAGACTCAGCGACGTGAAAAAGCTCATCGACGCCCGGCCCATGCTGCGGTCCACCGGCGTCTGCGTGTCCACCTCGTCTGGCTCGACAGGGCGCGTATCGTCTGTGATGACCCCGTCCTTCAGGCGCACAATGCGCGTCGCGTATTGCTCCGCCAGCTCAGGATTGTGCGTCACCATAACGACCAGGCGATCACGCGCCACTTCCTTGAGCAGCTCCATGATCTGCACGCTCGTTTCGCTGTCCAGCGCGCCCGTCGGCTCGTCTGCCAGCACAATGTGCGGATCGTTTACCAGCGCGCGAGCGATCGCCACACGCTGCATCTGCCCGCCGGAAAGCTGGTTCGGCCGCTTGTGGATATGCTCCGCCAGCCCCACCTTTTCCAGCGCTTCCTTTGCGCGACGGCGGCGCTCCCGCTTCGAAACCCCGCTGATCGTCAGCGCCAGCTCCACATTCGCCAGCACACTCTGGTGCGGGATCAGGTTGTAGCTTTGGAACACAAACCCGATCGTGTGATTGCGATACGCGTCCCAATCGCGATCGCGATATTTTTTCGTGGACGTTCCATTGATGATCAGATCGCCGTCCTCGTAGCGGTCCAGCCCGCCAACGATATTGAGCAGCGTCGTCTTGCCCGAACCACTCGGCCCCAGGATCGCCACAAACTCGTTGTCACGCAGATCAAGCGAGACCCCGTTCAGAGCAACCTGCGTGAAATCGCCCGTCGTGTAGGTCTTGCGGATATTTCTCAGTTGCAGCATTGTGCATCCTCCAGTGCAATGATGATATGATTAGTATAGCATATCTCGACCCTTCTGAGACATCATGATTCAGTAACGATTCCCTGCTCAGAAGAGGAAATCCGTCGCTTCTCCATGATACACCCGACAAGGCAGCGCCGGGTGCGGATCGCTCGTGAGCTTTCCATCGCGCAGCGCCCGTGCATCCACCAGATCCCGCGCGATAAAGCCCGCGTCGATCGGGCATGCGCTGTGGCACGGCAGCACCGTCACATCCGTCGGGATCAGCTGCTCCAGCTTTTCCAGGCTCGTAATGTACGCATCCAGATCGCGATGCCCGCCGAACATAAAGATCGGCCCACCGCTCTGCACACTGTCCCCCACCAGCAAGATCCCCTTCGCTTCGTCGTAAAACGCCAGACTCCCAGCCGAATGCCCAGGGATCGCGATCACACGAAAACGATAGTCGCCACACGCCACAATCTCCCCTTCGTCCAGCGGCGCAAGCGCGATCGATCCATCCTTCACCAGCGGCCAATCGCCAGCGTTCATGCGGCAGCTACCAAAATCCGCCAGCCCGCCGCTGTGGTCCGGGTCGCCGTGCGTCATCACCACATCGATCGGCAGATCCGTCAGCGCGCGCACCGTTTCTAGCACACCACTGTCCGCAAACCCCGCATCAAAAAGCTGCGCCCGCTCCTCGCCGATCACCAGAAACTGCCGCACTCGCTCATCCTCCAGCGCATACAGCCCCGCGAACAATTCTCTCGTTTTTAACATGATACACCCTCCTCATAAACGAAAAAAGGCCCCGAACCCTCGGAGCCTTTTCATTGGACGTTTGTCATTATTCTTCGTCGTCGCAAACAACCTGCACACCAAACTTGGATGCAGTTTCAACAACATTGTCGCAACCGTCGAAGTCCTGAACATGGATCGCACTCTTATCATCTGCAGCTTCGGAATCTTCGTCGTTGCAAACAACCTGAACGCCAACCTTGGAAGCAACTTCCTTAACGTCTTCACAATATTCATCTTCGACAAAATCACGTAAATCAACACGCTGAGTCATAGTCGTTCACTCCTTAGTCTTAGTATGAAACATACGTTTTACTGTATCCTTATTATAACTGTTTTCCGATGAATGTGCAATAATCGTTTAACAATTCTCTTTTGATATATCAAATAGCACAGCGATTTATTTCTGTTGTACGACAGTGGGTGTTTTACGACCAGTTTTATAGATAATGATGAATGATGAATGAGAAATGAGTAATGATTAATGGTAGTAGCCTTTTCGCTCCTGCTCAAAGGCAATAACCGAATAAAATTCGTTGATCACCGACATGTAAAAGAAAATGACCGTAAAAATCAGCGCCCCCATATTGATATCCGACGCCCGCACACCAGAAGCGCTGAACGCCGCCACCATACTTATGATGGAAATTAATGTTATTCCATGGCTCAGAACTTTTTCCTGAGAGCTAAAACACGCTCTAAATTGTTCTTCTTTTCCGCGCCAACGCATAAAACGATGGACACACCCGTGGATGAACAACGCCGTCAGTAATGGTAAAAATATAGCTAACAGTAAAATCAATTTCATCTCCGGTGTCATCATATACCTTTCTCCACACAGCAGATTGTACAACCATTCCAATGCCCGATCGCCAAGTCCTTGATAAAAAAGCACAGAAAGCGAAATCATCGCCACAATAAATTGGTAGAAAAAACCATCAATGATATGAACAATCATTGCTTTTGCTTGCTCTATTCCTTGAATCACCTTGAAATTAAATTTGAAAAATATCTCATAAAAACGCAAAATCCATTTCACGCTCATCGCCCTCCCTTTCTGTTTATTCTATTATGTTTAGCATCCAAAAATCAAGAAAACCCTCGTCTCATTTCTGAGACGAGGGTTCGTCTATGATAGTTTCCAGAAGCGTGATTGAATGATAAGGGTTGGAGATCCCGATCTTATTTCTGGAAGACTACGCTAGCGGTCAGACCGTTTGCATCCTGAAGAGGGGTTACAGTGTAGCCCAGTGCTTCAGCGAGGAAACGAATTGGCACGAAGGTACGATCGCCTTCACCGATGACTGGAGCAGTATCCATGGTCTTCTCTGCGTCATTAACGGTGTAGGTTTCTTCACCAACAGTCATCACAACAGTGGTATCGCCATCAACGATGGTGATTACATTGTCGGTAAAGTCTACAGTTGCGCCGAAGGTTTCAGCGAGCACACGAACAGGAACCATAGTTCTCCAGTTGCTGTCTACATAAGGAGCAGCGTCGCCAGAGATGACGTCGTTGTCAACAATGTAATCGGAAGAACCAATGGTCATTGCAACGAGCTTGTCAGCGTTGACATCTTCGGCGCCAACAGTGTAGGTAAGGGTATCAGCATAGACCTTCTGGTTTACAGTACCGTTATTTTCTACAACCGCTACAACAATATCAAGAGTGGTTTCTTCGTCAGCAAAAACGGTAATACTACCATCTTTACCATTGGTTACGGAAGAATCCTTAACTCTTACATCAACATTAGCGTTTTCATTGGAGCTGTTAGCTACATAAGCTTTAACAGTACCATTTACTTTGACAATATTACCATCTGCATCTACAACAGAAACATTTACAGTATTGTCTTCATTAGCTGGTCCATTTTCACTATCAAAAGCAAGGCCAGCTACGACATCTTCATCAGTGATGGTTACTTCTACTTGGTCACTTGCACCATATTCATCGCTGACAGCAGTCAAAGTAATTACGGAACCGATAGCCTGCTCTTTATCTGCAGGATTTACAGTATTGAAGCTGACTGCAGATTTACCATCAGCCGCAGTAGCTAATTTTGCTCCCAGTAAAGCGGAAGAACTTGCGCCCATATAATAAGCGCCAGCTTCACCAGTCACATCATCCTGTACACCATTTTTGTCAATCAAAACTACTTTATAGGTAAACTGACCAGCAGTGTAGGCTACTCTGTCAGAAGAAGGAATGATCTGCATTTCTTCCACAGCATCCTTATCGAACTTAGCCAGAGTAAAGGTTACATCTGCATTTTCACCAGTTTCATACAGCGAAACACGGACGGTATATTTACCTTCTACCAGTGGATCAGTACCTTTGTACTGAAGGGTATAGGCACCTTTGTCTTCATTCCAAACAAGGTTAAAGTCAGTAGCTTCACCCTTGAATTTATCAGGCTTAGTCTGGAAGCTTACATAGTCTTTCTTGTTAGGATCTTTACTTGTAGAACCAGTAGCAGGTTCACCTGCAATCGCAGCATCTGTCGTCAGTACCTCACCATTCTGATCTTCGATGGTGAAAAGAACAGCATCTTCAAAGGTAGAATTTGGACCATAATCAGCTACATTAAGAGTAACATCTTCAGAAGAACCGGTAATATCAGCTGGATAAGAAGTGGTACGATCATATGCTTTTACAACAAGATCCACTTCAAACCCATCTTCAGCAGTCAGATTGATATAGTAAGTACCTTCACGAGCTGCACTATAGGTCAGTTTAAACTGACCATTTGCATCAGTGGTCACGGTATCTTCCGGATTAACTTTAAGGTTAGAATTATTTACATCAACCGTAAACGTCTTTTCCGCAGCAGGAATATTGTCAACCAAAGCAGTTACAGTAACAGTCTTAGTTGCAGTATCATTTGCGAAAATCGAACCTGGAATTTCATAGGTAGCACCGTCAACCTGGACATCACTAGAGTCGATCTTAACACCATTGATATCGCCAGCAACAACCTTTACATTTTGCTGATTTGTAAGATACTTCAGTTCAGTAATCTTATATTCACCAGAATCAGGTTCAGTTTCTGTTACTACTGCTGCATGAAGAACAAAGTTCCCAGTACGTGCAAATTTAACTGTCAGCTTTTTACCATTAATAGTATTCTGAGCCGAATAATACATATTAGTTAAATCGGGATCTGTAGTGCTACCGTTGTCTAAATTTTGGCCTTGGTCATTAGTAAACGTAGCAGCTGCAGTTGGAACACTACTACCTTGTTCCGTAGCCCATACATAAACATTTTCTAATTCAGTGTTATCAACAAGCGCGCCGCTAACATCCTTAATATCAAAAGTAGTTTCAACAGGTTCATTTGGAGCTACTTCAACACTTTCTTTTACAGTCTTGTAAACGGAAGTCTCAACGCTTGGTTCAGCCGCAAAAGCAGCCGCTGGAACCAGGGTCAGCGCGAACGCTGCCATTGTTACCAACGACACAATCTTCTTAGAGATCTTATTCAATTATATTCCCTCCCAATAAATTTTCTGCGGAACCTTGCCCCTCCGCAATGGGGCGCTGGAATAATTTTTCTCCATCCAGCCTGGAGCGTTTCTCATTTTTCTCTGCGCGTTTTCCGCAGGACAAACAAGAAACCTTCGGCGTTCGCGGGACTCGCCGCCCGCTTCCGCCCTGTACGTCCACGACCGCGTCAGCGGTTGCGCCCGGGACTGGTCGAATCATCCCGGCTTGGAGATATGCTGTGGCTGTATTCCCCCTTCCGATAACGTAGCTATGGATCATACATCCCCACTCCCCCTCCCCAACCCAGGACCGGCCCGATCGGATCGGGAACCAGGATGGAGAGACCACCAGGAAAAATGAAAGGTCGCGCACAATCGTTCTAGTTACCCAAACTCAGCAAGTTCCCGCAAAATAAAAAAGTGGGCCCTCCGCCTGATAAAACAAGCGAAAAACCCGGTCCTGGCGCGGCTTTGAGAGACCGCCCCTCCGTGGTGGGCGGAAAAAGCCAAACAAAAATCCCCCCAAAAATGGATCATCCCCCCTGGCGTTTGACGGGGCTTTACGAGAAAGCCCCC
>OIWK01002156.1_pt1 | contig 16356 bp, 17 predicted proteins | sample 1587401 | NCBI WGS metagenome assembly OIWK01 (sample SAMEA3888911, study PRJEB22519) | human gut metagenome | biome: human gut; feature: human-associated habitat; material: faeces | place: Denmark | collected 2009
GATATGAGATTTCGTGCGAACAAAGCCGTATGTATTAGATTAAAATTAAAATAAAGAAAGGTGGTGTACCATGAGGCTGGCAGTTGATCATAGAAGAGCATTCAAAAAAAAATCCAGGTATCGATCATTTTGTTTTTCAGTCGGCTGCCAGCAATGCAACGGTTCGCTGACTGTTGAAGCCAGTATAGTACTGCCTATTTTTCTTAGTGTTATTATGGCACTTATGTCTTTTTTTGAGGTTATACAGATACAGACACGGATTCAGCAGGGAATGAAGGATTCAGTTACAAGTGCTGCTGGATATTATTATTTGCTTGAAGAGCCAAATGAGGCAGAAGATGTAGGCGGTGAAGAAGCAGAGGATGTGATCACGCTGATAGTTCAAGGTGGAATTACAGCAGTTTATTTAAAACAAAAGCTTCTGTATTCAGTGGGAAGAGAAATTTTAGATCGTTCATGGATTATAGGAGGAAGTGATGGACTGACCGTACTTGGTTCTCGTTTTCCAGATGATGATGGAAATTTAGATCTTACCGTAACATATCGCGTGAGAGTTCCGTTTCTTCCGGGAAATTTCGGCTCACTTTTATTTACACAGCGGGAGTGTCAGCGTGTATGGAGCGGAAATAAAGCACCATCGCAAGATGGCGATAAGATAGAAGATGAAACTAAGGAAGAACAAATTGTGTATATTACGGAAACAGGAAGTGTGTACCATACAAGTTTGGACTGTTCATATCTGAAGCTTTCTGTGAAACAGATCCGTCATAATGAAGTAGTCAATTACCGCAGTGATGATGGCAGCAAGTATTATGCATGTGACAGATGCGAAAAAGGCGGAAGTGGTTTTTGGGTGTATATTACATCAAGTGGAAATCGTTTTCACACAGATCCAAATTGTGCGGCGCTAAGAAGAAATGTAAAGTCAGTAAAGCTTTCAGAGGTTTCAGATCGTCACTGCTGCAGCCGCTGTGCCAAACAGGATGATGGAGGAAAATCATGACGCAGGCAAGGTGGATTTTTATTATTTTATGCTTTTTGCTTCCAGCGGCAACTGATTTGTTATTTCATAATGTATCTGTGTGTTGGCTGATTGGATGTACAGCTATTGCAATGATTTGGAATTTCTTTTGTGGATGCGAAATCCTTGATTTAGTGTTTTGCTTATTTCCAGGTATGATAGTGTGGCTTTTGGCGCGTTTTAGTAAAGGCATTGGAATGGGTGATGTACTTTGCATATTTTTGCTTGGAGCGGGCTGTGGGGTGGAAATAGGGTTGGAAATTTTATTTGTAGGCAGTATTCTTTGTCTGTGTGCACAGTTGATGCAAAGAGTTTTTATAACACATGTTTACCAAAAAGAAATACCATTTGTTCCTTGGCTGCTTGTCTCAATTTGCATCAATTGTCTGATATATACTGCGTTTATAAGCAAGTAGTAAAACCGGACTGCGAATGTTAGCTTTACGAGAAAGAGGTGTTTTTGTGAAGCAGGAAAAGAAAAAGATTGTTATTCTGATCAAAAAGAAGCTTTTATTTCGGGAAAAAGCAAGCTTTACTGTGGAGGCCAGCTTGATTATGATGACAGTCCTCATGGCTGTTTTTATGTGTATTTATTATGGTTTTTTCACTCATGATAAAGCAGTGTTAGAGGAAGTATCGTGGCATACAGCGCAAAAAGCGATGCTTTTGGTGGCAGAAAACAGTAGTATGAAAGATGGAGCTTTTTCTTGGGAAGAACTTCAGGAAAAAGGGCTTTTATGGCGGATCTCGCAGAATACGGCAAACCAGGATATAATTTGTGAATATGCAAATACGCATATAGAAGGTGAATTATTTGCCTGTGATATGCCATCATTTTTGGTGAAGGCAGGACCTGGAATGGTTAAGATTACATATAAGGCACCAATACGTCTTCCTTTTTTTGCACTGATGCGTTTATGGGGAACACCAACAGAAATTACAGGACAAGTGCAGGTACATGAATCAAAGCAGGAGGAGTTTATCAGACTGGTAAGAGGAATCAAGCGGGATAAAGAAACAGCGTCAGATTCTAAAGAAATATCAGCTGAAGATTGAACATTTTACGAAAAGCAATAAAAATTCATTACAGGGGGTGATATAATGGCACAAATGGAAGTATCATACAGCCGAAGGCTTGATTATCAGTATATGATGATAGAGACAGACGAGGAAGCCAGATCAGATTATAGGTTGTCAATGCTGATTAACAATAGGATCAATGGATTTTTACCTGTACATGTTCAGCAAATGAATGGAAAAAGTACGCTTAGCTATGAGATTACATCATTAGAAAACTTACCGGAATTTCTTGATGCCAGAAAGATCACCTATGATGAGATGGTGTCACTTCTATTGCAGTTTTGCAGTGCAGTTTCAGAGGTAGGGCGTTATTTGCTAGACGGAGAAGGAATATTACTTGAACCTCAGTATATATATGTGTCGAAAAGCTTAGAACGTATTCGATTTTGCTATTATCCATATCAGCATATGCCGTTGCATCAGTCTGTAAATGTATTATGTCGATTTTTGATTGATCATATTGATTATGATGATAGAAGAAGCTTAGAACTGGCATATGGACTCTTTCAGGAAAGCCTTCGGGAAAATTTATCAATCAGTGTAATTGTTGGATGCATAAAAGATCGGTTAGAGAATGCCACAAATGATTCTTGTGATTCTAAAGTATCTTCTGTGCAGATAAGTTCTCAAATTAATAATCAAATAACAGACCAAGAATGTGGACAGAGCGATTCTAAACAGACTGATTCTGGTGCAAGTGAACAGGAAAAACAACAGAAAATACAGCAGGAAAAACAATATAAAAATGTGCAGCAAGTGTCAGATTCACCTAAGAGGGAAAAAACAAAATGCAAGCAAAAAAAATCGTCAGTTACAGGTATTGGCATATTATTAATTATGGTTATTTTGGGATATGTGTTTTTTACAGCAGGGAAGCGTTTGCTTTTGTTAGATCTCATCAATAAAAATCTGCTTGCAGCTGCTGGGATTTTCATAGTCGTGGCGGCAGTGGCAGCAGCATTTATGGCATATTGGATATTAAAGCCAAAACATTGACAAATCTTATTTCTAATGATAAAGTTGACTGACAGAATTTTGCTAGTTACAGTTCATTCAAATATGTGTCCTGTGAATTGTAACTTTTGTTAAGTACAACGAGGTGATAAGGGTGGATCAAAAATTGATGCGCGAATTTGTGGAAAAAAAGCTGAAGCGTGGTGGGTATACGAATATTGCTGCAGCAAATTTTCCTTGTGGTGTATGGATCAAAGAGGATACGAAGCTGTATGCAGTTTGTCTGTTCGATGATCCAAATAAGCTGGCAGCCGATCCGTGGAGAATTGATAGGGTAGTTGATTATGCAGCACAGAAGGTTAGAGAGCAAAAACAGCTGGAGTGTCAATTTCTTGCACTTGTGCTGTCAGATGATTTTTCAATTTCAAAGCAGCTTGTAACAGGCTTTTACCCAAGGTGGTTTATAGATGACGCTGGACAGCCAGTGATTTTTGACGGACAGCCGTCTGAATTTTGTGATCTTTATGCTACCCTGATTAGAAAGGAACGTTTTTCAGATCGTTTTAATGGAAAACGAATAGCAATTAACAGAATACCAGAGGTTACGTTGATGTTGGTGATTCTTAATATTTTGATTCAATGCATCGTTGCAGTCGGTGAGATTGGAGGAAAAGAATCGGCATTGATGAATATGATGGTGCTGCAAATTGGTGAGTTTGTTCAAAAGCCAGAGTGGTGGCGTCTTGTTACAAGCGTTTTTCTTCACTTTGGATGGGATCATTTATTTAACAATATGCTTGTTCTTTTGTATCTTGGTGCATTGGCAGAGCGTTGTATTGGAAAGTGGCGTTTTCTTGGTGTATATTTAATCAGTGGCATTGGCGCAAATGCTGCGTCTGTCTGGTGGTATGTGCATCAGGGGGATTTGCTTGTAGCGACAGCTGGTGCATCTGGTGCAATTTTTGGAATCGCAGGCCTTTTACTATGTATTGTTTTATTGTCAAAAGGTCATTTTGAAGAAATTACGCTTCGGCAGCTTATTTTCATGATGTTTTTTACTTTATATCATGGATTTGCCGAAAGTGGTGTCAACAATTGCGCACATATAGTGGGCGCTATAATAGGCTTTGTATGCGGCATTATTATTTTTTGTCAGATGAAAAAGAACAGGGCAGAAGGAAGGTAAAGGTGGCACCCTGATTTGGAGCAGAGCTTACGCGTATATGACCGCCATGTCCTTCAATAATACGTTTGGCAACTGGAAGGCCAAGCCCAGTACCGTCTGGCTTTGTGGTAGTAAAAGGATGAAAAATAGTAAGCAGTTGTTTGGGTGCAATTCCGCAGCCATCATCTATTATAGATACGACAAATTGTTCGTTTGACTTTGTCAGAATAATTTGAACGCTTCCATTGTCAGATACGGCATCAAGTGCATTGACAATCAGATTTAAAAGTGCTTCCATCATTTTTGGGGAGTCGAGAGGCATGTAGGCGCATGAGACGCGGCTTGTATATGTAAGTGTTTTGTTCGTTCCCTCGGTTAAAGGAAGACATGATAAATAAGCCCGCCGCAGTAAATTGCACAGATCACTGCGTTGTTTCGTCAGTTGGTCAGACATGCTGTAATCTGTCAGATCACGAAGAAGCTTAGTCATTAAGCGGCAGTCAGAGGAGAGCTCTGGCCAATAACGATAGCATCTAACTTCAGGATGCGCAGCTTCAATAGCCTGAATACTGCTGCACAGCAAAGAAAGCAGAGTTTGAAGTTCATGGGCGGCATTGGCAAGAAAATAGGTTTGATCGTTCATAAGCACCTCCATTACAGCTTTAAATTGTTACCTGTTAGATATATCATTTTTTATAGATTGTCTCAAGAAAAATGTAACGACATTTTGTGCTCTTGTAATTTATCAAAAAAATGAGTATACTGGGTACAAAAGAAAATGGCATAAATATTTGCCGAAAGAGAGGTTTTAATTATGTTAGATGATAATTGTATTTTTTGTAAAATAGCAGCAGGTGAGATTCCATCAGAGACTGTTTATGAGGATGAGCAGTTTCGCGCAATTCTTGATTTAGGTCCGGCATCTGCAGGACATACATTAATCCTTCCAAAGGCGCACTTTAAGGATGTAACAGAGATCAGCGATGAATATGCTGCAAATGTTCTTAAAGTTGCTGCAAAGCTTGGAAAGGCAATGAAGAAAGGTCTTGGATGTGAGGGCTTTAACTTAGTTCAGAATAATGGTGAGGCAGCAGGACAGACTGTTATGCATTTCCATATGCATGTGATTCCAAGATATGCAGGCGGAGAAGACATGGTCTCATGGGATCCGAAGCCAGCAAAGAGAGAGGAACTCGAAAAGCAGGGAGCAAAATTAAGAGAAGCGCTTAAAGATTAAAAAGAAACTTTTATTATTGAAGGTTTTACGCATCATGAAAAGCAGCTTTTTATAAACAAAAAGAAGACATGATTTCAAGAAAAAAGGCAGATTCCACAATTGGAGTTCTGCCTTTTTTTTACGATAATTCTTTAATTAGCTTGATTACAATATCTACGCCATTGCTTTGATTGCTGGTGGCCATCGCCTTTTTGTAAGAATCACGATTGTTGTAAACTTCGTGAACAGCTGCCATCAGTGTATCAGCATTTAACTTTTCTTCTTCAAGTACATAGGAAAAACCTTGCTTTTTAAAAGAGTTTGCGTTCAGAATCTGATCACCACGGCTTACGGCTGCTGGAAGCGGAACAAGAATGTTTGGCTTCTTGAGTGCCAAAAGCTCACAAATGGCATTAGCACCTGCACGTGAAAGCACAATATCAGAGATTGCAAACAGGTCTTTAAGCTCATCAGAAATATATTCATACTGAATGTAGCCTGGCTGAGCAAGTGTACTGTCAAGATTTCCCTTGCCGCACAGATGAATGACATGAAACTCCTTAAGAAGCTGAGGAAGAGCACTTCTAAGACCGGCATTAACTGCACGTGAACCAGTACTTCCTCCCATCATCAAAAGGATCGGCTTGTCGTCACTAAGTCCTGTAAAAGCAAAGCCGGCATCCCTTGAGCCATTTAACAGTTCACGGCGAATTGGTGTTCCGGTAAGAACAGCCTTATCAGCCGGAAGAAGCTTAACTGTTTCAGGAAAGTTGCAGCAGATTTTTTTAGCAGTTCTCATACAGATCTTGTTTGCAAGACCTGGTGTCATATCTGATTCGTGAATGATAACAGGAATATGATAGTGACCAGCTGCAAGCACAACAGGAACGGCAACAAAACCGCCTTTGGAGAAGACAACATCCGGCTTGTAGTCACGGATAAGCTTTTTAGCCTGCTGAAAACCTTTGATAACACGAAATGGGTCAGTGAGATTTTTTGCGCTTAGATAGCGGCGAAATTTTCCAGTGGCAATTCCGTCATAGTGGATGCCCTGTGCTGTAATCAATTTCTTTTCCATTCCCTCATAGGAGCCTATGTAATGAATGTCATAGCCTTCTGCTTTAAGGTCTGGCAAAAGAGCGATATTTGGTGTAACATGACCGGCGGTACCGCCGCCAGTCAATAATATTTTTTTCATTTTATTCACCCTTAATAGACTTTAATGCCTTTGCGAGCTGATCCGGACATGAAGTTCCACGGCCGTTGCAGTTGATTCCTTCGAGACGGGCGATTACTTCATCAACCTTCATACCCTTAACAAGAGATGAGATACCCTGAGTATTGCCATTGCAGCCGCCAACGAACTGAACGGACTCGATAGTATCACCATTAACCTCGATATTAATTTGACGGGAACATACGCCCTTTGGAGTGTAACTTGTCATAAAAAAGCCTCCTTTATATTTCAAAAATGTTTTTTAACGCATGAAGCAAAAGCTAGCAGCGTCTTTGCAGACAGTATAGCATAAACGCGGGTTGATGTCCATTCACAAAAAATAGATAACATCAAAAAATAAAAGGAAAAGAAAAAAGTATCAGATATATGGAAAAAAAGTGTGAGTGAGGTAAAAAAAGTGCGATGGATTCTGTCTTAACAAGCTTGCAATTCTATGCTAGTGTATGAATTAGGAGACCGGAAAATGAATCTGAAAATTTCGGCGGAAAGGGGCGATGGTATGTTAAATTACCTGGAACAGGGAATGATCCTGTATGTTATGGCGGCAGTTTGTGTGATTGGAGTTATCAGCAGATTTGCAGCAAACCGTTGTTACAAAAGTTTGATTCGACAATCTGATAATCTGGCAGCGGCAAAGGACAAGCAGCTGCAGCAGATGAAGACAAAGTACGAGAGCATTTATAGGATGAATTGCGGAATAAAAAATACAGAAGCATTTGTAAGTAAAATGCAGCAGCAGTATCGTATAGCAGGAACACGTCTGACGAGTTGGGAAAATTGCAGTATTTACTGTGCGGCAGCAGCATTTCTAATAGGTGCCGTATCCTCGTTGATTCTTTATTTGAATAAAGGAAGTGTTCAAAATTGTGTATTGTATCTGGCTGGAGGAAGTTTGATGGCAGCTGGGATGATTGTGCTTTCTGGTTTGATGGGAAATAGTTCCAACAAAGATCTTCTTGAAACAGCACTTGTCCACTATTTTGAAAATGTGCTTGTTGTGCGAAGTGCAAGAGATATGCCAGATGGCATCAGTGAGGAGCAGCCAGACGAGCTTGTGCAGCCAGAACGCGAGGCTGCTAGAAGCAGTGCAGCAGCCAGAGCACGAGGAGCAATGAGGGATGATCTTTTTATGCAGAAAAAGGATGGTGCACAGAAAGAAAATAATGTGTCAGCGGAGAATGAAAAGCGGGTGAACCGCCCAGAGCTTGTCAGAAAGGAAGAACCTGAAAAGGATCATCAAAAGCAGTTAGAGGAGTTAAAAGAGAGCCTAGCGCAGATTGCAGCGGCCCGGGGGGAATCTGGGGATCGACAAGTACATAAGCAGCAGACAAGAAAGCTCTCCCCAAAGGAAGAGCAGCTGATCAATGATATTATAAGTCAATATTTGTCATAAGGCTAACATAAACTGGCTGTCTAGGCTATCTTGAAATTAATTAGCAAAGAATTAATCTTCTTCAATGATCTGAATTTCAAGATAGTCAAAATCGATTGCCTCAATAAAACTGTCCTGAGTGAAGCGTGTTTTTGCGTGACGCTTAAAATCAGAAATGTTTGATGGCAGCCAGATTGGGACAGCCAGATCAAATTCATGAGCGATGTTTTCGAGTGCTGCGAACACCTTTTTGGTGCGGGTCATATCGAGTGATGGATTTTCAACAACAAAATCCTTGAGAAGATGGTTGTCTGCGAAGACTTTACCCCACATGCGAAACATAAAAACCTCCTAAAAAGAAAAAACTTGTGCTATAGTGAAAAATAGTATATAGTAAACTATAGGAACTGTAAATTGATTGAAAACTGACTTTGTTTTGTGGTCAGTATAACAAAAACAATTCTCAAACGCAAGTGCGAAAATGGGAATGGTTCTTGATAATCATCGTTAGGAGGAGTAAAAATGGACGATTATAGGCAGCCGGATACTCCGGAAACAGCTAATGAAGTTGAAATGCTGCTTGATCAGCAGGCAGAACAGGCTGTGTCAAGTGAGGCATCCAAGGAGACATCAGCTGATATGAAAGCAGAGCCGGTTAATCTGGAAGAAATTGTGCAGCCAAAGGAGCAGCTAGAAGAAGTAAAAGAGCAGCCAGAAGAACTGATGGAGGAAGCACAAGAGCAGCCAGAAGAATCAGAACTGACTGAGCTTACCAAAGAACAGCCAGAAGAATCAGAGCAGGCTGAGCTTAAAGAAAAACAGCTGGATGAATTAGATGCCGCATCGACAGAAGAGTCACAAGAAGGTTCAATGGAACTTTCAATGGAACCTTCAATGGAATCTTCTATGGAAGTGGAAGCAAAGCCAGAGGATGAGGCAACCAGAGAAGCTCAATCATCCGTCTTTGGTCAAGCTGTTACACTTGATGCAATTCATGATTCTGAGTTAATTAAAACAGTAAATAGGGCGAAGCAGTTGTTAAATGATCTTGACGAGGCAGAGAAGGATAAGACACGCCTGACTGGTGAGTTAAAGCAAAGCGAGAAGGCATACAGCAGCATGGAAAAGAGTGTGGCAGAGGGAATTACCACGGCACTTAAAAAGAAAAAAGAAGAAATTGCTGCAACGTATGATCGTGAGCTGAGTCAGTATCAAGATCAGATTGATGTATGTAAAACTGAGCGTGCAAAGGCAAAGGCCAATGCAATAGCACAGCGCATTCAGGTTGAGACAGCGCCTCTAAATCAACAGAATCAGCAGCTAGAGGCACAGATTGAACTGAAATTTAAAGAAAATAAAGTTCCAGTCGTATGTAAAAAGCGTGCGATTTCCATGCTGTTTTTCCCTAAAAACAGCAGAGATTGGACAATTGATATTTTAGTTGGTGTGGGCTTGATTTTCTTTATTCCATTGTTTTTCTCATTGGCAATTTCGAATCGTCTTGTGCTGGCATTTACATTTTTTGTATATGTGGGTGCATTATTTACTGTATATTTGTATTTGCTTCACAAGTATATGCTGAAGTTTGCAGGTGTAAATGAAGAGGTGGAGGAACTTCGAAAGCAGATCCGCATTAATAATAAGAACAAGCAACTGATGACGAACCGCATCAAGAAAAGTCAGGATGAGACGGGTTACAATCTGGGCAGCTTTGATGATAAAATCACAAGTATTCAGCAGGTTATGCAGAATACAGTAGAAAAGCGCCAGGAAGCACTTGAAAATTTTGAAAGCGAAATTCGTCATCAGATCACAGCAGACATTACAGCTGCCAACAAGGATGAGCTTTTAGGGCTGCAGCAGGAGTTTGAGAGCAAGCGTCAGGAACTTTCAGATAAGAAGGAAGAGATTGAGCAGATCGAAAAGCAGCTCAAGGAAGAATATGAGCCTGTCTTTGGAAAGGATCTGCTGTACAAGCAGCGTTTAAATAAGTTTGATTCCTTCTGTCAGGAGAATGCAGATCTGTCGCTTGAAGAAGCATTGACTCAGTATAGGGCACTGTCTGGAAGTAAGCTGTTAAAAAAGTAAAAAGTCCCTGATAAATTTCATCAGCCAGATTCATCATGAAAGAAAGTGGGACACTTTGACGGTGAAATGGAATGGGATTGTCTTCGCAGCTTGTGACCCCGGTAATAGAGATTTCTCCCACCGGGGGAAGCGACTTTGCAACACCCTCGCCAGGATATAATGCACTGTTTGAAAGACAAAGCATGCCAAGATTTTCTTTAGCACCTATTGAGGCATCTATTGCAATTGTGAGAAAGTCGCCCAGATGCTTCACATAATGAAGCTTTTGACGCAGATTCACAGCATGTACAGGATGAGCAAGCGATCCGCATACAACAAATGTATGCTGCATGGTATCGCAAGACGCTCTAATTTATAACCTACTAAAGGACCAAGACAGTCCCCAGGGACACGGTCACTGCCAATACAAAGGAAAAGTATTGGTCGGTGGCCGTTCTTTTTTTGGCTTAAATCAACAAGATTGGCTAAACGGCAGGCAAAGCCTTCCGAGGAAAAATCAGTTTGCGAAAAATAGGATGGAGAGTTGACTGTGTTCATAGATACCGCCTTTCTGAAACGTTCTTTGCTTCATTCTATCCGGGGAAGAAGCGCTTTATTCGCTTGTCGAAAGATTATGTGTATTCGACAGGCGGTTTTGGCAGATTCTGCACGGTTGTAGTGATACGATGTGCTAAGAAAGATGGAAAATACCGTGCATAAACTGCATGGAACTGGTCTGGAGGTGTTATATGGAAGAGGAAAAGAAACTGCCAAAAAATATTCGTCAGATGGCAGAAAAAGAAGAGCGGGTTAGAGTGTATCTGGAAGACTATGCATATACATTTATTCGTAAATTAAATTGTACAGGGCATGTACGCACTGGTATATTGCTTGGAAGCAAAATGGTTACAGAAAACAAAAGATGCTGGTTTGTAAAGGGAGCAGTTGAGTTAGAGGATGCGCAAGGCAGTACTGAAGAAGAAAATGAGCAAAAAACAGCGATTACGCAGCAGGTCTGGGATAATACGTTGTCAGTGATACAGGAATATTTTCCAGGATGCAGTATATGTGGCTGGTTTATAAGCGGAACAGAAGAAAATTTTCCAGATGGTGAAGAATTAAAAAAAACACATCGTCAGATTTTTTCTGGGGAAAATTGTTTGATGTACTGGAAGAAGGGGGATGAGGAAAGCTTTTGGATGGAGGAAGAAGATACAATTCTCCATTTGAAGGGGTATTTTGTTTATTATGAGAAAAATAATGAAATGCAAAATTATATGCTGAGCCGCAACGCGGATCAAAGTGAGGATGTCAGCGATCAGGCAGCGCTTAATTTTAGAAAGATTATGAAGGAAAAGCAGGATATAAAGCATCCGCAAAAGTCAAAACACATAAATCAGACGCCTAAGCTAACAGCAGAAAACGGCATATGGGTAAAGGCAGGGGCGGCAATTCTTTTTATTATTTTAGTAGGAGGTGGTGTCCTTTTTTCAAGAGGGATGAATAAAAAAGAGGATTCTGTGCAGGCGCTTGCAGTAGGAGCATCCGTGGAGAGAAAAAGCGGTGAGAGCGAGCAGGTTGCTTTTGAATCAGAAAGCGAACAAATTGCGGCAACAAAAAATGACATTGGTGCATTGTCAGCGTCTTTAAAAGAAACGGAGAATACGCTTGAAGTTTCAGCTACAAAGATACCAGAAAGCAGTGAAGAAAAAGCTTCAGTTGCAAAAACACCAGAAAGCAGCCTTTCTTCATCTGAGACAGAAAAAAAAGACGTGGCAGCTATTCAAAATGGCGGGATTTTTTCTGGAGATATGATGTTTTATAAGGATGGTCTTGGAGCATCAGTGTATCGTATCACAAGCAGCACCGAAGCATCAAAAAATGAAGAATCAGATGCAGCATCATCAGAAGAAAACGAAAGCAGCACGCAGGAAATTTTAACGGTAGCGGCACCAACGCTGCCCACAGAAGAAAATGCAGCACAGGGGACGAGTGAGGCAGCAGAAGCAGCAGTAAATCGTCCAGTTTCATACACGGTTCAGCCTGGTGATACATTGATTGAGATTAGTAAAAAATTTTATGGTTCCTCACAGATGGTTATGCAGTTAAAGGAAGTAAATGGACTTGATGATATAAATAAAATTTATATTGGACAGGAGCTGACTTTGCCGTGAAAATTTTTAAGGAACTTTGACACACACCCTTGGATATGTTATACTTTTTTGGACACTGTGCAGCTGTATGTAAGATGCAGCTGGAGTTTGAAAGTCAGCACAGTGGTGGAAAGGAAAGTACATGGCAAGGGACAGTGAATTTCAACGGGAAAGAAAGAAGAAGCAGCTTAGGCAGAGCATGGTTACGAACGATAAGGTTCGCAGTGCACCAGTAAGCTGGGCTGAGGATCATAGAAGAACGGTCAATGTCGCAGGAATTGTTGTTGCAGTGTTGGTGTTAGCTGTTGTGCTGGCGTGGTTTGTGGCAGAACGGCTGTGGCGTTACAAAACATATGAAGTCAGCTGGAGAACTGATGTGTCGAATGCGTCATCAGCAGGATACGTATCATATGGAGACGGCATTGTCGTAATGAATAAAGATGGTGCTACGTATTATGACAAAAAGGGCACAAAGGTGTGGTCTGCGCCATATGATATGAGCAATCCAAAGGCAAATGTCAAAGGTGATTATCTTTTGATTTATGATTTAAAAGGAAAAAATTTTGCAATTTGTAATAAATCGGGAATCACTGGAAGCGGAACTACATCTCAGATAATCACAAAGGGAGTGATTGCGTCGACAGGTGTAACTGTGCTTCAGTTAGAAGATCAGGATGCGAGTTTAATTTCTTATTATCGAAATACAGGCGAGGAGCTTGCAGTTTCGATTCGCAATCCGCTCCAGATTGATGGATATCCGCTTGACATTAGTGTTTCGCCAAATGGTCAGCAATTAGCTGTATCATACTACTCAATTTCTGAGGGTGTTGGAACAAGCAGTATTTCTTTTTACGATTTTGAAAAGGGAAAAGAAGCTGCAGATCGTATAGTAGCAAGTTTTGATTATTCTGAAAATGGCGCATATGTCCCGAAGGTTGTCTATTTAAGTGATACAAAAGCGTTTGCAGTTGGAGATTGCTGCATCAGCTTTTTTGACGTGTCAAACAGAACTGCAATTACTCGAAAAGATATTGCTGTTGAGGGAGAAATTCAGCGTATTTTCTATAATAACGAATACCTTGGTCTTGTTGTACGTGATGAAGTGAAAACAGGCTATCAGCTTCATATTTACACGTCAGAAGGAAATGAAAATGCTGTTACAGAGCAGGATAAACTTCATACAGGCTATGCATTTCAGCAGAGAAATATTGTCATGTATGATGCGGATTATTGCGAGGTTCAATCATTTTCAGGAAGAATACGTTTTGCAAGAGAATTTGGAAATAATTTGTATACTGTCATTCCGGGCGACAAGTTTAAGACCTATTATTTGGCGACAATGGAGGAGCTTCAGCAAATTAAGCTACGATAACATAAGAAAAACTTGATTTTCGTGCAATGGTCTGGTAAACTGAGCATAAATACAAAATTAAATGCGCTTAAGCGCGGAATGGAGACGAAGATGAATAACATTGATACAATGTCAGTAAACGCGATCCGTGTATTATCTGCAGATGCGATTCAGAAGGCAAAGTCAGGACATCCTGGCTTGCCGCTCGGCTGTGCATCTGTAGCCTATGAGTTATGGGCAAAGCATTTAAAGCACAACCCAAAGGATCCAGATTGGAAGGATCGTGACCGCTTTATTCTTTCTGGAGGACATGGCTCTATGCTTTTGTACTCCCTGCTTCACCTGTTTGGTTATGGTGATTTAAAAAAGGAAGATCTGATGCAGTTTCGTCAGTGGGGTTCTCTGACACCTGGTCATCCGGAGTATCGCCACACAGTTGGTGTTGAGGCAACGACAGGACCTCTTGGCGCTGGTATGGGTATGGCAGTTGGTATGGCAATTGCAGAGCGTCATATGGCGTCTGTATTTAACAAGGAGGGATATCCGGTTGTAGATCATTACACCTACGCACTTGGCGGCGATGGATGTATGATGGAGGGTATTTCATCTGAGGCATTTTCTCTTGCAGGTACTTTAAAGCTGTCTAAGCTGATCATTTTCTATGATTCCAACCGCATCTCTATTGAGGGATCAACAGATATTGCATTCACAGAGAATGTTCAGAAGCGTATGGAAGCATTTGGTTTCCAGACCATTACCGTTGAGGATGGAAATAACTTAGAGGAAATCGGCAAGGCAATTGAGGCTGCTAAGGCAGATACTGAGAGACCGTCTTTTATCACTGTAAAGACTCAGATTGGTTTTGGATGTCCGGCAAAGCAGGGCAAGGCAAGTGCACATGGCGAGCCGCTTGGTGATGACAATATTAAGGCAATGAAGGAAAACTTAGGCTGGCCGTCAGAAGAGCCATTCTTCGTACCAGAGGAAGTTTATGATCATTATAAGGAAATCGTAGAAGGCTTACAGCCGGCAGAGGATGCTTGGAATAAGATGTTTGCAGAATACTGCGAGAAGTATCCAGAAATGAAGGAACTGTGGGATACTTACTACGATGAGGATTTGGCAGAGAAGGTTTGTGACGATGCTGATTTCTGGGCTTATGATGATAAGGCAGATGCAACAAGAAATCTGTCCGGCAAGATGATCAATCGTATCAAAGATAGAATGCCGAATGTAATTGGCGGTGCAGCTGACCTTTCCCCATCCACAAAGACCTATATGAAGGATGAGGGTGATTTCTCAGCAGAAAATTATGCAGGACGCAACATGCACTTTGGTGTTCGTGAGCTTGCCATGACAGCAATCGGAAATGGTATTATGCTTCACGGCGGACTGAGAGCATTTGTTTCTACCTTCTTCGTATTCTCTGATTATACAAAGCCGATGGCACGTCTGTCTTCAATCATGGGCGTACCGTTAACCTTCGTATTTACACACGACAGTATTGGTGTAGGCGAGGATGGACCGACTCATGAGCCGATCGAGCAGCTTGCAATGTGGCGTGCAATGCCGAACTTCCATATGTTCCGTCCGGCAGACGCAACTGAGACAGCAGCTGCATGGTACAGCGCAATTACATCTAAGAGAACACCGACTGCACTGGCACTGACCAGACAGAATCTGCCGCAGATCGAGGGAACCTCAAGAGAGGCATTAAAGGGTGGTTATATTGTACAGGATTCCAAGAAGGCAGTTCCGGATGCGATCATTATCGCTTCTGGTTCCGAGCTGTCTCTTGCTGTAGAGGCAAAGAAGGTTTTAGCAGAGGATGGAATCGACGTTCGTGTCGTATCCATGCCATGTATGGATATCTTCGAGGAGCAGTCCGAGGAGTATAAGGCAAAGGTTCTTCCAAAGAATGTAAGAAAGAGAGTTGCAGTAGAGGCACTTTCTGGATTTGGATGGGATCGTTATGTCGGACTTGACGGTGACATCATCGGAATGAATCGTTTTGGTGCATCTGCTCCGTACAGCAAACTGTTCCCATACTTCGGATTTACCGTAGAGAACGTAGTAGCAAGAGTAAAGGCACTGTAAAAAATGTAAATAAAAACGTAGCAACTGGGGACGGGAAAATGCGGCACTGTAGTGCCGCATTCCCGTCCCTGTTGGCTATTGTTAGCTGTTTTGTTTTTTTAGTACAGCATTTTCTGCTAGTTCAACTGGTTCTCTAGTTTATAACTGGGATCTCAGTATATTAATCTCATTGCTATAATATATTAATTTGTAAGCCAGCGGGACGGTAAAAAAGCCAGTGTACCTGTCCCACTGGCTGACAAACGCAAGATGCGCCACAGGAAGGGACAATTGCGCAGCCAGTGCCACCGCAACAAGAAGCAACTTCACAGACACAGACCTCACAGCAAACTACAGCAACAGAGTTTGATTACGATCTTACGCAGATGAGCAGCACCATCGTATACTCGCAGATTACTGATATGACGATGGTTCCAGAGGAATACGCGGGAAAAACCATAAAAATGAAAGGAAGGTTTGAAATTTATGGAGATCCAGATAAAGAAGATCCGTACCTGGGATGTATTGTCAATGATGCAACTGCCTGCTGCTCAGTAGGTCTTCGATTTGTGCTGACAGATGACTATACATCTGCTGATTTTCCGTTAAAAGGTTCTGATATTATTATTACAGGAGTCTTTGAAACGTATGAATATCAGGGCTG
>OIWK01002162.1_pt1 | contig 16311 bp, 9 predicted proteins | sample 1587401 | NCBI WGS metagenome assembly OIWK01 (sample SAMEA3888911, study PRJEB22519) | human gut metagenome | biome: human gut; feature: human-associated habitat; material: faeces | place: Denmark | collected 2009
ATATTATCATAACAGTAGAGTTGCGTCAAGCATTTTTTGAAGATTTTTTTATTTTCTCAGAAAGTACTAGATATTGTATTTTTTCTGTATTTTTATCATTCACGCTGCATATCCGGCTTGTTGAATTGTTATTTTTTTATCAACATTTAAACATAAATAATATCAATTTACAAAAATAGCATAGAATATTCCTTAAATTTTTCCAAAAAGATAGCTCTCTATAATTCTTATTTACAGATTCACCTCTAAAGTGTGTTTGGAAAATCTGAAAGCAATCTAATCCTCTGATTTATGGTATATCAGATGTGAGATGACTCCCATATCGCAGCAAGAATGCCGGGGTAATCTTGAATTTGCAAAAAGTATTTTTCGGATACATGCTGATTATGATGGGTAATTTTTTGTTTAGGAATTTTTAACAAGAATCATATATGAAACTTTTTTGCACAACAAATGTTCTGGAAGATAACAAAAATATTAGCTTTTTTTGGCACTTTATCTAAAGGGAGCGAGAAAGCTCCCTTTTATTTTGTGTTTTTTCCACATTGTACTTCCCCACGTTTTAGAGTATCATATAGTATGTATCTAAATATAGGATGCAACTATATAGTTGTTTTAAGTGTTTTAGATAGGAGATATATAGGAGATATTATGAATAAGGAATTCCTTCAGAATTTGAGAGAGCAGATTAAAGCAGGAACAGTAACAGAGCAGGAACCGATGAATAAGCACACAAGTTTTGCCATTGGAGGCCCGGCAGATGTTTTTGTTCAGCCGGCAACAAGGGAAGAAATCAGAAGTGCGGTTTATTGTGCAAAAGAAGCGGGGATTCCTTTTTTTGTTATGGGTAATGGAAGTAACCTGCTGGTATCGGACGAAGGTTTTCGAGGAATGATTATCCAGATAGGTAAGAACTTCCAGGAAATTTCTGTGAAGGATACAGTAATTGAAGTGCAGGCGGGTGCTTTGCTTAGCAGAACGGCCAGAGCTGCATGGAATGCCGGACTCACCGGTTTTGAGTTTGCGGCAGGAATCCCTGGCTCCGTAGGTGGAGCAGTTGCCATGAATGCAGGAGCATATGGCGGGGAAGTGAAAGATGTCCTTCTTGATGCGGAAGTATTGACGCAGGAGGGAGAATTTCTTACTTTAACGGGAGAGGAATTAGATTTGTCTTACCGTCATAGCTGTATTTTTGAGAAAAGCTACGTTGTTTTGTCCGCGCGTTTTTCATTTGAAAAAGGTGAGTCTGATAAGATTAAGGCACGAATGGATGAGCTGGCCAAAGCCAGAAGAGAGAAACAGCCTTTAGAGTTTCCAAGTGCGGGAAGTACTTTTAAGAGACCGGAAGGTTATTTCGCAGGAAAGTTAATTCAGGATGCCGGATTAAAAGGCTATACCGTAGGCGGTGCACAGGTATCCGAGAAGCATAGCGGATTTGTGGTTAACCGTGGCGGGGCGACAGCAGAAGAGGTAGCTTTTTTAATAAAACAGGTACAGAAAAAAGTAATGAAACAGTTTAATGTTATGATGCAGCCGGAAGTCCGCTTTGTCGGATTTGCGGATACAGAGGTGAGAGAGTGAGATTTGTAATAGTTTCCGGCATGTCTGGTGCAGGAAAGAGTACCGCATTGAAAAATCTGATGGGAATCCTGCGTCCCCAGTATGGAAAAGTACGAAAGGATAAAAAACTGAAGGTGGCTATGCTGCCGCAGAGTCCACAGGCATTGTTTCATTATGATACGGTGTGGGAGGAATTTTGGGAAAGCGCCGGAAATGAGGAGAATAAAGCCACTGATATGGCAAAATTTCTGAAACTGGAGCATAAAATGACTTCACATCCGTATGACCTCAGTGGTGGCGAGATGGAACGGGCAGCAATTGGCAAACTTTTATTGCAGGATGCAGATGTTTTGCTGATGGATGAGCCGACGAAAGGGCTGGACGCTTATCTGAAGCATATTTTAGCGGATCTGCTCAGGCAGCTTACGGAAAAGCAGATCACTATTTTGATGGTAACGCACGATCTGGAATTTGCGGCATCTTACGCAGACCGGTGTGGATTGCTGTTTGACGGACAGATCATTTCCGAAGATGAGCCGCATCAATTTTTTGCGGGGAACCGGTTCTATACGACCACCGCAAACCAGATTGCAGGAGACCGTGTGCGTCAGGTCATTACCTGTGAGGAGGTCATTCATGCGTGCCAGTAAGAAGAAAAAACGCATATTTTTAAATAAGAAGAGCTGCATTGCATTATGCCTGATCTGTGTGTGTCTGTTTTTGCTGTTGATTGGATATTCCTGGTTTCAGGAAAACAGACCAACCCTGCATCTGTGGTCGGAATGGACATTTGTGGATACACTGATTCAGAATTCTGATATGATTCTGGCAGTTGTTTTTCTGATTCTGACATCTGTTCCGTTTTATCTTGTATTTGATAAGCGGAAAGCGCAGGCGAGGGATCTGGTGCCGGTGGCTCTGATGGCAGCACTTTGTGTTGTTGGAAGGGTGGCATTTTCCATTATTCCACTGCCAAACTTTAAACCTGTGACGGCGATCATTATGATTACGGCAATTGCGTTTGGACCGGAAGCCGGTTATCTGACCGGTGCACTGGCGGCGTTGTTGAGCAATTTTCTGTTTGGACAGGGACCGTGGACACCGTGGCAGATGTTTACCTGGGGGATTCTGGGACTTTTGACCGGATGTCTCTATCGGACCGGTGTGTTTGGCGTGGTAGGACAGGCAGTGACAGATCACAGAGGAAAACGAAAAAAGCCGGTTGTGTTGTGTGTCACGGGCTTTGTGTTTGGAATTTTATATGGATGGATCATGAATCTGCAATATCTGATCGGATATATCCGTCCATTAAATCTGCATGCGATCGCAATTACCTATTTGCAGAGTATGTATTATGACATCAGTCATGGCATCTGTACCGCGCTGGTTCTCTGGTTTGCAGCAGAACCATGGGTTAGAAAAATGCTGAGAATAAAGAAAAAGTTCGGACTGGAGGCAGAAGATCAATCTTATCGTATGCCGCCATCCGATGTACATGAAATTGAGGATCTATGAAAAAGAAAAAAATTCGCATCATCGCTCTGATTTTGATGATCGCTCTGGTGCTGGTTGGTCTGACGCAGGTTCTTCCGCAAAATAAAACGGAGCCGGGAAATCCACTGCTGACGCAGGCAGAGCCGTTAAAGACAGAACAAAATACCGGAACCGGCGGCGCAGAAACACAGGGAGATGCACAGACAGCAGGCGGAGAAGAACAGGATCAGACGCAGCAGGAACAAAATGCTTCAGATCAGGAAGATTCTTCGCAGGAGGAACAGCAGCAGGAGCAGACAGAACAGGAAAATCAGAATCAACCAGAGCAGACGCAGGAAAATGCGTCGCAGTCGGGTACAGATCGTTCCAATTCCACTCAGACAGGAAACCAGCAAAATGCACAGACTTCGGATGGAAATGCAAGCCAGAATGGAAATGCGGGGCAAAATGGAACGCCGGATAGTCAGAATCCGGGAACGGATGATTCTGGAAAATTACCGGAGGATAACGGCGGACAAAATACCGATCAGCCGGGAAATGGGGAGAATCCGGGTGAGACAGAGGAAAGTCTGATCACAGATCTGTACAGCAGGATCATTACGACGTCAGAGCTGTCTGATGATACGCTTGCGTTTTATGCTTATTATTCCGATGAAAAAGTTGCGGCAAATATCAAGGTGAATTATCGCCATGAGAAGGAAAGTGGAAATGGAACCTGGCTGCAATCGGAAGATGATCGGAATTATGAGACAAAATTAAAACTTGGAAAAAATTACATTACAATTTATTACACAGATAAAGAAGGAACCCGAAACTGGTCAAGAATTGTTCTGACTTATCAGGCAGAAAAGGCAGATGCATCCAGACCGGAGATCGGGGAACATCCACCTGTGATCGAAACCAATCTGGATGGCTGGAGCGGGGACATTAATACTTCCGAGTTTACTTTTACCGTCAGTGCCAAAACCTGGGAAGGAAAACGGATCTATTCCGATTCTATTCAGGTGATGCTGGACGGACAGCCGGTGACAAACCCTACGGGAAATGGAATTTTTGAATATGTTCTGAAATTTGACCGTCCAAAAGTCGGTGATTACGAAAATCATAAAGTCAGTGTGCTGGCATGGGATTCGGATGGAAATTCCAGATATGTTGAATATCAGTTCCGTTATCAGTTCCATAATGACGGGGAAGACCTTGGAAGTGTGCATGTGATCATTGATGCAACCACCGTGGAATGTGGCATTGTGGACGAGGGAGATATTGATCTGCAGGCGGGCGATACTGCCGCCAGTGTAGTTTTAAAAATGCTGGATGAATATGGTTACAGCTATCGCGCCAGTGGTTCGGATTCCAGTGAATTTTATCTTGGAAGTATCAGCAGGGCAGATGCTTTTCGTGGATGTCACATTGGAGACCGGTTAAAAGGACTTCTGGAGCGGGATGGCATTACTTTTACGTCAGCAGGTTCCAGAGATGAACTTGGAGAATTTGATTTTACCCGTGGTTCCGGCTGGATGTATTTTATCAACGGCAGCCTTTGTCCGGGAAAAGCAATGTCAGCATGGACCTTAAACGGCGGGGAAACAATTTCCCTGCGCTTTACACTGGCGTACGGAAAAGACGTCGGAGGTTCTTCTTCCGCGGAAGGTACGTTATCCAGTTACTGTGCACAGTGGATCGATGGTCAGGTAAAGGAACTGGGACATGATTATCAGGAAACCGCAAGAGTTGAGGCAGGTCCGGATACCGATGGCTATATTGAATATACCTGCAGCAAGTGTGGGGAGACCAAACGGGATGTTTTACCGGCAACCGGAGGAGATACAGATCCTGCCGCACCGGAAGAACAGAAACTTAGATGGAAAAAGGCAGAAACAGAATGAAAAAGATAGGAAAAAGACTGGCGGCTGTGTTATTAATCCTTGTGATTACAGTGACTGGCACCGCTTGTACACAGAGCGGGAAAACGTCAGAACAATCACTGGATCAGATGATCGCACAGACGGCAGATGCATTGCAGGATACTTTGGGGCAGGAGGAAGGAATTGAAACTGGTTCTCCGACTGCCGACTGGACAGCGATGGTATGTGCGCTTGCAGGGAAAAAAGAGGAAACATATCTGACAGAACTGGAGCAGACAATTGATTCACAATATGCCCAAAAAGGATATCTAAGTGATGTGAAAGCGACAGAATATCATCGGACAGCGTTGACGGTGCTGGCATTGGGCGGTGATCCGACCAATGTAACCGGAAGCGGGGAATCAATCAATCTGGTCGCAGACGGAACCTGGAACTTTCCGGGCGGTTCTCCGGAACTTCAGGGAGCAAACGGACTGATTTATGTGCTTTTACTGCTGGACAGTAAAAATTATGAAACGCCACAGGCAGATTTGCGAAAACAGTATATAGAAGAATTGCTGACGTACCAGAAAGAATCCGGAGCATTTTGCATTGATAACAGTCTGGGTGGTGATGTGGATATTACCGCAATGGCGTTGCAGGCGCTGGCTCCTTATCAGGAGGATGCATCCGTGAAAGAAGCAGTAGACAGTGCAGAGAATTGGCTGTGTGCACAAATGACAGAAACCGCTGGATTTGATAATTCCGGTACGGTGAGTGCAGAATCTTCCGCGCAGGTTGTGCTGGCGCTGTGTGCACTTGGAATAGATCCGGCAGAGGATACGCAGTTTGTAAAGAATGGACAAAATGTGCTGGACGGATTGAACCAATATCGCAGAAAAGACGGTATGTACATGCATGAGAGCACCGATGAGAAAGCCAATATCATGGCAACATACCAGTCGTTACTGGCATTGGAAGCCGTACAGAAACAAAGAACCAGACAGCAGTGGATCTTTGATTTTTCAGATCAGGGATCGGTAACAGAAGAACAGACAGAAGGAAATTGATATGCACGAAAAAATTGTACAGATACAAAACGAAGTAAAAAAAGTAATTGTAGGAAAAGATCAGGTCATCGATCAGGTGCTGATCGCGATTCTGGCGCAGGGACATGTTCTGCTGGAGGATGTGCCGGGAACCGGAAAGACAACACTGGCGACTGCTTTTGCAAAGGCACTGGGGCTGGATACCAGACGAATTCAGTTTACACCGGATACGATGCCGTCGGATATTGTTGGTTTTTCTGTCTATGATATGAAAACCGGAGCATTGCAGTACAAACCGGGGGCGGTTATGACGAATCTGCTTCTGGCAGATGAAATCAATCGTACTTCAAGCAAGACGCAGTCAGCGCTGTTAGAAGCAATGGAAGAAAAACAGGTGACAGTAGATGGTATCACAAGAAAACTGGAAGAACCGTTTATTGTGCTGGCCACACAAAATCCGGTGGGTACAGCAGGAACCCAGATGCTGCCGGCGGCGCAGTTAGACCGTTTCCTGATGAAATTATCCATGGGATATCCGGATCGTGCCAGTGAAATTGAAATGATGCGGGAACGTCATCATGCAAATCCGCTGGATGAAGTACAGGCGGCAGTGCATATTCCGGAACTGCTGGAACTGATCCGGGAGGCAGAGCAGGTTTATGTGGATGATCTCATTTATGAATACATTTCGGATCTGATCGGACTGACCAGAAATCATGAACTGATTCAGCTTGGTATCAGTCCGCGAGGCGCACTGGCGATCTGCCGGTCGGCAAAAGCGTGTGCGTTGCTGCATGGAAGAGATTATGTGACACCGGATGATGTACTGGAAATCTTTTCCTGTGTGGGAGCACACCGACTGGTGCTTTCTCCAAAGGCAAGACTGCATGAGCAGACCGCAGAAAAACTGTTGCAGGAGATTGTTAAAAAAACTGCAAGACCGGATGTGAAGGAGTCTCAGATTCGATGAAAAAAAAGATATGGCAGGCATTTGCCTTCTGGCTGATACTGTTTCTGATTCTGGCAGGCACTGGTTTCTGGACGGGGAGTCAGATGGCTCTGGCAGGGGCGGTTTTGTGGGGATTGATTCCCGTATGCAGCATGTTGTGCAATCTGTATCTGAGAAATCAGATTCAGATCACAACAGAACTTCCGGTCTCTGTATCAAAAAAAGAAAAAATGACCGGAAGGGTAACGGTGCACAATCAAAGCCGTTTTCCTGCAATCCATCTTTCTTGTGAGATAGTGGTAAAAAATCAACTTACACAGGAAGAAATCAAAAAATGGCTTTCCTTTTCCGTAGGTGCATCTGCAACGGCAGAGCAAAACTTCGAATTAGAGTCGGAGCATTGTGGGTATGTATCCATTTGCCCATCTTCCGTGTGGCTGATGGACTGGATTGGATTTTTGTCGGTTCGCGGTAAAAAAACAGAACTGGAAGCCGCAATCCGGAATGGAGAACAAAACGGAGCCGTTGTACTTCCGGACACGTTTCAACCGCATTTGTATCTGAATCCGGCGCAGACGGTTTGTGAGGATGCACAGGACTGGTCACAGACACAAAAAGGCAACGATCTTTCGGAAATGTTTTCCATCCGGGACTACGTGCCGGGAGACAGTTTAAAACAGATTCACTGGAAACTTTCCTCAAAACGGGGGCAGCTGATTGTCAGGGAGGCAAGCCTTCCGATAGAAAAATCATTGTTATTGTTCTGGGATAAAACAATTGCAGGGGCGCAGCCGGCAGAGATGGATGCACTGGCAGAATGTGCCGCATCCGTTGCGCAGAGCATGTTAAATCAAGGATACCGTTTTACTTTAGGCTGGACGGAAGCTGGGGAGATCATGCTGGAACAGATTGAGTCTGAAGACGATCTGCTTCAGACAATTCCTGAAATGATCCGACACGGAGCAAACGGTTCCGATGCGGAAAAAAGAGAAAAATCACAATTCCGGAATGCAGGACAGTTTGGAAAAGTGATTTATCTGGCAAAAACAGTGGGAAAAGAAATCGATGACTTTTCCTGTGAAGATAAAACCTGTCTGGTGTGCGAGAAAACGGCACTTGCAGAAAACTGCCGAGTAGTTACGTTCCGGGCAGAACATTATGAAGAAGATCTGGCAGAAATAGAATTATAAAAGAAAGAGGAATACAGATTGACCGGATTACAGATTACAGAATATCAATTACATAAAGAACATACAGAAATCCGATGGTCTGGACTCTTAAGCGTCTGGGTGTTTCTGGCAGGAGCATCTAGGATGCTGTTATCCGGATTTACAGATCATTTTTGGTTGTGGCTGATCTGCTTTCTGCTTTGTACCGCAGTGATGTGTGCAGTTGGTTTCCTGCTTCGTTCCAAATGGAAAGACTGGAGTTTCCTGATCGTGACAGCAGTTGCGGTTGTGTTTTTTCTCTGTCAGGGCAGACAAATCAAAAATGGGATCAGTGTGCTGGCCAATCAATGGCTGCAATTTCTGACTGGAAAAACAGGAAAAATATATCTTGATTTTTCCACGGACGGAACAGGCGGCATGTATGTGATCTGCTTTCTGGTGCTGGGATATGTCAGTGCGATTTTGCTTTGGCAGGTGGCACGACAGAAAATCTGGATGGGAACCATCTTGCTGGTGATCTGTATGGCAGGCGCAGGCATTGGCTTTTTCAAAACAGATGTGGCAGCCGTGGTGGTTGTTGTCGGATACCTTGGGCTTGTATGTAACAAAAAAGGGATGGCAATAGAAAAAAACAGAAGATTTTCCGGAAGCATCTATGTGGCAGGCATTCTGATCGTCAGTCTGGCAGCAACGCTGGGAATCAGTGCATTGGTTTGTCAGAACGTATCCTTAGAAGATGGAAAACAGCGGGTACAGTCGGCAGTACATGAGGCGCGATATGATAAAGGAACTTCGGTTTTATCAGATGGCGATCTGGTCAATCTGGGTAGTTTTGCAGCGGATTCGGATGAGACCGCACTAAACGTTACGATGGATACGCCACAGAAACTTTATCTGAGGGGAATGACAGCGGATACTTATACCGGAAGTGCATGGAAACCGCTCAGTGCAGATGCTTATCAGGATGGAAGCGGTTTGTTTTACTGGTTACATGAGTCGGATTTTTACAGTCAGACTTCCATTCGACAGGCAATGCAGCTTGCGGACACTACCATGCAACCGGTTGCCATGAATATTCAGAATGTATCAGCTTGCAGGAAATATCAGTATCTTCCTTATGCACTGGCAGGCACGGACAGTTTAAATGCGGCACAGATCGGAGATGATCAAAATCAGGTAGAGAATGCCACACAGGATCTGACTTATCTGGCAGGAAGCATTCCGCAGTGGTATCAGACCGCATCCTGGCTTGCGGCACATCAGACGGAACCGGAAGTGGCAGATTATCTGGCAAAAGAGGAATCTTACCGGAATTTTGTATACAAGTATGACCTGCAACTGACCGATACGGCAGCAGGTGTATGTGAACAGATTTTGGATGATGGGGAAACGAAAGAAGAACATACGTTATCTGAAATTCTGGAGCTGGTGCGAAATACCCTGGACGAAAAACTGGAATATGATCCGGACACCGTTACTTACAATGGAAGCAATGACTTTTTTCAATATACCATGGAACAGAGCAAGCGTGGTTACAGCGTGCAATATGCAACCGCGGCAACCCTGATGCTTCGCTATCTTGGTGTCCCGTCCCGCTATGTGGAAGGCTACTATGTGTCAAAACAGGATGTGGCAGACGTTGCGCCGGGAGATACGATTACGGTGACAAAAGGACAGGCACATGCATGGGCAGAGTATTATCTGGATGGTATCGGATGGATTCCCTTTGAAGTGACACCGGGATATGTTGATGAGGAGGAAAATCAGCAGGTGGCACAGATGCTGGCAGGTGACACGGGCGATGGGGAAGGACAGACATTCCAGAAAAATCCTTTGTCCTATGCGGCATCCACCTATCAGCAGGAACGTGAAACCTCACCGGATCAGATACCACAGTTCCGTATGCGGACCAAGATTCTTCTGTCCGTGTTTGGATTGCTTGTGCTGGCAGCAGTTATTGCGGTGATGATATGGATTTTGCACCGACGCAGAAAACTAATGCAGTTCTGGAAGCGGATTGCGGACAGCAGTCACAGAGACGCAGTCACGGAATTATATGGCTACGGGCAGATGTTACGCACAAGATGTCAGCTTGTATCAGATGAATCGGCAGATATCGCGCAGATCAATGCGGAAGCACGATTCAGCCAGCATGAGATTGACGAAGATGCATATCAGAAAATGCTGAAATATGTACAATCTCTGGTACAGCAGGCAAAAAGCAGGCGCGGTATACGAAAACGATTTACAGAGCATTATCTGTTATGGCTTTATAAATAGAAAAGAAAAAGAAGGAGGAGACATGAAAAAGTACAGACAACAGGAAAACAGATGGAAACGATATCTCAGTGCACTTTTGTGTGCGGCAATGATTTTTGCCGGGATTCCGTTTACATCCATGGCGGCCGATACCGGAACAAAGGCAGCGGCACAGACGCAGGAAGTATCCCAGAATGACGATACAAAAGCGTCCGCAACTGTGGCACAGACAGAAGGAACCTTTGTGCTGGCGGCATCGACCATCAATGAAAATCTGATCACGCCGGTGCGGATCACCTATGCAGCAGGAGATACGATCCTGACCGCATTACAGAAAAGCTCCTACAAATTCGACCTGAATCCGAGCAATGGATTTGTGACAAAGATTCAGGGGACAGAAGGAAATTACTGTATCTATTGCAGTGATGGCGGATATGAGCTGAACCGTTCTCCGGAAGGCATTACCGTAGTGGAATTTACGGAGCTGACGGAGCGTTCCGAGAGCCGTACCGCGCTTTTGAAGCGTATGGCAGAGTATCAGGAAATGACCAACAATGTTCAGAATTATCATGGTGCGTCAGAAGCCTATAGCAATGCGCTCAAACAGTATAAGAGTGCAGATGAAAAGACAGCGGCTTCCCTGCTTCAGAAGCTGAATGATGCCATTACCGCTTATGAGAATATTTTGAATCAAGGCACCTATACTGTGACGGTAAATGCCACACAGAATGGGACATTGAATAAAAATCTTTCCTTAGAGTTTACGGATGAGTATGGAAATGTGTATCAGGCGCAGGGAAATACGATTCAGTTAAAACCAGGTACTTATGATTACTGGATCTCAGATGGTACTTATAATTATTGTACCAATTCCATATCAGATAACCTAGAAGTGACGGATACGGCGACAACGCTGGATATCACCCTTCCTTCCGGAGAGTGGTTTGGCGATGTCTATCTGTTACAGAACCGGACAGATGAGAATGGAAAAAAGATCCCATTTCAGTATCAGACCGATGCCACAAACCATGTGGTGGAATGTTTTGTGGATGACAGAGCCGGTGGAAAAAACAGTGTCTATCTGTATGTAACACCGGGAAAAGATCTGCCGGAAGACCTGCAGAATTATGATGTGCGGTATTATTTCAGCGATGAGCATAGTCTGGCGGTCAGCAATCAGTCTGTGTCATGGAACAGTGAAAAAAATGATTACGGTGTTTACCGCGTGTCACCGGGAATGGAAGATTCCCAGTATGACATTCGGACACGCTATCTGGGCGAAGATTCCAGCACCAGACAGAGCATTCTCTTCCAGAGTTATACCGTAAAAGTATCCCGCGTTCCGACTGCGGACATTACGATCAAAGACAAGGAAGGCAATTCCCTGATCGATGGTTTTGAACCTGCTAAGACGGATTATACCGTAAATACAGTATCCGATGCACTGACGGTAAATGCGACACCTTATGGTACGGATGGTTATTCCGTACGGATCGAGAAGAATGGTACGGAAGTTTCCGATGGAAACATCCAATTGACAGATGGAGAAAATAAAGTTTCTGTCATTGTATCCCATACAAACGGACATTCCAGAACATATCAGTTTACAGTAAATAAATTACAGGCAGTAAAAACAAGCCTGAAAGCATCTGACGGAGTAAAGGTACAGGTATTTAACTTCAATAATGAAGAAGTAAAACCGGTGAACGGTGTATACCTTCTGATTCCGGGAGCAAAGTATACTTATGTATCCTCCGTAAAGGATACCTATTTTGCAAAAGAAGCGTTTACCGTTTCTGAAAGTCAGGATGGAACGGCAGCCATAACCGTTGCTGATCCGGAGCAGAAAGATGCACTGTCCTCTTATGCGCTGTACAATGCGACATCTGCAAAAAATCGTCTGACTTATGAGGCGGATCAGAAATTCAGTGCAGCAGTACATCAGTATTCTTATACGATATCGGATGCAAATTCGAGTGTATATGCACAGGCAACACCGATAAGCGGTTATAAAGTAAAAGCGGTATGGAACAACCAGTCCGATGGAAAATCCGCAGAACAGACTTCCATCAATGAAGTCAGTGGCAGTAAGACGGCAACAGTGCTGAGCCATGTGCTGGAGAGCAGCGCTTATGGAAATCAGGTGATACTGGTTACCTACCGAGAGAGTAGCGGTGTTACCTATTATCAGAATTACGAACTGAATATCAAACGTTCCCTGCATCTGAAAAATCTGTCAGCGTCAACGGCAGCAGGATCTGTGAAGTTTACGGATGGTGATGGCAATGCACTGGACTTTGACCGGGATGTTTTGGATTACAATCTGGTCATCGTGTCCGGAATTGATACGTTGAAGTTAAACGGACATTTCATCAATGAGGGAACAGCACAGACGTATGATGGCGGATATTATGCACTGGTCAACGGACAGAAATATACCGATCTGTCAGACATATCGGTAGCTCTGGACAGTTCCAAAAAGGAAGAAACTATCCAGATTCAGATCTGTCACGAAAAAACAGATGCGGTTTCCAGTACTTATACATTGACTGTGAAAAAGCGTGATCTGGCAAACGTAACATTCCAGACAGATCCAAAAGATGCCAATGTATTCGTACAAAGCGAACTGGATAACAGTACCGTTTATCCGGATGCATCCGGCAATTATAAGCTGATGCCGGAAGTTGCTTATACCTATACCGTAACAAGGAGTGGTTATAAAGCGGCACAAAAAACAGGATTTATTGTCACAAAAGATGAAACAGTAACCGTAAAACTGGAGCTTGCTGATCCGAATCCTTTGATCAAGGAACTGCCTTCCCAGTGGCCGAGTTTCCGTGATGCGGATAACAACGTAGTATTGGATGAAAAAACACCGATAAAAGCCGAAGATTCCGTCCTATATTGGGCAAATAAAGAGAGTTTTGATGGCTATTGCGGACATCCGATTCTGGTAAATGGTTATCTGTATACGTATGACAGTAAAAATCTGCTGAAAATGGATACCGTTACCGGCGAACTGGTGCAGAAAGGGGACTCCTTAGTGCGGGCATCTTCCTTTTCCATTCAGCCGCCGACGTACGGCGATGGCATGATTTTTGTTGGCTTAAGTCAGGGAACCATCCAGGCATTTAATGCGGATACAATGGAATCCCTGTGGGTATACCAGGATCCACTTGGTGGACAGCCAAACTGTCAGATCACATACAAAGATGGTTATATTTATACCGGTTTCTGGAACAGTGAAACAAAAGAAGCCAATTATGTATGTATCTCAGCAACCGATGAAGATCCATCTTCCAAGACAGAAGCAAAAGTGGCAACCTGGACACATACTCAGAAAGGCGGTTATTACTGGGCAGGTGCATATGTCGATGAAAGTGGAGCGTTTATGCTGGAAGGAACCGATGATGGTGAGGCAGGCTATAGCACCGGCTATGCGCATGTATTGTCTATGAATCCGAAAACCGGAGAAGTACTGGATGATCTGACTTTGCCGCATACCGGCGATCTGCGAAGCAATATCACCCATGATGCGGTGGGAGACAATGCAACCGGAGATTATTATTTCACAACCAAAGGGGGATATTTCTATCGCATTTCCGTAGGTGATGATGGAAAATTTGACCGGAATTCCCTGCGCTGGATTAAGCTGGATAATGGCAGTAACAATAATACAGCCATGAGTACTTCCACACCGACGGTTTACAATGGCAGAGCCTATGTGGGTGTATCCGGTGAGTCTCAGTTTGGTCAGTACACCGGTCATGGAATCGCAGTGCTTGATCTTACTTCGATGACAATGGCTTACTATATACCGACACAGGGCTATCCGCAGACCAGTGGCATTCTGACCAGAGGATATGAAAGTGAGACCGGTAAGGTATATGTATACTTCTTTGATAACTTTACACCGGGTAAACTTCGTGTGATCTCCGATCAGCCGGGACAGATGGCAATGGCGGAAAAGACAGAAGAAAGCCTGTATGGAAATGTATTTGATACCGGATATGTGTTATTCACTCCGTCCGGAGCGCAGGCACAGTACGCACTCTGCAATCCGATTGTGGATGAGTACGGAACTTTGTATTTCCGAAATGATTCTAACTACATGATGGCGTTTGGTTCCACGATCACGAAGCTGGAAGTGACCAAACAGCCGGATAAAGTAGATTATAAAGAAAATGAAACTTTTGATCCGACAGGAATGGAAGTCACAGCAACGTATTCCAATGGAAAAACCCGTGATGTGACAAAATATGTGTCTTACTCAACGGAAAAATTATCGACGGATGATACCGATTTTGCGATTACGTTTGAACATGTGATGTATCAGAACAAAGACGGACAGGCAGGTGTGGACTATACGGCGCCGATCGCCCATGTATCACTGAATATTACGGCAGATCCGAATAGTGGTGTATCTGTAAGTGGTACGATCCGAAGCTGGGATGCTGAAAATAATACAAAGGTTTATCTGTATGATGACAGCGTATCGGATGAAGATATCCGTACTGATATGAGAAAAGATGCGCCGGAGCTGGCAAAAGACAGTGTGGCGGTACTTGGTGAGATCAGTGCAGAAGAGGATGGAAAACACTTTGATCAGACATATCAGTTCAAAAAAGTAAAAGCAGGATCTTATAAGATTGCTGTTGAGAAAAAAGGCAAATATGTCGTATCAGTGATACCGGTTACCGTTGCAAAAGATGATGTGACGGTGGATGCACAGAAAATGTGGCTGTATGGAGATGTAACTGGAGATGGAGTGGTAGATACGCAGGATGCAACACAGATTTTGCGTTATATTTCAAAAAAATCGTCTGTATTAGAAACGGGTACAGAAGATGATCTGCTATACCGAAAATATGCAGCTAATGTCACAGCGTATACTGGAGCCGATACAGTGATTGATACACAGGATGCAACACAGATTTTACGTTATATTTCAAAAAAATCATCTGCGTTTGACAGTATGAATTAAAATTCACTGCATGAAATTTGCAGTTTAATATAGATAAAATTTAAAAGAAATGGAGAGAAGTTGAAAATGAGAGCAAAGAAAAAGATTCTTTCGCTTATTTTAAGTATTACTCTGCTAATGGGGTTGCTTCCGGCAACGACCATCTCAGCATTAGCTGCGGAAACGTCTAATGCATTGACAACAACAGCAGCGGATACATTAAAAAGCGGAGATACATTTACGGCGACTTTTACGGAATTGGAAACGGTTTCAAATGCATCGAGTTATGAGGCAGGTATTGCATTTGATAAAGATGTACTGGAAGTTACCGATGTTAAGGCAGCATCTATAGAAGGCGCTGGACTTTCTGATTATACAGATGTGGATAGTGCAAATAAGGCTGGTTCAGCATCCACAAATGTGATTTCAAAGTCAAAGGAAGCTGATATGACAGTCCCTGCTGAAACAGAATTAATTACTTTAACTTTTAAAGTAAAAGAGGCTGTGAAAACAGGAACAACAAAAGTATGGGTAGAAAAATATAAGGTGTATGGTTTGTCTGAGGATGGAACGCAAGGAATTGACCTTACACCGTCAAACATTGGTGAAAAAGAAATTACTCTGAACATTCAGGGAGATTCCGACCAGACTGATATTACCAATACCATGAAGGTAGACTTTACCAATAAGAAAATGCCTTATGGTGACAGATATGGTAAAGTGCCGGAGACAACGGTTACAGCAGGAGATGTTACTTTAGTTAAAGATACTGATTATACGGTAGAGGGTGCTGGAAACTTTAAAAATAATGCCGGTTGGCCGTATTCTGGTGGTCAGAAATGCACAGTTAAAATCAGTCCTGTAGAAGGCAGCAAGTACACTTTTACTGCAAAAGAATACAGCTTTACAACGGAAAGTAATCAGGATTCTCTGACAATTGCATACAAAGAAGGTCAGACATTATCCAAAGATTATGATGGAACACCGGTAGCAATTGAATATAATAAAAATGCTAAATTATCCA
>OIWK01002177.1_pt1 | contig 16263 bp, 15 predicted proteins | sample 1587401 | NCBI WGS metagenome assembly OIWK01 (sample SAMEA3888911, study PRJEB22519) | human gut metagenome | biome: human gut; feature: human-associated habitat; material: faeces | place: Denmark | collected 2009
TCTTTTTTCTATTTCTTTCGCATACTTAGACACGTTTTTCCTCCTGTCTATTATCCTATTTCCAATTTCTATACAACTTTTTATTTTATTATAGAATGTGCCTGACTGTCAAGAAAAAAAGGACCGTAAACTGCTGGCTTTTGCAGCTTACGGTCCTTCTTTCTGATCTGTATTTATTTACTATAGAACCTCAGTCATAAATCCCCTCTGTCTGGATCACCTGATCCGTCGCTGTCTCCTGGTCTTCGTATGTAGTGTCTGTTTCGTCCGTGCTGTCATAAGCGGCCGTCTCGTCAGCATTTTCTTCTGCCTGTAAACTGTCTTCTTCTGTGTCCGCAGTCTGATCCAGTGGTGTGATCACAATATTTTCTGCGGCAATTCCTGTTTTTCGTTTAATAATATCCTCAATCTGGGCTCTTTTTGCATCTTCAAGATCTGCCTCCGGGACAACCACATCTGCAGTTTCACCGGTAAGGTTTACCACAGTGTTTTCGAATCCCTTTGCCTCCAGGAGCATTTCTGCAGCAGCTTCTTTTTCTGATACTTCTGTCATCTCTACCATAGTATTGATCGCCGTCTGTTTCTGTTCATCATCAATATCTGCATTGTTGATGATCTCCTGCAGATCAGCCTTGCTCTGAGAGCGCACCTGCTCACGGGAAAGCTTCGCCTGTGCCGCAAAGCCTGAGGCGCCGGTAAGCACAGCCTCTCCCGGCGTTGTCGTATCCGTATCATCTGCTGTATCGCTTAAACTATTCTGGCTGTTTTCTTCTACGAGTGCACTCTCATCGCTGATGTCATAATCCACCTGATCCAGAATACTGCTGCTGTCTGCACTCGCTTCTTTGTCCCTGAATCCCAGGTCTACATCTGCAAAATTCAGATACCCGGCCACTGCGATCAGAATAGCCAGCGAAGTAATGATCACCTGATTCCTTTTTATGACTTTTTTCACTTTGCTCTCCTCATTTCATTTTGATTATTTTTATTTTATGGGCTTCAATCTGAAATAATGCCATTACCGCCTGCTGAATTTTCTGCACAACCACCGGATCTGCCGCCCCTTCTGCCGCGATCAGAACCCCTTTAACCTCCGCTTCTTCTGACTGATAGATTCCCTGCTGCTCTCCTGTCATCAACATTACTTTTACCTTTCCGGCTCCTTCCATACTTTCCAGAATATCCTGCAGTTTAAGCTCAAGAGTGGATTGTATCTCCACCGTACTCTGTGTATTATCCTTCAGTAAAGTACTCTGTCGGGCTGTACCGGTCTTCTGCGATACCGGAAGTGCGATCACCGACAGAAGAAGCCCCAGAAGCAGAAGCACGATCCACTGCTGTTTTCCCAGCTTCTCCCGTAAAAATCCTGATATTCTGTTCTTTGATCCCGAATTCCTGTCGGAGTTCATCCTTCAGCCTCCCTTCCTGTTGTAAGTCCAGGCTCTGTCCTGCTGTCAGACTCACCGATATCTGCTCCCCCTCTATATCTACGATGACTTCCTGTATTTTTATTCCTTTTTCTTCGCATTTTTTTGTGATCTGAGATGTAAGTTCCTGCTCGAAGCCTTTGCGGATATAAAATCCCTGCAGGTTCTGCGTCTCCTTCTTTTCAAGAACCGAAACTTCCTCATTATAATTTCTCGAAAAATCTTCGATAACCGCACCACTGTTTTTTACAATAGAAAGCAGGGGTACGGACAGAATATAGATTAATAAAAGCCCCATGAAAGATCTGATATATCTCTCATATTTTTTATCCGGTATCAATTGAAGCACTGCTGTAAATAAAATATAAAATGCCGCCAGAGTCCTGACCCATTGATAGATTTCTGCCTTCATCTTTTATTTCTCCTCTTTTATGTCCCGGACAGCCGGCATCATCGCTGAATTCCCGCCATCAATACCAGAAATGCCAGCATACACAACACTTCCGCAGTAAAAAGGATCCGAAGAAGCAGTGCGCACCCTTCCCCCATTGTACCAAGAGCTCTTACCATACGCCGGTCAGAAACCGGCTGTGCCACCGCTGCAAGCAGACGATAAAGAAGCGACAATATCCCATAATGCAGCATCGGTCCTGCACCGATCAGAACAAACACTACAAGAATCACAACTCCCAGACAATTTCTGACCAGAACCGCACTTGTCACAACCAGTTCTGTGACCATGTTCACTGCATTTCCCACTCCCGGAAGTGCCCCTGCCGCTTTTGACAGAAGCCCTCTTTTTACTGAATCCATGACCGGTGCCACCAGGTTCCGGATGATCTGCAGCCCCACCACTGCTGCAAGAAGTGATTTTAGTCCCCAGGAAACTGCTGTGTTCAGCAATTCTGCCATTTTTCCCAGCATTTCCTCTCTGGAAAGTGAATTTACAAGCTGCAGAAGGACATACATACCAGATGCCGGAAGAAGTACCGTCAGAAGCAGCCACTGTATTCCCCACACCATGAGCAGCACGCCTTCATAAAAAACGACCGCTGATGCCGCACCAGAAGCGGCACAGACCGTCATATAATATGCCGGTGCCAGTCCTTTCATCATCTCCGTCATCCAGGAGATTGTCTTTTCCAGCGAACTGCTCATCTTCGAAAAAGAATCCATCAATATAGTAAAAAACAACAGATAGACTACAAAAAAGCTAATGTCCCCAATCTGGTTATTTTCAAATACTTCTGCAAAACTTGTAAAGACTGCTGACAGCAATATCAGAAGAATCAGTTTCACAAAAAGCTCTTTTTCCTGATCCAGCTGGTAAAAGAAAAAACGGTACACAAATTCCTGTACCGCTTCTTTTGAAAATGCCCGTTCTCCTCTGGTAAGCTTTATCAGTGCCTCTTTCATGGAAAAACTGTCTGCCCCCATAAAATCATCCAGCATCTTCTGCACATCTGCAAGATTGATCTCCTTAAGAAGTTCCTCCGCCGTTTCTGTTTCATCCAGGCTCAGCTCATCCGTATCCGATGGCTGTGTTTCCACTGTTTTCTGATCTTTCAGACCTTCTCCGCTGTCCCCATAAGCTTTTACTGTCTGGCGTCCCCCTGTTTCCAGCCACAGCATAACAACGAAAACTAAAAATATCCTCCGAAACCATATTCGTATGTTTCTTTTCATGTCATAAACTCCTGTATCGTTTCGAGCAGTGCCAGAAGGATCGGAACGCTCTGCACCAGAATTGCCAGCCTGCAGAACATCTCAATCTGTGCTGCTGTCGACTGATGCCCGGCATCCTTACAGATACCTGCCGAAAACTGTCCGATATAGGTGATCCCGATCATCTTGATCAATGTTGTAAGATATTCCTGCGTGACCGGAAGGCTGTTTCCCAGTTGTCTGAGTGTTCCAAAAAGGTATTCCAGTTTCCCTACAGCCAGTCCAAGGATCATGATTCCAATCCCCATCGTGATAAACGCTGTATATTCCTGTCTGGTTTCTTTCAGAAAAAAGCAGAGTATTACACCACAGATTCCCAGAAGTGAAATTTTTATTATATCCATCTTTCCTCCTGCTTACAGTACAAACAGCTTCTGAATATCCACAAACAATTCATAAATGTAGGGTACTATCCAAAACAAAACTATAAGAAGACCTGCGAGGCTCACCAGAAATGCCTGCTCGTCCCTCCCGCTGTGTTTCAGAATCTGAGAGAGAATGGAAACCAGGATTCCGACCGCCGCTATTTTAAAAATAATGGTAACTTCCACTCTTGCCCCCTCCCGTTCTTACCAAAACAATACTGCAAGCAAAATTCCTCCAAGGATTCCCAGGCTCTGGCAGATTTTTTTCTGTTCCGGCAGTTTTTCTCTGAGTTGTCTCCGGCGTTCTTCTGTTTCTGCTTCCAGAAGTTCGATCTGACATATCTGCTGCTCTCGGTCGAGATATCCAAGTCTTCTTCCCAGTGTCTGCAATATCTCAATTCCCTCTTCTTCATTCTTATGAGCTCCGGCAAAATTTTGCAGATAAATGTTTTTTTGTATGCAGTGCTCCAGTATCTCTGTCAGATTGCTGCCGCCGCTGCCTCTCATCTCCTGTGCCGCATCCAGAAGAATTTTTGAAAATGATCCTTCAATCTTTCCCGCAATCTCCCCAAATGCCTCCGAAAGCGAACTGTTCCCGCAGCGTATCTCCCCTTTCAGCAAAAAAAGAATCTGAAGCAAAATCTCCAGGTTCTTTTCTCTTTCTGTAAGTTCCCGGCTTCCTGCATATCCGATTCCTGCTCCACCGAGAATCATACACAGCGCTGCTATAAGCTTCAGCATCTTCTTCCCTTTGCGTCATAGATTCCTTTTATCACGCCGGTCTGATTTCTATCGCCGAGAACAATGTATTTTTCAAATATTTCCATTTTTTTGAGTTTCTGAAAAAAAGGCTGGGCCAGAATATCCTCCAGTGAATTTCCATGTGCTGTTGCGATCAGCCGGCAGCCACAGTAGATCACACTTTCAACCGCCCGGAAATCTTCTTCCCGGCCAAGCTCGTCCACTGCCACCACATCCGGAGACATGGATCTTACAAGCATCTTCATGCCCTCTGCCTTTGGACAGGCATCGAGAATATCCGTACGCATTCCCAGGTCATTCTGCGGAATTCCCTGCCAGCTTCCGGCAAGTTCACTTCGTTCATCTACCACTCCCACGGTCACACCCGAAATCCCCTCCCGTCCATTGCTGAGCTGGCGGATCACATCACGGAGAAGCGTGGTCTTACCTCCCCTTGGCGGAGAAATGATCAGGGTATGTGCGATATGGTTCTGCCTCTGTATATATGGCATCACTGCATCTGCACAGCCCGGGAGCTGATGCGACAGGCGGACATTGATACAGGAAATATACTTCATCCCTTTGATACGATCTCCATTCAGAATCACCTTGCCGGTGACACCAACTCTGTGTCCGCCCTGCACACTTATATATCCCTGACGGATCTCATCCTCATATGCATACAGCGAATAGCCGCTGATATACTCCAGTGTTTCCTTAAGATCCTGCCGCGTTACCAGGTACGGCTCATGTCCCTTTATCCGCAAAAACCGTTCTCCTCCCGCATAGATCAGAAACAACGGTCTGCCGGCCCTGAGTCTGATCTCATAGAGGCAGTTATAATCCGGCTTCGCCTCAATGAGAAGTCTGCGGATATTTCCTGCAAACAGATTCTGAATATTTTCCCCGTCGATCGCCCTCACCTCTTTACAGTTAATATATGTGGACAATCTGTTTTTAGTACCTCAAGCAGATATAAAAAATCCGTATACACCAGCATAACCTGTTATGCATACGGATTTTTACTCTGCTTATGGCAGTTGTATTTCTTCATGTACCCATCGAAGTTCCAGAGGATCGCGGGACCACACTGCTCCGCTGTAGCCTTCTTCCATTTCCAGCATCATATAAGAACCTTTGTCCATGGGAATCTTACGGAGATCTTTGGAAAGGCCTTCTCCTGTCCACTTGATATACGCCTCCCGAAGCACCCACTGGACAAAGAATGCCTTCTCCATCTGGTCGCTTTCAAGAATCTCACGCACCATGTCTGCCGGGACCATTCTGTTCAGCATTCGCTCGTAGTTGACCTTCTTGTGTTCCTGAACATCAATGCCGACTTCCTCCCCCGCGATAATGCACATCACATACTTACCGGAATGGCTGATGTTGTAATGGATCTTTGGCTGCAGGGTCAGAAACGGCTTTCCGTGTTCTCCTGCCGCCCGCGGCTCGAATGCAAGTTTCAGGCCATATTCCTTATAAAGTCCCGTCGCAAGCAGTTTCTCTCCGATCATATGTCCCATGTTCTTGTGGAGATATTTCTCCGGAACCTCTGTAAAATAAATCACTGCTTTCACACTCATATCTGCACCTCCTCCAGAAAGCGAGAAGGCTCCCGTTTCTTCTCATGCTGCTGTCTCACGTAACACAGATCAAGTTCTTTCCTGGCACGGGTCATTCCCACATAAAAAAGTCTCCGTTCTTCTTCGATCGCTGGTTCCAGGACTGCTTTCTTATACGGCATGCTTCCTTCATTTACATTCAGAATGTATACCTTATCATATTCCAGTCCCTTAACGCCATGAAGTGTCGAGATCAGAACGCCTTCTCTCTCCTGCTCCTGTTTCTTCGCCTGCTCTTCCAGCTTTCCGGTGTAATCCTCTATGTAATCTTCCCATTCTTTCAGGCTGTCCATTCCCTTCGTACTGTCCGTCAGCCAATCCAGGATTTCACTCAATTCCTCTGGCTTTATTTTACGATATTCTGCGTATTCCCGCAAGTATTCTTCGTATCCCATTCCCTTTCGGATAAAATTTATTGCCGCAAACGGAGAGAGTCCTTTTAGTATCCGAAGATGCGTCTCCAGAGTTGTCAGCCGGTCGCACATCCAGTCCTTATCCTTATAAAAATCCTTCAACTGTTCAAAGGAAATCACAGGTGATAAAGACACTGCATCCCTGGATATATATCGGTTTGGCCGGTTCATAAATTCCACAAAATTCTTCCGGCTCTCGTCTCCCGACGCAAAACGCAGGTAGGCCAGAATATTTCTGCATATCCAATGATGAAACAGATTTGGCAGTTTTTCTTTCATGTTGAAGGGAACCTGTCGTTCCATCAATGCCCCTACCAGCCCCTCTGCCTCCTGATTCGTGCGCAGAAGAATCGCCGTATCTTCCAACTTATCTCCTCGTTCCATCCGCTCCCTGAGTTCTGATACAACTTCCAGATATTCCTCCCTTGGGTTTTCAAATTCACGAAGCTTTACCGGAGCCCCTTCCGGATTCGGTGTCTGTAAATGTTTCTGGAATCTCTTTTTATTCGTTCCGATCACCTGCATCGCCGAAGAAAGGATTTTTTTGCTGCAGCGATAATTCACATCCAGGGTTACGGTTTCTGCAGCCGGATAGTCTTTGGTAAAATTCAGCATGATCTCCGGTCTTGCGCCGCGGAAATGATAGATCGACTGGTCATCATCTCCCACAATAAAAAGATTATCCTGCGGTTTTGCAAGAAGCTTTACGATATCATACTGCATCTGGTTGATGTCCTGAAACTCATCGACAAGAATATACTGGAATTTATTCTGCCATGCCGCCAGAATATCCTTACGCTTATCAAACAACTCATAACAATAAAGGATCATATCATCAAAATCCAGCTTTCGTCTTGCCTGACAGATTTTGATATATTCCCGGTATATCTGACGAAAAACTTCGTCCGGGCAACAGGAAGAATAATAATATTCCAGCGAAATCCTGTTTCCCTTGACAACGCTTATCTCCTTCGCGACTTCTTCCGAAAAATCCCCTTCCTCTGCCAGATCTCCACCATAATTCATGGCAAGTTCCCTGAGAATTGCCATTTTTTCCTCTTCCGCCAGAATATTTGCGGCAGTAAAACCATATGCCTGTTTCAGGATACCATAAAAAACGCCATGGAAGGTTCCAAATGTAATTGGAGTATATTCCTGACCGGTAAAATTCAGAAAACGCTCTTTCATTTCTTTTGCCGCCGCTCTGGAAAAGGTTACAACCAGAATATTAGCCGGAGAAATTCCGCCTTCCTTTGTCATATATGCAGTTCTTTCTACTATTACGGAGGTTTTCCCCGAACCGGGGCCTGCCAGGACCATCATCGGTCCTGACAGGTGGGCGATCGCCCTTTGTTGAGATGGATTACGTTTCATATATCTGCTGATCAGCTGAGTTTCTCAATAGCTGCTTTTACACGTTTGAGTGTTTCTTCCTTGCCGATGATCTCCATGATCTCAGTTGCACCTGCCGGTGTCATCTGCTTGCCAGATACCGCAGTACGGAGCGGCCACATAACATAGCCATTCTTGTATCCTTTTTCTTTGACAAAGGCGCTTAAGGAAGCAAACAGCGGGTCATTTTCATACTCTTCCTGTGCTTCAAGAACCGGAAGAACTTCTTTGAGAACTGCAAGAGAGGTTTCCTCGTTTGTCTTCATCTTCTTGTGACAGTACATTGCAGAATCATACTCCGGTACCTCCTCAAAGAAATCGATCAGTGCCGGAATATCCGGAAATGTTTCGATTCTTGTCTGAACCATTCCTGCAATCTTACGGAAGTTGTAGTCTCGTTTCAGAACCTGCTTCATGTATGGAAGTGCTTTCTCATAGAAAACTTCCGGATCCATTTTCTTAATGTATTCGCCATTCATCCAGCGAAGCTTGGTGATATCAAATACGGCTGGTGATTTGCTGATATGATGATAATCAAAAGCCTTAACCAGTTCCGGAAGAGAGAAGATTTCCTGGTTGTCCTGCGGGCTCCAGCCAAGAAGAGCTACGAAGTTTACGATTGCCTCTGTCACAAATCCCTGCTCCAGAAGATCCTCATAGGAAGAATGTCCGGAACGCTTGGAAAGCTTCTGATGCTCTTCATTGGTGATCAGCGGACAGTGAACATACACCGGGATCTCCCATCCGAATGCTTCATAAATACGATTGTATTTCGGTGCAGAAGAAAGATACTCATTTCCTCTGACAACATGGGTGATTCCCATCAGATGGTCGTCTACAACGTTTGCAAAATTGTAGGTCGGATATCCGTCTGATTTGATCAGGATCAGGTCTTCCATTTCCTCATTATTGACTGTGATATCTCCATAGATCACATCATGGAAAGTAGTGGTTCCCTCTGTCGGCATATTAAAACGAATAACATGTGGTTCTCCTGCATCCAGACGACGCTGAACCTCTTCTTTGGAAAGCCTGAGACATCTCTTGTCATAAATAGAGATTTCCTTGCCAGCCACCACACGCTTCATAGATTCCAGTTCTTCCTGTCCACAGAAGCAGTAATAAGCATCTCCCTGCTCGATCAGCTGCTGTGCATATTTAAGATAAAGTCCGGATGCCTGTCTCTCACTCTGCACGTAAGGACCTACACCGCCATCCTTATCCGGGCCTTCATCGTGAAGCAGTCCTGTACCTGCCATGGTACGATAGATGATATCCACTGCTCCATCTACATAGCGCTCCTGGTCTGTATCCTCGATTCGAAGGATAAAATCTCCATCTTCGTGTTTTGCAATCAGGTATGCGTACAGTGCTGTACGCAGATTTCCTACATGCATCCTGCCTGTCGGGCTCGGTGCAAATCTGGTTCTGATCTTTGTCATTTCTTATTTCCTGCCTTTCAAAAATGTAAAACCCCTGAGACAATATGCCTCAGGGAGTGTTTTATTATGCCTCAATGCCTCTGCCTTTAAGATACTCGATTACGTCTCCCACTGTTTCCAGGTCTGTCAGTTCCTCAGCAGGTATCTCAATATTGTATTCATCCTCCAGTGCCATAACCAGTTCAAACAGGTCAAGAGAATCTGCTCCGAGGTCATCCTTAAAAGAAGTATCTGCTGTAATTTCGCTTTCTTCGCAGTTTAACTGTTCTGCAATCATTTTTCTCATTTCTTCTAACATTGCTATTTCTCCTTTATCAAGTAACAATTTTGCTCTACTTTGATGTGCAAAGTATATATTCTGAGAACCTATTTGTCAATAGATTTTGCTTATTTTAGAGAAGCCTTTCCGGCTCTTTAAATTTAATCTGTCTGGCCACACTCAATGCCAGTCCCATCTCTGCCATCAGGAACAGGATTGATGTACCTCCATAACTGATAAACGGCAAAGTAACACCTGTATTTGGCATCAGATTTACCACTACGGCAATATTAAAAATAACCTGCAGTGCAATATGAATAAAAATACCACTCACTATCAATGAGCCAAACAGATCTGGTGCATTCTGTGCAATAAAGAACAATCGGTACAAAAGGTAAGCAAACAGAAGAAGTACGATCATTCCGCCAAGAATTCCAAGTTCTTCACATACAATAGAAAAGATCATATCGTTCTGCGCTTCCGGCACACTTCCGAGCTTCTGGATACTGTTTCCAAGTCCTCTTCCCAGAAACCCTCCTGATCCAATCGCATACAATGCCTGTATCGTCTGATAGCCATCTCCTGATGCATAATCCTCCGGATGCAGCCATACAAGGATTCGTCTCAAACGGAAACTTGAACTGGTTTCCATCGTTGCACTTAAGAAGCTGATAGCAACAATAGCAACAACCAGGAGAATACCTGCTGCAATGAGGAATGGTCTTACTTTTGGATGTGCAATAAAGATAAGGCCAATCGTAATACCGAAAATAATGATCGCAGTACTCAGGTTATCTGTAAATACATATGTTATGAATGCAAGCGCACCGCCACTTCCTGCCAGCATCATAAAGCCTTTCAGTGTACCAATCTTTCTTCCCATATTTACGATCATATAAGAAAGACAGACGATCACTGCAATCTTCGCGAGCTCCGACGGCTGAAATGACAATGGTCCCAGATTCAGCCATCGACGCGCTCCATTTGCGCTTCGTCCAAGAGGTGTCTTGACCAGCAGCATCAGCACTGCTGCTACACCATAAATAACCCCTGTAAATCTCGTCAACATATGATAATCTATCTGTGAGATTGCAAGTGCGGCTATGATACATGCCAGACTGATCGCAGCCTGTTTTTTAAAATAATACATGTCATCGCCATAGTTCAGTTCTGCCATGTAAGAGCTGGTACTGTACAGCATAACCAGTCCAAAACAAGTCAAAAGAATGATAACCGCGAGAAGACTGTAATCATAATAATCGGTTTTCTTTTTTATTTTTGGTTTTCTTACAACTGCTTTTTTTCTACTCATAGCATACAGTATAGCAGACTCCTTTCCCGTCCGCAAGAAAAAAACAGGGAAACGGCATACAATCCGTCCCCCTGTTATACTGTGGATCAACGACCATTCCCATTCCTGCAAACAATCGTTTATCTGTCACATTTTTATATTACTTATCACTGTCATTGTCGATAGCTGCGGTCTCGATCACGAACTTCACATTGCCGTCCATGTCATCTTCCTTACCACTGAAGGAACGATATGCATTGTCATCAGAGCAGATTGCATCCAGACGATCCAGGATATCCTGAAGGTCATCATCCACGATATCAGAGAGTTTTTTGATTCCATCATCATTAAACTCTTTTGTTCCGTCAGCAAGTTCCTTTGCTCCATCAGAAAGACTCTTAATTCCACTCTTAACCTGTGCACTTCCGCTGCTGAGTGTAGATGTTCCGCTCATAAGCTGCTGTGTACCGGATGCAAGCTGGCTGGCTCCACTGTTAAGCTTGCTGCTGTTTGCAGAAAGTGTACTTGCTCCACTGGTAAGCTGACTCGTGGCACTTGTTACTTTGGAAGTTCCACTGTTGAGCTGTTTGCTGGCTTTCGTCAGCTTATCTGCTCCACCAGTAAGTGTTTTACCAGAGCTTTCCAGAGCTGTAGCTCCGTTTGTCAGCTGATCGTTTGATGCAGAAAGTGCAGCCACTCCATCAAGAAGGTTTGTTGTTCCTTCATCAACCTTTGCAAAACCACCCTGCAGTTTCTGGATTCCTTCTACCAGAGCATCTACACCACCTTTCAGTGTATCTAATCCTGCTCCGTCAAGTTTTTCGCCAAGGTAAGTCTGGAGAGTCTTCTGGAGTTCCTGAATACCGGCTTCAACGGCATCAGCCCCCTGAGAAAGTGACATTGTATCTTCTGATGTTCCCTGACCTGTTCCACTGTTTTTCAGTGCATTTGCTCCACCGATCAGTGCTTCATTGTTCTTTGTAAGTTCTGTAAGTCCCTGATCGATACCGGCTGTAAGCTGTTTGATTGCTGTCTGCATTGCTGCATTCTGGGCAGCCTCTTCCGCACTCTGATTATTCAGTGCTGCCAGACCACTCTGAATCTGTGAAAGTCCATCCTGAACCTGTGCTGCTGCGTTTGCTGCCGCTGCTGCCTGTTCATTCTGGGCACTTACTTCACCTGCTGCTGCCTGTACCTGGGCTGCCTGATCATTCAGTCCTGAAACCTGGCCTGCATGTGCCTGCAGATTTGCTACACCGCCCTGTGCAGTTGCAACACCACCAGAGATAGCTCCGATTGCGCTCTGTACTGCACTGTTGACAGCTGCTGCGGTTGCCTCATCCATGGAAGAAGTATCGATTCCACTTAAAATATCAATTGCGGAGCTGGCACTGTCAAGTCCTGCGGAAATTGTTCCTGCATCACCCTGAAGTGCATCACCTGTTCCTGCTGCCGCGCTTACTGCACTGGCAGCTGCATTTAACTGATCTACTGCTGAAGTTCCAGAAATTCCTGCAACAGAGGAAGCTGCTGACTGAGCTGCCTCCAGTCCACTTTCAATCTGTGCTGAGCCATTTGAGCTTCCATTTCCTGATGTTGGATTTACCATAGCATTCAGTTTATCAGCATTTTCTTTTATCGTCTGAACCGTTGTGGCATAAGTAATTACCTGATCTGCAAACGCTCCGGTCTTCTGTGCATAAGTTTTTGCACTTTCTACAAACTTAATGATCTTGGCAATGGAGGTCTGGAGTTCCGGAAGTTTATCCTTAACAGTTGTCACCAGAGTATCAACCTTACCCTGCAGTTCTGTAAGTCCTTTTGCTTCCAGGTCAATACCTGTACCTAACTGACTTACACCATCGGTATAATCATTAATTCCGTTTCCAAGAGTTTTAACACCAGCAACGTATTTCTTTACACCATCTGTCAGGTTATTACTTCCCTTTACATACTGCTGTACTCCGGATGCAAGAGTAGTTACACCAGTATTATATTCTTTCAGTGATTTTGATAATGTTCCAACTCCTGATGCATATTCATTGACACCAGAAGCAAGTTTATCTGCCCCTGCTGTATAAGAAGATACACCACTCTTAAGAGTAGCTGCTCCGCTGTTCAGACTGCTTACTCCACTTACGAGGGTTCCGATACCGGAATCAAATTCCTGATATTTTTCATCAAGCGTAGATGCTCCATCAGAAAGTTCCTTGCTTCCATCTACCAGTTTGGCTGCTGCATCTGTCAGATCCTTCATAGAATCTTTCAGATCATCAATACCATCAATGTTATCTACATCCAGAGAATCCAGAAGATCTGTCAGTGCAAATGTAAATGTAGAACTCATATCAAAGTCTGTCACATCTGCTTCCATTGTAAAGTTTTCCGGAATATCCAGATCAATGTCTTCATCTATGCTCTTAAGATCAAGATTATCAGCAAGTCCCGGCATACCAACGCCTACTACAATATTTCTCTGTCCGTCTGAAAGGATCTTTCCATTATCTATCGTTACATTTGTAAAATTGTCTGTAGGAAGGATCATCGCTGTTACCATTACAAACGGCGCATACAGATCTGTTGTTTTGTTTCCAACTTTTGTTTTATTCTTCACATTATTTTTGTATGCTACTTCGATCTTCAGATGTCCGCTTTTACCCCCGAGATCATCCGGATTTACCTGAGTACCATTCAGATAATATTTAATTTCCATGGAAACTGGAAGATTCTTGGTTGTAGTTCCCTGATAATAAATATCTTTATCATCTGTGTTCCAGGTCAGCTTATCTCCATTCTGAGAGAAAGTTTCATCACCTTTTACATTCTTAATGTCTTTCAGATCAGATACATCACTTAAGTCTCCTGCAGAAGCTGAATTTTTCAGCCAGTCAGAAACTGTGATCTCCTGTGGAGTTCCGTCTGACGCTGCATTTACATATACGGTCTCCTCTTTTGAAATATCTGTATTTGCTGCCAGTACCGGGCTAAATCCCATTACCATAGTCATTCCTACTGCTACAGAAGCTGCTACCGCTTTTTTTCTGTTTCGGTTCATATTATACGACTCCTTTTCCAGCCATTGGCTTTTTATATTTAATGGTTGTTGTGTACTTATTATTTTTTGTCAGGTAAAAAACCTTTTGATGTATGAACGATGAGCGGATCAAACACCATAAACATTGCAGGTAATACAAGAAGTACAACAATCGTACTGATCACTGCACCACGTGCGAGCAGTGTACAGATCGCACCGATCATATCTACCTTTGAGTACAGGGCTACACCAAATGTTGCCGCAAAGAAACTACATCCACTTACGATAATAGATTTCATTGAGAATTTATGTGCAATGGAAATAGATTCTTTTTTAGTTTTTCCAAGATGACGCTGTTTCTGATAGTTACTTGTCATCAGGATCGCATAGTCTACGGTTGCACCCAGCTGGATGGCACCGATTACGATACTTGCAACGAATGGAAGCGTTATCCCCTGGTAATACGGGATTGCCATATTAACAAAGATTGCAAATTCGATAACAAACAGCAGAATAAATGGTAACGAGATTGATTTGAATACAAACAGGATGATCAGGAATATTGCTGCCATAGAGAGGATATTTACTCTCTGGAGGTCAACATTTGTTGTATCCTGAAGGTCTTTCATCAGAGGTGCTTCACCGATCACCATTGATTCAGGACTGTATTTCTTAACAATCTTCTGAATCGCATCAAGCTGTGCGTTGCATTCATCCGTTGCTGAAGAATACTCTGAGCAGATAAACTGTACTTCATAGTTGTCGGACTGAAGCATTTTTTTAATATTGGAAGGAATCATGGATTCCGGGAATGTAGGTCCGATCAGGGAATTCATTCCAAGTGACCATTTCACCCCGTCAACTTTGTCAATCTGATCCAGCATCTGTGTTTTTTCTTTACTGTCCAGTCCATTTTTCAAAAGTATCATATGAACCGTACTCATATCGAAGTCTTCTTTCAGTTTTTCATTGGATACATTACTGTCCAGTGTAGCCGGAAGTGACTTATCAATATTGTAGTAAATCTGAGTATGATTGTTTCCGTAAACAGCCGGATACAGCATTACCAGGAAAACAAGAAGCCATACTTTGTAATGCTTTGTGATAAAACCAGAAGCCTTATCCAAGCTTTTGACCAGTGGTTTATGTTTTGTTTTTTCAATCACTCCGTCAAATACAGCAGAAGCATTCATTGCAATCCAGAGAAAAGCACCGATTCCAACAAGTGCACCCGCGATCACAAATACAGAAATTTTCACAACCGCGGTATTGATTCCCGCCATCTGTGCACCTTTCATGTTACTTCCTACTGCATATACTTTTTTGCCATATTTTGTACTTGTTGTGATATATACAAAAACAAGTGTCATGATAATAAGGATCAGACCAACGATCGGAATCGTAGATACTTTTCCATTACCAAAATTATAAAGTGTCTGATAAGAGGACTGGCTGTTTGCCATCTTGTACACAGAACTTCCTCCCCCGATCAGTGCTTTATCCACATGCTGGCAGAAATACTGTGCAAAAGAACGATAAATCAGCATCGTTGCCAGTGTAACGATAAATGCTGGCATCTGGATCCATCCTACCATCACGCCATTGATCAGTCCGCAGAATGCGCCAAACAGAACTGCAAATAAAAATGTGAGGATAATGCTGTTTGTCATGTTAAAGATAATGACAGAAAATCCACCATCTAAAGCCAGCATGGAACCAACAGAAAGATCGATCTCACCGGTGATGCAGATCAGTCCCATGCCCAATCCGATGATGCCAATTACTGCAGAATGACGAAATACATTCATCATACCGCTCCAGGTCAGTCCGTTTGTTGTCAGTGCATATACGATAAAAATTGCCACAAAAACAATGATATAACTATTTTCTCCCAAAAATCCTGCGATACGTCCAGGAACTGCTGTATTCTTTTTACTCATCTTATTTTCCCTCCTCTGCCTGCGCCGCATTTGTTGAATACATCATGACTGTCATCTCATCAAATTCACACACTTTAATGCTCCCACCATCATTTCCCAGGCTCTTGTACGGCACATCAAAAAAGCTGGCATCCTCTCCTACAATATCAAACAATGCACTCCCGCCTATGTGCACCGGAATCTGCTGTGGCTGTTTTTTTAGCAGATTTCCCGTATCATACAAGGCTGTGGCACAAGCTCTTTTACCATCCTTTAGGAGTGTGACCCTATATAGTCTTCTGCTCTCATTACTTCGCTCACAGAAGCACTTTAACACTATGTATGATATGACAAAACCAAAGCATATCATAACTGTCGCATCAGAGCTGAAAAAGCTGTCCAGAGCTGTTACTATGCCTCCGGTCAGCACTGTTACAAACATACATAGTGCAAAAAGTCTTAGAAACGGGATTTTTCTGCCAGCCTGTCTGCCTATTGCAAGCCTTGCCGCAAGCGGTACGACCACCAGAACAGAGGTCCATTTATAAAACGCATAGCTGCCTGCCAAAAGAAGCAGTACACATTCACATACCGATGCACCCACCGCTGAAGCAATCAGACGTACCCCCT
>OIWK01002185.1_pt1 | contig 16221 bp, 11 predicted proteins | sample 1587401 | NCBI WGS metagenome assembly OIWK01 (sample SAMEA3888911, study PRJEB22519) | human gut metagenome | biome: human gut; feature: human-associated habitat; material: faeces | place: Denmark | collected 2009
AATTGCTGTATGGTTTTTAAAAGTTTCAAAATTACTCCTAGCCCTGTCAACAACAACCTCCCGCCATTGCGGAATAGAACAAGGTACGCTACATGACGGTTCAATCGCACCTAGTTTCTGGAATGTTCCATGACTTTCCATATTCGTTTCTGCCATTACATAAATACCTGCTTTATCACACAGGTAATACCACGGTATCTGATCCGGATAATGACAGGTGCGTACTGCATTGATATTATTTCTAATCATACAATCAATGTCTGCTGTCATTTCATCCATACTGATGCTTCTTCCTGTCTTTGCACTCCACTCATGACGGTTTACTCCGGTAATGACAAGACGTTTACCATTTAAATAGATTACCTTGTCAATCATTTCCAGTCTTCTGAAACCTATGTCATATGGAATTATCTCTAATATTTCTCCATCTTCGCCTCTAAGCTCTACATATGCGTGATACAGATATGGGTAGTGATTATCCCATGCCTTAACACTTCCAACCTCAGTATCTATCACTCCTACAAGACTTCCAGATTTTTCCTCTAAGGCGATATTGTCCTCTGCCACCTGATTATTCTCTCGGTCTTTTAAAACAAAATGGGCAGCTACTTTCTTTCCTTCCGGAGCAGTTACTTTCATCTTTACCGATACTCTGCCGCTTGCATTATCCTTGTTTAGTGTCGGCTGAAACCATACATCTTCCAAATGCACCTCTGGCACTGCTTTTAAAGTTACATTTCTGAAAATTCCAAAAAATCGGAAAAAGTCCTGATCCTCCAAAAATGCTGCCGTACTCATTTTGTGAACCTGAACTGCCAGCACATTTCCTTTTTCTCTGATAAATGGTGTCAGATCAAATTCTGACGGTGTAAAACTATCCTCCGCATATCCTACAAACTGACCATTCAGCCACAGATACATCGCTTCTTCCACACCTTCAAAACAGATACGGATTTTCTTTTCACGCATTTGCTCACTCAAATCAAATCGTTTGATATAAGATCCGACAGGATTATACTCTGCCTCAGAAAACATTCCTGCCTCGTCCCCGGTACTCTCCATACTATACGCACCCCTGTGATATTCTTTTCCCTCCCACGGATACATCGTATTGATATAGCGTATTTTGTCATAGCCTGCCAGTTCGATATGCCCCGGAACCATAATCTTATCAAATGAAGATGCATCAAAATTTTCCTCATAGAAATTTTCCGGTCTGACCATTACATTTTTGCTAAAAGCAAACTCCCACTGTCCATTTAATGACTGCCTCAAGAGATTTTCCGATTTTTCCATATCTGCATAATCCATGTAGTAACAATGGTCGCTATGTGCGTTCAGCTGGTTTACACGGAACACTTCCGGATTATCTAACCATTTCATATCAGCATTCATAATGATTCTCTCCTTAATTTTTATACTGAAAGTTCGGAATTTCTCCCCAGCGCTCTTTAAAATAATGCGCTACCATCTTTGGTCTACGGTCTCTTGTAAAAAGTCCTTTTTTATTACCATCTGCTCTCATGCATCCCTGTATGGTTGCAAAATCTGCAAAGTTCCATACCTGTTCCCCGATAAAGAAGTTCCGCTTATCAAACTCTGCATTTTGTCTGCGGTAATATTCCATCTGAAATTCCTCGGAGAACATTTCCGGTACACTTTCATGAATGCCTGAAACTGCGTCCGCACCATATTCGGTAATCATCACCGGTTTGTTCTGTTTTTCCCAGAAATCAAGTTCCATATTCAGGGCATAACATGCAGCGTCCAGATCTCCTGACAAATTGTACCAGCCATAATAACGGTTAATGCACACAACATCCATTGTCCTTGTCACTATATCTTTTTCATAATTATTCTGACAGCATACAAAAGTAACTGGTCGGTCTGCCGGGTCCAGCTTGTGAGTCAGTTCATACAGGGAATGCCAGTAATCATAAGCCGACTCAGGGAAATGCTCAGTATCCGGTTCATTTCCCATAGACCACATTACAACACATGGATGATTCTTATCCCTTGCAATCATATCTCTTAATACCTGTTCATGATGCTCTCTTATCTGGAACGTCTTATATGGATCTACCTTCTCACCTGCACCAATACCAACCGCTGGCGTCTCATCTATAACGACGATTCCTTCCCTGTCACAGAGCTGATACATTTCCTCTGCATACGGATAATGGCTGGTTCGGAAAGAGTTTGCATTTAACCAATGGTACAAATTAATGTCTTTTACATTAAGGCACATATCGATACCCCTGCCATGCAAAGCTGAATCCTCATGCTTTGCAGCACCTTTAAAATAAAATGGCATTCCATTGATCAAAAACTTTGTTCCTTCTACTTTTACCGTACGGATACCAAATTTTTCCTCATAGCAGTCTGCACCATAAGCTACTTTTGCAGTATATAAATATGGCTCCAATGGTCTCGGCCACCACAGTTTAGCATTTTCAATGACTACTTTTCCCTTTGCACCATTTGCATGACCGACTTCTGTGCCGTCGGCATTTAAAATCGTTACCTGAACCTCATCTGTTGTTTTCTCTCCGGCAGTTTCCACTTCATAGGATACAATTCCATTTGTTCCGTCAATGTCCGGCACCAAGGTAATGTCTTGAATATAAGCCTTTGGTGTTGTGTAAATTCTGACTGGACGATTGATTCCCGCATAATTAAAAAAATCAAAGTTCGGAAGGTTCTGCGGCTTTCTCCAGATTTTTGCAGCTTCCACACTCGGCACCCCCGGATTATCAGAACCAAAAAATGCTGTGCTACTCTCATTTCCTACCGGAAGCGTGCTGTGATTTACCCGGTTGTCCACTGCAACGATGAGTTCTGCCCTCTCTCCTGCTTTGATTTTTTCTGTTACATCTACTTCAAACGGTAAAAATCCACCTTTATGCTCTGTTACAAGCTGTCCATTTATGTAAACCTTTGCTACATGTGTCACTGCATCAAAGCGGAGTACCAGTCTTTGTCCCTCAAAATAAGACGGCACTTTCACAGTTCTCTGATAATAAGCCCAGCCGTAGTGATTTCGATATTCCGGTGCATCCTTCTGATCATTATAAGATGCCGGAACTGCCATAAGTTCCGTGTCTTTCTCCATTTCCATATGGTCGCCCGGGTTTGTTGTATCTCCCAGTTTAAAGTTCCATACTCCGCCTAAATCAATGATTCCTCTTGTTTCATTTTCCTTTGGATATAACATGTTTTATTCCTCCTGATCTCTATTTCTTGATATAACATCAAGTTTTACCTGCTGTTCACGTTTTATAACAGTAAACCTTTTTCCACACATCTCCATGGAAACCTTAAAGTAATCCACATAATCCGGGATATGTGGTGTGAAATAATATCCATCTTCCTTCTCCGGACAGATATGGATTCCACCAATCTCTTCCACAAGAACCGGTATCGGTGCAGCTGCCCATGGATGGCAGAGACTGGTATTCCATTTCTGTTCTTTTCCCCATGCCTCAAAGCAGGTAGTTGCCCCTTCTTTTAACATATTTCCCCAGCCATGTGCGCTGTCATTTAACAACAGCTGATATACGTCATCATAATGTCCTTTTTTTGCCAGTGCCAAAAGCATGTAATAGCTTAACATCACACCGCATGAAAAACCTTTTTCCACTAAAAAAGAAATCACCGGCTCTTCATTGTCTTGCTCAACCAGTTCAAAATACAGTGGATATACATTTGAATGTAACGACGTATGCATACTCGTTTCACTGTCTGCAAACAATCCACTTTCCGATCTGTAAAATGCCTTATAAAAAGCTTTTATTCTTTTTTTCAAATCGTAAGGCTTCTCTTTTCCAAGTGCCTGTGCAAGTGCATTCACTGTTTTCATTGATCCAAGATAGAGTGCATTTATGACGTTATGGCAGCCTGCCCCAACCACCGGTCTTGTCAATGCGAAATCATAATCATCCCTCAAATTTTCCGGCCAGTCAACTAAATTCCACTTGTCTGCCACCTGCTCTAACAAGCCATCCTCTCTCTCATATTTTGAAAAATGAGTAAGCATGTTCTCTGCTGTCTTATAATACTTTTCCAACGTCCCGTTATCCCCGGTATAGCGGTAATATAGCATCAGAAGCTGTGGATAAAGCAGGGAGAAATCAGCGATTTCCTGCATCAGACTTCCGGGTGCCACTGCAAGCAGTCCCGGACATATTCCTGCCGTAGCAGCAAACTGGTCCATACATTTTAAGAGCATATCTGTCTCTCCGGTCAAAAGTACCTGTGCATGAGCCGTTACGACTGCATCTCCAAGATATTGTCCTTTTTCCCTGGTTGGGCAATCCACATAATTTTCCTGTGTTCCAAGCTTTACTGCATTTTTACATATTGCAAAAATCTGCTCCAATTTCTTTTCAGAAGTCTCAATCTGACATTTGCTCTCATCAAACGGATAATATCTTACTAATACATAAATATGATGGAGTGTCACATCTTTTTGTGGTCTTATCATTGCATAACGGAAGCCTTTGTAATCGTAAGGTTCCAATTCACAGATCCCATCTGCCAATGTCCAGCATTCCCGGTATGTGCAGTTACAACGCATCTTATATCTGACTCTGCCATCCTCTTCCAACTCTTCCCCACACAGTATCTCTACCGTATTTCCCGCCTTTCCTTCTGCTGTTATACAGAGGTATCCGGTCACCTCTTCTCCCATATCAAGCAAAATCCTGCCATCTCTGTAATATAAAAGTTTATCCGGTTTTCTTTTGGAAAAGAAAAGCTGTTTTGTTGGCTGCTTTTCTATGCCGTAATCTGCCCATTTTGCCGGTACTGCATTTTTCCATGAAAAATCATCAAAGTCTGTCGTTTTCCACCCTTTTGGAAATTTTCTGCTGTCGAAATTCTCTAAAAACTGCGTCTCATACCCAATTGTTTTTCCACTGTAACAGTCCAGTTTTTTATAACAAAAAGAAAGCGGTATCTGCTTTCCCTGTATATTTGTCAATTCTACTGCAAACGCAAATCTTAAATCCCCACTATTGTATACACGATTTACAAGCCCCTGATAATACAGATGAAGCGCAATGCAATGTTCTCCCTCTGCTCTGCAATCTACCGATATTTCATTGTAATAATAATGCTCCGGGTATCCTGCTGCCGGTCCTTCTGTCACAAATGTCCCATCTAAATAAAGTTTATAGTGATCATCTGCAGTCACTTTAAGCATGAACCTTTCACTTTCTTTTTCAGTAGAAAAGCATGCCCTTACAAGCACATGAATATTTTTTAAATCATCCGGTACTCTTTTTAATTCTTCCGGTGAAGGTGCCTGCTCTTTATGAAATAAATGAATTGGTTTTATATCAGAAAACTGTTCTGTTGTGAGCCACCGCGGCTTCCATTCTGCATCTTTTTTTATCTCCATACCCTGTCTGTCCTCTGACTGCTAAAATCTGTGTCTGGGTTTATGATAAAAAAAAATAGTATATTTTTCCATAGACTTTCTTATGAAAAAATATACTATTTTATAAGATTCACTATTTTTTTACTCCACCTGCACCTGACACATTCTCATTGTAGCCAATGCTGCTTCATGGCTTTCCGGTGTGACACCTGCGCAGCAGGAAGCAATGACTTTGACCGGGATCTCCGGCAGATATGCCTTAATTAAAATTGCATTGGAGACAACACAGATGTCGGTGCAAAGTCCGACCAATGTAACGGTGATATCTTCTTTCTCTGCGGTTTTTGTAATCTCTTCCGCAAGAATTTTTGAACCGAACGTTGGCTTGTCGATCACTACTGCGTCTTTTAATGCTGTTTTCACTTTCTCATTGATCTGCCAGCCGTCTGTTTCCTTCACGCAGTGCACAACCGGAAGATTTTTCCCTTCCTGAGTCTCTAAATAATTTTCCGGGTGTGTATCCCTTGTTGCAAAAATGTCTTTGGTATCATACTTTGCAATCTCTGCGATTACGTTATCCACGATAGCCACTGCCTCTTTTGTTCCGAGTGAGCCATCGATAAAATCATTCTGCATATCTACCACTACTAATAAATTTCTCATTATGTAAACCTCCGATTTTCCTTTTTAATTATAAAATATCCAAAATATTTTTTACTCCATGACACTAATTGTATCAAAGATTCTTTTTCTTATAATTGCACTTCTTCCTAGTCTTTCAGTGAAAAATACAGCTTCTTGTACCCAAGCTGCTGGCACAGTTTTGTCAGATACGGCTGGTCAATCCTTGCCTGCTCCAAAACATCCTTCTGTGCAAACACTTCCTCTTTTGTGCCATCTGCGAGCACTTTTCCGTGCGCCATAACGATCACACGCTCGAAACTCTCTGCCACAAAATCCATATCGTGTAAAATCGCAATCACCGTTTTTCCCTGACTGCTCAGATCCCGGATCATTTTCTGAATGATTTTTCTGCCCTTCCAGTCCTGCGCGATCGTCGGTTCATCCAGAATGAGCACTGTTGTATCCATCGCAAGAACGGAAGCGATCGCAACCAGTTTCCGCTCTGACAATTCCAGATCATAAGGATTTTCGTCTGCAAGCTGTTCCAGCCCGACCAGCTTTAATGCTGCAACAGCTTTTTCCTTTGCCTGCTCTTTTGTCATTCCGATATTCTGCGGTCCGAACATGACTTCATCGATCACATGATATTTGAAAATCTGGTCATCCGGATTCTGGAATACATAACCAATCTCCCCTGCCAACATCGCAACGGTCTTTTCTGCCATGTCGCTTCCACCGTAATAGATGCTGCCGCCCACCGGCTTTAACAGACCTTTTAACAGCTTTACAAGTGTCGTTTTTCCTGCGCCGTTCTGACCGATGACCGCAGTTGGTCTGTGGTCAATTGTAAGGTTTATGTCCTGCAGAACCGGAACATTTTCGAGATATTGGAATTTCAGATGTTCGATGTCAAAAACACTTTTCTTACAACTTATAGTCTGTTTCATGCTTTCATCTGTAGTTACAGAATCTTCCATCTGCCCGCTCTTATTTTTCATATCTTTATTATTGTCTAATAAAACTTTTTCCGGGCAGAACGCTTCCTCCCCCGGAAACAAATCTTTTAACGCCAACGCATCCTTAAGCGAAGCCGGATAACATCCATTCTCTTTCTTCACGCCAAAAGCCTGACAGATTCTTGTATAGGCAGGTGGATTCACCCCATAGCTCTGCAGATCCGCTCTGGAAAAAATCTGTTCCGGCGTATCGAATACGATCTGCTTTCCCTGATGCAGCAGCAAAATCTTATCACAGTATTCTGCCAGTTTTTCCAGCTTCTGCTCCACCATAATGATCGTGATCCCTGATTTTGCGAGCTTATCGACCGCCGCAAAAACTTCCTCGCTTCCCGCCGGATCAAGCTGTGAGGTAGGTTCGTCTAACACGATCACTTCCGGTTTCATCGCAAGGATACCTGCCAGCGCCACCCTCTGCATCTGACCGCCGGACAGATCAAACGGATTTCTGTCCCGGTAAGCTGCAATATCCAGCAGTTCCATCACTTCATCCACACGGCTTATCATCTCTTCTTTTGGCACGCCGAAGTTCTGCAGACCAAATGCAATTTCCTCAAAAACAGTTTCTTTTGCACCGGAGAGCTGATTGAACGGATTCTGGAATACCAGACCTACTTTCTGACACAGCTTTGAAACAGTCGTTTTTGCCACCTCAGTGTCCTCGATCAGAACTTTTCCTCCATAAGCCCCTTTGAAAAATCCCGGAACAAGACCGTTGAACGCCTGACAGAGCGTACTTTTTCCGGCTCCGTTCTCTCCAACGATCCCGATAAAAGAACCTTTTTCTATTTCAAAATCCAACCCATCCAACGCAAGCTTTGTTGTGTTGGGATAGCGGTATTTTAAATTTTCAACCTTTATATATGCCATAATTCTTCCTTTTTCCATATATCATTTTTTCCAGCTTTAACAATACACATTTTCAGTTTTGCAGCATGACGATTTACAGCACAATCCTCACCACTATAGCCCCTGCAATCACCACAGCCATCACCAGACATAACACGCGGTCGGAAGTTTTCATTTTTCCTTCCCTGAGACAGGTCTTTTTCTGCCCAGCCTCAAAGCCCCGGATTTCCAGTGCGATCGCACGCTCTCTTGTGTTGATGAGCGAACTCATGACAACCGGCGAAATTAACGGAAGAAAAGATTTTGCCCTGGTGATCAGATTTCCCTCCGTCTCAAGCCCACGGCTCCGCTGTGCATCCATAATCGTGTTCATCGTCCCGCTCATCTGCGGTACGATCTGAAAAACAGAACTGATGACATATCCGATCTTCGGTGAAAATCCGGCCTGCTCCAGATCCTCTACCAGCTCTGCCGGCTTAGTTGTGAGTACAAACACCGCAAATGCCAGCAGCATATTTAAGACGTTACAGCTGATGCGAAGCGCATACATCATTCCTTCCCGATAGAACTTTAACGGTCCTAACTGAAACATTAAGTTTGCATTTTCATGATTAAATAAACCATGGATCAAAAATATGGTGATCAGAATTGTAAATGAAAAAGCAATCAGTGGAAAAACCTTTTTCATGATTTTTCCACTGATAAGCATTACAAGACTGATTCCAATGAATATAGCGAATGCCCATAACTTCCCTGTGATCAGCGATGCAGCGACCGCTGTCAGGATATAACACAGTTTCGTAAAAGGATGCATTCTGGTCAAATAGGTATCTTTATCCACATAAAGGCTGATACTTTTCATCTAAATCACTCCATCAGAATATGTTTTCACTTCTTAGTCTAAGCTCTCCACACTATCGTTCACATCATAAAGAGCAGTAAGTTTTTTCGGAAGTCCTTTTAAAATCGCAAACACGATCAATACCGTAATGATCTTATCCGGAACATCCACAACGACTTCATCCAAGAAAGAACCTAATACAACCGGGAGATTTGCTGCCTGTGTTGCTGCGAATACTGCATCGCCCCAGACATTTCCTGTTGTACCGCCCCAGAAAATAACGTTTAACGGAGTGGAGATCAATACTGCTGCAAGACCGCCGGCTAAAGAAGTCAGTAACGCACCGTTTACTTTTTCCATTTTGCCGAGACGTGCCATAATACCAACGACAAGACCGATGCCAAGACTTGTGAGGGCATACACTAATGTAATAGAATCACCGGTTGTAAAACCATAGATCAGGTTGTTGGCTGCTCCACAGATCGCACCGATGATCGGTCCGCCGAGTGCGCCACCGATACAGGTTCCGATGGAATCTAACCATAACGGCAGTTTTAATACGGAAGCAAATAATTTTCCGAGGTAATTGATACCGATACATGCCGGGATCAATACCAGACTTGCTGTGTTTAATTTTGTTTTAAAAATGTTCTTCATAACGTTGTCCTCCTCATTTTCCGGAGCACCTGTACAGTGCCTCCAATGCTACATGAATCTCGTTTTTTTCTCCCTGTACGGTTGCATTCACTCCATCCGTATAGTTGTTAATGTTATCTTCAAGGTTATCCTCGTATTCCACCACCGTATTTAAGACAGAGGCTGTCTTCACACCCCGGAGTTTTCCGATTACAAACAGCGCCGCTGTCTCCATATCACAGCCAAGCACTCCTCTGCCGGCCCACAGTGCGTCGATCTCGTCCTCTCTGTCCGTGTAAAAACTGTCATGACTCCGTGCCATTCCGACATGCGCCGGAATCTGCTCCTCCTCTGCTGCCTCTACACAGGCATTCATCAGTTCAAAATCCGGGATTGCCGGATAAATGGAATCTATGTACGTTCTGGAAGTTCCTTCATCTCTCACCGCACCCTGCACTAAGATCAGATCCCCTAATCTGATCTCTTTTTGTAATGCACCGCAGCTTCCGATACGGATCGCATGCGTCACGCCGATACGCGCCAGCTCTTCCACAGCAATTCCGGTCGAAGGACCGCCGATCCCCGTAGAAACTGCAAGCACGCGGATTCCCTTGTAAGTTCCTGCAATGCTTTTATATTCCCTGTTAAATTCTAACTCCTCCACGTCCTCTAACTGTTCTGCGATCCGCTCCACCCTTGCCGGGTCTCCAGGAAGGATCGCATACGGAATGCCGAGGTCATCGCGCAGTTTTAAGTGAGGCATTACTTCCATTCCATCATCCACTCTTTTCTCAGATTTTTCAGCCTTATCACGACAAAATTTCTCATTACCATGATTTTAAGATTCTTGTTTAAAGTATCACTTTACAACTGTCTTGTCAACTGTAAAGTCATTTATTATTTTTGATTATTTAAACATGAAAAAAGAGAAGAAACTATTTTCCTACAATTTCTTCCCTTCAACGTCTTTTATTTTTTGTGGTATTTCAAAAGAAAATTTCCCATTTTTACAAATAACTTTCCTTCCGGTTGACAGCTTTTCTTAAGAAATTACCTATATTGGTCATGCACATAAGCGTCACTACAAGAAACAGTCCAGGTATGAGGATGATCCACCATGATTTTGTCATCAGTGCTTTATCTGCATTGGAGAGCATGCTTCCCCAGGAAATCTGCTCCAGTGGCAGACCGATCCCCATAAAGCTTAATGTTGACTCTGCAATAATTGCACTTCTGATATTCATTACAACCATAAACATGATCGAAGATGCAAAATTAGGAGTCAGGTGTTTCCATAAAACATGCCAGAAGCTTCCTCCCATACATTTTGATGCGATGACATATTCACTGTTTCTGATCTGCCTTACCTCGGTGCGGACTACTTTTGCAATGCTAGGCCAGCTTGTAACTCCGATAATAAAAGAAATGCTGAAAATATTTGCCTTTCCAAGAATTGCCTGCAGTAATATGACTAAAAGTAAATTGGGTATGCTTAAAAAAATCTCTGTAAAACGCATGAGCAGGGAATCAGCCCACTCCGGTGCACTTCCGCTGACTGCTCCGAATACGATCGCGAGCACAGTAGAGATAAAGGTTGCGAACACACCAATAAATAGCGAGATTCTTCCTCCATACCAGATCATAGAAAAAATATCCCTTCCCATCGTATCCGTTCCAAAAAGGAACTCTCTGCCCGGTGCTTCATTATAATGCACAAGATCCATATAACCCGGGTCTTTTGTCATGATCAGGTTACAGCACAGGCATCCAATTACGATCAGTGCCAGCAGGAGGATGGATAGGATTGGTTTTCCCTCATACCATTTTTTATATTTTACAGCTTTCTGTTCTGCTGTATTTTTTATTCCGACAATCTGAAACTCTGTATCCATTATCGTTCCTTTCTGTTACTGACGTATTCTCGGATCGATCCTCTCATTTATCGTCTGAGCGATCATGTTGCAGACAATGACAACCACACCGGTAAGGATACACAGAATCATCAATAAGTTATAATCTTTATATCTTGCACTCTCATATGCAAGCGTTCCGAGTCCCGGATAGGAAAACACCGTTTCTACAATATACGTTCCGCCTAAGATATGCGGTACTGAGATTGCCATAATACTTAAATAACTCGGAATAATATTGCGGAGGCAATGCCGGAAAAGAATACTTCTTTTCGTAAGTCCTTTCGACTTTGCCAGAAGCACATAGTCAGCCCGCACTTCTTCTAAAATTTTATTGCGGATCATATATGCATAATACCACAGGTGCCCGAACACAACTACTGTGACCGGTAAGATCAGATGTAAGATCCGATCCGTCACATCTTTTTCCTTCCCGATCGTATAAGCACCGGAGCTTGGCAATATATGAATCTCTACTGCAAAAAACAGGATCAGCACAAGAGAAAACCAGAACTCCGGTATGCAGCTTGTGATCGTTCCAACCTGACATACGATCCGGTCTAACCATTTTTCTTCATGCCATGCACACAAAATGCCCAGAAACAATGCCAGGGTAAAAATAAGTACAAAACCGATCCCGCCAAGCAGCATGGTATTTCCCACTCTTCCTGCAATGACTTCCAGCACATCCATTTTATACTTATAAGAGATTCCAAACTCCCCATGGAACGCACCAGAAAGCCACTTTACATACTGAACGATAATTGGTTTATCCAGCCCTAATTTTGCCATTGCCCAGTCATGTTCCTTCGGGCTCATTTTCTCCACTCTTTCTCCATAATAAGATACAAGCGGATCTCCCGGTGCAAGCCTTGCAATATAAAATACGATCAGTGACAGTAAAAAAATACTCGCCAGAAAAAGTAATATTTTTCTTAAAATATAAATACTGATTTCTTTTTTACTCATTGTTTTTTTCTCTCGTTCTTTGTCGTTCCATATGCGGATCCGGAATCGGGATTGAATCGATCAAGGCTTTCGTATATGGATGCTTCGGATGTTCAAAAATCTCCTTTACGCTTCCGACCTCCACTAATTTTCCATTATGCATCACTCCGACTCTGTCGCACAGAAACTGCACCATGGAAAGATCATGTGCGATAAACAGGAAGGAAAAACCATGTTCCTTCTGTAAGTGCCGGAACAGATTGACGATCTGTGCCTGGATAGATACGTCTAATGACGCAATTGGTTCATCTGCAACCAGCAACTCCGGCTCCATCTCAACTGCCCTTGCGATCGCAATACGCTGTCTCTGTCCGCCGGAAAGCTCTGATGGATACTTCTCCAGATAAGAATCATTAAGTCCGACATATTTCAGCTGAAAAGCGGCCTCTGCCATAAGTGTTCCTCTTTCCGGCGTTATATGCTGTATACAAAACGGTTCCGCCAGGATGTCTTTCACCTTCATACGTGGATTCAGGCTTGAAGTAGAATCCTGAAAAATAATCTGCCTGTCACACTGAAGCATTTTTTTATTTTTCCGGTATTCCCTTCTGCTGCAGGTATCAATTCCTTTATACAAAACCTCTCCTTCATCTGATTTACATAAATTCATTACACATTTTGCGATCGTTGATTTTCCGGAACCGGATTCTCCTACCAGTCCGAATACTTCGCCTTTATAAATCTGAAAACTCACATCATCTACTGCTTTGTGTGTATTCTTTTTTCCGAAAGAAAAGGTTTTTGAAAGATGCTTTACATCCACTAAAATCTCTCTGTTTTCCACAGCATTCTGACATTTTTCTGCCAAAAAAGTCTTCTCGTGCTCCGCTGTTCCTTCACATCCTTCTCTCTGATCTCCTTCTGCCAAAAAGGAACTGCATACGGTCGAAGGCGGTTTTATTTCAGGTGCTCTCTCATCCAGCAGCCAGGTTGCCGCATAGTGTGTGTCCGATATTCTAAACATTGGCGGTTCTTTTTCATAATCAATTGCAAGTGCATATTCATTTCTGCATGCAAACGCATCCCCCCTGGGAGGATCGATCAAGACCGGCGGCATTCCCGGGATCGCATGCAGCATCTCTTTCCCTTTTGCATACGCCGGAAGTGCCTGCATAAGCCCCCATGTATATGGATGCCTTGCATCATAAAAAATGTCCTCTGTTGTTCCAAGTTCCACGATTTTCCCTGCATACATGACAGCCACCCGATCCGCAACTCTTGCGACAACGCCCAGATCATGCGTCACAAAAATAGTTGAGGTATGCATTTTCTTCTGGATATCGCGGAACAGATCCAAAATCTGTGCCTGTATCGTCACATCTAACGCTGTTGTCGGCTCATCTGCGATCAGGATAGACGGATTTCCTGCCAGTGCGATTGCTAACACACTGCGCTGTCTCATGCCGCCCGAAAAATGATACGGGTATAAATTCCTCCGCTCGTCTGCCTGATCGATACCGACTAATCCCATCAGCTCTATGACACGCTTTTCTAATGCATCACGCTTTATATGAGGATTGTGTATTTTAATTGCTTCTTCTATCTGTCTGCCAATTGTCATCGTCGGATTTAATGCTGTCATCGGATCCTGAAATACCATGGAAAAAAGCGTTCCACGCAATTTCGCCATGTCACGCTCTTTGTACCCGGTAATATCGATTCCATTTGCCAGAATTTTTCCTGATTTTATTCTGGCATTCTCCGGAAGCATTTTCATCAGACTTTTACACAGGACGCTTTTCCCACAGCCGGACTCTCCCACAATCGCAAGAACCTCTCCCTCTTTCAGGGAGAGGCTTACATCTCTGACTGCCTGTACTTCACCGGCGTCCGTTTCAAAACTGACCGATAAATCTGAAGCTTCCAATATATATGTTCTGCTCTGTTCTTCCATAGTGAATTCCTTCTGCTGCCTCCGGCAGTTATTTCCTAGTTCCCGATCGTCCAGTCTGCAACATTCCAGAAAATTCCGACACCGTGATGTCCCATAACAGTGTCTGCTGAGATTCCCTGAATAGAAGAATTTGCCACATAATTTGCATCAATATAACAGATAAAGGTAAATGCCGGATCTTTTGCCAGCTCTTCCTGAAACTTGTCATATGCCTCTGCACGCACCGCAGGATCTGCAGACTCTCTTGCCTCAATCAGATACTGGTCTACCAGTGCATTGGAATAAGAACTGTAGTTAGCGCCCTTATCTGTACCGAATACTTTGTAAGTATGGTCATCTGCATCAAAAGGACTTCCCCAGCCGATCAGATACGCCATCTGTCCGCCCCAGTCAACCTCTGTCGGAACTTCTACCGTACAGTCAATACCAACTTCTTTTAACTGCTGTGCTGCTGCCTGGGCGATATCGAGTCTTACCTGGTCACCTGCTCCGACACTTATAACGAAACCGATCTTTTCGCCGTCTCTGTAGTAGAATCCGTCTTCACCCATCGTACATCCGACAGACTCCATGATTTCTTTTGATTTTTCCGGATCGTAATCATAATGTTCTACATTCTCATTGTTATAAATATTACGCTGCAATGGTCCGTATGCAGTCATTCCCTGTCCGAGGAGAACCGCATCAATGATCGCCTGTCTGTCAATTGCATAATTGATGGCAGGAATAATGTCTTTATTGGCTGTCCAGTAATCATTATTAAAATTGTAAAGGATTCCGCGATAATCCGATGTCTTCATATCATAGCATGTATAACCATCCTGATCTGCAAAGGTCTTCGCATCCTTTGGTGTCAGCAATGCAAGATCCAGTTCTCCGGACTGCATCTGGATCGCTTTTGCATTATCATCCGGTACGATCTTAAAAATGATCTTGTCGATATTTGGCACACCCTTGAAATAATCCTCATTCTTCACAAGTGTGATCGCCTGTCCAGCATCCCAGCTGTCTAATTTGTATGGACCGGTACCAATCGGATGGCGGAAGAAATCTGACTCCTGCATATCTTCGCCTTCCAGCAAATGCTTTGGCAGAATTGCCATTGTCATATAGTCAAGAAAAGCTACGTTCGGTGCTGAAAGCGTAAATGCGATCGTATAATCGTCGATCACGTCAATTGCTGTTACGTCTTCATAGTTTGGTGCATTTTCTGAACCGTTATCAGGATCCATGATTGCTTCGATCGTGAATTTTACATCATCTGCTGTAAACGGTTCCCCATCATGCCACTTCACATTCTCCTCTAAATGGAATGTGTAAGTTAAAGTATCTTCATCGTAGTCCCAGCTCTTTGCAAGCCCCGGAGCAACCTGATTCTCACCATCATGTGATGTCAGTCCGCTGAAAATCAGAATATTGATTTCACCATGCTCATCCATTGCCGGATTGATACGCGTGTAATCATTACTTCCATATACAAGTGTCGAAGCTCCGTCCGCTGCCTGTGCTTCGGTTCCAGCGGAATTTTCTGTTTTCTTTTCTTCTGCGCCGTTTCCACAGGCTGCCATGGAAAGCATCATTGCTGCTGCCATCAGCATCGCAAAAATTCTCTTTTTCATTCCTAATCTCCGTTTTCTTTTTGTAAGATCTGCCACCTGTCAGGGTGCTATCATCTCCATGCCGACTATTTTACTTTAGGAATGTCCGGTCCTGCAAGCTCCCCGGGGGGATATATCTTGCAATTGCCGGGTGATTTTTACTCTAACGTTTGCGTACAGAATTGCCCTGATGCTATTTCATCTCTTTTATATATCTTAGTGCATCCTCTGCCGTCTCAGCGTAGTATTCTGCTCCGTGCTCTGCTAAAAACTCTTTGTCACGGAATCCCCAGAGAACCGAGACACAAGGCATACCGGCATTTTTCGCTGTCTCAATATCAACGTCAGAATCACCGACGTAAACCGCTTCTTCTTTCGTTTTTCCTAATTCTTTCAATGCCTCAAAAACAGTATCCGGAGCCGGTTTTCTGCGGATGCCCTCTTTTTCACCGATTGCTACAGGAA
>OIWK01002187.1_pt1 | contig 16211 bp, 13 predicted proteins | sample 1587401 | NCBI WGS metagenome assembly OIWK01 (sample SAMEA3888911, study PRJEB22519) | human gut metagenome | biome: human gut; feature: human-associated habitat; material: faeces | place: Denmark | collected 2009
CCGCAGCCGCCGAAGCGGTGCTTAAGCCGTAAGGCGGGAATTGTGCGGTGTTGCCCAAGGTTTAGCGCCAAATGCCCGTGCCTGCACGGAAAAATACTTATCCGTTGGGAAAGCCGAAAAAAGCAAAAAAATGGCCTGTTTTTGCAACGTGGCGGACTTTTTGAATTTCCGGTATCCCCAAAATGGATGTACAATAGAAAGGAATCGCTATGAAATTTTCAGAAATGAAGTACGAACGCCCGGACCTGGATAAGGTTCTGGCCCAGTGCGAAGAGTATGCCAAAAAGATGGCCGCTGCCCAGAGCGGCGAAGAACTGGTACAGCTTTACCGCGAAGAAAACGCCATGATGGCCCATTACCACACGGCATCCTGCCTGGCATCCATCCATTATACCCAGGATACCCGCGATGAATATTGGAGCGGGGAACAGGAATGGTTTGATGCAACCGGCCCGGCGGTCAGCAATGCAGCACGCAATGTTGCGGAGGCGATTCTTTCCAACCCGCACGCCAAAGCGCTGGAAGAAGCGTTCGGTACCCGCATTCTGCCCAGCCTGCGCAACCTGGTGCTGAGCATGGACGACCGGGTGATCGAACTGCAGAAAGAGGAAAATGCCCTGACCAGTGCTTACCAGAAATTGTACGGCGGTGCAATGGCGGAGCTGGACGGCAAACAGCTGACCATCCCGCAGCTGACGCTGTATAAGCAGAGCACTGACCCCGCCATGCGCCGTAAGGCTTACGAGGCGGAAGCCGTTTACTTTGACGCCCACCGCGCCGAGTTTGACGAGATCTATGATAAGATGGTCAAGAATCGCAACGAGCAGGCACGCATCCTGGGCTACAACGATTACAGCGAGCTGAGCTATATCCGCATGAACCGCATCGGTTACGGCCCGGCGGAGGTTGCCGCGTTCCGCCAGGAAGTGGTGGAGCAGGTGGTGCCCATGATCCAGAAGGCTCTGGCTCTGCGCAACAAGCGCACCGGCATTGAGAACCCCATGTTCTGGGACAGCACCATCAGCTTTGCGGACGGCAACCCCGTGCCGCACGGCAGCTATGACGAGCTGATGGCCGGTGCCCGCAAGATGTACCATGAGCTCAGCCCCGAAACGGCAGAGTTCATCGACTTCATGCAGGATAACGAGATGTTCGACGTTCTCAGCCGCCCCGGCAAAATGAGCGGCGGTTATGAGGAAATGCTGCCCGATTACAAGACCCCCTTCATCTTTGCCAACTGGAACGGCACGGCGGGGGATGTGGATGTGCTGACCCATGAAGCAGGGCATGCGCTGGAAGGCTACCTGGCTGCCCGCAGCCCCAAGAACATCCCCGAAGATATCCAGTGCCCCGGTATGGAGAGCGCCGAGATCCACTCCATGAGCATGGAGTTCCTGACCGCCCCGTGGCATCACCTCTTCTTTAAGGAGGATACGGATAAATACGAGCTGCTGCACGCCGAGGACAGCTTTATCTTCCTGCCATACGGCTGCATGGTGGATGAATTCCAGCACATTATGTATCAGCAGCCAGATCTTACGCCGGATGAACGCAATGCCGTCTGGCTGGAGCTGGAAAAGAAATACCGCCCCTGGAACAAGTTCGGCGACCTGCCGTTCTATGGCCGCGGCGCAGGCTGGCAGCGCCAGCTGCATATCTTTGAATGCCCGTTCTACTATATTGATTACTGCCTGGCAACCGCCATTGCCCTGCAGTTCTTTGTGGCCAGCCTGAAGGACCACAAGGACGCCTGGCAGCGCTATATGAAGCTGACCAACCTGGCCGGTATGGCAACCTATACCGAGCTGGCCGAAAGCGCCGGAATGAAAGCCCCCTTTACCAAGGGCAGCCTGACCGAGCTTTCCCGCGCGGTGGCGGATTGGATCGAGCAGCATCAGGTAAGCTAAAACAGAATAAGCATCACTTTTATGCCGCAGGCTGTGTGCCTGCGGCATTTTTGCTGCCATTTTTGAAATAGTGGGAAAGAACCAGATAAAATATATTGACTGACATAATATTATATGATATATAATATATAGAACAAAATAATACCGGCAGAGCCGCCGCCACACGCAGCGGCACTGCCGGGTTAATACAACAGGGAAGGGGGCCCCCGAATGAGCTTTACCACAGGCGCGGCGCTGCTGGATGCCGTGGTGCTGGCGGTCGTATCGCGCGAGGAAGAAGGTACTTATGGCTACAAGATCACCCAGGAGATCAAGCAGGCGCTGGAATTGAGCGAATCGACACTATACCCGGTGCTGCGGCGGCTGCAAAAAGATGGTTGCCTGACCATTTACGATGAACCGTTCAATGGCCGCAACCGCCGCTATTACAAAATTACCCCGCTGGGGCGGCAGCAGCTGGCAGGCTACAAGGCAGAGTGGAAAGTTTACGCCGCCAACATTGACCATATTTTTGGGGAGGATGCAAAATGACAAGGCAGGAATATATGCAGCAGCTGGCAGCTCTGCTGGCCGCAATGCCGGAAGCCGAACGCCGGGATGCCCTGGATTATTACGAAGAATACTTTGATGCTGCAGGCCCCGAAAAAGAGGCCCAGACCATCCAGGAACTGGGCAGCCCCCAGAATGTGGCGGAAAAGATATGGGAGGGAACCGGGGCACAGTTCGGCACGCCGATGCCGGATAACAGCATGCCAGAACAGGGCAGCAGACGCAGAAAAAGCCCGGTGTGGATTGTGCTGGCTATCCTTGCAATTTTGATTGTTGTGCTGCTGGTGTTCATCGGCTCTTTCAAAATTGTGACAAAATATCAGTACAGCATTGCAGAGAGCGCAACGGCAGAGGAGGTTCCCCCGCAGGAAGCCACCGGGGGAGCAACCGAAAATATGGACGAAAGCACCAATCGGTTGGAAAGCAGCACGATGACGCTGGATGCAAAGCAGGTCCAAACGATGGTATTGGACCTGGACTGCGGCGAGGTTGCTTTTGTGCGCAGCAATGCAGCGGATGAGATAACACTCCGGTTTGAAAATTTCTATTCCGACTGGCTGGAGCGTACCGTGGACGAGAGCGGCTTTAGCGTGCGGTACAAAATACCCAAAGGCTATATTTCCGGCAGTGACCCCACGCCCACGCTGAGCATCGCCCTGCCGGAGATAGAACTGGAACAGATAGAGCTGAATCTGAACCTGGGCAGCGCCGACCTTGGTACACTGAAAGCCAAAAGCATACAGGCAGACCTTGCCCTCGGCAGCCTGTATGCGGATGAGCTGCAAACCGGGCAGCTGGATGCAACGCTTGCCCTGGGCAATGCAGAGCTTGGCACCGTGCAGGCAGAGCGCGTGACGATTGAAAACGCCCAGGGCGATGTGACGATCGACCGCCTGCTAGGGGCTAGTCAGGTGCAGGTAACCGACCAGCTGGGCAATATTGCCCTGACCCTGGGGGAAAAGGCAGACGGTTACAGCGTGCAGGCTGCATGCGGCCTGGGCAGCATTACGGTAAGCGGTGCCAAGCAGGCAAGCCCTTACAGCGCCAACAGCAAAGCAGCCAACGCTGTGATTCTGGATGCCGCGCTGGGGGATATTACCCTGAACTTTGAGGAATGAGCAGGGAAAAGGGCATCACATGTGCGGCATGTCGGAACGCGTTTGGAGCCCGTTCCAAACGGCGGACGGGTGCCGATGTGCAAAATGCTTTGATTAGTCATACTCTTGCGCCTGGCCATGGTGCAGTTTATACAACTTTTGCCCCAAAGGCCAAAAAAAGATTTAATGCAACAAATTTTGCATATTGTACGCGAATGTGGTACAATAACCAATAAGCAAATCAGGCAACGAAAAGGGTAAAGGAGAATTGCGAAATGGCGTATTATTTTAGTGAACCGTCCCGTACCTTCGGCGAGTATCTGCTCGTCCCCGGCTATTCCTCTTCGGAGTGCATCCCCACGGCTGTCAGCCTCAAAACCCCGCTGGTCAAGTACCGCAAGGGCGAAGAAGCCTGCCCCCTGACCATGAACATCCCCATGGTTTCGGCTATCATGCAGTCCGTTTCCGGTGAGAAGCTCGCCATTGCCCTTGCCAAGCAGGGCGGCGTTTCTTTCATTTACGGCTCCCAGTCCGTTCAGTCCGAGGCTGATATGGTTCGCCGTGTCAAGGCTTACAAAAAGGGCTTTGTCACCTCTGATTCCAACCTGCCGCCGGAGGCTACCCTGGCTGATGTGTTGGACCTGAAAACCCGTACCGGCCATTCCACCGTTGCCATCACGGCTGACGGCACCCCCCACGGCAAGCTGCTGGGCATTGTGGCATCCCGTGACTACCGCCTGTCCCGCATGAGCACCGATCTGAAAGTGACTGAGTTCATGACCCCGCTGGACAAGCTGGTTACCGCACCGGCCAACACCAGCCTGCATGACTGCAACGATATCATCTGGGATAACAAGATCAATTCTCTGCCGCTGGTAGACGAGCAGGGCAACCTGCAGTATATGGTTTTCCGCAAAGATTATGATTCCCACAAGGAACATGCCAATGAGCTGCTGGATGCCAACAAGAGCTATGTTGTCGGCGCCGGCATCAATACCCGCGACTATGCCGAGCGCGTGCCCGCCCTGGTGGATGCCGGCGTGGATGTGCTCTGCATCGACTCTTCCGAAGGTTACAGCGAATGGCAGTCCCGTACCATCGCCTGGATCCGTGAGCATTACGGCGACAAGGTAAAGGTCGGTGCAGGCAACGTGGTGGACCGCGAGGGCTTCCTGTTCCTGGCAAAAGCCGGTGCAGACTTTGTCAAGATCGGCATTGGCGGCGGCTCCATCTGCATCACCCGCGAAACCAAGGGCATTGGCCGCGGCCAGGCAACCGCCGTTATCGAGGTTGCCAAAGCCCGCGATGAATACTATGAGCAGACCGGCATCTATATCCCTATCTGCTCCGATGGCGGCATTGTGCATGACTACCACATCACCTTGGCATTGGCAATGGGCGCTGACTTTGTTATGCTGGGCCGTTACTTTGCCCGCTTTGATGAATCCCCCACGAACAAGCTGCGCGTTGGCGGCAACTATGTGAAGGAATACTGGGGCGAAGGTTCCAACCGTGCCCGCAACTGGCAGCGCTATGACCTTGGCGGTGCCCAGAAGCTGAGCTTTGAGGAGGGCGTTGATTCTTACGTTCCGTATGCCGGCCCGCTGGCCGATGGCGTGCAGACCACACTGTACAAGGTGCGTTCCACCATGTGCAACTGTGGTGCGCTGTCCATCCCGGAACTGCAGCAGAAAGCCCGCCTGACGGTCGTTTCTTCCACCTCCATTGTGGAAGGCGGCAGCCATGACGTTATCCTGAAAAACAACCCGAACAATGTTTAAGCTGTTCCGGGTTGGGGCACCACGGCCGGCAGAATTTGCGCTTGCAATCTGATAGGATTTGTGGTATTATAACCAACATGAGATGCAAAGGGGCAGCTACCAATACAGCTGCCCTTTTTTGCACTTTTGCGGGTTCAGGCGGTAACATTGTGCGTTTTAACCGCCTGGGGCTGGGGACTCAGCCCCAAAACAATCAGGGACGCGGCAGAATGGCTGCGCCAATTAAGAGAGGGAAAGAATTATGAAAAAATTTGCCTGCGCTGCGCTGAGCACTGCACTGCTGGCCAGCATGCTGGCTGCCTGCGGCAGCTCCGCATCCACCACCCCAGCGGCTTCCTCCGCTGATACATCCTCCGATACCGGGGCATCTTCCATCGAAACTGCCGCTTCCACCGGGGCTGCAGCAGATGGTTCGCTGCACGTTGCCATGAACACCGATATCCAGACGATGGATGTGCACAAGACCAACAACGACTACATGGTGCCGCTGAATATCTTTGACCGCCTGTTTGAGATCAAAACCAATGCGGACGGCTCCACTGAGCTGGAGAAGAGCCTGGTGGAAGACTACACCGTTTCGGACGACGGCCTGACCTATGATTTCACCCTGCGCAGCGGTGTTACGTTCTCTGACGGCACCCCGCTGACCGCCAACGATGTCAAGTATACCTTTACCCGTATGCTGGCCCTGCCGGACAGCGTGCAGACGGATTATGCCTCTGCCATTGCCGGTGCGGAAGCTGTGATGGATGGCACCGCCACCGACCTGGAAGGCATTCAGGTGATTGATGACACCCACTTTACCGTTACCCTGTCGGAGCCGTTTGCCGGTTTCCTGTATGAGCTGGCAACCGCTTCCTGCTCCATCATGAGCGAGAAGAACGTGGAGGAAGCAGGCGACCAGTTTGGTATGGACTGCTCCAAGACCATCGGCTCTGGCCCGTATGTGGTCACCAGCTGGACCCGCGACAGCAGCATTGTGCTGGATGCCAACCCCAACTACTGGGGCGAAAAGCCCAGCGTGCAGCATGTGGAAATTTCCATCGTGCCGGATTCTTCCACCATGAGCATGATGTTCCAGAACGGTGAGCTGGATATCCTGGACGGCGATTACATTGACGCTGCCGTTGTCAACTCTACCTACAAGACCCAGTATGCCGATGATATCGTAACCTCCAACCGTCTGGGCACCACCTACATGGCTCTGAACGAGAATGTGGAGCCGCTGAACGATGTCAAGGTCCGCAAGGCCATCCAGATGGCCATTGACCGCCAGACCATCCTGGATACCGTGTATAACGGCGATGGCAGCCTGGTGGACGGCATTTACCCCAAAGGCCTGATCGGCTACACCGAGGACAACGAGGGTTGGCTGAAGTACGACCCCGAACAGGCCAAGAGCCTGCTGGCCGAAGCCGGTTACGCGGATGGCTTTACCATGGAGATTGCTGCCGATAACTCCAGCAGCGATTCCACTCTGCTGGTTATCCAGATCGTGCAGCAGTACCTGCAGCAGATCGGGATTAACGCCGAGATCAAGAGCTATGACCCCGCCAGCTGGCTGGATCTGCGCAAGAGCGGCGATATGGTCAGCTTTGTCAGCTCCTGGACGGCCGACTATAACGACCCGGATAACTTCATTTACACGTTCTTCGGTACCCCCGAAAAGAGCAATGTGCGCAGCCTGAACTACTTTAACACCGACGTTATGAGCCGTGTTGCTGCCGCCCGCGGCATTGTGGACGACACCGAACGCCTGACCGAGTACGCCGCGCTGGAAAAGCAGATCGTGGAAGAGGACGCTGCATGGGTACCCATGTTCAGCCGTTCCCACCTGTTTGTTAAGGGCGACCGGGTCGCCTCCTTCACCCCGCACTGGGCCGGTTATAACGATACCCAGTATATCAACGTTACCTTGAAGTAATTTTTGGACAAAAAAAGTTACAAATAATGCAATGCAGGCTGCGACCACAGGTTGCAGCCTGCATTTTTTATGTTATAATTTTAATGCTTGTATATTTTACAGCATAAAAGTGTAAAAATATACAGTCGCTCAAACAGACTGTCCATAAGGTAAAACTGCATTCTGCCTGGCAGGAACCGTAAGGGCGCACATTGTGCGCCCACGAACCTGAAAACTTAGCGCTTTTTATAAAAGCGCTGTGCCGAAGCAACGCCTGCGGGGAAAATGATATTCACCTGCACAGAGCATGGTTTTAACCGATTGGCAGTTTGGAAACAGCGGCTGTGAGGGACAAAAGGGGAGTGACTCCGTGTGAAAAGCGTGATAAAGCGCATTTTGGGCACCATTCCGGTGCTGATCGGCGTGGTACTGCTCATCTTCATCATGCTGCGCATTGTTCCCGGCAATGCGGCGGCTATGCTGCTGGGTGAACATGTGGACCAGGCCACCATTGACCGCCTGACTGAAGTGATGGGGCTGGATAAGCCGGTGATCGTGCAGTTCTTTGACTATCTGGCCGGGGCAATCCATGGGGACCTGGGCATCAGTTATAAATATAACCGCGCTGTTACCGATATGATCATAGAGGCGTTCCCCTACACGCTGGAACTGGCCCTGCTGGCGGCGCTGTTCGCCTGGGTGCTGGGCCTTGGCACCGGTATTATAGCAGCCATCAGGCAGAACAGCCTTGTGGACCACCTGTTCATGGGCGTTTCGCTGGCTGGCGTTTCCATGCCTATTTTCATGGTGGCGCTGCTGCTGCAATACCTGTTTGCCTTCAAAATCAAGGCATTCCCGCTTACGCTGGATGGTACCTTCCTTTCCATGATTCTGCCCGCCATTGCCCTGGGCTGGAACAGCGCAGGCAGCATTGCCCGTATGACGCGCTCCAGCCTGCTGGAAGTGATGCAGGCGGATTATATTGATACCGCCCGTGCCAAAGGCCTGCGCAAGCAGGCGGTTATTCTGGGCCATGCGCTCAAAAACTCCATGCTGCCGGTCATTACCATGATGGCATTGCAGTTTTCCGGCATGCTGTCCGGCGCGGTTATCACCGAGAGCATTTTTGCCATTCCCGGCATCGGCCGCCTTGCCACCACAGCAATCCAGAACCGTGATATGCCGGTGCTGCAGGGGACCGTGCTGTTTACTACCGTGCTGGTCATTGCAGGCAACCTGATTGCGGACCTGCTGTATTCTGTGCTGGACCCGCGCATCAGAAAGGAGGCATAAGCCATGGCAGATGAAATGTTGAAAAATGCCCAGCCGCAGGAACTGGAAAGCCAGATCGGCGAAGAGGACGGCCTGAAAGAACAGCTGCTGCGCATGTGCCGCCAGAACAAGCTGGCCGCCTTTTCGGCTGTGCTGATTCTGGTTGTCATCCTGATAGCTATTTTTGCTCCCGTTCTGGCCCCCTATGGTGAGGCTGAGCAGGACCTGATCAGCCGTTTGCAGGGCCCCAGCGCTGCCCACTGGTTTGGCACGGATGAACTGGGCCGCGATGTGTTCTCCCGTATTCTGTATGGTTCGCGCCTCTCGCTTACCATCGGCATTCTGCCCAGCATCATTTCGCTGGTGGTGGGCATCTTCTTTGGCCTGCTGGCCGGTTACTTTGGCGGTTGGGTGGATTATGTCATCATGCGCCTGGCGGATATCATGCTGTCCATCCCGTCCCTGCTGCTGGCCATGGTGGTTATGTACACCCTGGGTCAGTCCACCGTCAACCTGTTTATCGCGCTTTCCCTCACCAGCTGGGCCAGTGTGGCCCGCGTGGTGCGCAGCCAGACCCTGAGCCTGAAGGAGAGCGAATATGTTGAGGCTGCCCGTTCGATTGGCGTCAGCAACGGCAAAATCATGCTCAAGCATATCCTGCCCAACTGCATTCCCTCATTGATCGTTCTGTTTACCCTGAATGTTCCCTCTGCCATCCTGTCGGAAAGCTCGCTGAGCTTTTTGGGCATCGGCGCACAGCCCCCGGCAGCATCCTGGGGCCTGATGGTCAACCAGTCCAAGCAGTTTTTGTTCACCCAGCCCTGGCTGGCCCTGGCACCCTGCATTGCCATTATGATCGTGGTGCTGGCGTTCAACTTTTTGGGTGACGGTCTGCGCGATGTGCTGGACCCCTACATGAAGAACCAGTAACGGCGGGGGAGAAGTAAAAGATGGAAAATAATAATAATGTTCTGGAAATTCGCGGCCTGAACTCCTATTTCTTTACCGAAAAAGGCGTGGCCCCGGCGGTGGATGGCCTGGACCTGGATATTCCCAAGGGCAAGATCATCGGCCTGGTGGGGGAGAGCGGCTGCGGCAAAAGCATGACCGCCAAATCCATTATGGGCCTGCTGAAATACCCCGGCCGCGTGGCGGGCGGCAGCATCCGGTTTGAAGATCAGGACCTGACCAGACTTTCGGATAAAGAGCTGCGCAAGATCTGCGGCAATGATATTTCGATGATCTTTCAGGAGCCGATGACCAGCCTGAACCCGGTGCTCAAGGTGGGCCGCCAGGTGCGCGAAACGCTGCTGGTGCATAACCCGACCATGAGCAAGGCGGAAGCCAAGCAGCGCGTGGTGGAAATGTTCCAGCGTGTTGGCATCCCCGAAGCGGAAAAGCGCTATGACTGCTACCCGCACGAGCTTTCCGGCGGTCTGCGCCAGCGCGTGATGATTGCCATGGCCATGGTATGCAAGCCCAAGCTGCTGATTGCCGATGAGCCCACCACCGCATTGGATGTGACAATTGAAGCCCAGATCCTGCGCCTGATGAAGGAGCTGCGGGACGAAACCGGCATGAGCGTGCTGATCATCACCCATAACATGGGCGTTGTGGCGGAAATCTGTGACTATGTGTATGTCATGTACGCAGGCAAGATCATGGAACAGGCCGAAACCTTTGAGCTGTTTGACCATACCATGCACCCCTATACCAAGGGCCTGCTGGATTCCATCCCGCGCATTGGCCAGAACGCCGAGCGGCTGCACACCATCCCCGGTGTGGTGCCCAACCTGCTGCACCTGTCGCAGGGCTGCCCGTTCAACAACCGCTGCGAATATGCCACCGACCAATGCCGCACGGAAAAAGCGCAGCTGCATCCCGTTGCACCGGATCATCAGGTGCGCTGCTTCCGCTGTGAGGAGGAACATCAATGAGCGAGGTAAAACACGAAGTTCTTTTGCAGGCAAAAGGTATTTATAAAAACTTTGAAACCAGCAAAAAAGACCAGGCCGTTCATGCCCTGACCAATGTGGATCTGACCCTGTACCGCGGCGAAACGCTGGCCCTGGTGGGGGAGAGCGGCTGCGGCAAAAGCACCCTGGGACGCACCCTGATCCGCATGCTGCCCGCAACCAGGGGCAGCGTGACCTTTGAGGGGCAGAACATCACCGCCATGAAGGATAAGGAATTTGCCCCCCTGCGCCGCCGGATGCAGATGGTCTTCCAGGACCCGTATGCCAGCCTTGACCCGCGCATGAAGGTGCGGGATATCATTGCCGAACCGCTGGAAACCTATCATGTATGCAAAACCAAAGCCGAAACCACCCACCGTGTGCTGGAATTGATGCAGGCTGTTGGTGTACCGGCAGAGTTTTTGAACCGTTACCCGCACCAGTTCAGCGGCGGCCAGCGCCAGCGCATCGGCATTGCCCGCGCCATTGCGCTGCAGCCGGACCTGATCGTCTGCGATGAACCGGTCTCCGCATTGGATGTTTCGGTGCAGAGCCAGGTGTTGAACCTGCTCAAGGACCTGCAAAAGCAGTACGGCCTGACCTATCTCTTCATCGGGCATGATCTTTCTGTCATCAACTTTATTGCGGACCGCGTCTGTGTAATGTTCCTGGGCCATGTGTGCGAGGTTGCCACCAAGGAAGAGCTCTACAGCCGCCCCATGCACCCCTATACCGCCTTTTTGATGGATGCCATCCCGCAGGCGGATCCACACCGCCGCAACCAGCACCGCCGTGTGCTGATGGGCGAAGTGCCCAGCCCGGTCAACCTGCCGTCCGGCTGCTGCTTCCATACCCGCTGCCCTTACGCAACGGAGTGCTGCCGCACCGAGGTTCCGGAGCTGCGGGAATGGGATGGCCGTATGGTTGCCTGCCACCGCGCGGGCGAAAACTGGGACTGAGATAACACAGTGAGGAAATAACAATGCAGGCAGTAATCAACGTGGCCATAGCGCCGCTTACCACAAACCCGGCCCTCTGGGCGCAGAACCCGCAGCAATCCCGTCTGGTGGATGAGCTTTTGCTGGGCATGCCGGTGGAAATTACCGGCGAAGCCGAACAGCACATGGTACCGGTACGCACCTTTTACGGCTATACCGGCTGGGTAGCACAGGATGCTTTGCTGGCTGGCCCCAAGGCGGAAGAATGGCTGGTTCAGCCGCAGATGGTGGTCATAGCCCGCTGGGCTGATGTGCTGGCGGAACCCCGTGTGCAGGGGGCCTGCGTGGCTGCTGGCCTGCCCTTGGGCGCCCGCGTGGCCGTGCAGGGGGAGCCGGAAGACGGCTGGCAGGCCGTAACGCTGCCGGATGGCCGCACCGGTTACCTGCGTGCGGACGCGCTGGCCCCGCTGTACACCCAGCCCTGCGAGCAGGACCAGGAAAAGCTGCGTGCAGCCATTGCCCAGGCAGCCAAGCGCTACCTTGGCACGCCCTACCGCTGGGGCGGCAAAACCCCGGCGGGCATTGATTGCTCCGGCCTGTGCAGCATGGCATACCTGCTGTGCGGTATTTCCATCTGGCGGGATTCCGAGCTGAAAGAGGGCTACCCCATCCATCCGGCCCATGTTTCGGATATGCGCGTGGGAGATCTGGTGTATTTCCCCGGCCATGTGGCGCTCTATCTTGGCAATGGAGAGTACATTCATTCCACCGCGCGAGCAGGGGATAATGGTGTTGTGATCAACAGCTTTTACCCGGATTCCCCCCTCTACCGCCCTGACCTGCCCAAGCAGATCACCGCAGTAGGCTCCTACTTTGCCCGCCGGGAGGCAACCTGATAAAATTGAAATGAAGAAAAGCGCCTCTCTGTGATAGGAACAGAGGGGCGCTTTGATATGGGTTTTATAAGGCAATACCGCATAATTCTAAGTGCCGATACGGCGAGCGAGGTGCGGCAGATGCTAAGCCAAAAGCGCAGATAATACTGGATGTCTTATCGAGCATTTTGGCAACGCAGATGCCGTGCCGCAGCCGCCGGAGCGGTGCTTAAGCCGTCAGGCGGGAATTGTGCGGTGTTGCCATAAGAATAAACAGCAGACAAAAAAGCGCCTGCCGCACGTTGCTGTGCGGCGGGCGTTTTGCATAACACCTGATATAAAATTTTATGCAGTACGCGGCAGCGGTTATCTGCTATAATACAAGCAACAAGCAAAACAGGTGTATCGGAAAACAGAGAAACGGGCTGTATTTTCAGCTTTTAAGATACACCCCAAGGGAGTAGAAACATGAATACAAACAACAAACACCCCCATTTTTCCCGCACGGTGCTGCATAACGGGGAAGAACGCGTAAAACGCATCTTTCGTGACCAGCTGGCCGAGTTGGCCGGCCTGCTGGAAGTGGGCATTTCGCTGCTGGTTGTGGTGGCGTTGATGCTGGCGGTGGTGCCGCTGATCAAAATGCTGCCCGGCCTGCTGGTGGATACCAATGAAGTGGAAATCAGCCTGTTTTTGCAGCGCGCGCTGGATATCGTCATCGGCATCGAGTTCATCAAGATGCTTGCCAAGCACAGCCCCGGCAGTGCGCTGGAAGTGCTGCTGTATGCCATTGCCCGCCATATGATCGTTGGGCATGAATCGGCAGTGGAAAACTTTATCAGCGTGGCATCCATTGCGCTCATATTCTTTGTGCGCAAGTTCCTGTTTGTTCCGGCGTTTGGTGCAACCATGCCCGGCGGCCGCAAGGCACCGGATATTGAGAAGATGGAACAACAGGATACGGCAGGGGAGAGCGAAGAATAAGCCACTGCGCTGCAAAAACAAAAATCAGCCAAAACAAAAGCTCCGCAGCTGGGCATTTGCCTTTGCTGCGGAGCTTTTTGGCATATTATGTAAATTTAAAGGGATAAAACGCCATCAGAACAACCCGGTAATGCGGCCTTCTGCGTCCACATCAATATCCATGGCGGCGGGGTGCTTGGGAAGGCCGGGCATCGTCATAATGCTGCCGCAGATGACGACCACAAACCCAGCACCGGCGGAAAGGCGCACTTCGCGTACATTCATTTTAAAGCCGGTGGGGGCGCCGGTCAGCTTGGCGTTATCGCTGAAAGAATACTGCGTTTTGGCAATGCAGACAGGCAGCTCGCCGTAGCCCATGGCGGCCAGGTCGTCCAACATCTTCTTGGCGGCGGGAGTGTAGGTCACGCCGTCAGCACGGTAGATTTTTTTGGCAACTGCTTCGATCTTCTCCGGCAGAGAAGCGCCCAGATCGTAGGTGTACTGGATGGGCTGGGGGGCTTCCGGCATGATGGAAAGAACGGTCTCGGCCAGGGCTTTGCCGCCCTCGCCGCCCTTGGCGAACACTTCGGACAGGGCGCACTTGACGCCCGCCTTGGCGCATACTTCCTCGATTACGGCCATCTCTTCCGGCGTGTCGGTGGGAAAAGCGTTGATGGCAACGCAGACGGGCAGGCCAAAGCCGTTCTTGATGTTGTCAATGTGGCGCTCCAGGTTGGCCGCGCCCTTGCGGACGGCCTCCACGTTAGGCTTGTTTAAATCCGGCTTGGCAACGCCGCCGTGGGATTTCAGCGCACGGACGGTGGCAACCAGAACCACCGCAGAGGGGTGCAGGTCCGCCATGCGGCACTTGATATCCAGGAACTTTTCAGCGCCCAGGTCGGCACCAAAGCCTGCTTCAGTCACAACGTAATCGGCCAGCTTCAGGCTCAGTTTGGTGGCAGTCACGCTGTTGCAGCCGTGGGCAATGTTGGCAAAGGGACCGCCGTGGATGATGGCGGGGTTGTTTTCCAGCGTCTGTACAAGGTTCGGGTCCAGCGCGTCCTTCAGCAGGGCGGTCATGGCACCGGCAGCACCGATCTCACCGGCAGTGACAGGCTTGCCGTCGTAGGTGTAGGCGCACACGATCTTGGAAAGACGCTCCTTCAGGTCGGAAATGCTGGTGGCAAGGCAGAAGATCGCCATCACCTCGCTGGCAACGGTGATATCAAAGCCGTCCTCGCGGGGGGTGCCGTTCACCTTGCCGCCCAGACCATCCAGAGCAATTTAATCAATAGCCGTCTTGCCTACGTGTTTGCGTCCGGCAACAAAGCGGGTGCAGAATCTTTTAAAAAGATGTTTGACGCGATTATGCAGGGCGACCCCGCCGTTTTTGTTGATGCCTCTTTGCTCAAAGCGCCCAAGAATGGGGCATCCGGGCAAGCCCCGTGGATGTATTTTGCAACTGACCTCAAAGGGAACTTCATCACCAACGAATTGCTTACAGCCCTTAAAACCATTAAAGCGCTGTTCGATACGGAAGTTGGCATTCCGAACACGAATACCAGCAAGAAAGAGCGGATGTTGACAGACGAAGTCAATTCTAACAACGTTGAGACAGCCGCAAAAGCGTCGCTATGGTTGGACAGCCTACAGCGTGGGTGTGAGCGGGTACACAAGCTCTTTGGAATTGACAAATCTACTTTGTGGGTGGACTGGAGGTTCCCGCCCGATACTAATACGCAGGAGGTAAACAACGATGCACGCAACCTTGAGTTTTAACGGGTTGTTGGCAGGATACCCAGAACTGTTCAATGACTTGAAAGTCCCCGACAGTGTATCTAAAGAAACTGTCTGCAATCAATTACTGCTTGATACACTGGAATTAGAGGTATTATACGCGGACGGCCTCACGATGCGTCGGGCGCTGGGCGTCTATTCGGAAACCATGCTTCCGAGCTGGACCCGGTACGCTGACGCTCTGGGCCTTAAATACGACGCTCTGGCATCGGATGACCGAACCAGAACAACCGCCCATGCAGGGACCAGCAGCGGTACAAACAACCGCACAAACGGCGTGAAGGGGACGACTACAAGAGCGCCTCCCCTGACCACCACCGGCCAGAATAACGGCAGTGACAGCACCACCCGGGACGTTACGGGGTTCGACAGTGGGACATTGCAAACCGCTGAACGGAGTACAACGGCCCTCGGTACTGGGAACACCATTACCAGCAGCGGCACCGACACGACCACCACAGATCAGACAACCACCGATAACAACACTTCGGAGTCACACGACGGCTACAACGACACCGTGACCGAGAAGGGCCGGGCAGGGCGAGACCCGCAAGACCTTATTGCAAAAGAGTTGACACTTGCAATGGAAAATGCAGTTCATAAAATCGTTACGGACATCCGGGCAAACTTTTGTTTGCTGGTTTACTAAGGAGAGGCGCAATTATGAATATTAATCCTATTCACAGAGCACCCTACACCAATTTCCATGATCTTAATCTTGATTGGATTATTGAGGTACTGAACGATTTCAATACCAAACTGACAAACTTTGTCAGTCTGGCTACAATCAAGTATGCGGATCCCATCCAGTGGGACATTACCAGCCAGTATGAGGCGAACACGGTTGTGGTGGATATCCACGGCAACGCTTATCTTTCCGTACAGCCGGTGCCGTCCGGTGTTTCTCTGGACCGTACGGAGTTTTGGACAAAAATTGGCAATTTTGATGAGCTTTGGGCCGATGTAAAACGGGCCATTACTCCCAAAGATGAGGGCCATAGCCCTACCGCGACAGCTGCAAGAGCTGTCAACGATCTTGTATGGGTCAACGGGGCGCTGGTGCGCGTCACAAAAGCAATGAACGCCGGTGACGCCTATGTACCCGGATCCAACTGCGTGAGCAGCTCCACAAATGAAGTTTTGCATTACCTTATTACCGCGCTCAATGAGGGCT
>OIWK01002192.1_pt1 | contig 16196 bp, 11 predicted proteins | sample 1587401 | NCBI WGS metagenome assembly OIWK01 (sample SAMEA3888911, study PRJEB22519) | human gut metagenome | biome: human gut; feature: human-associated habitat; material: faeces | place: Denmark | collected 2009
TCAAGAAATGGCAGGAAGCTATTACCTGGATAAGAATAGGAACTCTGGTAAAAAAGTTATAGCAGCAAATGCCGGGTTAACACCAGAGGATAATTTAGGACCTTATATTAAATATACAATAGATGGAACAGAACATACAATTTCCTGGGACGAGGCTGTTGAGAAACAATATATTATAGTTGATCAGTTTATATATGGAGGTCGTAATTTTAGTATTCATCCTGGTACCGAGAATAATCCGCTAAAGAGAGCTGCAAAGATAGAGTTTGTCTCTCCAAAGGAGGTAAATGGAATTGGAAGCAATGGATTTTCTGGTTGTAATGATCTGGAAGAAATCATTATTCCAGATACGATTCAAAAAATTTCTACAGGTGCATTAAGAGAGTTTGAAAACTTAAGAAGAATCACATTGCCTGGAGGAATTATTTTTGAAGGCGATCGGACATTTGCCTCAACCAAAATGGAAGTGACCGTATTTAATGTTCAAAGTCTAAGAGAATTTGTCTCTGCGTATCGAACGCTGAGTCGTACATTTAAAAAAAGTTCTGAAGATACGGAAAAGAAAGTCTGGACATTAAAGCTTAAGGATGATGAAAAGATTTCCATAGAAAAAACGGTTACAGCAGGTGGAATGCTTAAGCTGGATAATGAAGATGATGAGGATGAGCAGGAAACAGTGGAAAGACTTAAAGATTTGTCTGCCACTTACCAGTGGTATCAGGTAAAAGAAGACGGTTCAGAAGTTATAATTCCAGATGCATCAAAAGCAGATTTAAAATTAAATACAAATGATTTTCCGAGCAGAACAGATGCATATAAACTTATTCGTAGAATTACATGGTAAAGAAGATAATGAGGAGTTTACGAATACGTCTACGATAGACCAGCTAGTTATTCTTAAGGTGAATCCTAAAACAGAAGAAGCTCACAAGCATAAGCTTAAAAAGATAGAAGCGAAGAAAGCGAGTGTAGATGCGGATGGAAATATAGAGTATTATATTTGTGAAAGTTGTGGAAGATTTTTTGCTGATAAAAATGGACAAAAAGAAATAAAGAAATCTCAGGTTATAGTCAGCTTACAAGTGAAAAAAGGGGAAGTTTTAAAGAAGGCGGATGGAACTTCCTATCAGGTAGCTGATGCAAAGAAATTGCAGGTTTCTTATGTTTCTCCATCAAAAAGGAAGTCAGGAACAGTTAGCATTCCTTCGAAAGTAATTATCGGAGGCAAAACCTATCAAGTTACAAAGATTAAGAAAAATGCTTTTAAAAACAATAAGAAAATAAAAAAGATTGTCATTCCTTCCAGTGTTGTTTCTATTGAAAATTATGCGTTTGCAAACTGTAAGAATCTAAAGACCATAGAAATTAGAACAACGAAGTTAAAAAATAAGAAGATTTCTTCTAAAGCATTTAAGAAAATCAATAAGAAGGTAGTGATTAGAGTTTTAAAGAAACAGCGCAAAGCTTATAAGACACTATTAAGAAAGAAAGGTTTAAGCAAAGCAAATAAGTTTAAAGCTCTCTAAGTTTCTTATGTCTAACCTTCTGGAGAATCTCCATTCTTATCAACTGTGGATTTAGAGTAGTCAGAAAAAAGAAAAACTACCCTATCCCAGATGCGGCTTGGGAGCGTGTTTAAGATGCGGATGAGCATCTTAAACACAGCGACTACAGAGCAGATGGGATATGGTATTATTTCTTTTTTCGTCTATCCAAAATCTACAAATTAGTATTTTATAATATTTTATTTTGAATAAAACACTCAAATATATAACTTGGATTTTCATAATAAACACTACTATTATAATCATCTATTTTGTCACTAATAAAAGAATGGTATACTTCAATAATTGCATCTACTACATCTATCTTTTTTTCTAAAGCCACTTGTTTTATCAAGCGCTTATATACTTTTCCGATATCCCAATGGGAAGGAACTGCATACTGACATTCCCCCACATTATCAAAATTTCCAACGGAAATTTTTGCTTCTTCAATAAAATCATCACTCACCCGCTCTATATTATCGCTATGGTAAATATCCGCTAAATCATATATTTTTGCAATGCGTTCTTTGCCTAATGCATCTACCACTGCTACTCTCTTATTTTTTGTTTTTCTGGCAATATAGTCAATAAGTGAACATGTATAAAATAAGTCGTTGTCTTTCTGGCTTTCTCTTCCCAGTTGTCTTTCCATCATCTCGTCTCCTCATATCCTCTATATTCTAAGCATTTCAAAGCTTCTCGTGTACAAAAATTAATCTGATGTGTCGGATATTTGAATTTAGCTAACACCCAGAACTGTTCTCTTGTAATGGCTCCATCAATATAATCGGAAACATAATTATAAATCTGATCATTTGCCATCGCTCCTATTACAATATCATATTGATGCGGTTTTCCTGAACGACAATCAATAATAAAATCTAACCATTCATCTGTCATGTCCTTAAATTCTTTTATATTTAAATGCGTATTTAACCTTACCTCGTAAATAGAGACGATTTTATCATCATATCTTTTCGCCCACCTTTGAGCCTGTTCCTTTATAACCGTACAGTAAAACCCCGTTCCAAAATCTTTTGTGTTTCTTCCTGCTCGTATTTCCGGATGTTTCACTGGTGTATATCCACCATGATATACTGTCATCATTCCCATGCGAATTTCTCCTCGTATAGCTATCTAAATCAATATTTATACACTATCATTCTACCCAAAATATTTCTGCATCAATGAATCAAATAATAATTGTGTTTCATCCAGTGATTTTTGCACTGCAACTTTTGATTTGTAGACTTGGTTAACAAAGTCAGCGAATTGTTCCTGAAGTTCTATTGGTGGTAAAGCAATTGGTATTGTATCCAAATTTGCCCTATTTAACTTCTTCTGATCAATTCCTGTTACCCAGATACTAATATCCATGAAGTTGATATGATACATTAAATAAACCATATTACATTCATCGGTACATTGCTGAACATGAGCGTGATTATTTACCCATATTTTTCCAGACGCTAAAAATGCAATAGGTTTGCTACGCAATTCTAAAGCCTTTCCATCTTCAGAAATCAAAAGAAATTCTCCGTCTTGCCTATAATCATTTACGTAATCTACAATTCCAGTAGCCCCATAATATGGATAAATCCCTTGCATCTTTTTTCTATCTGCGTCTTTAACAGGCTTTCTCTTAGAATCAAGATTAATAGTAATATCTTTAAAAAGCTTTCCTCCCCATCGTTCAGTCCCATATTTTACATCACCAAACATCTCGACAAATCGGGCTTTGATCAAATTATCTAGCATACGTATTTCCTTCATTTTTGCAGAAATAATATATCTGGTTTTATCAAGAATTCGGATAATTTCTTGCTGTTTTTCAATAGAATATAATGGTATTTCATATTCTTTTATCCACTCTGTACTTATATTTTTTTGTGCCACCCCTTTTGATGCCTTCATACATTGCTGTTCAAAAAAATTACTATTTAATAAATGAAACAGGTATTTTCTCAATATAGTGTCTGATTTAAGTCTCAAGCAAGCTACTCGTTGATTTAATGCTGCTGGCAACATTTCCCGTTCAATCAAAGCTACTCGTCCAACATTTCCTGTTAATGACATGAGCAAATCCTGTTCCTTAAGCATATAACGCTCCAATACTTTGGAATCCAATGGATAAAAAACTGGATTATTATCTTCTATATAGCCTTTTTGAACATTCGCAATACGTATTACACGAATACCTTTCTCAACGTAACTATCACTCTTAAAAGCATATCCATTTAAAATATTACATACATCTCCAAGTTTTACAGTTTTCATTTACATCATTCATACAAATCTCAATAACCTATCTTGCCAAAAGAACAAATGTTTGTTATTATATTTCCAGTGCTATCATATACGGTAGGCGGTTAGTCCTTCAACAGAGGACTGTGACCTCTGATTACATAGAAATCCATCAGGAAATCTACGGAAAGGAGAACTTGCTTATGCTCACCATCAGTGACTTAATTGCAGTGATTTCACTGTGTGCGACTTTTTATAGTCTTGGTTACATGCATGGGAAGCATGATTCCAAGACACAAAAATAACCGCCCAGTCCTGAGAAAATTGTGGCGGTTATTTTTTAACTAAAACATATTCTGGGCTAACCGTCTATCGGTAGCACTTTTTTCATATTTATATTAGCATTTAACCGCTTTTATGTCAAACCATCCATCTTTTCTATTTGATAGTTTTTTCTTTGTTTCTTTCATCTTTTTTGTTCTTCAATCAAGACATGTCTTTTACTCAAAGACCGCGATAAATTGGAATTTATCCGATTTGCATTTTCCTTTCCTTTTATTAATCTGCATTTAATTCCATAAGATAATTAACAAATGCAGAACAAGCAACTAACATATACTTTGCTTCTGCAAATGTCGAATCTTCACCACCCAAATTTTTTGCATGTCTTATTCCGCTTGCTTCACTTGTATATCCATACAAAATATTAAATGCTGATTTTAAAGCAGGGTGTATATAAATACCTTTATCTTCTAAGTGTTTTAACATATTACCAAGCGTGGCTTCCTTTCCATGAAGCAAGGTTATAATTTCACATATTGCTTCAACTGCACTAATACTTTCTTTTATAGAATTTTCGTAATCAGGATTTTCTCTATCTGCCAACAGTGAATTTGCTTTTGATATATGCTCCCTGACTGGTTGATAAATATTTTGTAGTGCTTCGTTCACTGCCGCCACTTCATACTTATCGCTAATCGGTACAATTTTCTCATCAATAAATCTATAGCCTATATATTCTTTTTCAAACACCTCATTAGCTTCTTCATATAATGACCTATCTACATATCCATAATATTCTATATAATAGTCAGGTTTCCATTTTTGCATATAAGAATCCCAATATTGAACAAGTGCCTCTATTACCGTAAGTACATCATCATATGGTCCTTTATTAATTGTATTATTAATAATCAAAAATATATCCGTTGCATAGTACCTTCTCTGAACATCCGTAGGCTCTGCATAAATATTTCCCAGAACATATCTAAAAAATTCTTGTATTTCGCCATTACTTTCACCTAATCTATAATCATATGTTTTCGCATATATGCTATTTATCATATTTTGTAATTGCACTCTTGTCCGTTTATCAAAATTCTTTAATTGTATCTCTACATTTTCTGGCTTAATTCCATTTCTATCGGAAAAGCCTCCTCGTCTGCTTACTTTATGCATCTATATTATCCCCTTTATAACCCAAGCAATTCTTCCAACCCCGCCAGATTCTTCCCGATCTCCATCTCTAGCTCATGAATATTTGCCATAATCTCTGATGTAGGCGGATATTCTACCGGAATGTACTCCACTTCCTTGTACTTATTAATACTGAGATCATAGTCATTATTTACGATATCCTCTTTGGAAACCATGAAGGACTTTTCTGTACGTTTTCTGTCTGCTTCCTGATCCAGATGTTTGAATCTCTCAATGATATCGGGAATATCATTGTCTGCAATCGGTGTTCGCTTATCATCCAAACTAAATCCATCTGCTGTCATATCATAAAACCAGACATTATCTGTTCCACCATGCTCTGTTTTTGTAAATATCAAAATTGCGGTAGATACTCCTGCATATGGTTTAAACACACCAGACGGCATTGAAACAACGGCTTCCAGTCTCTGATTTTCTACAATTTCTTTTCGAATGGATTTGTGTGCTTTGGAAGAACCAAACAATACTCCATCCGGAACGATACATGCACAACGTCCGCCAATTTTCAGAATCCGTAAAAATAATGTCAGGAAAAGCAATTCTGTTTTTTTCGTTTTACATACTTTCAGTAAATCGCCAGACACCGACTCTGCATCCAGACTTCCTTTAAATGGCGGATTTGCCAGTACCAGCGTATATTTATCTTTATCCGGATTCTGATCCGATAAGCTGTCTCTGTATTCAATAAACGGATTGTCAATTCCATGCGTCATCATGTTCATGGCGCCGATACGAAGCATTGTCCGATCCATATCATAACCATGGAACATATGATTCATATAGTGTTCTTTTTTCTGTTTGTCAAAGAAAATTTCCTCTTTTTTCTGTTCTTTCAGATACTCACCTGCCGCCACCAGGAAACCCGATGTACCGCACGCCGGATCACAGATCACTTCATCGCTGGATGGATCCATCATTTCTACCATCATGCGGATAATATGTCTCGGTGTACGAAACTGACCATTCAACCCTGACTGCGCAATCTTAGAAAGCAAATATTCATATACATCGCCACGCACATCTGCAGTCTGAATCTCGTTCATGATTTTATAAATCTCATCCAGTGAATCCACGACTTTTGATAATACCAGCGGTGTCGGCAATTTAAAAATAGCATCGTCCATGTATTTTGAATATGCGCTGTTTTTATCGCTGTGTAATGTTTTGATAAATGGGAATACCCATTCCTGCATTACAGAATACATTCTGTCTGCCGGAAAATCATGAAACACAGACCACTTTAACTGAGTTCCGTCTATTGTTCTTTCACCGATCTTAACTTCTTCTGCAAAAATACTTTCATACGGCAAGCCAAGCATTGCACTTTCCTTTGCCCGTCTGTTGTCCGAATCATCCAGATCATGAATAAACATCAGATAGGTAATCTGTTCAATTACCTCCAATGGATTTACCAGTCCACCTGCTGCAAATATATCCCACAATCCGTCAATTTTATTTTTTAATTCGCCTGTTATCATTTTGCTTTTTCTCCTGTCTCTGTATTTTCATAATCCATAAATGGCTTTTGTGTAAAAATACTATTTGTATTCATCATTCCAGCTGTATTGGGTATATATTGGCTATATTTTCCCTACCATTTTTACCATCCGTTTACATCATTTGCTCGCAACCCAATAGCCGCTACTCAGCTTAATTTGATTAAATTATATGATTCGTCGTTATCAATGTCAATTATATCATTTTTGTCAAAACGATATAATCGATTTCCATTTGATATAATTAAATGCAAAAGAAAACACCTGAAAAATGATCTGTAAACCTACATTCACGAATCATTATTCAGGTGTATTACTTTATCTATAAAATTTGTTTTTAGAGCTGACCACAGTTTTTCAGCAATTCCCGCTTCCGCTCTACCATCTCATCCACACGATCCAGGTAATTTGTAATATCTTTTACATTTCCCACACGCTCTATACGCTTGCCATCCTCAAAAACAACTTTGGTGGTAGCACCTGCGCCAAGCGCCATAATGGTCTGTTTTTCTTCCATGATCAGAATGTTGTACACTCCGGCTTTTCCCGGTTTCGCGTAGCCGACATTTTCAAAATTGCCTGCCATATTTTTCTGACGATACAGATAATATGGCTCCAGTCCCATCTCATGACAGCACTCTGCCGTCAGATCAATGGTCTGCGCGGTATTCTCAATATGCAGGTTCTCGTACTGTTCCTTCTGCATCCGAAGTCTGGCTGCACGTTTGATTGCCAATGAATGAACGGTGATGTTATCCGGATCCAGTTCTTCTAACTGTCTCATGGTCTCACGCACATCCTCGATGGTCTCCTCCGGAAGTCCAACGATCAGATCCATGTTGATATTATCAAAACCTGCTTCCCGCGCCAGTTTGAAACTGTCGATGGTCTGCTGTACGGTATGCTGACGACCGATAAGACGCAATGTTTCTTCTTTCATGGTCTGCGGATTGATGGAAATTCTGGAAATGTTATGTTTATGGATTACTTCCAGTTTTTCTCTGGTGATGCTGTCCGGTCTGCCGGCTTCTACGGTAAACTCCAGAAGTTGTGTCTTCTTCCGCGCTTTACCATTTTCACAAACAGAACCTGCTGCATTACCTTCAACATCGGTTGAACCATTTTCAGATTTAGCCTCATCCATAGAATTCTGCGCTTCATCTGCTGCATCTACTTCATTCATATATTCATCCGCATAGATCATTCTGCCCTGCTCATCTGCGATTCCAAAATAGCTTCCGATCATCGTCAACAGTCGATCCATCTGCTCTGCGGAAAGTGTTGTTGGTGTGCCTCCGCCAATATAAACAGAATTTAAAACCTTGTGTTTGCAAGCCTCTGCCGTAAATGCAATTTCTTTTTCCAATGCATCCAAATATTCATCCATACGGTTTGCCCATTTTGCCAGTGGATAAGAGGTGAAAGAACAATAAAGGCATGTACTCGGGCAGAATGGAATACCTACATATAAACTGTAGCCATTCTCATAATCAATACGACTCAGCAATTCCAGTTCACGCTTTGCAACTGCCAGACTCAGCTCGATTTTTTCATCCGAAGCAAAATATGTTTCTTTCATATAAGAACGAATTTCGTCTTCACTTTTTCCTTCTTCCAGTAATTCCATCGGGATTTTCGTCGGGCGAATACCCGTCAGCGTTCCCCATGGAAGTGTCTTTCCTGCATACAAGGTCAGCAGATAATATAATTGCTGTTTTAACTCATTTTTTGTCTTTTTCCGATCAGCAAAATCAACCAGAACGCTGCCGCCCAGTGTCATTTTTTCTTCTGCTGCACCATTTTTCTGATTCTGTGAAAAAGCTTCTTCCGAAATCTGCTCTGCATTCTCATTTTCTTCTTTTGCTGCATGATCATGATCCTGCGCAACTATTTCTTCTTTTGTCACATTATCATTTTCCTGCTGTTCCCGCTCATAAAATTTAAAATCAATCATGTGGTTTTTCCGGTCATAATTTACCACAAGATGAAATACGCTCTCCGGAAACTCCTCCCGCGGCATGGCTTTTACAAGCACGTCATGCTGTGGATAAAACGCCTTTACCAGAGAATGAATATCATACTCAAAATCCGGCTCATTTAACTGTACTGTAATCATACTTATTTCCTTTTCCAATCTCTTTTAAAAAACATTATCTGGCTTCTACACTTTTCTATCTGCTACAGGTCAATTTTTCATAAATGCACATTCACCTGTTCCATAAAAATCCATTTATATGTTATCCATTATAGTATCTTTTTACGTCACAAAAGGAATTTCCACAAATACAAATTCATCTACCTGTTTCATGAAAATTCCTTTTAAATCATTATACTAAATTATGCTAAGTACATATTATACTGTTTCTCATAACCAATTGTGGTCCGTGCCTCATGTCCCGGCAATACCGCAGTATCGTTTGGAAGCACAAACAGTTTTTCTTTTACGGAACGCACCAGATCTGACATGCTTCCACCCTTAAAATCTGTTCTGCCAACAGAACCACAAAACAGGGTGTCACCACTTGCCAGCACTTTGTTGCCGTCAAAATAGTAACAACATCCACCTTCAGTGTGTCCCGGTGTGGAAAGCACTTTAATCTTGAATCCGGCTAAGTCCAGCACATCACCGTCTTTTGTATACACGTCTGCATCATAAGTCTCCGGATTGCCAAACATTGCGGATACATTTTTCTGAATGTCATGCATAGTGGCTTCTTCCTTTTCACTTGCATAGACAGAAACACCAAATGCATCTGCTACCATTCGTGCATGATGCGCATGATCATAATGTCCATGTGTCAGCAAAACTGCCTGCAATTTTAATCCGCGCCCTTTGATGCGGCGGATAAGATCTGCTCCATCTCCGCCCGGATCAATGATCACCATTTCTTTTGTGTCCGCGTTTACGATAAAGTAACAGTTTGTTCCAATATCGCCAACGTTATATTCTTCAATTCTTAAATCTGCCATATATCTTTATACTCCTTATCCCTGTCAGCCGGTCGTACGTTCAATATCAAAAACGCTCTCGATCTGACGGATCTTTTCACCAAGCATGTTCAGCTCATCTTTGCCTTTTGTATAGAAAGAAACTGCAATGGTCGCAATTCCCTTTTTACTTGTTCGAGAATTGATGGAATTAATATCAATTCCACGCTCGGTAAAAATCTTCGTGATATCTACCAGCAAACCGGTACGGTTGTTTCCGAAAATCCGAAGCTCTGCCAGATATTTGCCGTGACCGCCGTTTTCTTCATCAGCGGCTCCCTGCTGCCATTCTGCCTCGATCAAACGCTGTCTGTCAAAATCCGGAAGCTGCATGATATTAATGCAGTCTGTTCGGTGAATGGATACGCCTCGTCCTCTTGTGACAAATCCGACGATCTCGTCGCCCGGTACCGGACTGCAGCACTTGGAAAAATGAACTGCCACATCCGTCAGACCTTTTACGATAATTCCGCTCTTTTTATGAGAAGTACGTGCTTCCTCTTCGTGTTTTTCCTTCTGTTCGGAAGAAGATACCTCAAGCAGTACCTGCTCATCGGTAATCACTTTCTTGTGGTCCTTGCGGTATTCTTCCATCATGCGGTTCACGATCTGTGACTCTTTCAATCCACCATGACCAACCGCTGCCAATACAGAATCCCAGTCACGGAATCCATATTTACGCTGTACTTTTGCCTGATATTCCGGCTTATTGATATCGCCTAAATTAATGGATTTTGCTTTACAGTAATTGTTCAGCAGCTCTTTTCCACTGACAATATTTTCTTCTTTAAACTCACTACGGAACCACTGGTTGATCTTATTTTTTGCCTGTGTACTCTTTACAAGGTTCAGCCAGTCACGGCTCGGACCTTTGGAGTTTGCAGAAGTCAGGACTTCGATACGGTCACCGTTACGGATATTATAATCAATTGTTACCAGACGTCCGTTTACTTTTGCACCGATCATTTTATTTCCTACTGCTGAATGAATGCTGTAGGCAAAATCGATCGGTGTGGAACCTTTTGGCAGGTTCTTGACATCACCACTCGGCGTAAAACAGAATACACTGTCTGAAAACAGATCCAGATCACTCTTTAACAGGCTCATGAACTCCTTATTATCGGACATGTCCCGCTGCCATTCCAGAATCTGGCGAAGCCAGCTTAATTTTTCTTCCTCACCGTTGATGCTGTTTCCGTTATTTGCTTCTTTATATTTCCAATGTGCGGCAATACCGTATTCAGAAGTACGATGCATCTCCTCGGTACGGATCTGAATCTCAAACGGCTGACCGGTCGGTCCGATCAGTGTCGTATGCAGAGACTGATACATATTCGGTTTCGGCATTGCAATATAATCTTTAAAACGTCCCGGGATTGGTTTGTATTTTTCGTGAATGACACCAAGCGCCGCATAACAGTCCTTGACATCTTTTACAATAATACGAATGGCAAACAGATCATAAATCTGATCCAGTGTCTTGTTCTGGTTTACCATCTTTTTGTAAATGCTGAAGAAATGTTTTGCACGTCCCATGACGGTCGCTTCAATACCGGCTTCCTTCATACAGACTTCCACATCATTCACCAGAGAATTAACATATTTATCACGGGCAGATTTGCGCACCGCAATCTTCTCCACCAGATCATAATATGCCTCCGGCTCCAGATATTTCAGAGAAAGATCCTCTAATTCGATCTTGATCTTGGAAATACCAAGACGCTGCGCGATCGGAGCATAAATATCCATCGTCTCGCGGGCTTTCTCTTTCTGTTTTTCCGGCTTCATATACTTTAAGGTACGCATATTATGCAAACGGTCCGCCAGCTTGATAATGATAACGCGAATATCCTTTGCCATGGCAAGAAACATCTTACGCAGATTCTCTGCCTGAACTTCTACCTTATCTGCTTTATAGGAAATCTGACCCAGTTTTGTTACACCATCAACTAAAAGAGCAACCTCCGGTCCAAACTCCTCCCTGATCTCCTCATCTGTCATTACCGTATCTTCTACGACATCATGCAGCAAACCGGCAACGATAGTCTCTTTATCCATCTCAAGTTCTGCCAGAATGATTGCCACATATAATGGATGAATGATATACGGTTCTCCGGATTTACGCACCTGTGTCCTATGAGCTTCCTCTGCGATCTGATATGCTTTTTCCACCATGGAAATATCCGCAGACGGATGGTATTTGCGAATAATCTGAAGCAGATCTTTGTGCAGTTCCTCCGGGCTCACAAAATCTTTGATCGGCACAAGTTTTGCTGAATCCAAAATAGAGTCCGGTTCAATTGATTTCACCGCAATGTCATCTGTCACATCTTTGGTCTGCGGCATTTTTTCATTTTCTGATCTCTTTTTCATCTCTTTTTCTCTTGTTTCCATCACGATCCCACCTATTCCAACATTATAATGAAAATCACCGTAAATTGCAACGATTTCCCGCCGCCATACCAGTCGCGCTTTCTATAAAGTGTTACACACAGTTCACGCGAGCCATTCACAAAAGAGTTCACTTGCGAACGATGCTTCTTGAACTATGTTCCAGAAGACGTCAGCTACTACTTTTGCTCATAAAAAGGCGCTCTCTTCACCCTTAATCATCCAGATATTTCCTCATGCAAGCATGAGTAATCTCCAAATGCCCATGATGAGTGAACTGTGACAGTAAATTTGGTCTTTTTTTACAGTATCACACGAATCCGCAAAAAAATAGCTTTTTTTTGAATTTTGTTGAAAACAATTGTTTTTTCATATACAATGCTAAATAGAAATGCCAATTTACTATATTTTTTGGCTATAATTAAGGAGGTCATTATGGCACAAAATCCAATCGTAACAATCGAAATGGAAAACGGCGATATCATCAAGGCTGAGCTTTATCCGGAAATCGCCCCAAATACAGTAAACAACTTTATTTCACTGGTGCAGAAAGGTTTTTATGACGGTGTTATCTTCCACCGCGTCATCAGAGGATTTATGATTCAGGGTGGCGATCCGGAAGGAACCGGTATCGGTGGTCCCGGATACAGCATCCGCGGTGAGTTCTCTCACAATGGTTTCACAAATAACCTGAAACATACACCGGGTGTTCTGTCTATGGCTCGCACTATGATGCCGAACTCCGCAGGAAGCCAGTTCTTCATCATGCACGCTGCTGCACCACATCTTGACGGTGAGTATGCAGGTTTCGGTAAAGTTATCGAAGGTATGGAGAATGTAAACAAGATCGCAGAGACACGTTGTGATTACAGTGATCGTCCGATGGCTCAGCAGAAAATGGCGAAAGTTACTGTGGAGACTTTCGGTGTAGACTATCCAGAACCAGAAAAATGCTAATTCTTGTTTAGGGATGGATTAAAATTTACCATTTTTATTTTTAATAGAAACTCCAGCAATTTTATCTCAGTCGCTAACAATCGCTCCTTGAGATAAAATTGCTGGAGTTCTTAATCTACACAGAGAATTTCGTAAATTTTTGCGCCACCCTGCACTGCGTGCCACACTACGTGCAGAATTTTCGTTTCACTTCTATGCTTTACACTTACTTTAATAAAAGCTGGTCTATTCTATATAAAACTGAAATAACAAAATCAGAGAAAGTTTCCTCGACGAACGTCTAGTAAGTGAGGAAACTTTCTCTGATTTTGTTTTCACATATTAAATTTTAACCAATACAATAAATAAACTTTTTTAACGATGTCTACGTGCCCGCGCCTTATATTTTTTCTCTCCAAAGATCCAGAACAATATCAGCGCAATCAGCGTTCCAATGATCATCCCTGCAATCACATCACTCGGATAATGCACCCCAACATACAATCGCGATAACGATATCGCAAACGCAAAAATCAACGCCGGCACTCCGATTCCGCGGTGGCAGCTCTTGTAGATCACCACCGCTGATGCAAAGGACGCGGATGCATGGCCGGACGGGAAGGACCAGTCTTTCTGTGCCGGGATCAGGCACTGCAATCCCCGCACAACTTCGTAAGGGCGAACCCGAGCCACATAATTTTTCAACAGAAAATTCGTCACACACAGAGAACCAAGCAGCGCCAGCAGGGACAAAATCCCCGCACGTCTGGTTTTCTTTGGGAACAGCAAAATGACAGATAATACAATCCAGAAAATCCCGGCATTTCCAAGATTCGTGATAGTGATCACGATCGGATCCAAAGTTTCCGAACGCAGATGGTTTTGAATAAAAAGTAACAGCTGCCCATCCCATATATTTAATTGTTGTAGTATTGTGTCTAATATCGCCATTCTACTCCATTTCCTTCCCATCGTATTTTATAAAAGGAGTCCCACTGTATGAGCATCCTAAATAATCTACAGTGGGACTCCCCGGAACAAAAATGCTCCTGATATCTTTGTTTCTCACCATTCGTAAAAGTGAGAGTTATATTTTCTCTGGTATCTTTATCAGAATTTGAATACTGCTACTCCGTATGGTGGAAGTTCATAAGCAAAGGAATACGGTCTGCCATCACACTCTGATTTCTCAGCCTGATAAACAGTCGGACGTTCTGTACCTTCGCCTCCGAATTTCGCATCATCACTATTTAACAATAAGGTATATTTTTTCTTTTTCGGTACGCCCACACGATAATCCGGACGCGCCATCGGTGTAAAGTTGCATACAAATAATAAACTGTTTCTTCCGGTTTTGCTGTGACGTACAAAACTGAAAATGCTTCGATATCCGTCATTTGGATTGATCCACTCAAATCCTTCCGGATGGTCATCCAGCTCATACATTGCCGGATATTTTTTGTAAATGGTCAGCAGTTCTTTTACAAATGCCTGTAAGTGACTGTGTTTCTCATCTTCCAGAAGATCCCAGTCAAGTTCACGCTTCTCACTCCACTCCCGGAGCTGTCCGAAATCCTGTCCCATAAATAACAGCTTTTTGCCAGGATGTCCCATCATAAAGGAATATCCAACCATCAGGTTGCGGTATTTGTCAATGCCGAGTCCCGGCATTTTGTTCAGCATAGAACATTTCAGATGAACAACCTCATCGTGGGAAAGTACCAGAATGTATTTCTCACTGTAGTTGTAGCTCATGGCAAATGTCATCTTGTTATGGTTATCTTTGCGGAAATACGGATCCAGTTTCATATAATCCAGAAAATCATGCATCCATCCCATATTCCATTTGTAAGTAAAGTTCAGACCACCGTCTTCCGCTTTTCCGGTTACCATCGGCCATGCGGTGGATTCTTCGGCGATCATGACTGCGCCCGGATTTCTGCCGCAAACCAATGTATTTAAGTGGCGGAAGAACTCGATTGCTTCCAGGTTTTTGTTTTCGCCGTACTCGTTTGGTACCCACTGACCTGCTTCTTTTCCGTAATCAAGATACAACATGGAAGCAACTGCATCCACACGAAGTCCGTCAATGTGATATTTCTCTACCCAGAGCAATGCGGAATTTAACAGGAAGTTCTTAACTTCTGTTTTTCCGTAGTCAAAAATCTTGGTTCCCCAATCCGGATGTTCGCCTTTTCGCGGATCTGCATACTCATACAGACAAGTTCCGTCAAACTCAGCCAGTCCGTGTGCATCCCTTGGGAAATGTGCCGGAACCCAGTCAAGGATGACACCAATTTTGTGTCTGTGCAGATAATTGACGAAATATGCAAAATCCTCCGGCGTTCCATAGCGGGAGGTCGGTGCAAAATATCCGGTTACCTGATACCCCCATGAACCATCAAAAGGATACTCGGAAATTCCCATCAACTCTACGTGAGTATATCCCATCTCTTTCACATATTTTGTCAGTTCCACTGCCAGTTCACGATATGTATAGAATCCAGTGTCTTCATCATAACCCTCATGACGTTTCCATGAACCCGGATGTACCTCATAAATTGACATCGGCTGACGGTATACATCATCATCCTTGTGTTCAGCACGCGCCTGCATCCATTTCTCATCAGACCATTTCAGTTTGCTGATATCTGCAACTTTCGATGCTGTTCCCGGACGCACCTCCGCATAATTTGCATACGGATCTGCTTTGTACAGCTTGCGTCCATCCTGAGTTTCAATGAGGTATTTGTACATATCACCGATCTTCACATTGCTGACGAACAACTCATAAATGCCGTTTGGCTCCAGTCGTTTCATCTCATGCGAATTCTCATTCCAGTCATTGAATGATCCGATCACCCATACACGTTTTGCGTTCGGTGCCCAGACAGCAAAATTTACACCCTGCCATCTGCCTTTTTTACAAGGATGTGCCCCAAGTTTCATATACATATCATAATGCACACCTGTACCAAACAGATACATATCATACTCAGAAATTTTCCCCATAACGTTTCTCCTCCTTAAAACCCTCTTTTATTGTAAAGCGGACATTCGCAATCCGCTTTCGCTATTTGCTCATGAACGCAGTCGC
>OIWK01002202.1_pt1 | contig 16146 bp, 10 predicted proteins | sample 1587401 | NCBI WGS metagenome assembly OIWK01 (sample SAMEA3888911, study PRJEB22519) | human gut metagenome | biome: human gut; feature: human-associated habitat; material: faeces | place: Denmark | collected 2009
CAAGTTGATGACCATCCTGAGAGATGGCTATATTCAATGAATCTGCAAAATCCTTCAATTCTGGCGAAGAAAGGTCTGCCTTGCCTTCAATACCACGCAACACCTTATAGGTTAAAGCAGGTACAGGACCATGCTTTCTTGCAATAAAGGTATCGTACATGATTGGCAATCCATACTCTTTCAACTGATCTTGCTGCGCAAAATACATTACCTTAAAGAGATGAATATAATCAACTCCTTCTGGGAATGCTTTCAGTATATAAAGCACTACTGCCTTTATTTTCAAAATCTGTTCTATTGTCTTCATTATTGTATCTCCTTTTTGACTGCAAATATAAGAGTTTTCTGTGAAACTATCAAATTTTTGGAGGAGTTTTTGATTCTTGTTCTAATGTCCCACAGATCTCACGGATTTTTTTCGTTGCAGCAACGATTCGTATATCAGCCCCCTTGCATATCAGGTTCTTGCCATACGTATATTTCATTTCTTTCTAAGTTTTTAATGCAAAGATAGAAGAAATGGGTGTAAAATCACTTCACACATCAAAAATAATCCAACTTGTGCAACATATTTTCCTACTTTTCCGTTATCTTTGTACCAAAATTATAAGAAACAAAATAAAACAAGATAATATGGCAATCAACCAATTAAACAAATATGTCTGGCTCGTGGAAACCATCCACCGGGCAAAGAAAAGGGGCGGCATCACCCTGAAGGAAATCCAAAGCAGATGGTTGGACTCTGACCTCAGTGAGGGAACGGAACTCTCCCGAAGAACCTTCATCAACAACATCCATAGCATCGAGGAACTGTTTGAGATAAACATCGAATGTGGCAGCGGATACCGCTACAACATCGAGTATGGCGACTGTTTCGATGAAGGAAGTACCCGAAGTTGGATGCTCAATGCCTTCTCCCTCCATGCCATGGTTGGCAACAGCCGCAAGCTCAAGGAACGAGTCCTTTTGGAAGATATGCCTTCTGGCAGAAACTATCTGGAAGACATCATCAAGGCCATGCGTGACAACCATGTCATTTTCATCTCTTACTATAGTTACAATTCCGAGAAGTATTATGAGTTTGACATCCATCCTTATTTCGTGAAGGCTTTCAAGAAACGCTGGTATGTGGTTGCCTATAGCCCTGGCACAGACGATATCCGTTGTTATGCCCTTGACCGTATGGAAAATGTCATCATCTCAGACAAAGTTTTCAAGATGCCAAAGGATTTGGAACCGGCCGAATATTTCAAGGATTGCTTCGGAATCATCAATAACGAGGATTCCGAAGTTCAGAAGGTGGTGCTCAAGGTAGATGCCTTCCAGAGCAACTACATACGTAATCTTCCTCTCCATGAGTCTCAAAAGGAAATGAAGCGTACCGATGAATATTCCATCTTTGAGTATCACCTGAAACCAGAGTTTGATTTCGAACAGGAGATTTTCTCCAACATGGACACCATGGAAGTACTGGAACCACAATGGCTAAGGGAAGAGGTGAGTGAAAGGTTGAGAAACCTTGCTAAGAAATACAAGATCTGCCCTTCTTCTTAACTCCTCTCAACAAATGATTAAGGCGGTAAATACAAAATTACGTATTTACCGCCTTAATCATTTCTGCCAAGGAAAATGATATTGATGCAAACTATTTTGAATCATAAGGAAACGACGATTCGTGCCTATCGCTTTCTGGTCAAACTTACCTTTAGGAGTATTGAGCACTCCATCGAAATCCAAAAATATATACTTCTCCATAGGGGATATTTAATTTTAATTATACATTAGAATCCTATCTTTCTCTTGGTCCTGGTACCTTCCAACCTCTCGCTCTCGCAAAACTCGGTAAGAGACTTGACCATCTTCTCCGGGCTACCATGCAAAATGTTCCTGCATGGTAGAAAGATAACAAGATACCTCCAACCTGTCTTCTGCAAGCAGATAATGCATACCATTCAAGCCCCATTGATATTCAATGAGAGGAACGTTGTCATCATCTTCTTCCAGGATATATTGGGTAATGCCCCATTCATCAACAGGCTCAATGCCGGCTTCCCCAGCAAATTCTATGGAACCATAGATCAGATTGTGAGCTACCTCATATGGTATCTCAACCATCCTGTCATTCTCAGCATCCGAGTAGTACTCAACAATCTCTTCTAAGTTCTCGGGTGATATATTAAAGAAATATGCTTGAAAAATTGGATATTACATTAAATCATTGTATCTTTGCACATGTTTTAATTGGTGCAGTTCCGAATATGGAAGAAAAGATACGAGTGACATGATGGTGCAGTATAACCATTAGTTTTGTATTTTGAAGTTAAGAGAATTACCATACGCACTCGCAACAATGTATTATAAAAAATTAAACATGTTAGATATATCATCAAAAATAATCCTCATAAAAGGAGAGCCACGCTCCTTGAATATTGAGAGCATTACTCCCGCCAATGAGCAGAAAATGGCTGTGATGTTTAAGGAAAACCCGAAAACATATCTTTACAAAAAAGAAAATGTGGTCATCATAGAGGAGTCTTTACATATTGACGGAGAGTATGCTGTAGTGATGCTGGATGGTACCATAAGACAAGGCATTTCTGATCTCTGGTGCTTCACACATCATGGTATGAAGTACTGGCGCATCAAATATAAAATTGACAAGGTAGAAGAATATCCAGGAAGCAGAATTCAAGTAGAAGTTTCTTGCCTGGCAGATGAAAAGGCAAGAAATGTCTGGGCCTATCTTAAACAGGTGGCAGAGATCAATCCCTTAAAGAATGACATCAATAACCAAAAGATTCTTTTAACTGCCTATGAAAAGATAAAGCAGATACCTAATTCTACAGCTGCTGATGTTTATCTTAATACTAAACATCATAGCAAAAAACTTAGAGCAGACTTCTTTATCTACCCTTTTGGCTGCAATTCCAGTCAGAAGAAGGCAGTGGAGAACGCATTGAGAAATCAGGTTAGTATCATCCAGGGACCTCCAGGTACAGGCAAGACTCAGACAATTCTCAATATCATAGCCAATCTTCTCATACAGGGGAAAACAATACTCGTCGTATCAAATAACAATTCTGCTACAGCAAATGTAAAGGAGAAACTCGCCAAGTACGGGATTGATTTCATTGTTGCAACTTTGGGAAGCCATGATAATAAGGAGACCTTTATCAAGGAAGGACAACCCCCAATACCAGAGAATGTAAAAGATTGGGGAATAGAAGAAGAGGAAAAAACTGTTGTTGAAAAAGAGATTCAAAGAATTTCTTTGCAATTAGACACAGTCTTTGATTTAAAGAATCAACAGGCAACTTCAAGGTTGGAATTGGAAAACCTCAAATTGGAATGGACTCACTTCAAGAGCAATCATAACATTTCAGATGGCACATTCTACCTCAAGCGTTCTTTATCTTCTATAAGGCTGACGAAAATGTGGGTAAAACTTCAGGAGTTTGCCGATACCAGGGATGATAATTCCAAGAGTTTTTGGCAATGGCTGAAATGGTTATGGACAAGCCTGCTTATCAGATATTGGCTGCATCTCAAGAGTAAGTTTGATAAACATCACCTGGATGAGCTCATTATAGAACTTCAGGCCCTTTACTATATGAAGAGAATTGAAGAACTGGAACAGGAGCTAAGACAGATAGAAGATGAATTACAGCTGCATGACAACAAAACTCTTATGGATTCATTATCTGATCATTCAATGATGATATTGAAAAATACGCTTCATGCCAGATATTCAGGCAGAATGCGTCGTGAGTTTACGGATGCAGATACGTTGTCCACCCAGGCTGAGGAAGTCCTCAAGGAATATCCGGTTATTACGAGTACAACTTTCTCTGCTCGATCTTCATTAGGCGGCAATACGATCTATGATTATGTAATTATGGATGAATCCTCTCAAGTATCACTTGAGACAGGAACGTTGGCTCTTACCTGTGCAAAGAACGCTGTAATTGTAGGCGATACAAAACAGTTGCCAAATGTAATTACAAATAATGATAGAGAGAAACTGAAAGTTATTTTTGGCTTATCCCACATAGATAATGGATATGATAGTGCTAATCATAGTTTCCTGGAGTCAGTAAGTATCATGATCAAGGATGTACCCCAAACCTTACTGCGTGAACATTATCGCTGCAATTCCCGTATCATCAACTTCTGTAACCAGAAGTTTTATGGTGGAAATCTTCTCATTATGAAGGAAGATGAGACCAACAAAAATGTTCTTGCTGCTTATAATACAGTAAAGGGTAACCATGCAGCAAACATGACCAATCTGAGAGAAATTGAAGTCATCAAACAAGAGGTAATTCCTGAGCTGAAAGATATTTGCTTGGATGAAATAGGAATCATTACCCCCTATAATAATCAGGTGAATGCCATTCGCCAGCAGTTACCTGATATTGAAGTGGGTACTGTTCATAAGTTCCAAGGAAGAGAGAAGGAGGTCATTATAATGAGTGTAGTAAGCAATCAGATTAATGATTTCATTGATGATTCACATCTCATAAATGTAGCTGTATCAAGAGCTAAGAAGAAATTCTACCTAGTGGTAACAGGCAATGAGCAAGAGAAGACAAGTAACATCAAAGATCTCATTGATTATATTGACTACAATAACTGTAAGGTCGTAGACAGCAAGGTGTTTTCTATCTTTGACTATCTCTATAGTCAATATACAGATATGCGCATCGCATTCTTGGAAAGCCATCCGAAAATCTCAGAGTATGCTTCTGAGAACATTGCGTATTCTCTGATCAAAAGTATACTTGAAAGTGACCGGAAGTATTCCTGTCTCCATGTATTATGCCATATCCCTTTGCGTTCAATCTTCAGGCAAACAGACTTAATGAGTGAAGAAGAAAGAATTTATGCAGGCAATTTCAATACCCATGTAGATTTCCTGATCATAAATCGGGCTACTAAGCAACCATTACTCGGTATAGAAATCGATGGTTATGCCTATCACCATAAAGGAACCGTACAAAGTAGTCGTGACGCCCTAAAGGACCACATCTTCAAATCATATCATCTCCAACTCTTAAGATTATCAACAAAGGGTGCAAATGAAGAAGAAAAAGTGAAGGAACAGCTGGATACGATTTGCTGACACAAATGCAAACACAAAAGTAAACACAAACATAAGAATAAAAAAGAATGATATGAAAGTATTTGCACACTATATGGGAAATGAAAAAGATTGGAATCTTTCTGAGGATGGATTCCAATACCGCTGGCGTACCCTGCTGAAGTTTGGAGACTCCTGGAATGTCATAGGATCAGTCATCATGAAAAATCCAGGCAGTGCCCAACCTCTCAAATCAGAAATATCAAAAGCAGAATCAGATGCATTGGCAATATTTGACAAGCGCATTTCTCTACCATTCCGATTATCAGACAGTTACAATTTTCCTGCATCACTTACATCGAGATTCAGAAAAACGGTTCATAGTGGTTCATCTCTTAAGCTCTATATTCCATCCACTTTAAAATTTGATAGGAAAGCCGAATCCCCATGATACAACTCTTTCAGTTTCTGCAGTGACATCTTCTGCACAACAGCTTTCTCTGTTACATAAGCACAAGCACAGCCAGAGACATCTTTTCTACTACCATACTTCTACCCCTATAGGTTCTTTACCTGTACGTTCCAGACAGCTTTTGCGAACCAAGTTCTCCAGTTTCTCCACCATTTTACGTTTGTTTTCCTTAGAAGCATTCCAACGGCGTAGAGCCTCTTCCCTTGTTAACTTTGTTGTATCCATATATTCTTCCTCCTATTTATTCTAGTTCAACATTCAGCCGCCAAAGTTACGCTTTTCCCTCGAAACCACCAAGAAAATCACAATAAATTTCCCAGTTATATCAATCTAAAACGTTTCAACAACTTCATGGAAATATTCTCATAAGAACAAATAGCTTTTTTTATTTCTACCAAATCATTCTTATTAATTTTTCCCTTCATCTTATCTATTGAAAACAATTCTGCAAATCGTTCCTTTGAAATTCTTTTAAAATCAGAGCAATCGACAAATCTATCTTGGTCACCCAAAAACTCATACTCAGAAGCCTTCAATAAATAGTGCAATTTCCTTCTACTTTCAGGAAGGTGCTTATTGATTTCTGAGTTGATAAGTACAAAACCAATTGCATTTCCTTCTTGGTCTTTACCCACAACTACAAAGAACTTCTTTCTCCCTTCATCTCCTTTATTTTTAGGAATAATACCTTCTTCTTTTGTCAGGCAAAGACGATAAACTTCACCCTCCTCAACTGTATCAAGGAGCAAGTTTTGAAGCTGATTATTATTTCCCAGCAATTCTTTGAAGTTCACCATAGCCTAAGCCTCCAAAATAGAATCTATAAATTCCTGTTCCTGGAGATACTCTAAAAACTCATTAGAAGCATCACCTGCTTTTGCAATATTCAGAGAGGTCATAACAGCATTATGATTTTTATCCCATGCCTCATGCCAGGCAGAATCATGAGATAGCTCAGACAAAGTCTTGGTATCCATATCTTTGTATTTATCAATGGCAGCATCCAACGCTTCTATCTCAGCTTTACTCAATTCGTCCAAGTCAGGCTTTTCGCCAGCTTTCACAAAAAACCAAGCGCATTCCCCACCAGCAGGTAACAAAGAATCGCTAATAGCTTTGACATCCTTATTGTTTCCCTTGCCATTCATTAATTTCAAGGCATCATAAAGATGAGAGGGAACCGGTCCGTGTTCCATGGCGATAAAAGTATCCTTAACTAAATGTTGACCATATTTTGCATAGAGATTCCTTTCCGCAAAATAGATAATCTTAAACAAATGAATGAAATCCGTTTCACCACATTTGTCTAAGACATACAAAGCTACCGCTTTAAGCTTAGCGATATCCTCCGCCGACATTTTATTCATACTTCTCATAATCAATTCCTTCTATATTTAACACTTCTGCCGCAAAAATACGCTTTTTCTTCGAAACCACCAAGAAAATCACAAGAAATCTGCAAGTTATCAGCAAATAACCACGAAATCAATCGTAAACTATAACTATTAACTGTAAACTATAAACTGCTATTCCTAGGCGGTCCCATCCCGCAAAATATGGCGAAGACCGCTTTGGTCCGCCAACCTTAGAGCGTAGCGGTTCCGAGCGACGAGGAGGAGCGGTTACATCCCTTGCCCTTTTGGAAAGGGCGAGGGCTTGGGAGTGGGTTAAGGACCCTCCCGCAGGGGAGGGACAGGTGGGGCAAATATAGCACTGTAGGGCGGTTACATCTTTCCCATTTCGAGAAGGGTTTCTGTCCCCTGTAAGGGGAACCGAAAGGGTCGTAAAGACAATTGAAGGTAAGTTTTCAGGATACTCCTCCCCCAATCTCTCAATATCCTCAAAGCAAAGCCCCAGTAACGCCTGCTTAGAAGCAAAAGAATACAGCTCCTGCCAGTTCATACAAGCGCAACAGCTTTTCTTCCCTTATCTGGATTTCAATATTTCTGAACTCAGGTGTATTCATCACCTCTTTCTTCAGATGCTTCTTGATGACTTTTGTCAGATAACGTCGCCATGCCTCCTTGTTCTCTTCGGTAACGAATGGCGGGCATTGCTCTCCGTAGAAGGTGTGCCAAGTGAATGGTTCGAAGTCGAGATGCTAGAGAAAGGATTTGTGTTGGGAGGTGTTGACTTCCATTTTACTTTGGTTTACGTTTTAAAACTTTTCCTGTCAGATAATCACCTTTCTCTTTTACCTGACCAATATATTTGGACTGGTGTAGAGCTTCCATGAAATCCTGTGCTCCTTCCACTTGCTTAGAAATAGAATAAACCTCTCCTTGCTTTTCAAGTCCTTCAAATATACCTTTTGTTTTAGCGAAGATGCCAGCCAGTTCATTCATAGCTATTAATCTTTTCGCAATACAACATGTACTTGCTAAAACCTTTAGAACTGGATTACTTGACTTTTCCATAGCTTCTGTATACAAAGACAAGTTAAACTCACTGTACGATTTGCAGAAATACGATAATAAAGCATTCGCAATAGTTGGCGTAATACTTTCCAATTCAATCTTATTCAATATGAAGTTATGGTATTTCTTATATTCTATCCAACTCAGCATCTCGACTACATCAGTTATACTAAAAGCAAATTCATCCCACTCAGAAATAATACTATCTGGATTTTTACAAAGGAGGTATTTGCTCAGCAGTGGATGTTCTGCTATTATGTCTTGATAAGTACTTGGAGATATACTAATAATGCCTTCATCTACAACATATCTTATTCTCTTTACGTTTAATTGTGATAAATCCTTGCACCATATATCAATAAGAATACGATTATTGAATATTGAGAAAGCAATTTTGTCATTAATACCATCAGATTCTACAACACTTGACAACAACTCTTTTTCATGTTCATCATTACTTTCCACAAGCTTGGTGAATTCTTCCATGGATTTTTCCTCATTGCAATTCATGAATGCTACCAGTGTACCGTCGATATTCCATGAACCTATGCAAGAGCAGTAATGTTTCACATTTTCAAATGTCATTTTTATTTTATTTTCAGCGAACAAGGTACTTACAACATCTTTATCAGTAATATCCTTACAATCATCCCACAAAGTATTATTATGCTTGATAAGTTTAATAATATCGTCCACTTTAATATCTTCATCCATTAAAGACACTATTGTATCAGAAGATTCATGGGTGTTGCTTGAAGTAAGCATAAGATTATCCACAAATGCTGGTAATTCTTGATGAACATATCCCTGAAGTTCATTCAGTTCTGTCTCTTCTATAGAAGTATAAATCGCAGAATCCAAATCAACTACAGGCAAATCATTATGCTTGAATATCACCTTGATATTATCCAATGTTAGAGCATACATATTATTCTCATATATATAAGAATATGTGTCAGCAGCATTGCTGTCATCTATCAACGATTGAACATTTAAATTCAACAAATCAAGAAGTTCCCGCGCCCTTACTTGATCTATATCTTCAAACAAATCAGAATAATTGTTATTATCGTTTATATAAGTATTGAATGGATATGAGGTGTTTATAGCTCTAATGTCGTTTATGTCTGCATACTTAAACAGCGTGGAAATAACCCTGTCTTTATCCTTGTTGGTATGCTTCTTATCCATATTTAATGATTTCCAAACATTTTTATCAATACGGACTAATCGCTTGATGAAGGTCGGTACACAATTGCCTTCTTGCATGAATTGATACAGCAAATCTATATATTGTTCATGAACAACCATTTGTTTAAGAATAGCATCACATTCATCCTCATATTCATCTTCATGCAGTAAGCAGAATTTCAACAGGTCTTTGTTTAATATTCCCTTATGGTCATAATCTACAACAGATAGGTTCTGGATAAGAGAAGGAATTTCTTGCAACTTATAATCAAATTCCTTTGGTGTATTGAATTTGATAGAAAGAAGGAATTCCTGATCAGAAGGTGTTAGTCTTCCTTCTTGGAATATTGAAATATAGAAGAAATACTCTTCGTCTATATATCCCTTTTCCAAGAGATATTTGAGGACCTTATGTTTTTCTTCTTCACCTTTTGGTATGTTCACATGCTCGAAGATATCCCTATCTGATTTTGCAATATCTGTGAGTGTATATTTATCTATGGCTGCTATTTCATCCATAAAAGCCCTGCGCTCATCTCTAAGATTTTCTATTTTGTTATTTGCAACTGATTGAATGATTTTTTTCCTTACGCTATATTTATAACTTTCCCCTAAAGTAGATTTGATTTCATCTGCTGTAAGATGCTTTACATCATAACTGTAGTAGGTATTTCTAAAGAATATATGCCCTTCAAGAATATGATGTATATTATCTTCTGAAAATAGACTGCTTATATCTGTTTTGCAACCATCACAGTATATTTCCCAATCAAGGCCTGGCCATAATTTCAATAACTTTCCAACAATAACTGCGCGTAATTCTTCTATAGACCGAAGAGACTCTTCTGATATAGCTTGTATCTCCAAGTCTATCTCCTCTAATCGTTTCCAATCATCTTTTTTGATTTCATTCTTTAATAATCCTGTAGATATAAAAGTCTGATATACCACACCCTTATTCTGATGCAACAAAGAAAAATCGGTAGGAAAGAGATTCTTATACAGAATCATAGCCAATAATTTTTCCTTATTCAATTTTTTGTCAAGTAAGTTACGATATAGGTCAAACTCATTCACGACATTCGTCAACACCCTCATATCGTTTACAAACACTGATATATCCGTAATAAATGAAGAGCGCACCTCTGCCTCTGGAATATGTAAATTTGCTATTTTTCTTCTGAACAAGTCACCAGAATTAGAAACATTCACAAAAGGAATAACAGGAACGATATAGTCAAAGAACTTTGTTCGTTCTTCTGCATTGGCGAAAATGCCATCTTTCAATGCATATAGAAAGACAATTCTCCTTCCTATTTCTTCAGACTGGTTAAGAATCAGGTTTAATTCCCTCAATTTTGTAAATATATGAGTATTTTCAAAGCGGTCAATATCTTCAAATATTACAACATTATACTTCTTTTCCTGGAAGAGATAAAGAATCTCGTCCAAATAGCGATTCATAATGGAAACATTCTTCTTCTCTTCAAATTCTAAGGTAGCCTTATCTAACGTTAGATTTTTGATACTAATCTTCTTTATGAAAAGAATAAGTTGAAACAGAATAACACATATACCAAGAATGAATACACATATACTTAACCCAAATAAGAATGAAGATTTTAAGACTTCTGTTGGAATCAAGAAGTACTTTGTCACCTGTTCCTGACAAAACAGGCACAAGTTTGCTACAACAAACAACAATATGCACACAACCACAAAAATTCTCTTCTTGCGTGATGTCCTTTCAATTCGTCCGAATCTTGATTCTGGTATATTTGTAGCTTTTACATGGTAGAAAAGTTGTTGCAATATACTATATTCCAACTGTTCCTCAAAGCTGTCTTCATTACTCTTTGGTGTACTATCACTTTCAGACATATTAACCTCAACAAAAGACGCAAGCGACACATTCACATAATGATATTCCGGGTAATATGCTTTGAAAGTTTTAAGTATAGAACTCTTGCCTGCTCCATAAGAGCCAGTCAAAGCTATATTGAATACATTTGGTTGGTCTATCGCATTTTTTAGACGGATAATATATTCTTTATGTCTCTTGAAATCATCTATAGGAGACAATAAGGATATGTGGTTTTCCCCCTGTATCTTCTAATTTCCATCGGTTGACTTTACGACCACAATTGACAGCTATTTTACGAATGTATTTTCGATAGGCTTTATCTATCTTTTCCTTGCAGAAAATAACTCTTAACATAATCAAATGTCTACAAATACCTATCAAATAGCAAATGGTACCCATAAATGACATTCCCAACAATATAACTATTACTGTAGGATTCCATTGCATGTAAAAACCAATAGCAATAGCTATTACTACAAATGCCGTAAATAGTGCAAAAATAATATTCGACTTCATATTTTTCTCCTAGTTTTTCTTTTCTCTGCCATATTCCATCTGTGCTTGTTTCAGTATATCTTGGCAGCTCTTTTATAAGAGCTCTTTTGATATATCATCTATGCCTATAGAGATACCCAACCATTGTTTCAATAATTTTTCACGCTCAATATCAGATATAATAGTGAACATTGTACCGATACTACTCTATTGACATATACCAGCAGTTATTTAAAAACTATCTTTTTTAGGTAGCTTATCTAATAAAAACTTAAATAAGTCAAGTAATTGCTTAAAGACATCAACAAGCGTATTTTTTTCAGATGAATGTTCTTTAGCAAACTCACCCAAATAGTACACCATTTCTACATCAGAAATCTGCGCACCAAACTTTGCTATTATATCATTGCCAAGTTCAGACAACCCCTGACATAATTGTGAAAATTCAACGTATAATGTATGTATCAGTTTTTTATGTACCAAAACAAACAACATATTATCTTTGCTCTTTATAGCCATATCACTCAACAATGCTGATATTTTTTCTAATCTATTAAGCTTGTTTTCAAATTCTTCAACCAAGATGTTCAAATTAACATCGGATTTCTCATTTTTAGAATTCAGCTCACTGAGCCAGTCATCTATATAATGCAAGTATTTATCCACATTACATTTATTTTGTGTCAGCTCATATATGATCTTAACTGAAGTATTGAAATTAGAATAATCTATCTGATTCGACATTTTTCTAATATTCACAAGTTCCTGGTTCAAATAAGGATTCTTATAATGCATCCATTGACAAACAAAAGGACAGCACGTTGTCTTACATTGGCCCTCTTCTATTGCAACTTCAAATCCCTCCTCTGTATTATTTACATTCATACCTTGACAAGTCTTTTTTAGAGGACTAGGTGCTAACAATCTGTTGTTTGTATTCAAAAATATGCGAAGAGTAACATCCTCATTCATTCCCTTAGGAGATAAATAACTAACATTTGTTATATCCTTATCAAGAGAATAAGTACTTTCTAACATGACTTTCTTCACCGCCAGATGACTTATCCAATGAAAACGTGAAATATCAGGGATATTCCTTAAGACTTCTTTTAAATAAACAGGGCTTACTCTATCTTGGCTCATATCCAAACTATCTGCCAACCTAATGATGGACTTTAAGAACTTTATATGAACTTTAGAAACCACACCGTCTAATATGCAAGTATTGTCCAAATACTCCTTGCTTTTTGTCTTATCTTGCAACTTTTGTAATTCATCCATAAGTTTTTCTGGTGCTTCATACACATTCACAGCGTCATCACCATGGGCAAAAGCTATATTGGAAATTAAATTTCTTGTAGTTTCATTCAAGAATGCAAACATTTGACGATAATTAATCGCATTTGAACTATCTTTTGCATGACTACTTCTTATTTTTTGCTCAAAATAGCTATCTACCTCTTTATAAGCTTTTACAAACTGTGCCTCTATACTATCTTCTATCGGCGCATCCAACTTATCACGATTGAAATTATTGACATCCGGATAATCAACTAAAGTTATATCATGAAAATAGCAAGCCATAAACAATAGAAAATAATCATAGCTCGTCAAATCATACATTGCAAAAGTACGACTAATCTCAATGCACTTTTCTATTAATGCTATAGAATGTTCAACATTATGGAGAGTAAAGAAATGTAAGAACTTACTGCCGTTTTTCCAAAGCCCACTCACAAGAAGGTGTGCTTGAATCAACTGATCATTTTTTGTGTGACCTTTTACATATCTACGTATTAGGGGCAACACTTTTGCAACAGAACAATCCATTTCAAATTCACCATTTCCCCAAATGTCATTCTCTAATAGGGCTATAACAAAGGCTTTAAATTTGCTATAAGAAAATCCTGTCTGCCTCAGATAATGAAGAATTCTAACCTCATTCCAAGACAATTGCTGAAAATTAGTGGTTTGATAAGAATCAACTTGAGATAGCGACACGTGGTTTAACTTGCAAAATATAGCAAGAAACAGAACACGCTGGTATTCTTGACTAACGTTGAATACAAATCTTCGACAATCTTTTATTGGAAAATATCGTTCATATACGTCAAACAATTGTTTCCAATCACACAATGAAGTACATTTTACCAAATCCATTTCTTTTATGAATGCACTTACTTCTTTGTCCAGACAAAAATAATAACATATTTGTTTTGTAGTATCCTTATAGTATTTATAACCTTTACAATCTGTTGTATAGTATAAATTCCCATGATTAATTCCTACCTCATTAGCATATCGAAGATCCAAATTCTCAACTGCAGATAAAATTTGTTTCCTTTCATTACTTTTTAATTTTATAGAATCTCGATAATATTGCCTAAGCCAGCCATTATTTACTAATTCAACTAAATTATCCTCTATATCTATAAGTTTACAGGAACTATTATAAGTCTCGAGACGATCTACCAGTTGTACTTTTCTATTGGCATAAAACTTATAGAAACTATCAAGACGCTTCTTATATAATCCTTGTTCTAAATTACCTGCGATATTTTTCCTCTCCTTATCAATAGCATTCAATAAACACTCTATTAAGGAAAGAGATGACTTATCTGTATTCTCACCAAGATTTACCTTGATATGCTGCATGAGCCCTGAAGTCTTTCGGTTCAATATCATGAGATTTCCAATGGACTCGTCTACTTTATCTATAGGAAAAGAACAACATTTATCATCAACATCATGTAATTGGAGAATAAACGGTATCTTATTCTCTTTGAGAAATGAACATACCTTATCCACAGGAGCAAGGCACTCTTTTGTAAAAGCAGCCAATTCCTGATTTATCTTCTTTACTGAATCTCTTATTTTTTTCTGATCTTCATTACAAAATACAGTAATATCATCTACATAATAATCTTTATCTCCTATCAAATGTCTATCGACAATCTTAGCTATATCCTTCATTACCCAATTGGCAAAAAATGCACAATGAGGTAATCCTTGTGGCAAACCTTTTGCATAGTATACATTACTTTCACCAACATTTGTACCATAATAAATATACCGCTCTTTCTCATTCAGGCATTCATTGAGCTTAAAACACAATAAGAGTTGCAATATTCTTGCCAAACAATCCTTATCGGACTTACAAACCTTACCGGGATTGCCATATTTAGCATCTTCGCAATTCTCATTTAAAGAGAATGAGAAACGGCCCAATATTTCCTCATAAACACTATTAACATTAATATTTGGAAAAAAATCCTTTATGTCAAGATAGGCCTCATGAGTAAACTGTTTCGTATTAGCATAATTGCGGTGCTTATCTATTGTTGCCTGCACATACCCTTTGTATTGACCAACCCAGTTTTTATAAACAAACTCAACTTGATTAGTAAGCCTATTTCCCCAGAAATTATCTGGGATAAGCATACAGATAGGATTGATTTGCCTTATACTTTTTTCTAATTCATCATCGTAGAATACAATATTGCTCAAAGCTTGCAGACAAACCAATGTCTGTATATCAGCAAAATGAATGGGTCTATATTCTGGCGAGCCATCATCATTAACCTTCTTCAATTGGAAATGTACAGAAATCGAGAAAACATAATCTCCGTCTTCTAAGGCATTCTTCAATGTTTGCTGGCAAGAGGAAACAAACTCCTTGTTAGCAAGATAACGATCAAGACACAAAGCACTATAGTTACTTATATCTTCCTGCTTTAAAAGACCTATTTCATTAACATAACTTGGCAATGCATATATAGCAGCATAAATGTTCCGTTCGTCTAAAACACGTTCTATAAGAGTCATAAGATAAAACTATTAACACATTAGTAAATCACCGTTAGAACGTAACTACTGATTTTCAGCAGTTAGCACATCCAACATTTTTCAAAAAAAGCATATTATTAATTGGTATTGTCAGAGCAGCCAATTAGGCAGCCTTGACATTCACATTTTTGTTCGAGTTATAATTACATGGGATTAGGGACATGAAGTCTTGCTCCCCCCCCCAGCCCGTCCGAGAACGGCCGTTTTGGGGTGTGTCACATAGGGTAGAACCGCTATCACGACTCCACCTAAGCCCCTCTAAGGGCATATATTTTTTCATCTTAAAATTTTGTTTTATGTTAAATAATTCGTCATAAGGGCTTAAAAAGGCCGATATGAACACTAATAGAGCGTGTTTTTGATGGTATATGATTCCCTACAGGTCATTATCCAAGAGAAGCAATCAAAGCAGGTACACCTTTGAGAGATATGGCACGACGAAGGTTATAAGATAGGCAAAAGAGACCCATCTCAGCAGTTACTTTCAGTTTGCCTTTCAGTAAAAAGTAGTATTGCCCAAGTGCTCGCTTCATGGTTCCGAAAGGATGCTCGGAGAGGCATTTGCGATTGTCCATCTTGTTCTGGTCTAGATGCAAAACGTAACGGACAACCTTCTTCACAACCTTCATTCTTGGAGGTTTTGGCTTGTCTTTATTCTCTTCTTTGAGTTGCTTGCGTTTTGCTTCAGTTGCCTTTATCAAGGTGTCTTTGTTGAAGTCTGCCTCCTTAAATTTCTGGATGGTACACTTGCACTTGCATTTTTTACATGCAAGCTTGTTAC
>OIWK01002208.1_pt1 | contig 16109 bp, 8 predicted proteins | sample 1587401 | NCBI WGS metagenome assembly OIWK01 (sample SAMEA3888911, study PRJEB22519) | human gut metagenome | biome: human gut; feature: human-associated habitat; material: faeces | place: Denmark | collected 2009
TGCTGATTAACTAAAAAAGGATCAATCATGTAAATGGTTGGTCCTTTTTGCTTTGCCTTCATTTGGTTCAAGGTTCAGGGTTCTCGTGGCGGCTTCGCCGCCTTTTTTATTGGGCGATGCTCGAAATACGAGTAGGCCCTTGGAGAAGGGCCGCGCCGAAGGCGCAGGATGGATCCACGTAGCGGTGTGAAAGACTATGTGAGATTACCCGTTTCCCTTAAACGTTATCCCGACCGAAGTGGAGGGATCTTTCTTGCAGACTGGTAAAACGTGGGTGAGGGAAAGACGAAAAAGGAAGCACCAAGGTGTCGTTTGAGTGAGGACGTATGTGTGCATATGGAGGCAGTGCAATAAAGATCCCTCGGCTTCGCTCGGGATGACGGTGCTTGGGGAGCGGATAGATTCACAAGGGCGGCTTCGCCGCCTGTTTAGAAGATGGTATTCCCGTATCGCAGCCTTCCCCTTTAGGGGAAGGTGCCCCGCAGGGGCGGATAGGGCAGACATAGTATGAAAGATAGAAGGTAGTATAGGGAAAAGAGAGGCGCATTTGCGCTGCTTGCGAAAGCACCTGAGCGCCGCCTTTTTTTATTGGGCGATGCTCGAAAGTGGTATTTTAGTCATGGGTTACCAGTCATAACAACGATACGAGTAGGCCCTTGGAGACGGAAGTCCCGCAGAGGGACTTCCGAGTTTGGCCTAATCCAAAGAGGCGCCTAGCCTGCCCATTAAGGCGCCTTCCTGTGAGGCCAAACGGCCCGCGCCGAAGGCGCAGGATAGAGTGCCTCGAAGAGGCACAACTCTACGCAGCGGTATGAAAAACGATATGAGACGATCCGTCTTTCTTGCGTGTCATGAGGGCCGAAGTAGAGGGATCATTTTTGCAGAGCGGTAAATCGTGAGCGAGGGAAAGGCGAAAAAGAAAGCACCAGGGTGTCGTTTGAGTGAGGGCGCATGTGTGCATATGGCGGCCGTGCAATAAAGATCCCTCGGCTTCGCTCGGGATGACGGTATGTGGGGAGCGGATAGGTTCACAAGGATGATGTGCCGCCTGTTTAGATTGCCTTCGGCACTTCCTCCGAAGAGGGAAGCAAGACGTTACGTAGCTAACGATTTCCTTAACTTAATAGCATTACCCTCTAGGGGAAGGTGCCCTGCAGGGGCGGATAGGGTGACTATGGTATGAAAGACAGCTGGGATGAGGATAGGAAGCTGCTGATTAAGGGAAGGAACTAATTATTTACAAGGTTCATGGTTCAAGGTTCAGGGTTTAGGTGGCGGCTTCGCCGCCTTTTTGATTGGACGATTGCCCGAAAGTAGTATTTTAGTAACCAGTCACTCCTACGATACGAGGGAAGGAATCGTCTCACATGTCTGGAATGAGATCCTTCGACTCAGTCCCCACTTGTTCTGGCAGGGGCTTTTCACACATAGAGCGTTTTCGTCCGCTCAGGATGACGATACGGGGGAGTGGAAGGGTTTTCATCTGGGAGATACGTTGCGTGTTTTGGAACTAGCGGTGTTATATTACGATACGAGTAGGCCCTTGGAGAAGGGGCGCGCCAAAGGCGCAGGATGGATCCACGTAGCGGTGTGAAAAACTATGTGAGACTACCTGTTTCCCTTAAACGTCATCCCGACCGAAGTGGAGGTATCTTTCTTGCAGACCGGTAAACCGTGGGTGAGGGAAAGGCGAAAAAGGAAGCACCAAGGTGTCGTTTGAGTGAGGGCGCATGTGTGCATATGGCGGCAGTGCAATAAAGATCCCTCGGCTTCGCTCGGGATGACGGTACTTGGGGAGCGGATAGGTTCACAAGGGTGGTGTGCCGCCTGTTTAAAAGATGGTATTCTCGTATCGCAGCCTTCCCCTCTAGGGGAAGGTGCCCCGCAGGGGCGGATAGGGTGACTATGGCATGAAAGACAGCTGAGATAAGGTTTTCCAGTCACTCCTAGGATAAGAAGGTGCGTAAGACGCAAGAGAGAATCTTGTGAAAAAACGAGCGAGCAGTCCTTTTTATGGCTCTTTTTGTCATAGCATCTGTGATATGCTAAAGGGAAAGGCATATAGTCTGTAGGAATGAAGGGAAATACATAGAAAGGGTGTGGGACGGATGATTTGTCCAAAGTGTCATTATTCGGTCAGGGAAAGTGATTTATTCTGTGGGCATTGCGGGTGCTTTTTGGAAAAGGCGGGTCAGAGGGAAAACCAGAGCGGGCTCTCTTCTAAAGAGGAGCAAGAGGGGATGCTTGACAAGTTTATCGGGATCGATGGACGTATCAGTCGAAAGAAATATATTTTCCGTTCGCTGCTTTTATGGGGGATGGGATGCATTTTTGAGCTATGTGTCATCATGAGCCGTGTGGAGCAGCTGGATTTCATGGCGGGCGATCTGCCGGGGATGGTTTTACTTACGATAGTGGGAATCCCCTGGATGATGCTGATGGTACGCCGTCTGCATGATCTGAATCGTAATGGCTTCTGGTCTTTGCTGATCTTTGTGCCGGTTGCTTCGTTCTTCCTCTTCCTCTATCTCTGCTGTTTTCGTGGGACGAGAGGGAGAAACTCGTATGGAGAGGATCCGCTCGGAAGGAAAGCGGATACGTAGGGGGCGGAACATCCTTTGTTTTCCTATGGCGCAGTCTTGTCACAATAGGTACAATAGAGAAAAGCTGGCAGCGGGGAGCGTAACCCGCTATTTTCAAAGGAGCGATTATGATCACAGGAACCATCAAAAATAAAATCGATGCCATCTGGACAGGCGTTTGGACAGGCGGTATTACAAATCCGCTGACGGTCATCGAACAGCTGACGTACCTTATGTTTATCCGCTCGCTCGACGTGAAGGAGATGCAGACGGAGCGGTTGGAGAATGCCATGGGATTTACCGGCGACCACATTTTTCCGAAGAGTGCGGTGGGGCAGGCGATGCGGTGGAGCCATTTCAAGGACAGGAGCCCAGAGGATATCTTTCACATCGTCCGCGACTTCGCTTTTCCTGCCATCCAGCACATGAAGAATGGACACCTTCCGGACTTTGATGCGAGTGGGAAGCTCATCCCTCTTCCTGATGAAGCAGCGGAGCAGGGAAATGCGTTTGCTACATTCATGGCTGATGCCTCCTTCGTCATCCCGACGCCGAAAGTCTTGGAGCGCATCGTGACAGGGCTCGAAGATCTTTATACGCATGACATCGAAGACAAGGACATGCAGGGCGATCTCTACGAGTACATGCTGAGCAAGCTGCAGGCCGCCGGGCAGAATGGCCAATTCCGCACACCCAAGCACATCCGCGAGATGATGGTCGATCTTATGGCGCCGACACCAGCGGACTCGATCTGCGACCCTGCGTGTGGGACGGCGGGCTTCCTGGTGTCATCCGCGCAGTACATTACGGCGCACTACGGGAACACGATGACCGATAGCGACTGGACGCATTATAAGGAAACGATGTTTCATGGATTCGACACCGACCAGACGATGCTCCGCATCTCCGCGATGAATCTCATGCTCCATGGCATCATCCATCCCTGCATCGCCTATCAGGACAGCCTCTCGAAGCAGAACCAAACAGAGAGTGCCTATACACTGTGCCTTGCGAACCCGCCCTTCAAAGGAAGCATCGATGCTGAAAGCATTCACGAAAAGCTGAAGGCCGTGACGAATACGAAGAAGACAGAGCTCCTCTTCCTCGCCCTCTTCCTCCGCACGCTGAAGAAGGGCGGCCGCTGCGCCTGCATCGTCCCCGACGGCGTCCTCTTCGGCAGCAGCAAAGCGCACAAATCCATCCGCAAAGAACTTGTCGAGCATCACCAGCTCCAGGCTGTGATTTCCATGCCCTCCGGCGTCTTCAAACCCTATGCCGGCGTCTCCACTGCCGTCCTCGTCTTCACTAAGACCGGTGCCGGTGGGACGGACAAGGTGTGGTTTTATGATATGAAATCCGACGGCTTCTCCCTCGATGATAAGAGAAATCCCGTGAAAGAGAATGATATCCCGGACCTCATCTTCCGCTTCCATCACCAGGACGCGGAGGCAGCGCGCAAGCGCACCGAGCAGAGCTTCTTCGTCCCGAAGGAAGAAATCGCCGCCAATGACTATGATCTCTCCATCAATAAGTATAAGGAAATCGAGTACGTGCCGGTCGAGTACCCGCCGACGGCGGAAATCCTCGGTGAGCTTCGTGCGATGGAGGAAGAGATAGAGGCTAGGCTTGAGCGGTTGGAGGGGATGTTATGATGAGTCGTAAGTTACCCGAAGTATGTGAGATACAATACGGTTTTCCTTTCGACTCGTCTTTGTTTTCAGCGGAAGGGGACCTTCCGCTGATTCGCATTCGAGATGTGGTTCGAGGATATACCGAGACCTACACCAGTGAGAAGTGTGATGTTGCCTACCTGGTACATGAAGGAGATATCCTCGTCGGAATGGATGGTGTGTTTAATGTGGCGAAATGGAAAGGTGAGCCCGCATATCTAAATCAGCGGGTTTGCCGTATTATTCCAAATGAGACAATTGATGCGGACTTCCTGTTCTATTTCATTCCGACGGCGTTGAAGAAAATCGAGAATGAAACGGCATTTGTTACGGTCAAGCACTTGAAGGCAAAGCAGTTAAATGCGGTTGTAGTTCCCGATGTTCCAATAGAAGAGCAGAAGAAAATCGCAGCGCAGCTGAATGTGATTACCCACCTCATCTCCCTTCGACAGCAGCAGGCAGAGAAACTGGATGAGCTCGTCAAAGCCCGCTTCGTCGAGATGTTTGGGGATCCGATTTCTAATCCACATGCATTTGCGCGTGTGCCTCTTTCAGAATTGGCAGAAATAAAGATTGGCCCATTTGGTTCTCTTCTTCATAAAGAAGACTATGTGCATGGTGAGCATCCATTGATTAACCCTTCTCATATCATTAACGGTAAAATTGTTATTGATGAAAATTTTACTGTTTCAGACGAAAAATACATTGAGCTTGAGGCTTATCACTTGAGACCAGGGGATGTCGTTTTGGGGAGACGAGGAGAGATGGGGCGTTGCGCTGTTGTAGAAAGAGAAGGCTATTTGTGTGGGACGGGTAGTTTATTGATTCGTACAAATGGGCAAGTGACCGCAGATTATATCCAAAAGACGATTTCATTCCCAGCCTATAAAAGAATGATTGAAGATATGGCAGTAGGTCAAACAATGCAAAATTTGAATGTTCCGATTGTTTCTAAATTTCCGATTGTTAAGCCACCTCTTGATGTGCAGAAGCGTTATTATCACTTCGTGCACGAGATCGATTGCGAGAAGGAACGCATTCAGAAGAGCGCGGCGCTGCTCGAGACGCTCAAACGCTCCCTCATGCAGCAATACTTCGGCTGATGATACGAGAATGGCGTCAGGCAGTAGGTATGCAAGACAGATGCGCAGGCAGAAACTACCCCCTTCCCATCGGGAAGGGGGGGGCAGGGGGGATAGGGAGAGCCATGAGCAGGCAGCAGGTCACACCGTATGGGACTAACTACGACTAAGAGCGAGCGGTTTTCTGTCTGCGCAAACTGTGGTCAGTCTCATCTGTGCCGAGCGACTGCCAGCGCACCCGTCTCCCTATCCCCCGCCTTGCGGGCGGCCCCTTCCCGATGGGCAGGGGCTGACGATACGAGAATGGCGTCAGGCAGCAGCCATGCAAGACAGATGCGCAGACAGAAACTACCCCCTTCCCATCGGGAAGGGGGGCAGGGGGGATAGAGAGAGCCATGAGCAGGCAGCAGGTCACACCGTATGGGACTAACTACGACTAAGAGCGAGCGGTTTTCTGTCTGCGCAAACCGTAGTCAGTCTCATATGTGCCGAGCGACTGCCAGCGCACCCGTCTCCCTATCCCCCGCCCTGCGGGCGGCCCCTTCCCGATGGGAAGGGGCTGACGATACGAGAATGGCGTCAGGCAGCAGGTATGCAAGACAGATGCGCAGGCAGAAATTACCCCCTTCCCGATGGGAAGGGGCTGACGATATGAGAATGAGGCTATGCAGCACTCGTGTAAGATTCTGCGGAAGAAGGAGTTTTTTTCTCAAGCGGTCTTGCCGCAAAAGAGGTATGATAAGGGAAAGGTTCATGTAGTCAAGAGAGGAGTCAGGCGATGGGGAATTTCGATTTCTTAGAGAAGGATCCGGCTTACGGTATGTTTGCGAAGTCAGCGGAGAAGGCGGAGGGGCTTTGCCGCTCGCATCCTTCGCTCTCGGCGCTCCTTTCGCGCAAGACGTTGGAGCTTGCGGTGAAGTGGGTTTATCAGGTGGAGGGGATCGAGGTCCCACGGCAGGCGAATCTGCAGTCGCTCCTGCATCATCCGGATTTCCGCGATCTGATGGATCATGAGCCGTGGTATCGGTTGCAGTTCATCGTGAAGATGGGAAATCTTTCGGCGCATGAGGCGCAGGAGATTTCTTTCGAGCAGGCGGCGGAGTCGCTGCGGAATCTTTTCGATTTCCTTCTGTGGATTGATTATTGCTATGGGCGTTCCTATGAGGAGCGGGTCTTTTCGCTGTCTCGCATACCGGAGGCGCATGAGGCGGTGAATGAGAAGCGGATCCGTGAGCAGGCGCGGCTTCTGGAGCAGCAGGGGGCGGAGAAGGAGCGGCTGGCAGCGGAGCTTGCAAAGGTGCAGGCGGAGCTTCGCGCAATGAAGGCGGCGAGTGAGGAAAACCAGGCGAAGCGCACGTATTCACTTCGTCCGATCACGGAGCTGTTGACTCGGCAGATGTATATCGATGTGGATCTTCAGCTCGCTGGCTGGCAGCTTTCTGGTTCGCGGGCGAATGTGGCAGCCGAGCTCCCTGTCCGCGATATGAATGGTGTCCTGGGGGCTGTGGGGAAGGCGGATTATGTGCTTTTCGGGAAGGATGGAAGGCCGCTCGCGGTGGTGGAGGCGAAGCGGACGAGCCGGGATGCAAAGGCGGGGGCGCAGCAGGCCAAGCTCTATGCGGATGCATTGGAAAAGATGTATGGTGCGCGGCCTTTCATTTTCCTGACGAATGGGTTTGAGACGCATTTTTGGGATGATGTGCATGGGACGCCGCGGCAGGTGAGCGGGATCTTCGGTGAGGAGGACCTGGCGCGGTTGATGCAGCGGCGGTCGGAGGAGCCAAAGCCGCTGTCGTCGATCCCGATCGATGACAGGATCACGAATCGCGCGTACCAGAAGGAGGCGATCCGTGCGACGCTTTCGGAAATCGAGCGAGGCAGGAGGAAGCATCTCCTGGTGATGGCGACGGGGACAGGGAAGACGCGCACGGCGGCGTCGCTGGTGGATGTGCTTTTGCGCGGCAATCGGATCACGCGGGTGCTTTTTCTGGCGGATCGGACGGCTCTGGTGTCGCAGGCGAAGGAGGCTTTCAAGGCGTATCTTCCGGAGATGTCGCTGTGCAATCTGTGCAGCAATAAGGAGGATGCGAATGCGCGTATCGTCTTCTCGACGTATCCGACGATGCTGAATGCCATCGATGGGCGGCGGACGGAGACGGGCGCGCGGCTTTTCACGCCGGCGCATTTCGATCTGATCATCATCGATGAGAGCCATCGGAGCATTTTCAAAAAGTATCGGACGATTTTCGATTATTTCGATGCGATTCTGGTGGGGCTCACGGCGACGCCGAAGACGGATGTGGATCGGAATACGTATGATTTCTTCGAGAGAAAGCTGGGAGTACCGACGTATGCCTATAGTTATGAGGAGGCGGTCACAGCGCATTTCCTCGTGCCGTATAAGAATTATGAAGTGAAGACGCTTTTCTTGCATGAGGGAATCACGTATGATAAGCTCACGCCGGAGGATCGGGAGCGGTATGAGGAGGATTTCATCGAGGATGATGGGAGTCTCCCCACGTATGTATCAGAGTCGAAGATAAATCGGAAGGTCTTCAACCGGGATACGGTGCGGACGGTCATTGAGCGGTTGATGGAGAAGGGCATCAAGGTCTCTGGTGGGGATCGGCTGGGGAAGACGATCATTTTTGCGGAGAATAAAAAGCATGCACAGTTCATTGTGGACTGTTTTGATGAAATGTATCCAGAGTACCATGGGCATTTCGCACGTCGCATCGTCTGTGATGATTCGTATGCGGAGACGTTGATCGCAGATTTCAAGAATCCTGATAAGGATCCGGTCATCGCGGTGTCGGTGGATATGATGGATACGGGGATCGATGTGCCGGAGTGCGTGAATTTGGTCTTTTTCAAGAAGGTGCGCTCGAAGACGAAATTCTGGCAGATGATCGGCCGCGGGACACGTCTCGCGCCGGATCTTGTCGTGACGGACGGTGAGGGGGAGCATGTGGGGAAGCGGTATTTCCTCATTTTTGACTATGGGGGAAATTTTGATTTCTTCCGCGAGCACCAGGAGCCTGTGAAGGAAACGGCGGTGAAGAGTCTGTCGGAGAATCTTTTCGAGAAGCGTGTGCGTCTTATCCGTGCGCTGGAGGGGAGTGAGTTCTCAGGGGAGGGCTACCAATCCTGGCGGGCGACGCTCGTGAAGACGGTGCAGCAGGAAGTGGCGGCCTTGAAGACGGAGCTTGCGGCGGTGCGGCTGCATTTATCAGCGGTGGAAACGTACAAGAAGGAGGAGGCGTATCAGACGCTTTCCGATGAGGATGTGAAGGAGCTGGTGAAAGAGCTCGCCCCGCTCGTCACAGATGAGGAGATGGATGAGGCGGCGAAGCGTTTCGATATTTTTATGTATGGCATGATGCTGACTTTCCTCACGGACCGAAAAGCCTATGAGCGGGCGCGGGAAAGTCTGAAACAGACGGTGCATGCGTTATCGGGGAAAAACGGCATCCAGGCGGTGCGGGATGCACAGCCGCTCATGGAGGAAATCCAAAGTCCCACGTTCTTCCCTTTGATAGATTTGCTGAAGATGGAGGAGGTCCGCATGGGGTTGCGGGATCTCATGCAGTATCTCGAGGAACGCGGCTCGGGACATTATATTGTCACGACATTGCATGACCCAGTCGTCACCGAAGGCTTGGGCGAGCCGCTTGCTGAAGAGCCGCTCGAAGACTACCGGAAAAAGGTGGAGGGGTATTTCACTGACCATGCAGATGATGTGCCAGCGGTCAGAAAGCTCGTACACAATGAGCCTTTGACCAGTGAAGACTATGCGGCACTCGAGCGCATCTTTGAAGTCGAGCTCGGTACGCCTGAAGCCTATCGTGCGGCGTATGCGACAAAGCCCTTCGGCCTTGTGGTACGGGAAATCGCGAAGCTCGATCCACAGGCAGCGGAGCAGGCCTTCTCTTCTTTCATCAATGATTACAGTTTGAACGAGAAGCAGATCGCTTTTGTCAGGCAGGTCATCAATTTCCTTACGGTAAATGGATATATTGATAGTCCGGCTCGCCTCATGAGTGCACCTTTTGACAGGTACAGCTGCGGGGATATCTTCAGTACGGCGCAACTTGTGGATCTCAGCCATGTGGTGAATACCATCCGGGATAACGCGGTGAGGATCGTGGACGGTGGGAAATAAGGGATCAGCGTTTCCCTAGTTACAAGTCACTAGTCACTCGAGGCTCATAATTCCAGACCACGAATCCCTGCTTTCAAACTTCAGTGGGGGGAGGGGTGCATGATTCATATAGCGCCCCGCCCCTTAAAAAATGGTTCGTTACGCTATGCGACATCCGGACGGGAAGGGTAAGCCATCAAAAAAGCCCCTTTGGCAGGGGCTTTTTTGATGGCTTGTTTTTATTTTGTCTGTCGCACTTCGATTTCCCTGGCGCGTGGCATCGTGAGCTGGGATCTTACAGGGCGAGGCGGTAGATCTCTTCGAGGTCTTTGGCGGAGAGGCTGACGAAGCCGTGGAGGAGGCCGTCTTTGGCGCCCTTCCATGCGATGGTTTTCTGAGCCATTTCGGCAAAGCGCGTGTCGTCGATGCCGATCTCTGTGAGGGTGGTCGGGAGGCGGAGCTGTTTCTTGAAGTATTTCCGCAGGCGTTTGATGCCTTTCTGTGCGATCTTGATGGTGTCCTTGCCTTTGGGGGAGACGCCCATGACGCCTACGGCGAAGCGGGCGATGCGGGGGGCGGTGGTTTTGTTCAGGACGTAGGTGAGGAAGGCGGGGGTGAGGATGGCGAGACCGAGGCCGTGGGTGATGTCGTAGTGGGCGGAGAGTTCGTGCTCGATGCCGTGGCAGGTCCAGGAGACGGAATGGCCGCTGTCGATGAAGTCGTTGATGGCCCAGGAGGCGGTCCAGAGGAGGTTTGCACGGGTGTCTTCATTGGCGGGGTCGACCATGGCGATGGGGGCGTCTTTCATGACGGAGCGCATCATGGCTTCCATGTAGGCTTCGGTGGCGGGGAAGGTCTCTTCTTTCTGGAAGTAGACTTCCATGATGTGGGAGAGGATGTCGGCGGAGCCGCAGGCGGTCTGATAGGCGGGGACGGTGTAGGTATTTTCGGGGCAGAGGAAGGAGACGGAGGGGCGGAAGGCCTGGGCGGTCCAGCCGTATTTTTCTTCGGTCTCGGGGTTGGTGATGACGGCGCTGGCATTCATTTCGGAGCCGGTCGCGGCGATGGTGGGGATGGTGATGAGGGGGAGGGCGGTATCGATGGCAGCGCGGCTTCGGATGAGGTCCCAGGGGTCGGCGTCGTAGGGGGCGCTGCCTGCGATGACTTTGGCGGTGTCGAGGACGGAGCCTCCGCCGAGGGCGAGGATGAGGTCCAGGCGTTTTTCGCGTACGAGGCGGATGCCTTCGCGGACGAGGCCGATCTCGGGATTTGGCTTGACGCCGGAGAGGCCGTAGCAGTCGACATTGGCTTTGCTGATTTCTGCGAGGACTTTGTCGAAGAGGCCGCTCTTTTTGGCGGAGCTGCCGCCGGTGATGAGGAGGACGCGGCTGCCGAGGCGGCTGATCTCTTCGGGGAGGTGGGCGAGCATGCCGTTTCCAAAGTAGACTTTGGTGGGGTTATGGTAGATGAAATCGTGGGTCATGGGGATGCCTTTCTTGTCATGGGTGACTAGGGAAATGCTGATTGAATCATTTTTCCTTAAATGGGTTTGGTGGGTTCTATGGGTTCATAGGGTTCAACGGGGCAGGTGTTTCTTTCACTTTTTCGGCAGACTTGGATTCCTTGTCTCGGCGATCCATTTTGTGAAATCTTCGGGGGAGATGCTGAGGCGTGCTTCTGCCCAGGGTTTCCATTTTTCGGATTTTTTACGCGCAGCAAGGATGTCTTCCATGGAGGTGCCGGTGTGCTGCTCTAAGAGGTAGGCGAGGCGGAGCCAGTGGTTCGGGTAGCCGTCTTGCAGCAGGGGGATGGCGCGGTCTTCGGGGATGCCGTAGAAGCGGTAAAGGCGGCGGGCGCGATGGCGCAGGAGGCGTTCTTCGTAGAGCGCAGCGGTGAGACCTAGCTTTTTCTGGATGCATCCCCAGGGGTCATCTTTCCGCATGTCGAGGATGGTATCGATGGGGACTTCGGCGAGGATGGAGAGAAGGGCGGCTTTGTCGATTTCAAGGAAACGGAGGCCGCTTGAGAGAAGGGCTTCTACTTTGTCTTGGGGGATTTCGTACTTGTAGTGGATGCTTCGGATCTGGTCGTCTAATGTGGGTTCGCTGCGTTTCATAGGGGGGGGTTCCTTTCGTGCAATGAATGGTTTTCTCTATTGTAACATAGATGAGAGAGGGGAGCCCATGGGTGTGCCGTCCCTTGATTGTGGATGAAAACTTTGCTCGAATGGGGTATCGTCATTTCGAGCGAAGTCGAGAAACCTTCCTTGCAGATGGATCAACGATGTGTGGTTGAAAGCGTGGAAAGGCAGCACCAAGGCGTCGTTTCCGTAGAGGCGGATGAGTGATGCTAACCGCAGTGCGATAAAGATTTCTCGCTGACGCTCGAAATGACGATACGGGGGAAATGTGTTTTTAACATACGGGGAGCCAACCCCGTCTCGCTACGCCAGGCAGCCCCTTCCAGAGGAAGGGGCGAGAATGTGAGGGCATTTCAGTCACCAGGCACTCCTCATCCCTGGCTACTCATCCCTGCTTTCAAACTTTCGGGATGACGATACGGGGAAAACGGATCGCCTTACATACGTGGGGATCGTTAGGCTTTTCGACGCAGTCCGCAGTTGCGTTTTGCGCTGTTGTCATTTCGAGCGAAGTCGAGAAATCTTCCTTGCAGATGGATCAACGATGCGTGCTTGAAAGCGTGAAAAGGCAGCACCAAGGCGTCGTTTTCGTAGAGGTGGATGAGTGATGCTAATCGCAGTGCAACAAAGATCCCTCGACTGCGCTCGGGATGACGATACGGGGGGATGTATTTTCAACATACAGGGGGGAGCCAACCCCGTCTCGCTACGCCAGGCAGCCCCTTCCAGGGGAAGGGGCGAGAGTATGTGAGGGCATTTCAGTCACCAGTCACTCCTCATCCCTAATCCCTAGCCACTCTAGCTACTTATCCCTAGTCACCAGTCACCAGCTGCAAGCAAAAAACGCCTCCGTGAGTCGGAGGCGCTTTTCTTAGCTTTCGCGGAGGGCGCGTTTCAGGATCTTGCCGGTGGCATTTTTCGGAAGTGCGTCCATGGGGATGAAGCGTTTCGGGATCTTGTAGCTGGCGATATTTTTCATCATGTATTTGCGGATCTTGTTTTCGTCGAAGGTGTAGCCTTCTTTCATGACGACGTAGGCCCAGACGACTTGGCCGCGGAGGGCATCGGGCTGGCCGACGACGGCACATTCTCCGACGCCTTCGACTTCGTAGATGCAGTCTTCGACTTCGCCGGGGTAGATGTTTTCGCCGTTCACGATGATGAGGTCTTTCAGGCGGTCGACGATGTAGATGTAGCGGTCTTCGTCCATGTAGGCGAGGTCGCCGGTGTGGAGCCAGCCGTCTTCGGTGAGGACTTTCTTGGTTTCTTCCGGTTTGTTCCAGTAGCCTTTCATGACGTTGTCGCCGCGGACGAGGAGCTCGCCGACGGTGCCGGGGACGTAGGGGCCGTTCATTTCGACGGAGATCATGGCTTCGACGCCGGGGATGGCGGGGCCGCTGGTCAGGTACTTGGGCTTCGCGGTCGGCAGGACGCAGACGACGGGGGAGGCTTCGGTGAGGCCGTAGCCTTCCTGTACGGGGTGCTTGTATCGCATGAAGAAGGCCTGCGCTACTGGCTGCGGGATGGAGGCGCCTCCGGAGATGAAGGTGTGGACGGTCTTCATGAGGGAAGGGTCGCCCTTGCGCGCGAGGAGGTTGTACATCGGGGGAACCATGATGGCGATGGTGACGTCGTATTTCACGATGGTATTGATGATCTCTGTTGGTGTGCGCGAGCGCAGGATGACGATGGTCGAGTGGGCGTAGAGGCTGCCGTGGACGATGGTGGTCATGCCGTAGCAGTGGAACATCGGTAGGACGCAGAGGACTTTGTCTTCCGGCTTGAAGATGATCCGCGCGGTGAATTGTTCGACGTTTCTGACGAGGTTTTTGTGTGTCAGCATGGCGCCTTTGGGGCTGCCGGTGGTGCCGGAGGTGTAGATCAGGGCGCATACGTCGTCTTCGGTGATGCTTTTCGGAAAATCAGGGGCTTCGGGGAGCGGTTCGTGTGATTTCTCATCCAGCTCTTCGATGGAAATCGAAGGGACGGAGACGTCCATAGGGGTGTCTGTGATGAGGAGAGTGCTTCCCGAGTCTTTCAGGATGTAGTCGACTTCGCGGTCTACGAGGGAGTTGTTCACGGGGACGATGATCGCGCCGAGGCTCACGACGGCCATGAAGGCGTAGACGAATTCTGGACGGTTCGCGGAGTAGAGGCTGACGCGCTCGCCTTCGCGGACGCCCAGTGCGTAAATGGCATTCCGGTAGCGGTGGATGGCGTCTTCGAGTGCGCCATAGGTGACGTCGACTTCGCCGGTGAAGGCCAGATGGGATGGATCGGCGCCTTTCATGATTTCATGTAGGAACATAGGGGGGACCTTTCTGTGTGTGAAATGTGACTGGTGGCTAGTGGCTGGTGACTAGTCACGGGAAATGGTGGCTATGGTTAGCCCTTGGGCTGTGCAGCCCTTTGATGGCGAATGAAAGCTCTGCCCGAAGGAGAAATGGTGGTACGGCGCATAAATCGAGGGCTCATGCCCCATTTGTTCTGGCAAACACAGCCTGACAAGCGACGTTTTCCGTCGGGTGCAAGGCGTGATGCGCATAGGCGTTTTTCAAAACGTCAAACCGGAGGGAGCCTTCTTCGGCAACATTTTTATTATGAATTTATCTTATCTATTGTAACAGATAACGCATGATGGGTTCAAGGTGGGATGCGGCACGCCCGTGGGGCGTGCTTCTTGATGGCAGATGAAGGCTCGGCTCGAATGAGGAATTAGAAATGAGAAATGAGAAATGCGAAATGGTGGTGCGGCGCATAAAAATATAGAAGCGCCGCGGAGTAAAATAATGGCGATGCCCGAAGGGAAGTGGACAGCAGGTTTCCTGTTTGGAATTTCCAAACGTTGACCGCCAGAACGCAAATGACAAAGATTTCTCGCTGGCGCTCGAAATGACGATATGAGGGTCTGACGGCTGATGTCTCCTAATCCCTAGCCACTCATCCCTAGTCACCAGTCACCAGCCACTTCTAATTCCTCATTCCTCATTTCTTCCCCTATATGATATAATAAGAATGTAATTGTGCGAAAAAATGTAAAACGTACAGATTTTGATTTCCTCTCTCATCTGTCTGAGGAAAAAATTCCGTCACAGGAAGGAAGAATGAATCATGGCAACAGCAATGGTAATTGGTGCCCAGTGGGGCGATGAAGGTAAAGGCAAGATCGTAGACTATCTTGCGGCGAAAGCAGATGTAGTCGTCCGTTCCCAGGGCGGAAATAATGCGGGTCACACGGTCGTGACCGGGGGCAAAGCGTATCCGCTGCGTCTCATGCCGAGCGGCATCATGTATCCCGGTACCATCTGCATCGTAGGCACTGGTGTCGTCGTGGACCCGAAGAGCCTTTTGGAGGAAATGGAAAATCTGGAAAAGCAGGGAATCGATGCGAAGCACCTGCAGATCTCCACTCGTGCGCAGGTGGTCTTCCCATACCATATCCGTCTCGATGAAGCGGAGGAGTCCAGAAAAGGCAGCCGCAAGATCGGCACCACGAAGAATGGCATCGGACCGTGCTATGCCGACAAGATCAACCGCATCGGCATCCGCATTTGTGACCTGATGGATAAGGAAACGTTTGCAGAAAAGCTGAAATATAATGTCGATCAGAAGAATATGCTTCTCGAAAAGCTCTACGGCGTGAAAGGCTTCGACTATGAGCAGATGCTTGCTGACTATCTCGGCTATGCGGAAAAGCTCCGCCCTTATGTCAAGGATACGAACTACACGGTGCAGAAGCTGGTGAAGGAAGGCAAGAATGTCCTCTTCGAAGGCGCGCAGGCATCCATGCTTGACTGCGATAACGGGACTTACCCATTCGTCACCTCTTCCCACCCGACGGCAGGCGGCGCTTGCATCGGCGCGGGCATCGGACCGCACAACATGCAGAATATCTTCGGTGTCGTGAAGGCGTACAGTACCCGCGTCGGCCAGGGCCCGTTCCCGACGGAGCTGCTCGATGAGACAGGCGACTATCTCAGAAATACCGCGCATGAATTCGGCACTGTCACCGGCCGTCCGCGCCGTATCGGCTGGCTCGATACCCGCGCTGTCCGTTATGCGGCAGAGCTGAACTCTTTCGATTACCTCGCGATTACCCGTCTGGATATTCTGGATGATATGGAAGAGATCAAGGTCTGCACAGGCTACGAATATGAAGGAAAGGAAATCGAAGAATATCCGGCTGACCTGAAATTCCTTGAAAAGATCACCCCGGTCTATAAGACCTTCAAAGGCTGGAAGCAGAAGATCTCCGATATCAGAAGCTATGATGAGCTTCCGGCTCTCTGCAAGGAATACCTCGAAGGCATCTCCAAGCTCATTGGTGTACCGATCGGCATCGTATCTGTCGGCCCGAGCCGTGAGCAGACCATCGTCATCAAAGAAGTATTCTAAGGATCTAAGAATGAAATGCAAAAGAGGCTGTGAAGAAATGAATTCTCATTTCTTCACAGCCCCTTTTTACTTTGCTTTCATTTGGTTCAGGGTTCAAGG
>OIWK01002210.1_pt1 | contig 16104 bp, 16 predicted proteins | sample 1587401 | NCBI WGS metagenome assembly OIWK01 (sample SAMEA3888911, study PRJEB22519) | human gut metagenome | biome: human gut; feature: human-associated habitat; material: faeces | place: Denmark | collected 2009
AAACGCACTGGGCTTACTCCGCCATCTCCGCCGGAGCTTCTGCTGGTTGGCTGGCAGGATATCCCGATGGGACCTTCCGCCCTGACCAAAACATCACACGCCTAGAGGCAGTCAAGATGATAAACACCGCCTTCCATCGTACCTGTGACGTAAACTATGTCCAAACCACGAAAGGCTTCCCCAGCTTCCAGGATGTCTCTCCTGATTTTTGGGGCTACTTTGACCTGATCGAGGCATATGTCGGGCACAACTATATCGTGACCGATGATGGCACTGAAATTTGGACGTTCGCGACTCTGGGAGCATAAATCGTAAAAAATAGCTTCTCCTAGGTTCTGCCTTAGTACACTACGGCTCAGTTTCACAACGTAGCCCTCATCCGTCCGCTTCGCGTCCACCTTCCCCCTCGGGGAAGGCTTTGTTGAAAAAACACGTCCGTTCCATAGAACAGACGTGTTTTTTATTTCTCTGGCCGAAGTAAGTCAGCCAATAATTCTGTTGTCTCTCCCTCGAAGCGCGTTCCGCCTCCGTTGTCCAGTTCCTTAAATGCTTCCAATGTCTCTTTGTTTGGCTTCTTTTCAATTTCTTGATCATTCATAGGCCGATTCCTCCCCCACCAAGCTCCGCTTCTTCCACTTCCCGCTGCGGTAATATCCCAGCAGCAGTACGCTGCACAGCACCCAGCCCACGGGGTAGCCCAGGGCCACGGGCAGGAGCGTACCGAAGCACTGGTAGGTCACGAGCAGGTAGATCTGCCGGAAGACGACGAAGGAGCCGAGCATGATATACATGGGCATCTTCGCGTCCCCCGCGCCGCGCAAGGCCCCGGCGTAGATCTGGTTGAAGTTGGCGATGAGATAGAAGGGCGAGATGAGGCGGATGAAGTAAACGCCAAAGTCCAGCACCTGGCTCTCCTGGTTGAAGAGGGCGCACAGGGGCCGCGCCCAGATCATCAGGGGGATGAGGATGAGGACCGTGGCGGCCGTCGCCATGCCCAGCGCCATGCGCGTGCCCTTTTGGGCGCGGTTCCAGTTTCCCGCGCCCACGTTCTGCCCCACGAAGGTGGTGGCGGAGACGGAGAGGGTCATCATGGGCAGGATGGCAAAGGCGTCGATCTTCTGATACGCCGCCCACCCGGCCATGCAGGACGAGGCAAAGCGATTGACATAGGACTGCACAAAGACGTTTGAGAAGGATGTGATCGCCAGCTGCAAGCCCGACGGCAGGCCCACCACCAGCATGTTGCGCAAGATGCCCTTCTGCATCCGCATGCCCTTCCACCGGATCCGGCAGCTGGACGAGGTGAAGGTCAGGACCCCCAGCACCAGCACCGCGGAAAGAAGCTGGGCGAGGATCGTCGCGATCGCCGCCCCGGCGATGCCCCACTGGAATTTTGCCACGAAGAGCAGGTCCAGCCCCGTGTTCACCCCCGCCGAGAAGAGCAGGAAGTAGAGCGGCCGCCGGGAATCCCCCACGGCCCGCAGGATGCCCGCGCCCAGGTTATAGAGCATCAGGCCGGACACACCCGCAAAGTAAATTTGCAGGTAGAGCTTCGCCTCCCCGAACACATCCTCCGGCGTCGCCATCAGGCGGAGCATGGCGGGGACCATCAAAATGCCCACCACGGTAAAGACCGCGCAGAGCAAGAGCACCAGCAGCAGCCCGGTCTGGACGGCCTGGCCTACTTTTTCCTCCTCTTTGGCCCCGTAAAACTGGGAGATCACCACGCCGATGCCGGCGGAGAGGCCCAGGAACAGGCCGATGAGGGTGTTGATGATGGGCGTCGTGGTCCCCACCGCCGCCAGGGCGGCCTTGCCCACGAAGTTGCCCAGGACGATGCTGTCCACGGTGTTATAGCATTGCTGGAAAAAGTTCCCCGCCAGCAGAGGCAGGGAAAAGAAGAGGAGTTGGCGGAAAATACTGCCCTCCGTCATGTTGGTGTCAAGATGTTTGGACAAACCCGTTACGCCTCCTTCGCGCCGCTGGTTTCTGTCTGGTCCGCGGCGATCCGTGGGTATTATAACACGCCTGCAAGCCCTGTCAAGCCAGGGTCAGGCATAGCCGTATTTCTTCCGCTTGCCCAGGAAAAAGGCGATCGTCACCAAAAAGGCCGCGCCCTCCGCCGCCACCGGCGCCCACCAGATGCCGGCCAGGCCGAAGAGGGCCGAAAAGAGCAGCACCGCGCCGCAGGCAAAGACCAGCGTCCGCAAAAACGACAGGATGCCGGAGACCAGGCCGTCCCCCAGGGCCGTGAAGAACGCCGAGCCGAAAATATTCATGCCGTTAAACAGGAAGGCCAGCGCAAAGACATGGAAGCCCGACGCCGTCATCTCCCGCAGGGCATCATTGTAACCCACGAAGATGGCAGAGAGCGTCCCGCCCAAGAGCTGGGCCAGGACCTCCATGACGACCGCCAGCACCAGGATCACTTTGACGCACATTTTGAACATGCCTTGCAGCCCGACCTTGTCGTCCGCGCCATACTGATAGCTGAAGATGGGGGCAGACCCCATGGAAAACCCGATGAGGGCCGCGGCAAAGACGAAGTTGACGTACATCATGACGGTATAGGCCGCCACGCCCTGCTGCCCCGCCGCCGCCATGAGCTGTCGGTTATACAGCACTGTCACCAGAGAAGCGGAGACGTTCGTCATCAGTTCCGAAATGCCGTTGGTGCAGCTCTTGCCCAGCATCCGCAAATGCGGTTTCGCCTTCACCAGGCGCAGGGGACTTTTGTTCTTGCTCAAAAAGTAGAACAGGGGGACCAGGCCGCCGACGACATAGCCGCACACCGTCGCTGCCGCCGCCCCCGCCACGCCCCAGCGGAAGAGGGCGATGAAGACATAGTCCAGGAGCATGTTGGTCACGCCTGCGCCAATGGCCAGCCCCATGCCCATCTTGGGCCGCTCGGCCACCACGAAGAAGCTCTGGCAGCTGGTTTGCAACAGAAAGATGGGGGCGCCCGCCAGCATGATCGTCCCGTAGGCGATGCAGTCGCGCATCAAAGCCTCGTTGGCACCCAGGACGCCCAGCAGGGGCTTCTGGAACAGCAGACAGGCCCCGGCTAAGATCGCGCCGCCCACCACGACGGTGATGATCAAATTCGTAAAATATTCTTTCGCCAGCTGGTCCTCCCCCAGACCGCGGGCCTTGGCGACCTCTGCGCTGCCGCCCGCACCCAGCATGAAGCCAAAGGCCCCCACGATCATCACCAGCGGATAGACGATGTTCACCGCCGCCAGCGCCTGGTCGCCCACCAGGTTCGAGACGAACAGCCCGTCCACCACGGAGTAGATGGACGTGACCAGCATCATCACGATGGACGGCAGGGTGAAGCGGAAGAGCCGGGAAAGGTCAAACCGGTCAGAGAGTTGGATCGTCATCTTCGGTCTCTTTGCGGACGGCCAGGGCCTCCACTTCCTCCTTAAAGTAGTTTGTGGTCCGGCGGATGGGGGTGGTCAGCGCCTCCCGCTGCTCCTGCGTGAGCCGCAGAAAGGCCCGCTCCTCCGCCTGCATGATGGGCGCCACCTTGGTTTGGATATAGTCTTTCCCCGCCGGGGTCAGGACCACCAGCTTGCCCCGCCGGTCCTGCGGGTCAGGCTCCAGCGTCACCAGATCCCGTTTTTTCAGCCACTCCACGGCCGAGTGCCCCGTCTGCTTGGAGATGGACCACTCGCTGTACAGCCGGCCGGGATTCTTCCGGTCCCCCTGCTCGGCGATGGTGTAGAGCAGATACAGCACGCTGTCCGGCAGGCCCAGCGACAGGGCGATCTGGTGGTACAGGCTCTCCTGTTCCTTGCACTGCTGCAAATACGCTCGATACTCGTTTCTCATAGGGATCCCTCCTACGTCCAGTTTCGTTGTATGATTTCATACGGAAAGAGAAAACGTTATTATAGTCCCCCCTCGGACCATTGTCAAGCCCTATCTTGACAATTAGAGTTAGCCTATGCTATACTTCTATAGGTTAGCATAAGCTAATCTATAGTTCTCGTATATTCTGTCCCAAGCGGGACCATACTGCAACCAACGAACAAGGAGGTTTTTCACCATGTCTATGATCAACAAAGAGATCGGCGAGTTCACCGTCCAGGCCTATCACCAGGGCGACTTCAAGCCCGTCAGCAAGGCAGATGTGCTGGGCAAGTGGGCCGTGTTCTTCTTCTATCCCGCCGACTTCACCTTCGTCTGCCCCACGGAGCTGGAGGACCTGGCCAATCAATACGCCGACTTCCAGGCCATCGGCTGTGAGGTCTACTCCGTCTCCTGCGACACCCACTTCGTCCACAAGGCCTGGCATGACTCCTCCGAGCGTATCCAGAAGCTCCAGTACCCCATGCTGGCCGACCCCACCCATGCACTGGCCAAGGATTTCGAGGTCTACATCGAGACCGAGGGCGTGGCCGAGCGCGGGACCTTCGTGGTGAATCCCGAAGGGAAGATCGTGGCCTATGAGGTCAACGCCGGCAACGTGGGCCGCAATGCCGACGAGCTGCTGCGGAAGGTCCAGGCCTGCCAGTTCGTCCATGAGCACGGCGACGAGGTCTGCCCCGCCAAGTGGCAGCCCGGTGCCGAGACCCTCAAGCCCAGCCTGGACCTGGTGGGGATGCTGTAATGGACCCCAAACAGCTGTATGACGTGGTCATCATCGGCGGCGGCCCCGCCGGGCTCACCGCCGGGCTCTATCTGGCCCGCGCCAAATATCGGGTGCTCATCGTGGAAAAAGCCGCCTTCGGCGGCCAGATCACCATCACCGACCAGGTGGTCAACTACCCCGGCGTCCTCCACACCAGCGGCAGGGAGCTGACCGAAACCATGCGCCAGCAGGCCCAGTCCTTCGGGGCAGAGTTCCTGCTGGCTGAGGTCACCGGGCTTTCTCTGGACGACACGGTCAAGACCGTCAAGACCGACCGGGGCGATCTCTCCTGCTTTGGTGTCCTCTGGGCCACCGGGGCCCACCCCCGCATGGTGGGCTTCCCCGGCGAGGAAGCATTTCGGGGCCGGGGCGTGGCCTACTGCGCCACCTGTGACGGAGAATTTTTCACCGGTCGGGATGTCTTCGTGGTGGGCGGCGGCTTTGCCGCGGCGGAGGAAGCCGTCTTCCTCACCAAATACGCCCGCCACGTGACCATCCTCATCCGGGGCAAGGATTTTTCCTGTGCCCCCACCGCCGCCGACATGGCCCGGAGCCACCCCAAGATCACCGTCCTCACCCACACCCAAGTCCAGGCCGTGGAGGGGGACAGCGCCCTGCGCCTGCTGCGCTATCAGAACACGGAGACCGGCCAGGTCACCGAATATCGGCCTCCCGAAGGGGAGACGTTTGGCCTCTTCGTCTTTGCCGGGTACCAGCCCGCCACGGAGCTGCTGCAAGGGCTGGCCAAGCTGGACCCCCAGGGCTACGTCCTTACGGACAAGAGCCAGCAGACCTCCGTCCCCGGTCTCTACGCCGCCGGAGACGTCTGTCAGAAGCCCCTGCGCCAGGTTGTCACCGCCGTGGGCGACGGCGCTCTGGCCGCCACGGAGCTGGAAAAATACGCTGCCGCCTGCCAGCAGGCCACGGGTCTGCGCCCCGCTGCTCCAGCGTCTACCCCCGCATCGGACATCCCCGCCGCGCAGCCCTCCGCACCCGCAGGGCAAAGCGCTTCCGGCGGTCTCTTCCCCCCGGAGATGCTGGCCCAGCTCCACACCGTCTTCGGCCGCATGGCCTCCCCCCTGGTGCTGGAGCTGACCCTGAACAACGCCCCCGTCTCCCAGGAGCTGGCAGGCTACATGGAGGCCCTGTGTGCCCTCACCGACAAGCTCACCCTGACCAAAACCGGCACCGATCCCGACGCCCCCTGTGTCCGGGTCTGCCGGGCCGACGGGAGCTGGACGGGGCTGTCCTTCCACGGCGTCCCCGGCGGGCATGAGTTCACGTCCTTCGTCCTGGGTCTGTACAACGCCGCCGGACCCGGTCAAGCCTTGGATGCCCAGACCGAGGCCGCACTCCAGGCCATCGACCGGCCCACAGAGCTGCAAGTCTTGGTCTCTTTATCCTGCACCATGTGCCCGGAGCTGGTCACCGCCGCCCAGCGCATGGCCGCCGCCAACCCCCACATCACCGCCCAGGCCTATGACCTGAACCACTTCCCCGCCCTGCGGGACAAGTACCACGTGATGAGCGTCCCCTGCCTGGTGGTGGACCAGGGCAAGCAGGTAACGTTTGGCAAGAAAAACATCCAGCAGCTGCTGGACCTTTTGTCCTGATACTCCCCCTCTATATTGCCATCCTTTTGAAAGGACACCACCCCCTGCCGCAGAAATACGGCAGGGGCAGTGTCCTATCAAACGGTTCAATCAAGTGTTCAAAACATCCCAGGGATCAGCCGGGCCAAGATCAGGCCCACACCAAACGAAGCCACGTTCGCCGCCAGCGCATACTTCCAGGGATGGCAGACCGCCGCCGGGTCCTTTTTCCACCGGGGCAGGAGCCTGGCATACACCGCGCCCTCCACCAGGAAAATGAGGACCTCCAGCACCAGCAGGCCCGGCCAGTACCACCGGCTGGACACCACGGGGAAGAGGTGGGTGATGGCCTGGTTCAGGCCCACTTGGGTGATGAGGTTCATACAGACGATGGTGAGAATTTGCGCCTTGGTGCGGAAACAGAACATGACTGCCAAGACCAGCTCGATCACTAAGGTCAAACTCAGCCGCTCAACAAAGGCGATGTTGTTCTCCGCGGTATCCTGCTCGTGTTCTATCACCAGTGTGTCCCCTTGCTCCGAAAGGGACACGGTATAGCGGGCGCTGAATTCCTCCCGCTCGGTCACAGGCCCCACGGCAAAGGTCCCGCTGTCCGGGAAATAGGCCAGGACCTTGAAGGTGTCCGGCGGGTAATAGCTCCAGCAGAACACCTGTCCGCCCGTGATCTCACTGTAACACCCCAAGAAGAAAAAGCCCTCTGCGTCCTGATAGTCGTTGAACGCCGTCCAAATGGCTTCGTCTGCCTCCGGGTCGCCGTAGGAATCTTTGGATGCTGCAAAGCTCTCCTGCTTCGACCAAGGCCCGGTCGTTTCCGTCTGGGAGAGCAGGGTCAGGTAGCAAGCATCCTCTCCAAACCCCTCCGGCGTCACCGTGATCGAGGGCTTCGGCCCCGTGTCCGCCGCCGCCCACAGGGGCAGCAGACACACCAGGAGCAAGGCCAGGATGCTTCCGCAGAACAAGCGACGTTTCATGCGCATAGACCTCCGTTTTTTCCCATCATACCACAGCCCCTTGCTCTCCGGCAAGAAAAAAAGCCTTGACAGAGGTCCCGCAACGTGCTATACTCCCACCAAAGAAACCGAGGAACGGGAAAAGTAGTCAGGCTCCCCCCTCTTTCAGCGAGCCGCGGTCGGTGCAAGCGCGGCAGAGTGACCCCTGACGAATGGTCCCGGGAGGGCAGACCCAACGAGACAGATTGTCTTTAGTAGGCGAGACGGGCGTGACGCGCCGTTACCAAGCGTCGGCACTTGATAGAGTGCGCTGAGTGGGCGCGTGGAAACAGCGACGCGCCAAGCCGGGTGGCACCGCAGAAGCACAAGCTTCTGTCCCTGCAAATGACTGCATGGGACAGGAGCGTTTTTTGTTTTTTCTTCTGTCCCGGAACCATAGAAAGGAGCCGAACCAACATGGCTGCAAACAAAGAGATCCCCTACAAGATTTATCTGGAAGAAAACGAGATGCCCCAGGCATGGTACAACGTCCGGGCCGACATGAAGAACAAGCCCGCCCCTCTGCTCAACCCCGGCACCGGCCAGCCCATGACCGCCCAGGAGCTGGGGGGCGTGTTCTGCAAGGAGCTGGTCGAGCAGGAGCTGGACAACGACAACGCCTACATCCCCATCCCCGAAGAGATCCGGAGCTTCTATAAAATGTACCGTCCCTCCCCCCTGGTCCGGGCCTACTGCCTGGAGGAAAAGCTCCAGACCCCGGCCAAGATCTACTATAAGTTCGAGGGCAACAACACCTCCGGCTCCCACAAGCTCAACTCCGCCATCGCCCAGGCCTACTATGCCAAGAAGCAGGGCCTCAAGGGCGTCACGACGGAAACCGGTGCCGGTCAGTGGGGCACGGCCCTCTCCATGGCCTGCGCCTATCTGGGCCTGGACTGCCAGGTCTACATGGTCAAGGTCAGCTACGAGCAGAAGCCCTTCCGCCGGGAAGTGATGCGGACCTACGGCGCCTCCGTCACCCCCTCCCCCTCCGACACCACCGCCGTGGGCCGGAAGATCCTGGCCGAGCATCCCGGCACCTCCGGCTCCCTGGGCTGCGCCATCTCCGAGGCCGTGGAGGCTGCCACCAGCCAGGAGGGCTATCGCTACGTTCTCGGCTCCGTGCTGAACCAGGTCCTCCTGCACCAGAGCGTCATCGGTCTGGAGACCAAGATCGCCCTGGACAAGTACGGCATCCAGCCCGACATCGTCATCGGCTGCGCCGGCGGCGGCTCCAACCTGGGCGGCCTCATCTCCCCCTTCGTCGGCGAGATGCTGCGCGGCGAGGCCAACTACCGCATCATCGCCGTGGAGCCTGCCTCCTGCCCCAGCCTGACCCGCGGCAAGTTCGCCTATGACTTCTGCGACACCGGCATGGTCTGCCCCCTGGCCAAGATGTACACGCTCGGCTCCGGCTTCATCCCCTCCGCCAACCACGCCGGCGGCCTGCGCTACCACGGCATGAGCCCCGTGGTCAGCCAGCTCTACCACGACGGCCTGCTGGAGGCCACCAGCGTGGAGCAGACCAAGGTCTTCGAGGCTGCCACCTACTTCGCCCGCGTCGAGGGCATCCTCCCCGCCCCCGAATCCAGCCACGCCATCCGCGTGGCCATCGACGAGGCCGTGAAGTGCCGCGAGACCGGCGAGGAGAAGACCATCGTCTTCGGTCTGACCGGCACCGGCTACTTCGACATGATGGCCTATGAAAAGTTCAACGACGGCACCATGAGCGACTACATCCCCACCGACGAGGACCTGGCCAAGGGCTTCGCCGGCCTGCCCAAGCTCGACTGAGCTTCTCCCCAAAAACCAACAAAAGGCTCCAGGCCCTTCCCCGGTGTTCCCCGGCGGGAGGGCCTGGTTTTTCAGCGTTTTTCTGCCCGTCTCTTCCTTGACAGCCCCTTCCCTGCCTGTTATGATGGAGAATACCAAGAGATGACAGAGAAAGAAGGTGAATCCTTTGGAAGAAAAAGACATCCAGATCCTGAAAGAGATGTTCCGCGAGTCTGAAGCCCGTATGGAAAACAAAATGGAAGCCCGTATGGTCGAGATGTTCCAAGAGTCCGAAGCCCGCATGGAAGCCATGATGGACAGAAAGATCGACGCACTCCGAACCGAAACCAACGACAAGCTTGACGCCATGCAAGCTGAAAACAATCAAAAGTTTGAATCCATCGACAAACGCTTTGAAGCCATGGACAAGAAGATCGAGGACACCGCCGCCCAGGTCCAGCGCAACACCGCCATCCTCATGGACGCCGAGTTCTCCCGCCGCTTCGACCTGATCGAAGAGCAGCTCCAGCTCCTCATGGAAAAAATGACGGCCCCCGCCCGCGTGGACAAGCTGGAGGACGATATGACCGTGGTCAAGGCCAGCATCCGCAATCTCTCCGGCCGGGTCCAGACCTTGGAAGAGGCCCGACATCTGCAATAGATCCCCTGCTTTCTCTTGATGATACATACCAGCACAAACGCTCCCGCCGCAGTTTAAAGACACGGCAGGAGCGTTTTTTCGTGTTTGAGATTTGTTCAGGAGGGGATCACAAAGGTCAGGACCCCCATGGTGTCATCCCGGCTGTACCACAGGGAATCCGGCACCACCGTCCCCACCCCCGCGGCCTGGGCCGCCTGGCGGAAGATGCTGTGGAGCTGCCCCCGCGCAAAAAGCTGGGCGCAGGCCGTCGAATAGGCCTCGTCGCTGTAGCGCACGGAACACTGCCCCTCCCCCGCTGCGATGGCCCGCTGGATCGCCGAGGTCAGCGCACTGGCGTGATAGGAGGTAAAGTACAGTCCGCTGCGATAGAAATAGTTCGCATCATTGGAGACGCACTCCGGCACCGGGATGCTCCCGTCGATGGTGTGCGTCCGCAGCAGGTCCGCCGTGGTCAGGCCGAAATAGGCGTAGGCCGGGCCTTGGCTCTCCTCTCCCCCGGCAAAGACCGGGTCGCCCCAGGTGGGGTCCACCCAGCAGGGGGTGCCGTCCAGCCAGACCAAGTTCCAAGCATGGGACTGTCCCTTGGCCTGGCCCGTGATATAGGCCGCCTGGATCCCCAGCTGGTTCAGGACATACTGCATCGTCTTGGCGTAACAGCCGCACAGCCCCGCGCCGCCCACCATGATGTTCACAATGGAGTTGCTGCCCACGTCCTGATAGTCCGCGTGGTCGATGAGGTAGGTATAGACCCCCAGCGCCTGGGCATACTGCGAGGCCGAGGTGTCGATGGTGGCCAGGCAGTCCGCCGTCCACTGGTCGATCTTCGCCTGGGTCTCCGCCCGCTGGGCTGCATCCATGGCGTAGGTGGGACGATAGACCGCCTCCATGGCCCGCTCCCCCAGCAGGGTCGTCTCGATCTGCCCGGTGCCGGAGAACCAGAACAGCTCCGGGTAGTCCCGGTCAATGGCGTCAATGGCCTTCTGGATCATGTCGTTGTCGGGGTACAGCCCGTCGATGGTCTCCGCCTGGTCTTTCAGGCCCGCCAGAAGCTGATCGTAGAGATACTGCTCCTGCCCGGTGAGGGTCGTCTTGGTGTAGCGAAAGCCATCCTGAATGCCAGTGTATTCCGCCGACGGCGCCGGGACAGCCCCGCCGTTGGTGAGCCGCTCCAGCGACAGCTCACAGCCGGACAAACCCACCGTCACCGCCAACAGCAGCGCCGCGAGCACGGCCAGGGTGCGCCGCTTCACGGCTCACCCCTTCCGGGCCAGCACCCGGCGGACCGCCTGGACGATGGCCTTGGCGTTCAGGCCGTAGGCGTCCATCAGCGCTTCCGGGGCGCCGCTCTCACCAAAGGTATCCCGCACGGCCACGGCCTCCATGGGCACCGGGCTGTGCTGGACCAAGGTCTCCGACACGGCCCCGAACAGGCCCCCGGCCAGCTGGTGCTCCTCCGCCGTGACCACGGCCCCGCAGGTCTTCGCCGCGTTGATGACCGTTTCCTCGTCCAGAGGCTTGATCGTGTGCAGGTCATAGACCAGCAGATCGATCCCCTCCTGGGCCAGCTCCTCGGCGGCGAGCAAGGCCTCGTAGACCATGGCCCCGCAGGCAAAGACGGCGCAGGCCGTCCCCTCCCGGACCAGGCGGGCCTTGCCCAGCGTAAAGGGGGTGTTCTCGTCGGTGATGACCGGCGTAGCCTCCCGCCCGAAGCGGAAGTAGACCGGCCCGTCCACATCCGCCGCGGCCAAAACCGCCTTGCGGACCTCCTCGCTGTCGCAGGGGGCGACCACCGTCATCCGGGGCAGCACGCGGGCCAGAGCGATGTCCTCCAACGCCTGATGGGTCGCCCCGTCCGGCCCCACGGAAATGCCCGCATGGGCCCCGCCAAAGCGGACCTTCAAGTTATTATAGCAAACCGTCGTCCGGATCTGGTCAAAGGCACGTCCGGAGAGAAAAACGCCATACGTGGACACATAGGGCGTCATGCCCCCCAGCGCCAGCCCGGCGGCAGTGCCGACCAAGTCCTGCTCACTGATGCCCAGATTATAAAAATGCTCCGGCTGCTGGTCCCGCACCCAGTTGGTCCGGGTGGAAGCTGCCACGTCTGCATCCAGCACCACAATGTCCTCCCGCTGGGCGCACAGCTCCAGCAGGCCCTGTCCATACCCGTCTCTCGGCGGGAGACGCTTTCCGTTCTTCCAGTCCATGTCAGTTCCCTCCTCTGTCCAGCTCAGCCAGGGCCGCAGCCAATTCCTGTGCGTTGGGGGCCTTGCCGTGCCAGCCGGCCTGCCCCTCCATGAAGGAGATGCCCTTGCCCTTCACCGTGTGGGCGATGAGGGCCGTGGGCCGGCCCTTCGTGGCGTTCGCCTCCGCAAAGGCCGCCTGCAACGCCGCCAGATCGTGGCCGTCCACGCTGATCACGTGCCAGCCAAAGGCCCGGAATTTCTCGTCCAGCGGCTCCACGTTCATGATGTCCTTGGTCAGGCCGTCCAGCTGCACGCCGTTGTCGTCCACGATGGCGCAGACGTTGTCCAGCCCAAAGTGCGCCGCCGTCATGGCCGCCTCCCAGACCTGGCCCTCCTGGACCTCGCCGTCGCCCATGAGGCAATAGGTGCGATAGTCCTTCCCCAGCCGCTTGGCCGCCAGCGCCAGGCCGTTGGCCACGGAAAGCCCCTGGCCCAGGGACCCGGAAGAGCAATCTAACCCCGCCAGCTTTTCCATGTGGGGGTGCCCCTGCAAGGGGGAGCCCATCTGCCGCAGGGTGGGCAGCAGGGCCGGGTCAAAGAACCCCCGCCGGGCCAAAACGCTGTACAGCACCGGCGCGGCGTGGCCCTTCGAGAGGATCATCCGGTCCCGGTCCGCCCACTGGGGCTTGGCCGGGTCCAGCTTCATCTGATCAAAATATAAGCTCACCAAGATCTCCACCGCGGAGAGGGACCCGCCGGGGTGCCCGGACCCCGCCGCGTGGGTCATCTCCAAAATATCCCGCCGTACCTGCGTACACAGGGCGGGCAGATCATACGACATAGTAAAACCTCCCGTTGTTTTTTCGCGTGTTCTTATTCAAAAAGGTATCATAGGGCGGGAAACTTGTCAATCCAAATGCCCCTTTGGACACAAAAAACCGGCTTCGTCTCTTACATTACGAAGCCGGTTCCTGGGTCTCTTGCTGTTCTGTCTCGGTGGTCACGCTGGTGCCGCTGACGGCATCCGGGGCCACGGCCTGCTTGATGTTGGGCCAGAAAGGCGCGATGCACAGGAGGATCAGCAGGACCACCGCGATGATGATGTTTCGTTTGTTCTTGTTCATGCCTTGTCCTGTTCCAGGCTGGCCACGGCGGCCTTGGCGGCGGCCTGCTCGGCCTCTTTCTTGCTGCGGCCCTGGCCGGCCCCGATGGCCTTGCCGTTGAGCTGGACCTCCATGCAGAAGGTCTTGGCGTGGTCCGGGCCGCTCTCGCCGGTGAGACGATAGGCCAGGACCTGGCCGCTCTCCCGCTGGACCAGCTCTTGCAGGGCCGTCTTAAAGTCCCGCCCGGCGGCGGTCTTTTCCTTCTCGTCGGTGAGGACCAGATCGTGGATGAGCTTTCTGGCCTGGCCGATGCCGCCGTCGAGATAGACGGCCGCCAGCATCGCCTCCACGGCGTCGGCCTGGATGGAGGGTCTGGCCCGGCCGCCGCCGTGGGCCTCGCCCTTGCCCAGCTTTAAGTAGCTGCCCAGGTCCAGGCTTTTCGCCACCTGGACCAGGCTGCCCTCGCACACCAGCGCCGCCCGGATGCGGGTCAGGTCGCCCTCAGGCAGGTCGGGCCGGGTGCGGTAGAGGTGGTCGGCCACCACCAGACCCAGGATCGAATCCCCCAGGAACTCCAGCCGCTCGTTGCTGGGCAGGCCCCCCCGATGCTCGTTGGCATAGGAGCTGTGGGTCAGGGCGTTCTCCAGCAGAGTCCGGTCCCGAAAGGTATAGCCGATCTTTTCTTCCAATGTTTTCATCCCGATCCTCCCTTTCAACAGACGAACCCCCGCCACGGGACGGGGGATCGCATCAGCCGGCGCAGCCGATCAGATATCCAGCTTACCCTGGAGATAGTGGACCAGGTCGCCCACGGTCTTGATGGTCGCCAGGTCCTCTTCGCTCATCTCGCCGATGTCGAACTCCTCTTCCAGGGCCATGGATAACTCCACGATGTCCAGAGAGTCCACACCCAGATCTTCCTCAAAGTTGGTGTCCATGGTGATGTTGCTGCTGTCCACGCCCAGCTGATCTGCAATCAAGCTCCGTAACTTCTCTAAAATCATAACCGAACTGCTCCTTTTGGAATCCATTTTACTGGGAATTGCTGTACAATAATATAGGGGCTAATTCGGCTCCTGTCAAGGGGGCTGAGAAAAAAATCAGCCCTCTTCTTGCTTCTCCGCAGGCTTGGGCCGCTCCCAGCGCATGTGCTCCACGTTGGCGGCGATGTCGCCCACAATATCCGCCTCGGCCACGGTCTTGGCCTGACGGATGGCGTTGTAGAAGGCATAGGCGTTGGAGGAGCCGTGGGCCTTCACCACCGGCTGGGAGATGCCCAGCAGGGCCGTGCCGCCCACCTCGCTGGAATCAAAGCGCTTTTTGAAGTCCCCGATGCTCTTTTTCAGCATGAGGGCCGCCACCTTATTCTTGGTGCTGGCCAGCAGCATGTCCTTGAGGGCGCCGCTGAAGAGCGCTGCCGCGCCCTCCATCGTCTTGAGGAAAATGTTCCCCGTGTAGCCGTCCGTTACCAGCACGTCTACCCCCTGGGTGATGGCCTCCCGGCCCTCGATATTGCCCACGAAGTGGATGCGCCCGGCCCGCTTCGCCTCGGTCAGCAGGGCATAGGTCTGCTTTTGCAGCTCCAGGCCCTTGCTCTCCTCCGCTCCGATGTTCAGCAGGGCCACCCTGGGGTTCTCCACGCCCAGGAAACGCTGGGCATAGTACGACCCCATGTAGGCAAACTGCATGAGGTACTCCGGGGTACCCTCTGCCGTGGCGCCGCAGTCGATGAGCACCATCTTCCCGTTCGCCGTGGGGACCACGGGGGCCAGCGCCGCCCGGCGGATGCCCCGGATGCGCTTAATGAGCAGGGTCGCCGCCGAGAGCAACGCCCCCGTCGAGCCGGCAGAGACAAAGGCGTCGCCCTTCTTGGCCTTGAGCAGGTTCAGGCCCACCGTCATGGAGGAGTCCGGCTTGTCCTTAAAGGCGCGGGCGGGGTTATCCTCCATGGTGATGACCTCGCTGGCCGGGGCGATCTCCACGCCCTGGGGCAGGTCCGTCTTGCCCAGCTTCGTCAGGCAGTCCCGAATGACTGCCTCCGGGCCGGTCAAAATAATTTCGACCCCCAACGCTTCCGCTGCGCGAAGGGCACCCTCCACAGGGGCCAGGGGGGCGTTGTCGCCGCCCATGGCGTCCACAATAATTTTCATAAGTTTTTGCCTTTCTTGGTCAGCGCCAGTCCAGCCCATCCAGGGCTTCCAAAGCCCGCTGGGACAGGGCGGCGTTCTTGTTCCGCTTGCCCTTCACCCGGTAGCCCAGGGGGGGCATGATGCCAAAGTTCACGTTCATGGGCTGGAAGTTCTCCACCCCTTCGTGGCTGATGTACAGGGCCAAGGCCCCGATGGCCGTCTCCTGGGGGAAGTCGATGGGGGGCTTGCCCTCGATCCGCCGGGCCAGCTCCAGGGCCGCCAGACAGCCGGAGGCCGTGGACTCCACATAGCCCTCCACGCCGGTGATCTGTCCGGCGAACATCAGCCGCTCGTCCCCCTTCACCCGGTAGTACCGGTCCAGGAGCTTCGGCGAGTTGAGGTAGGTGTTCCGGTGCATGACGCCATAGCGCAGAAACTCCGCGTGCTTTAGGGCGGGGATCATGGAAAACACCCGCTTCTGCTCCGGCCAGGTCAAATGGGTCTGGAAGCCCACGAGGTTATACACGCTCCCCATCGCGTTGTCCCGCCGCAGCTGCACCACGGCGTAAGGCTCTTTCCCCGTCTTGGGGTCGGGCAGGCCACGGGGCTTGAGCGGACCAAAGCAGAGGGTCTGCTCCCCCCGCCGGGCCATGACCTCCACGGGCATACAGCCCTCGAAGACGTTCTTGTCCTCAAAGCCATGCACCGGGGCTTCCTCGGCGTTTACCAACTCCCGGACGAAGGCTTCGTACTGCTCTTTGTTCATGGCGCAGTTGATGTAATCGGGCGTTCCCCGGTCGTACCGGGACTGCCACCACGCGAGATTCATGTCGATGGACTCCGCCGAAACCAGCGGCGCCGCTGCGTCAAAAAAGTGCAGATACCCGGTCTCCCCGAAGTAATGCCCGATGGCCTCGCTCAAAGCATCGGAAGTCAGCGGCCCTGTAGCCACGATCACCGGCCCCTCGGGGACTTCGGCGATTTCTTCGGAAATCACCGTGATATTGGGGTGAT
>OIWK01002215.1_pt1 | contig 16071 bp, 14 predicted proteins | sample 1587401 | NCBI WGS metagenome assembly OIWK01 (sample SAMEA3888911, study PRJEB22519) | human gut metagenome | biome: human gut; feature: human-associated habitat; material: faeces | place: Denmark | collected 2009
TGAACTGGAGAATTTCCTTTGCGAAATAGTAGCCCGGGGCTGCCTTTGCGCCGAAGAAGAACGTGTGCGGGGTATAATCCGCGTTCGGGTTTTCGAGCAACCACTGGTATACGGAGAGAATATGCAGCGCATTCATGTGCTGGCGTTTGTACTCGTGCAGACGCTTGACCTGTACGTCGAAAATGCTGTTCGGGTCAACGATCTGGCCCTGCGTGCGCTTAACGTGCTCGGCAAGGCGCTGCTTGTTGTGCAGCTTGATCTCGGCAAGCTTCTTCTGCACGGAGGTATCGTCCTTATACTTCATCAGCTTCTCAAGCTGAGCAGCATCGTGGATGAAGCCGTCGCCCGTCAACTCGGTGATAAGGGAAGCAAGCTCCGGGTTCGACTGGTTCAGCCAGCGGCGATGTGCAATGCCGTTTGTGACGTTCTTAAATTTATTCGGCCACTCGGTGTAGAAGTCGTGGAACACCGTGTCCTTCAAAATCTCGCTATGCAAAGCAGACACGCCGTTGACGCTATGAGAGCCGGCCACGCACAGGTTGGCCATACGTACGGCGCCGCAAGAGATCACAGCCATACGCTCCACCTTGTCTGCGTCATGGGTAGCGCCCCAAACAAAGGCACGGAAACGGTTGTCGATCTCCTTGGTGATCTCATAAATACGGGGCAGCAGGCGTTTGTACAGGTCCTCGCTCCAGCACTCCAGCGCCTCTTTCATCACCGTGTGGTTGGTGTACGCCATCGTGTCGGTTACCAGTTTCCAGGCAGAGTCCCAATCATAGCCGCACTCGTCCAGCATAATGCGCATCAGCTCCGGAATGGCCAAGGTGGGGTGGGTATCGTTAATATGGATTGCCACCTTCTCCGGCAGATTATCCAGCGTGCCGTACTTGGACAGATGACGGTGAATAATATCCTGCACAGAGGCGGACACCAGGAAATACTGCTGGCGCAGGCGCAGGGACTTGCCCTCCGGCGTGTTATCTGCCGGATACAGCACCTTGCTGATGGTCTCTGCCATGGCAGACTGTTCCATAGCCTTAATATACTCGCCCTGATTAAACAGGCTCATATCCAGTGCAGGCTTGCGAGCCGCCCACAGGCGCAAACGAGCCACACCGTCACCCAAACCACTTACATACATATCATAGGGCACAGCGATCACGGTGTTGCAATCCCGCATAGTGACGGTATGGTACTCACCGTCCCAGCTTTCATCGACCCAGCCCTCAAAACTGACAGTCTGGGCGCGCTCCTCACGGGGCACTAACCAAACCTCTCCGCCGGGCAGCCAAAAGTCCGGCAGCTCTGTCTGCCAGCCGTCTACCAGCTTCTGCTTAAAAATACCGGCCTCATACCGAATGGAATAGCCCATAGACTGATAGCCGTCAGAGGCCAAACCGTCCAGATAACAGGCAGCCAGACGGCCCAAGCCGCCGTTGCCCAAACCGGCATCCGGCTCCTCATCGTACAGCTGCTCCAGCTTTACATCAAATCCGGCCAATGCCTTTTCAAAAGTCTCAGTCAGACCCAGGTTATACAAGTTGTTCTTTAAGGAACGCCCCATTAAGAACTCCATACACAGATAGTAGATCTGCTTAGAGTCCTGACCCTCAGCCTGATGGCGGAACTGGCTGTTTTTTTCGCTGAGCATCTCCCGCAGGATCATGGCCACAGCCTTATAATATTGTTCATTGGTGGCGTCTGCCGGCGTAACGCCGAAGAAGTGACTGAGTTTGTCGTTGATCCGTCGCTTTGCTTGCGCCACAGAAATCGTTGATTTCATACAAATCCTCCAAAAATTATTATAAATCACGCAAATAATCGTGTTCCATTTGTAGATTATATACTAAAATCGTCTGTAATTCAATACCAAGTCGCTAAAAGAGCCTATGCACAAAACATTTCTCTTATTCTTCCTCTGTTTTCGGCTTTTTCAGTTTGAACAGCATCTTGGTCGTCACCAGTTTGTACAGTTCTACCACCTGATACCAGTTCATTCCCAACATCAGGGCAAACAGCAGTGCCTCTGCCACATAGAACCACACGCCCTGCAAGCACAGCGCCGCCACCGTTTGGGCCACCAGCACCACGGTTTGGCAGGTGAGCACCACCGGCTGGTAGTTGATCTTAATGAATCGGCGCGTATCCCGACTGCGGGTCAGGAACACGACCACAAAGGCGCAGGCAGTGGCAACGGCCGCACCGTTGGCACCCATACGGGGGATCAAAATCAGGTTCAGCACCACATTGGTGACTGCACCGGTGAGGGCAGTTACCATCGCCATAATATTCTTTTTCTCCGCCATATAGATAGAGGCCAAAAAGTTCACCAGACAGGAGAATACGGTAGAGATGATCAGCACTGGCACATACTGCCAAGAATCGAAATACGCGTCTGCCACCAAAACTTTTGTAATCATCTTACAAGTCAAAATCAGGAAAGACGCCACAAAGAAGGTGCCGCCACAGTACACCCGAAAGATCTTGGAGAAAAACCGGGCGGTATCTTTATTGTTATACTCATCCACCGCAGACAGTTGCCAGGCGTCTGTAAATACAGACGCGCACATAATCACCAAATTAGGGATCTTAGACGCGGCGGAATACAGACCGTTGGCAGAAGAGCCCACAAAATAAGTAACCATATAGCGGTCAGACACATTGATGATCCACCACAAGATAATGGTGGGGATCATGGGCACGCAGTAACGCAGCATATCCCGCCCGGTCTGGCGACGCACGCCCTTAAAGCGCACATAACGGTACAGCTTGGCAGTTACGGTAAAGAACAGCACGGAGCAAAAGTCCGACGCCACGATGGCCAAAATATAGCCGGTAACCCCCCACTTAAACACGCCCAAGAACAGCATGGTAAACAGCAGATAGGTCACGGTAGCCAAAATACCGTCAATGGCAAACAGCTTTACATGACCGGAGCCACGCACAAACTGCTGGCACAGCTGGCGAAAGCCGGAGGTGAGCACAAATACATAAATGAGCACCAGGTAATCGCCCAGCTTAAAGTCGTTGATCTTAATTAAACTAATGGGGTACGCAAACAACAGAAAGGCCAAAAAGCCCACCAGGGTCACCCGCACGCCTACGGTAAACACATCGCTCTTGCGCTCTGCCTTGTCCATCGAAAAGCGCAGGGCTGCCGAGTTGACGCACAAAAAGGCAATGGGTATGATCACATTGCCCGTCTGCTGAATCAGATCCGCCGCGCCGTAGCTGCCCGTGGTCATCATACGGGTGACAAAGGGCATCAGCAAAAACGACAGAATTTTAGACGAAAAGGTGCCAATGGCAAAAATAATGGTATTGGAAGCGAGTTTTTTGTACTTATCCACTGTGTTTCGTTCCTTTACTCCCAGGAATTAGTAGGACCATTTTCCGCTGCGGAAGTCCATGGTATTGTCTGCCGAGGCAGAGGTGTAAATGCAGGAGGCGCGGTACACACTGCCGCCGCTCTCCGTCTTTTTGCCGATCAAAAAGATATACTGATAGCCGCAGGCCACCGCTACGGTGCCGGACTTGTCCGCACCGGAGGCAGTGAGCATCACCTTTTTGGCGCCGGAGTTCATATTCAGCTCCATTGCCCGGGCGGCTCCGCTCTTATAATCGGTATAATACAGCCGGTTGCCGTACACCACCGGGTAATCGGTGGAACGCACATGCTCCAGCAAGGTCACGGCCTTTTGGCTGCCGAACTTTTGGCGAACCAGATCATACTTGTCCTCCGACCGGCGCTGATAATAGTAGAAATAGCCGTTTTCCAGCGCCATAGAACGCACTTCGTCCTTCTCCGTTGCGGCACGGAAGTGGGTGCTGTTGCCGCCGGTCTGCCCCACGGTCAGGTACTCCACCTCGCCGGTTAGGTTGTCCGTCTCCGTAAAATACACATCGGTAAGCGAAATGCCCACCAGCGCCAGTTTTTTGTCTGCCCCCGCTGTATAAAGCAAGGTCTTGTCCCCTGCCGCCGTCACGGTGTACAGAGAGTCGCCGGTCATGCAAAACAGCCGATCGTTGTAGCCGTAGGCTCGGCGCGCGTCGGGGAGCAAAGTCACGGCATCGCCGCCGGAGACGGAAAGTTTTTGCAGCTTTTTGCTGTCTTTATCAATATAGTAGAGAAAATCGCCCATAATATTCAGGCAGCAGGCATTTTTCACGCCCTTCACCTTGGTGGTGGTCTCCTCTGTCGGAGCCAAGCGGTAAATACCCTGACCCGGTGCGGCAAAATAGATATACGCACCATTAAAGGTCACTGCTCCATGGGTTTTATTCAGAATATTGCCCACCTGACTGCCTTGCTTGGAAGTGTCAAACGCAAAAGCGGAGGCATCTTTGTAATCGGCGTAAGTCGGTTTCTCCGTAGTGGGCGGCGCAGTAGGTGCCTGCGTAGTGGACGCCGTGGTGGTGTGACCCAGCACATTCTCCTGCACAAAGGTCACAGCCTTGTCCGGCACCAAAAGGGAAAAATCAAAATCCGGCTTGCAGATCTTAACGGTAATCAGAAAGGCCGCCAGTGCCACCACCAGCACACCCAGCACCATAAAAAAGCGTTTGGTGCGGGCACGGCGCTGATTTTGCTTCCGCCGGCGCAGCCGCTCTTTTTCTACTGTCTGGTTCATTTTATCGCACCTGTCCGTTGCCAAAGATCAAGTATTTAGTGGTAGTCAGGGCACGCAGACCCATGGGACCGCGGGCGTGCAGCTTTTGGGTAGAGATTCCGATCTCCGCCCCCAGGCCAAACTCTGCCCCGTCGGTAAATCGGGTGGAGGCGTTCACATACACCGCCGCAGAGTCCACCCGCTGCAAAAAGCGGCGCGCGCTCTCCTCGTCCCGGGTGATGATGGCCTCGCTGTGGCCGGTGGAGTGCACATTGATAAAGTCAATGGCCTCGTCCACGCTCTTCACCGTCTTTACGCTGATAATATAATCCAAATACTCGGTATAAAAATCTTCTTCCGTGGCGGGCACCAAGCCGTCGCAGGCCTGCATGGCTCGGGCGTCGCCCCGCATTTCCACATTTTTTTCATCCAGCCGCAACTTAATGGCCGGCAAGGCGTGGTCAATAATATCCCGGTGGATCACCAGGCTCTCACAGGCGTTGCATACGCCGATCCGCTGGGTCTTGGCGTTAAAGATAATGTCTGCCGCCATATCCACATCCGCCGTGGCGTCCACATAAATATGGCAGTTGCCGGAGCCGGTCTCGATCACCGGCACAGTGGCATTCTCACACACGGCAGCGATCAGTCCCTTGCCCCCCCGGGGGATCAGGCAGTCGATATAGCCCTTCATATGCATCATCTCGGTAGCAGAAGTCCGGGAGGTGTCCTGCACCAGCGCCACAGCGTCCTGTACAATGCCTGCGTTAAACAGGGCGTCCCGCATCACCTGAGCCAGCATACGATTGGAGTGAATGGCCTCTTTGCCACCCCGCAGAATCACGGCGTTGCCGCTTTTTAAGCATAGAGCGGCGCCGTCCACCGTTACATTAGGCCGAGCCTCATACACAATGCCGATGACCCCGATAGGCACACTAACCTTTTCCATATACAGGCCGTTGGGGCGGGTCTGGCTCTCCAGCACGCGACCGCAGGGGTCCGGCAGGTCCGCCACATCCTGACAGCCCTGGGCCATACCCTCGATTCGGTCGCCGTTTAGCGCCAGCCGATCCAGCAGTGCCGGAGACATACCGTTTGCCTTACCGGCTTCCAAATCCAGTGCATTGGCAGCCATAATCTCTGTCTGCCGCGCCCGCAGCGCATCAGCAATCGCCAGCAGCCCTGCATTCTTTTCCTCTGTTGTCAGGGTAGCCAGCACACCGGCTGCGTGCTTCGCACGGATTCCCATTTCTCTCATCTTTTCATCCATTGCATTCACCTGCTGTTCGCTTCAAAATAGGTGCCGATGGGCTGCCCGTCCAACACCTTATAAATAGCCGTGGGTCGCTCTCCATTCATAATAATCACCGGAATACCGGCGCCGGTGGCGATCTCCGCCGCACGAATTTTCGTTGTAAAGCCGCCGGTGCCCTTGCTGCCGGCACCCCCGGCTACGGCGTACACATCGTCGTTAATCTCTGCCACACGGCCGATCAGGCGCGCGTCCTCATTCTCTGCCGGGTTGGCGTCAAACAGACCGTCTGTATCGGTAAGCAGAATCAGCAGATCCGCCCCGATCAGTTGAGCCACCGTGGCAGACAAGCAGTCGTTGTCACCGTGGAGCAGCTCCTCGACGGACACGCTGTCGTTCTCATTCACTATGGGTAGGGCGTCATATTCCAGCAGCTGATTAAAGGTGTCCACCAAATGTGCCTTTTCCTCCGGGTGATTTAAGGTGTAGCCGGTAAACAGCAACTGGCTCACCACCACGCCATACTCGGAAAACAGCTTGTCGTAGAGGAACATCAGCTCGCACTGCCCCACCGCCGCGCAGGCTTGCAGCCCGCTGGTATGGTCCGGTCGCTCATGCATGCCCAGCTTACCGGCACCGATACCCACGGCGCCGCTGGACACCAGCACCACCTGATGACCGGCGTTCTTCAGATCTGCCAGCACAGATACCAGCTTGGCCATCCGGGCAATATTAGTCTTGCCTGTGTCGTGGGTCAAAGTAGAGGTGCCTACTTTGACCACAATGCGTTTTTTCTCCGTCAACTTCATTATACACTGCTCCAGGTTACATAATCAGTTACAGTATACCATACTTTAGTCCTGGAGTTAAGATTTTTTTGTATGTTTTTCAAAATTCCGTCAAAAATAGAAAAAGAAATGCGGCGGCAGCACAGCGCTGCCCCAAGGGAATGAGGAATGATTATGACAAAGCGAAGCTCCGTGCGACTGCTGTCCTTCGGTTTGCTGCTGGCAGGTATTTTGATTATCTATGCCATCACCGGCACCGTACAGGCTGCCCGGTACCGGGCGCGGCTGGAAAGCACCTATCGCCAAAGCCTGTCTGCCCTGGCGGAGGACCTGGAGGGCATTGAGACCGATCTGACCAAAAGCGTCTATGCAAACGGCGCCGCTACCCTGTCTGATGTAAGCCGAGATCTGTCTCAACAGGCCAATCAGGCCAAGGATTCTCTGTCCCGCCTGCCGGTGGAGCAGATGAACCTGGCAGGCACCTATAAATTTCTAAGCCAGACCGGGGACTACGCCACTTATCTCAGCAAAAAAGTCTATGCCGGCAAGGTGGTCACCGCCAAAGAGCACGAAAATCTGCTCCGACTGCTGCAATACGCCACCAAATATAAAAACAGCGTGACCCAAATGGTAGAAATTTGCAATAACGGCGGCCAGATCACCAAGCGCGATGTAAAGTCTGCGGACGGCACCAGTCTGCCCGCCATTAGCACAGACTTTTCCACCGCGGAGGAAGCCTTTGAGAACTACCCCACCCTGCTATATGACGGCCCCTTTGCAGACGCGGTACTGCACAAAGAGCCGCAGCTGCTCAAAGGGCAGGACAAAATCAGCAAGGACGCTGCCGCCAAGATCGCTGCCAAGGCACTGGGGTGCAATGAGACCCGCCTAAACCGATTGGAAGACGAAGCCGGGCGTATGCCTGCCTATGTGTTCATCAAAGGGCAACAAACGGTAAATGTGACCAAAAGCGGCGGGTATGTCAGCTCCATTCTCTTCGGCGGCAAAATCAGTACCAAGGCCATAGATGAAAAAGAAGCGATCAAGCAGGCAGCCGCCTATTTGAAGAAACTGGGCTACCAAGATATGCGCTCCACCTATTACGCCACCGACAGCAATATCTGTACCGTCAATTTTGCCTACTGCCGAGACGGAATACTCTACTATACAGATCTAATCAAGGTTGGCGTGTCCCTGCGGGACGGCAGCGTGGTATCGCTGGAGGCCCGGGGCTATATCACCAATCACCACCGGCGGAATGTGCCCACCTTTACCGTATCGGAAAAGGCTGCCACCGCCAAGATCAGCCCCTATTTGGAGGTGAGGAACACCAAGAAGTGCCTGATCCCCAAGGAGGACGGCCGGGAGGTAGCCTGTATTGAGGTGCTTGTGCATTCGGCAGACACCGGAGAGGACGCGCTGGTGTACCTGAACGCCGCCACCGGTGCGGAAGAGGACATTCTTCTGCTGCTGTACAGCGATCATGGCACCCTAACCAAATAAAACGCATAAACCCGGCGCCGCCGGGCAGAATAAAACCGAAAGGAAGGCAACACCATGAAAAACCGATTGATGATTTTAGCACTGGCCGTAACCGTGCTGGCAACCGTGCTGCTGGGCTGCGCCAAGCAGGAGGAAAATCCCACCACAGAACCGGACACCACCGTCAGCGAAACCACCACACGAGAGGAAACCACAACAAAAAGCCCCGGCGAGGCACTGAGCGAGGGCGCATCTGAGGCCGGATCCAAGGTGCGTGAAGGCGCCACCGATCTCAGCGAGGCCGCCTCTCGTGCCGGGGAGACCGTATCCCGTGCCCTGGAATAAAACGAAAAAAAGAAAGGACTTGTTCATCAGAACAAGTCCTTTTTTTATACCTGAAAGCGCCGCCGCGTAAGCGGGAGCCTTGGCGTAATCATTCGTAAAATCCGATTTCGGCAATATCCGGGGTGCTGCGGCTTTGGCGAATCACCAAGCGCACGCCTAAGCAATTCAATCCCCGGCGCAACCGCACAATTTTCTTCATACCGATCACCGTGCCCTTGTAAATGCGCTTCATCTTGCCGTTTGGCTTCTTAGCCCACAGTTCAAAGGCCTCCACCCGCTGGCTCTTGCGAATCTCCTCGGACAGAATCACATATTTCAACTTATGTACACTGTCAAAGTCAAAGTCGATATACCCCTGCTCCGGCAGTAATTCGCCCAGCTGGTATGTGATGATCGGGTGCTCGGTCATCTTGCGAATGGCCTGGCCCATCCCCTTCAAGGCGTGGGCGTCTCTCGGATGGATCACGCCCTTGTTGGTAGGCGGCACATTCAGCAGCAGGGTGCAGTTGTTGCCCACAGAGCCAAGATACAACTTAAACAGTCTACGCGCGCTCTTAACCGTGCGGTCCTCATTCTTGGACCAGAACCAACCCTTACGGATGGACACATCCACCTCCGCCGGATACCAAATCAGATCCCGGGCCATAGACAGCACCTTGCGGCTGCCCAGATCCTCGTCCATATTGTTCAGCTTTTTCAGTGCGGCAGCGTCGCCCTCACCGTGTTGGCTCTTCTCATGCGTCTTTTCAGCGTCTGCCAGGCGAGCAGGCACCACACAAAACTCGCTTTTGCGGGTCTTGCCGCCCTCATTGCCCACCCAGCGCACATCCGGGCCGCAAATGGAAATCAGCGCATCCGGCTGCAGTTTGCGGATCAGGGCATAATACCGCGCCCAATCATACTCAAAGTTCGGCACATCGGCGCCTTTCGCACCGTCAAACCAAACCTCACTGATATGGCCGTAATTGGTAAGCAGCTCCGTTAACTGATTGCAAAAATAATCATTATAATCCGGGGTACCGTAGGTGGGCTCGTGCATATCCCAAGGGGAAAGATACACGCCAAAATCCAGTCCGCCGGCAGCGCAGGCGTCAGACACCTGCTTCACAATATCGCCGTCAAAGTCCGTGTTCTTTACACTGAACGATGTGTATTCACTGGGCCACAGACAAAAACCGTCGTGGTGCTTACAGGTAAGAATGATACCGCTGGCACCGGCAGCCTTCACCGTGCGCACCCATTGCTCCGGCTTGATCTTCTTAATGGTAAAGTCCTGCACCGTTTCTCTGCCGCTGCCCCACTCCCGCTGATTGGCAGTATTCATGCCAAAGTGCATAAAGCAGTAAAAAGGCTGCTGTGCCAAGTGAACCTGGTTGGGGCGCGGCACCACGCCAATGTAACGCTCCACTTCGCTGTCATTCAGCGGCACACCGCCGTTGGTGGTGGTCCAGTTCTGGTCAAAATTCGGCTTCATCTTATTCCCTCTCTCTTCCTCGGTTGTAGCAACTGAAATAGCGACCTTTATCGCCCATATACCAAGGCAGTTTCATACGCAGGTAACGCAGTTTGTCCCCCAGGCGCATGGTGTAGTCAAAGGGGCGATCCTCGACCCGGTCATACAGCGGGGTTGCACAAGGCACAGCCACTGTATTCAGCTCCGTTGCAGCCAAAACCAGTGTTTCTTCATCCCGGGGCAATACCACCGTGTCGCCGCCCTGCACATTTAAGATCAAAATATAGAAGTACAGCTCCTTGGCAATAGCGTCCGTACCGTCTGCGTTATGACTGTGGGTACTTACATACCCCAGCTGTCCCTCTTGAATATGGGCGGTCTCGTGCAGATCGTACAGATCCCAGCTTGCAAAACGCCGGGTACGGCTCAGCACCGAGCAAGGCACCGTTTTTCCACCTACGGTAAAGTCTAAAATCCGATTACTGTCCGCAGACAACAGAAGCGCCAGCCGGCGGGTATCTTTCTTTAAGGTCAGGGTCTGACCGGCAAGGCGCAAGGCGTTCTTGCCGTCCTTTGCAATAGCAAAAGGAATACCGGCAGCCGTGACCTGATCGCCGATCCGCTCCGCAGGAATAGACAGGGGCAGCTCGCCCTGCTCGCCTTGCTTGGTGATCAGCTGCACGTTCATAGGCAGTGTGAGAGGCGTTGCCTTGGCAGCGTGACCCACCTGCGCCGCCGGTTGCAGCCGCAGAGCAAAGGTCTTGATCTGATACGGTGTAAAGTCCGTGACCAGGCAGCCGTCTTTTACCGTTGCCGGGCCTTTTTCTTCTTCAGAGGCAAACAGTTCCCGGGCTTCTGCCACACCGGCACCCAGGCGCAGGGAATAGTGCTCCACCGGCGTACCGGCGCCCTCGTTCAGGCGCACCACGATCTCGTCGCCGTCCTCTGCGAACTTCATTGCCCGCAGCACCACCTGGGGGTGAGAGGCATTTCCAAAACTGTACGCAGTACCCAGCACGCCCGGGTGCTTTGGCTCCACATACCCGGTCAGGGGCTGCAAAAAGGCACGGGCCTGATTTTGCGTATCGGCGCCCACCTGCCCTTTATGGGAGAACAGAGCATAGCTGTATCGGTTCAGTCCCAGATCCATCATAGATTGCATGGAATCAATCCGGTAATTGCGTACCGGGCTGTGCAGCACGGTCATACGCAGGGTATTGTCCTTATACTTGTCCCAGCCGTACTTGCACTCGCTAAGCACAGACACGCCCCAGTCGCCGTTTTTATCCGTCAGATCCACCCAGTTTTGAGCAGGCACTTCAAACAGCTTTTCCGTCATATTGCCCCGGCGAATGGCGCCCAGCCCCAGGTCAAAGGTAGCCTCCGGGTTGGTGCAGGCAAATGCAAATTTGTTCTTTGCCATCGTGTGCAGACTGCGCCACTCGATCTCAGAATACACCTCTACCCGGCTGCCGCCGTCGGTGAGGGCAATGATATTCTTAAAGGTAGAGTCCCCATCCTTTTGCTCCACACAGAAGGACACCCGCGCCGGGCCTTTTTCCTGAATGGTCACCGTCACCGGGTTTGGCAGGCGGTCCGGGTCCTTGTTGGCTTCTTTATAATTCATTTCCCAGGCAGGCCAGGGCTTAGAGCCGGTGTACTTGAACAGCCCCAGGCTGATAGGCTCCGACAGCAGCTCCTGCTCATCCATTTCTTTGTCCAGGATGGAGGTGATGTTGCCCTTTTTGTTCAGGCGCACAATGTATTTTTGGTTCTCCATCTGATTTTCGCCGCTGATGGACAGGCTGCCCCGCAGACGGCAGGGCACATCGGATGGCCGCACATCATAGACCGCAAATCCCAAGGCAGGCACCGTGGCAACAAATACCAACTCCGCCGTGCCATTCTCGTAGCGGTTCACCTGACTTTTCACTTCCCTGCCCTTGGGGTCGTATACCCGCGCACAGGCCTTGGGCCAGTGGGGCAGCTCCAGAGTCACCGCATCTGTGCGGGCCACTTCCAAACTGTTAAATACCGTCACCGGCGTACCGGCGCAGAAGTCCGTTTTCAGCAGACTGCCCACAGACCCGGCAGCTTGGGTCAACTCACCGGCAAACCCGTTCATGGCCATACCGTAGTCGTTCCAGCTGCGGCGATAGGCGCGCTGCACGGAGGTGCCCGGCAGATCATCGTGGAACTGATGAGCAATGGTACGCTTCCAGTTCAGCTCCATAGCCTCTTTATTGTAATGGGCGGTGCCCAGATAATCCGCCACTACGCCGGAACGCTCCGCCATATCCGCCAGTTCCTGGCAGCGGCGGTTCCAACGCTTACCCACGGCCCGGGAAGTGTAGCCGCCAACGCCGTGATTTTGCATCACCAGTTCCGTCTCCCACCGGGGCAGCTTGGCTTTTTGCTCCGGGGTCATCTGGGCGTTCAGGTCACGGAACAGATCATCCGCACCGGACGCCAGCACCTGCACATCGCTGTCTTTGTTTTTGTTGATCTCCTGCTCCACAAAGGCCACAGAGGCTTCCTTGGGCGCACCGCCCCGATCGCCGATCCCGTGGAAAATCATAGTGCTGTTCAGATCGTATTTTTCGTTTTCTTTCAGCTTTTGCTGCACAAAATCCCAGTCCCGCAGCTTCTTCAGCGTAAAGTAATAATCGTGAGGGTTCAGACTGGCCAGCACCTGCGCGCCGTCCGGCCCTTGCCACACGCCAATATCAAAAGGAATGCCGTAAGCGCCGCCCCAACCCAGCTTTTGGGTCGTAAAGCCCATCAGGTTGGCGTGGGCCATAATGCTGGGCAGCGCCCAACCGAAGCCAAAGCAGTCCGGCAGATAAATATCCACTGAGCGCTTGCCGAATTTTTCCTCAAAATAGCGATTGCCGTAAAGAATATTGCGAAAGAGTGCCTCCGGCGACGGCACATTCACATCGCCATTCTCAAAGGCGGAGCCGCAAACGCTCCACCGCCCCTGGGCAATATAGTCCCGCATTTTGGCGTACAGTTCCGGGTAATATTCCTCCATCAGCTCGTAACGATAGCTGCCCTCAAAATTGAAGTGATAGGTGGGATATTTTTGGAACAGTGCAAAGTTGTCCACCAAGGTATTGTAGATGTACCGGGACACGGTGGTCTCAAAGTCCCAGGACCAAATGGTATCCAAGTGGGCCGTAGCCACAGTATAGATTTTTTTTTGCATCGGAAGTCCCCCTTATGTGGTCATTGTATCATTATTTTCAGGGGATTGCAACACTGTACTGCCCCATAGAAATAGGAAAAGGCATAAGAATTGCAGGTATTTCAATCGTGTCATTGGCACTTGCCTGTTTATTCGGTTTAATCATAACCGGTGCGCAAATCGGCTGGGGTCCGTTTGCTTCTCTTTACAGCTGGGATAAAGAAGTTAATCCTATTGCCGAAAAATAGGACGCAAGTGAAAGACAGGGCGGGCGTGCCGAGAATACGCTTTCACGATTTACGACACAGTTTCGCCACCTTATCCCTTGAACAAGGAATGGACATTAAAACAGTATCGCACATGCTCGGTCACACAGACGCAGGTTTTACAATGAACACCTATATGCATGTGACGGATTCCAAGCAAGAAAATGTTGCAAACACAATGGGTAATCTGATAGAAAGCGCAGGCAAGGATACGAAGAAAATTCTAATTCCAACATAAACTCAACCGCCGAATAATCGGCGGTTGAGTTTATGCTTTAAGGTATGGTATAATAAATTTGATAAATTATGATTTGCGGAGATAATAATGTGATGGAACTGCGAAAAATAAATATACAGGACGCTATTGCTCAATGGGAATACACAACAGCATTGCCTGTTGATGAAAACGGCTTAACAAATCAGTATAATGGTGTTTCATACGAGGACTATATTGAAACTGTCCTGCCAACCTTGATTTTATATGAGCATCCTGTTAACATGCCGAATTGGTTTGTTCCCGAAACATACTATTATTTGTGGGACCAAGATTGTCTAATCGGAGAATTCAGAATAAGACATTATTTAACGGAAACGCTTCGGGAAGGAGCTGGACATATCGGCTACAGCATCAAAAAAGATAAGCGAGGGAAAGGATATGGAACGGAGGGATTGAAACTTACTATTGATAAAGCAAAAAGCATTATCTTGGAAGAAGAGATATACCTTCGTGTAAATAAGGATAATATCGCTTCGCAGAAGGTCATGTTGAATAATGGGGCTTATATTGCGGGCGAAGATGAAGCGCATTTATTCATGCGGATCCCGAAATAACAGCTTTGTTGATAAATTTCTAATCTATTGGGCAAATGCTTTTATCCTAAATTTCATAAATGGTCTTGAGCTGAAAATCGAATAAACGAACAAAATCTCACTCCGTAAAAAAGAGTGAGATTTTTTGTTGCATATTGAGTTTCGAAATTCATTTCGGAAAAAGAAAAAACCTGCGAAAACGCCGTGTTTACGCAGGTTTTGGAGCTGATAGTCGGACTCGAACCGACGACCTGCGCATTACGAATGCGCTGCTCTACCAACTGAGCCATATCAGCATAACGTGCTGCGTTGCAGCACGGCTAAGATTATACTATATCTCGCGGAGAAAATCAAGAGAAAAATCGCAACTCCCGCGCAAAAACAAAACCGCACTGCCGGTCTTACAAAATCTCCAGCAATTTGGAAAAGACGAATTTTACAGCAGACTCGCGCACCCGGTTGCGACCCAAATTGCCAAATTGGCAAGTATAGGTCTGCACTTGATCCTGCACGCAAAAGCCGAAGCAAACCGTACCCACCGGCTTTTTGGCCGTACCACCGCCGGGACCGGCAATACCGGTGATACCAACGCCCACATCGCTCTCCGCCGTCCTGGCCACGCCCCGTGCCATTTGCGCCGCCACCTGCTCGCTGACTACGCCATAATTCAAGATCGTGTCCGCCTCCACGCCCAAAAAACGAATTTTCGCCGCATTGGCATAGGTTACAAAGCTGGCATTCAGCACCTTGGACGCATTGGCTACATTAACCAGCGTGCCGCAGCACAGCCCGCCGGTGCAAGACTCTGCAAATGAAACGGTGTACCCCAAGTGGATCAGCCGATCCACCACCTGTTCTTCCAACGCCATTTCATCACCTCTTGTTCAATCTGTAATTAGTATAGTCCTTTTGCAAAAAAAATGCAACCATTCGCAAAAAAGGCTTGCAATATAGCGCATTTTATGGTATAGTGTTTAAGCAATCGGGGTGTGGCGCAGTTGGTAGCGCACTAGACTGGGGGTCTAGGGGCCGCAAGTTCAAGTCTTGTCACTCCGACCAAAAGGACAGCTTTTCGGCTGTCCTTTTTTATTTTGCTTTTTATTTTCGGCTTAGTTAAGCCAAATTTCCGCTTACACAAAAAGCAAGAAAAAACAGAAAGCTTTTGGCATTACAGCACTTATTGCAGTACTTTTTGATGCAAAATACAGAAAAAGCAGGTCATTGCCGTACCGATCATGGTGGTAAGCCGTCTCTGCCTTTTGCTCATCGGACAGCGTGATCGCCATACCCCGCAGTGTGTCCAAAACCTCCGCGGCGTACTCGTCACGCACCGTGTGTTCCGGGGTGCTGTCCAGCCGCTTTGTAAAGAAGTCCTTGATCTTTTCGATAACGGACTTCTTTTCTTTTTGGGTCAGGTCAGTATCTTCCGCCAGCCACTTGGCGAACTTATCGCCGCCCTCCTGCGTGCTGGCTTCACCACTGATGAAGTCAAAGATCATCTCGCTGACGGCATCTTCTTTGCCTTAAAACCATTATACAGTCTTGCCGCCGCGGCTGTCAACGATCAGCGCAAGCGGATCCATCTTGTGTACCAAATAGCGGACAATAAATGATAGCACCAACGAATGCCGCGCAATCAGTTAGCCGTTGAAATGGGTTCAAAACCAAGTTTGCTAATAAAAGGACAAATCTGAACCCTACTTTCCTATAGCTATCAATGCAAAAAGAGCAAGTCCGAAGACTTGCTCTTTTTTAGATTCTGTAATTCCGGGAATTACTCCTTGATAGCGGTAACAACGCCGGAACCAACGGTACGGCCGCCCTCACGGATAGCGAAACGCAGGCCCTCTTCCATAGCAACGGGGGTCAGCAGCT